>PDWJ01000443.1_pt1 | contig 62270 bp, 48 predicted proteins | sample 1430881 | NCBI WGS metagenome assembly PDWJ01 (sample SAMN01162460, study PRJNA174530) | Oral metagenome, whole genome shotgun sequencing project. | biome: Marine environment; feature: Marine mammal; material: Swab sample of the gingival sulcus; isolation source: swab sample of gingival sulcus... | reverse complement strand
CCCCGCACACCACCATGAGAAACCCAGGAACCATCCCCATGCTGGCCATGGATTTGCGACTGAATGTGGGGGATAAGAAGGACTATAGAAAGCGGTAAACCCATGAACCGACTAGCTGCTACCCTGCTGGCGCTCACGCTCCTCGTGGGCGCCAGTTCCTGTACGAAGGTGGAGGACGAGGCAAGGCCGACCGAAAGGAAAGCGGCAACCCTCATATACATGGTGGCCGACAACAATCTGGACTACCACGCGGTGCAGAATATCAACGCGATGGAGCAGGGCCTATACGAGCATGAGGGGGAGGGGGCCACGATTTATGTTTACATAGATAGGGCTAAGGGAAAAGGGAATTCTCTTTTATACAAAATACTACCCGATACCTCATCCCTCATTCGCTCAAAAATAGAATTCGCCTACCCGGAGATGGACTCCGCCGACCCCTCGGTGCTCAGGCGCATCCTGAATGATGTGGGCACGCTGGCGGCAGGAAGAAACGAGCGACTTAGGGGTCTGATTCTGTGGTCGCACGGCAGCGCCTGGTTGCCAAAGGGTAACCGATTGTCCTCCTCGCGGGGCGAAATCCAGGGAACTAGCGTGCGCAGCAAATCCTTCGGCGTGGACAGCGATGCCGACACGGAGATGGGGATACTGGGGCTCTCGGATGCCCTGAGCGGTCAGCATTTCGATTTCCTCATTTTCGATGCCTGCTTCATGGGGTCTATCGAAGTCGCCTACGAGCTGCGAAGCTGTGCTGACTACATCATCGCCTCCCCGACGGAGGTGCTGGCCTCGGGCTTCCCCTACCGGGAGCTGGTGCCCTTACTGAGAGTAAAAGAGGTGGATTACCAGGCCATATGCGATAAATATTTAGCTCATTACCAGTCGTATAATGGTATTCTCAACTCGGCGAGCGTATGCCTAGTAAGGACGGCGGGTCTGACGGGTTTTGCCCAAAAGCTAGGCGCACGCCTAGATACGGCCACGCTCGAGAGGGCACTCCGCAGCTCGGTGCAGTACGAGGTGGGCAGATCCAAGGTCCTGTTCGACATCAATGCGCTTGTGAACGCGATTGAGGATGAGGGGGAAAGGGATACACTACGGCAAAGAATTTCCGAAATAATTATACACTACAGGCATACGGACCGTTTTCTTGGAAAGATTCCCCTCGTGGCTACGGGTGGCCTGAGCATCTTCATTCCCAATGGGTCTTTCGACGATGAAACAATTGAGTACCAGCAGTATAGGAATCTATCTTGGGCTAGGGATAGCCATCTGCCTCGCGTTGGCAATTAGCTCCTGCCAGAAGGAAGTATGCTACGATGGTAAACCGATGAAAATCAGCGTATTCAATGGGTACTTCGAGCGCATAGACTCCATGCAAATCAACGCGAAAAGGGTGTACAATAGCCTCGATAGCGGACAAACGCTCAGCCTGGAAAGCGAGTGGCAACGCACCATAAAGCTCGACTTCTACACGCAATCGAAGCTACGGCTCCATGCGAAAATCGATGCCGAATGCGGGATGGAGCACCTACATGTAAGAGTGGACGACAAGGGGAAAATTCTGGTAGAATAGGCTATCAATCAAATGATTACATAAAGAAAGAGCAGCATAATCTCTTCAGGAGGATGATGAAGGGTCGGCGACATTTGAACGGATTTACTAATTTCGTGCTGTGATTTGTGGTGCGCAGTCGTACCGATGTTTGCCCAGGAATACCCACCCAGACCTAGGTAAGGTGCGTCGAAAATTTTAACTTGGATAATAGATGGAAGAGCTTAGAAAGGTTTCCCCCTTCAAGGTGAGCCAGGAGGAAACCCCGCATGGCCTGTTGACCCGGCTGGAGGCGGAGTTCGGCGTATCGCATAGGGAGGCCATCCCGTTTGACGGTAAGAGCCTGCTGGCCAGCCAGGTATACCACGACAATGGCCTATACGACGTGGTCTACTCGGTGGTGGACACGGACGGCGGGGTGGAGAACTTCGCGGAGGAGAACGGGGCTACGCCCACGCTCTTCCTAAGCCCGAGCGGCAAGGCCTTCGTCTCGATTGACCCGCTCGACCCGGATAAGAACCTGGAAATCAGCATCCCGCTCTTCGGACGGAGTGCCATCGAGATGCCCAAGGGGGAAAGGCCGTCGGCCGGGAAATTCGCCGGGGTGTACGGGAACTTCGCTGTCCTGCACGACGATTTCTCAAACAGCTGGGACGATGGGAAACCCGACAAAATCCAGCTCATTGAATTTAAAGATGAAAAGATAAAGAAGAAGCACAACAAGAAAATCCCGCTGCCCAAAAATAGCTGTCTCCGCATCTCGCCCGAGGGGATGCACCTACTGGCGCGCAAGGGAGACGGCTGGCTACACCGGCTCATCGATGCGAAGGCGAGCGTGGTCAGGGAGCGGGAAATCGCTGCCGGGCCGGAGCACTTTTGGCACATGCTCAGCGCGTCCTTCGAGGGTGCTAGCCACATCCTGTGCGAGAGCGACGGGCGGGTGAGCATCGCGGAGGTCCAGCCGGACGGGAGCACAAAGAGCATCCCGCTGCTGGACATCGGGGATGAGTTCTACAACGTGTGGCCACCCGTAGAAATCGCGAAGGATACCCATGTGCTGCGCTTCACCACGGAATTCTCCAATGGCTGGCTCACCGTACGGGGCACGCAGCTGGTGGAATTCTTCTATGGCAAGGGGGTGAAGGGCTTCAAGAACCTGCTGACGGGCGAGCTGCTGGAGATGGGGTGCGAGCGCCTCGTAATCAGCGGTATAGCACGGACGCAGGAAAGCTCCTATGCCCTGATACTCTACCCGATGCCGGAGCCGGGGGCAAAGAGCCAGGAGCTACTGGTGCTGAACCGAAGGGGGGTGTAGACCTGAAGGCAAACCAGCTGCCCCCCTACCCCCTCACCCACGGTGCAGTCCAGGAGGCGTAAAGCTCCCGAGGGTAGAGCTTGAAACGCAGCGAGGCCTCCTCCATCGCGCGCATCATCCGCGCCACCCGCCTTACATCCTCGAAACGCTGATTGAACTCCACCGTCCCCGCATGGTAGAAGGCCGGGAGCCCCTCCAAAAGAGCGCGCAAGGCATCCACAGTCGGCACGGAGCCCTCGGGTAGCTGGGTTCTATGCTTCATGCCGGCGAGCTGGAAATCCAGCGCATCATGCCCGACCGTCAACACACCCCGCCCACCGATGGAGTAGCGAATGGCGTAGAAATCATCCCCGAGATGCTCGAGCGAGCCCTCCACGCCCGGGATGTCCCACCCCCACACGCTACCCACCATCAGTAGGCAAAGCATCAAACTAGTAATCTTCTCATTCTTCTAACCCTTTCATTACCAATACTAATACGACACATCCCGCCAGCGCCTACAAGCGGCTATCCGGTATAAACACCCTGAAGCCGTAGGTCTCCACACCGTCAACGGGCTTCCCCTCAGCCGACACCCTAATGCGGTAGAGCTGCACGGTGATGGAGTCGCCACCCTTGAAGTCATTGTAGGGTGCAAAGCTACCCCCATCGTATTTACCGACATTGAAGCTGGCCAGCTCGCCTGTGGTGGCTTCCAGGGTACGTGGCCTTGGCTGGCTATGCGACATGTAGTAGAAATGTACCGGCGCCTCCGAACGAGCCATGAAGCTCACAATGCGCTCGAGTCTCTCCCGAGAATGGTCGTTATCTGACTTGTAGGCTCTAAGAAGGCTAGCAATCGTCCCCCTCTCCAAGCTGGCATACAGGTGCTGCTGAGCAGGGGTGTTCCCCTGTGGTTCGGCCGGCTCGAGGGACTGCTGAATGGCACGAAGAAACTCCTCAACCAGCAAGTCGTTAGCCTCGATATTGCCGAGATCCTGCAGCTGGAACCATTCCACCAGGGCACCACGCTGTTCACGTTGTATGCACTGACGAGTGGCGTTCAACAATGCAGGAATCTTCTCGCTAATCTCCCACTCCACGCCCTCCAGGCTGGCATTATCACGGATATAGTCTCTGAGGTAGACCTCGTAGTTGGCAAATCGCCTATAGGCATCAATGGCGACCTCCGGCATGTAGACGCGGCAGGCCTCCAGGTAGTCCTTCTTGTAGCCGAAGAAGCGGGCACGTTGCCAGAGGGTGTCAGCCGTGGGCGTACCACTCGTCCAGCGCGAAAGGTAGGAAGTCGTCAAATTCTCCAGGGTGAAGCCCCGGCCTAGCTTGTCGCCGCCAACGACGATATGGCATTTGCACCTCTTCTCCCCCCAATCAATCTTCTCATCACCATCCTGCGTGAGCTTATGGCATCGGATGGCCTTTGGGTCTGACAGTAAATGGCCTAGCAGCTCTCGCAGCTCCTCTAGGTCAGGTAGGGCTGTATCGTAGGTTCTCTTCAGCTCCTGGTACTGCTCATCCAGCAGCGAGAGCTTAGTGCCCGAGCCTTCATTCTCCGCATCGAGGCGCAACTGGCGAACGAAATCCTCCACCAAGCTAAATATCCTTTCATTCCCCCCCTCACCGTTGTATTCACGCGTGCAGTGGATCATCATGGTCAAGAAAGGTAGGCGCTCCTGCACGTCCACCGTGACGGCAACATTAAGCAGGTGGTAGGCTATGGCTTTTTGCAGGGAACCAGGGAGCTTCCCTCTCCATTCAGATGAATCCATCTCCTCGCTGGGTATGGTCAGCAGGTAGGGGCTATCCGGGGCAAAGAAGGTCTCCGCCCCCGTGTAGCCCTCGCCCGGCTCTAGTACTGCGCACCAATCGGGTCGAAGCATATCCCGTTGCTCTATGAGGAAATTGGCATGCGGCGTAGCCGTGTACTCCACGTAGGCGAAGCGAGGGGCGCACTCCCTGAGCTTCTCTATGAACTCGTAGGTGGTACTCTTCTCCTCGAGACCGGTCTTACTGTTGCTATAGGCCCTATTGTTGAGCGAGGCGTTGTCCGACTCATCGTCGATGATTAGCACAGGGCTACTACCCAATGCCTTAGCCACCGTCTCATCCTTGAGCAGAGTAATAACATCCTGAATGCCAGCTCGATTCTTCATCACGGGTAGCAGGACTGTTCGTCCCCCCTCCAGCATCCTGGCCGCACGTTTCCTGTCTATGGTAAGATGAATCCTGGGGTCTTCAGACGGCACATCCGGCAGGTAGAATGCATTGCTACGCATATTCAGGTCATCATCCAGCCGCTCATACGTCTGCTTCTGCAGGTTGGTATTCACCCCCGTTAGGTATATAGCCATCCGATAGCCATTGTCGCTCGCCAGAGCAGTGAGGTAGGTGTACGAGAGCGTCTTGCCACTCTGCACGCAACCATAGACAAGGACGGTAGACTGCTGCGCCTCATCCCCAGCCGGGTTTACGCAGTGGGCAAGGATGTCCTTCGCCTTACTGGCAATCTCATCCCTCGTCTTCTCGGGCAAACGCTCCATGCGCTTGCCTGCCAAGAAATTCCTAGAGTTTTCCCCCTCCACAGGAGACCATTCTGTTTGTACCATTCGTTCGTTTCCTTTTGTATTGATTACACTAGTTCCCTCTCGCTTCAGGCTGAGAGTCCCCACTTCCAACGCATCTTCCCCCGCTTCCTGCGACCTGAAGACCGCACGATGCAGGACTAAATACTCCTCATGCCTATCATCTAAACGCTCCCCCACAAGCCGCTCCTCCCCGCTAATCCCCAAGCATGCCAAATCATCAGAGTTCAGAGAGCTAGACACCATTATTTTCCCCTGCTCATCGAAGGAGATAAGATGACGGTCGAAGAGCCTATCGAGGTTCGGCGTGAGCAGCAGCCCATTGTATAGGTCGTAGCGCTCATATGGCCGACACTCGCTGTAGGGCTTAATATGCGAGGCAATCAGCAGGGAATGTTCACGGCAACCCGTAACGGAGCATCCCCCCCAGTACTCATACAGGCGCTTACGGAAAACCCCTTGGCCCACACGGTACTTAATGAGGATGTACTTATCCTTCTCATCCAGGTTCGTGGCAGCGAGCATTTTATCCATCGCATGCAGCTCCTGCCGCTGGTCGCTGGGGTCGTAGAGCAGCAGCAAGCGCTTTGCCTCTTCGATTACCCCCTGGCCCACCTTGCTCGGGCTACAGGTATCTACGATATGGCGTAGAACCCCCAGATTTACCCCCAGGCTAAAGATGCGCCTACCCTGGTTGGCCTTCGTCCGGCTCGTATTCTCCTCCCAGTCCTCCCCGTTGGCCTCGAATAGGCGTAGCAGCTCATCATTACTCAGCTGCTGCCGAAAGGACTCGTAGTACTGCACGAAGGCGCGAGCCCCGATAGGCTCTCGCAAGCTCTTGTAGTATTCATCATTAAAATCGTTTCCCATTCCCAGCATCTCCTATTGATTTGAGGAATATCATACAATGCACCGTACACTCTTTAAAACGAATATTCGTAGGGAGGGTATTTTGATAGAATATGCTCTTGGGAAAGTAGGGACATCTCGCCCCAAAGCGCAAAAAAGCCCCCCACGCGCCATCCAGCGCATGCGAGGCAAAAAACGCAATACAGTTTGCTTCTATCCTAAAATTTGGGGGGGGGGGGTAAACCTAGCACACAAATCTCCCGGGAATACCGAACCGCAGCATTCCCGAAAGCTCCTGCTCATCGCACGCCGTACCCACTTCATGTAGCGAATATAGGAAAAATCTTGGGATACCTACCCCCACCAAGCCCAAATCGCCCCCTTCTCACCCGCCAGGACTACACCCATCGGCACGAGTGGAAGCGAAAGTGGCTGGTGCTCAACGGAATTCTCCAATGGCTGGCTCACCGTACGGGGCACGCAGCTGGTGGAATTCTTCTACGGCAAGAGGGTGAAGGGCTGATGGCGAGCCAGCGGAAATCCCCTACCCCCTCACCCACGGTGTAGCCCAGGAGGCGTAAAGCTCCCGAGGGTAGAGCTTGAAGCGTAGCGGGGCCTCCTCCATCGCGCGCATCACCCGCGCCACGGTTGGTCGTAGCTGCGCGAGCTGCCCCTCGAAGTTGGCCAGCTGTAGGCGTAGCTCCAGGAAGAGCACCCCGGGCATATGCAGCTCCACGACGAGGTGCTCGCCCTGCGAGAGGTCCATCACCCACCGCCTACCAATCCGCTCCAGCACCCCGGCCACCCGCTCCACCCGCTTCGCATCCTCGAACCGCTGATTGAACGCCACCGTCCCCGCATGGTAGAAGGCCGGGAGCCCCTCCAGAAGGGCGCGCAAGGCATCCATGGTCGGCACGGAGCCCTTGGGTAGCTGGGTCCTATGCTTCATGCCGGCGAGCCGAAAGTCCAGCGCATCATGCCCGACCGTCAGCACATCCCGCCCACCGATGGAGTAGCGAATGGCGTAGAGATTGTCCCCGAGATGCTCGAGCGAGCCCTCCACGCCCGGGATGTTCCACCCCCACACGGTCTGTATATCCAGCTGGCCCGGGCCGAAATCGCCCCTCTCCACAGCCATTGCCCGCTCGTAGGCCAGGTAGCGCTCCCCCCAGAAATCGAGGCGGGGGTCCTCCGAGTAGCGCCGATGCTCATGCCACAGCACCGTTCCCCACGCATCCCAGCGCCGCCTATCCCCCAGGCTGATACCCAGCTCCACCCGCTCTAGCAGCCCCCGCGCCACCCCCACGGTGGGGAGTATGCCGGCAATCCGCCCGGCGAAGCTCGCGTAGGGCATAATCAGCTCCAGCAGGTGGGTCGCCCCCAGGCCCACCTGTAGAAAGCTACGCTTGTGGCCAGGCAGCAAGCGGTATTCAAGGTCTGTCCCCCGCATGCAATTGTGCACCATCATGGCCATCCCCACCTCAGCCAATGCCTTGAGCTTCCGCCGTTTGCTCTTCCGCTCCACGTATGCGCCCATTCGCAGCAGGCCCTCGGCGCAGAAGGACGGGAAGCGCGTCAGCAGCAGCCGGAGCTCCTGCTGTATCCGCTCGGGCCGATGGAGCCACCGACCATGCTCGCTGAAGAAGGGGAAAACGGGCAGGCAGAAATGGCTATTACGCAGCGTCAGCACCACCAGCCCCCCTATGCGGTAGCGGATTTCCGTCACCATCCCCCGCCCGTCGCGCTCCACCTCCCTACCCATGCTGGGGCTATCCCACGCCGCCACGGCCTCAAACTCCTGGGCCATCGTCCGTGGGTGCGGGAGGTGGTAGGAGGCGTAGTCGCCCGCGAAGTCCCACTCGGCGAACAATCGGTCCAGCTGCACATCCCAGAAGATACGCTCCAGCTCCGTGGGCCGACTGATGGCCTGCTCCGTGAAGCGCGCCAGCTCCCCGTCGGCCAGCGGCGGGCCCTCCAGCAGCTCCGGCACGCCGGGCGCGAGGTCCAGAGGTGGCGGCGGGTCTATCCGCGCAAAGCCCTCGGCCAGCTTACCCGCCACTAGTCGCCGCACCTTCCCCTCCGCCTCCCGCGCTGAGGTCGAATACTGCCAGCTGCCCTCCCCCTGGCAGCCCACCCGCCCGGAGTACACGCCGTACCAGCTGCCCTCCAGCTCCACCTCCCAGAACTCGGGCGTGTCCCCGCCACGCCGCTCGAAGTACATGCTCTCCATACCTGCCTGCCTTGCCTATTTTACGCCAGTGGATTACTGCCACGATGCCCGGAGCTGACCCGGCGCAACGCGAAGGTAAGCAGTTCGTGAGAACCCTGCCCACTCCGGGCAGAAGGTGAATACCCCTGGGCCTGGGGATGGAAAGTGCGGAAAATGTGCCTACATTTGCCGGTGGCCCGCTCAGCGCAGCCGACAAGGGCTGGGGGCGGGCCACGACAGGAAAAACGACAGGACTATGGCACGATTACTGGGCTTGGGGAATGCGCTGCTCGACATCATCGTACCGCTGGAGGGCGACGGGCTGCTCCATGAGCTGGGCCTCGAGAAGGGGGCCAAGCAGTACATCGACATCGAGACGCTCGACCACGCGCTGGAGACCATCGCGCCCCTGCAGCCGCTGCGGGTAGTGGGGGGCAGCGCGGTGAACATCGTACGGGGGATATCGCGCCTGGGCATGGGGGCGGGCTTCGTGGGGAAGGTGGGGCGCGACGAGGCCGGCCGGCTAATCCGCGACGAGATGATACGCCTGCGCATCAACCCGATGCTGCACGACAGCCTGGCCAAGACGGGCTGCTCGATGGCCCTTATCAGCCCGGATGGCACGCGGACCTTCGCCACCTTCCTGGGAGCCGCCGCAACGCTCAACGCGCACGACCTGAACGCGAACAACTTCCTGGGCTACGACATCCTGCACATCGAGGGCTACATCGTGCAGAACCGCGCATTCCTGAGCCGGGTGCTGGTCATCGCGCGGGAGAACCAGCTGATGGTGTCGCTGGACCTGAGCAACGCGGACATCGTGGACCGCAACCGGGAGTTCCTGCACCGCATCATCCCGCAGAGCGTGGACATCCTCTTCACCAACAGCGAGAGCGCGCGGGCCTTCACGGGCAAGAGCGAGAAGAACGCCCTCTTCGAGCTCAGCAGCGGGGGGCGGATTGCCGTAATCCGCATGGGGCACCACGGGGCCATGGGAAGGCGGGGGGAGGAGTCGCTACATGTGCCGTGCTTCAAGGCCGCGGTGGTGGACGGGACGGGCGCGAGCGACCTTTTCGTCTCGGGCTGCCTGTACGGCATCCTCAGCGGTTGGTCGCTCGCGAAGTCGCTGGAGCTGGGCAACTACGTGGCGCACGAGGTCATCCAGTCGCTGGGCACTCACCTCTCCGACGAGCGCTGGGTGGACATACGGGCGAGGGCCTCGCAGATGGCCGGGTAGAGGTGCTGGTCCCAGTCCGTGGCCCGGAGGAGGTACTGCCGGGCCGTGGGCGTTCCCTTCGAGAGGAGGATGCTCCCGAAGCCGTCCAGCAGCTTCTGGAGCTCGGGGGTGCAGTGGCGCACGGTCAGGAGCTTGAGCCCGCCGGTGTGGCTCAGGCGGGAGTGGCGCGCTAGGGCCTCCATGGCGTCGGGCAGGTGCACGGGGTCGGAGTCCACGCAGAGGGTGAGGCTCACGGCCGAGTTGTGGATGAGCCGGGCCTGTATGCGGTAGGAGTGCAGGAGGGAGAAGAGCTCGCCGAGGCTCTCCTCCAGGGCGAAGGAGAGGTCGTGGGGGGTGAGGGTGAGGAGGGTCACGCTGTCCAGCACGGCCAGCAGGGGGGGCATGGTCCGCCCCCCGCCGGGCGGGCAGTGGTGGATGGTGGTGCCGGGCAGGTCGGGGTCGTCGAAGGAGCGGACGCGCATGGGGATGCCGGCCCACAGCAGGGGTTTTATGGCCTTGGGGTGTATGATTTTCGCCCCGTTGTAGGACATCTCGATGGCCTCCTGGTAGTCCAGCTCGTCGAGGGGCTGCGCGGCGGGGAAGAGCTTGGGGTCGGCGCTCAGGAAGCCGGGCACGTCCTTCCAGATGGTGACGCTCTCGGCCCGGAGGAAGGCCCCCAGCAGGGCGGCGCTGTAGTCGGAGCCTTCGCGCCCCAGGGTGGTGGTCTTCCCCTGCGAGTTCGCCCCGATGAATCCCTGGGTGATGTACACGCTCCCGGGGGTGTCCCTGAGCGTATCCTCGGCGAGCTGCTGGGAGAGCGACCAGTCGACCGTGGCGGCCCGGTGGGCATCGTCGGTGCGGAGAATGGCGCGCGCGTCCACCCACTGGGCCTCCAGCCCCTGCTGGGCGAGGTAGGTCTGCATGATGCGCGAGGAGAGCAGCTCGCCGAAGGAGACCACCATGTCGTAGGCCGCGTCGTACTCCACCCGGGGTAGGTGGGCCAGCTGCAGCTCCAGGCTGGCCAGCAGGCTGTGGGTCGTGGCCTTGGGCTCTTCGTCCCCGCCGAAGAGCCCGTCGACCATCTCTGTGTGGAAGCGGCGGATACGCTCCAGCGCGTCGGATGCCTGCCCCGGCCGCTCCAGCGCGTCGGCCAGGGCCTCCTCCAGCGCGTTGGTCATCTTGCCCATGGCGCTCACCACGATGGTCAGGGCCTCCGCGCCGCGTTGGGTCTGTATCAGCTGGGCGATGTGCCTCACCTTCTCGGGGCTGCTGATGGATGCCCCGCCAAACTTGAATACCTGCATTTCTATCTCTGGCTTTAGGATGATTGTCTCGTATGGTTTACGTCGGCGTACACGTCGATGATTTCGCTCAGGGCCGTGGTGTACCGGCGGGAGAGGTGCTCCTGGCGGACCTGCCCCCTGATGCCGTCCTGGCTCTGGGTGCCGAGCCGCAGGGCCCGGGGGCCGAAGCGCCGCCCTATCTCGCTGATGGATGCCTGGAGGCGGGCACGCTTCTCCCGGTCGACCGTGTCGAAGAGGCTATGCGTTATGGTCCAGGGGCTAAGGCGGTCCAGCACCACCCCCACGCGCTTGTACTTGGCCCCGGGGCGCAGCATGGCCCGGAGCAGCCCGATGGCGATGGGATTCAGCTCCAGCGGGTCGGCCGTGGGGGTCTGGAGCGGGAGCATGCGGGTCTCGACATGCGGCGGGCCCTCCGGCCGGAAGCGGTTGGTGGCCAGGAACACGCCGACGGACAGGGCCTGTAGGCGCTCGTCGTGCAGCCTCTGGCAGCAGCCCATCAGGAAGTGCGACACGCAGCTCTCCAGCACCCGGGGGTCGTCCGTGTCGCGCTCGAGCGAGCGGGAGGAGGACACCGAGGCGCGCGGCGGGGCGGGGGCGAAGGGGATGGCCGCCTGGCCCTGCAGCTCCCGCCAGGTGCGTAGGCCGACCACCGTCAGCAGGCTGCGGACCATGCCCTCGGGTAGGTTCACCAAGTCGGAGGCACGCCCCACGCCCATGCCCTCGAGCTTGGCGACCGAGCGCCGACCTATGCCCCAGACATCGGCCACCAGCGTGCGCTCGTTGGCCGCCCCCCACTTCTCCGGGGTATCGAGCAGGCAGACCCCCTGGCGCCGGGGCGACCCCTTGGCGAAGCGGCTGGCCATCTTGGCGAGCGTCTTGGTGGGGGCCATGCCGATGCTCACGGGGATACCAATCGCCCTGTGGATGCGGGCCCGTAGGCCGCGGGCGAAGTCCTCCAGCGGGGCATCGTCGGGCAGGGTGAGGAAGCACTCATCGACGGAGTAAACCTCCTGGGGCAGGCCCTCACGGGCGATGTAGCGCATGACGCGGCGCGACATGTCGTGGTACAGCTCGAAGTTGGCCGAGAAGACCGCGACGCCGTGCCGCGCTATGATGGATTGCACCCTGAAGCGGGGCACGCCCATCCCTATCCCCAGCTCCTTGACCTCGTTGCTGCGGGCGATGACGCAGCCGTCGTTGCCCGAGAGCACCAGCACGGGCCGCCCCTCGAGCGAGGGCCTGAACACCCGCTCGCAGCTCACGAAGAAGTTGTTGCAGTCGATGAGCGCTATCACCTCAGAGTTGCTTTCGAATGGCCCGGGCCCCGCCCCAGACCAGGGCAAATGTAGTGAAAAAGCGTGAGGATGGACCCTTCGGGGCGATATCTCCGGCGAGAGCGCGGTGGCGAATCGCAGCAGCCGTATTTATATCCGCTGTCGATTGCGGTCACCCCTGCTTGCATATTGCGCATTATGGCTAATTTCGCTCCCGGTGTTTCTAGCGAATAATAATTTTAAGGATTACAGATAAAAACGGCTACCATGGAAATGTCCGCATTCTACACGACCCTATCCGACCTCATCGGGGGGGTCAACACCCTGCTGTGGAGCTACATCCTCGTCGCTCTGCTGCTGTTCTGCGCGTTCTACTTCACGCTCCGCTCGGGCTTCGTACAGTTCCGCCTCTTCGGCGAGCAGTTCCGCCTGCTGGGCGATTCCGGCCCGAAGGACCGCCCGGGTGGTGGCAAGAAGATCTCCTCCTTCCAGGCCTTCGCCGTCTCGCTGGCCAGCCGGGTGGGCACGGGCAACCTGGCGGGCGTGGCCACGGCCATCGTGGTCGGGGGGCCGGGCGCCGTCTTCTGGATGTGGCTCATCGCCCTGATGGGGGCCGCCACGGGCTTCATCGAGTCGACGCTCGCGCAGCTCTACAAGGTGCGTGGCCGCTCGTCCTTCCGCGGCGGGCCGGCCTACTACATGAAGCAGGGCCTCAAGCAGCCGTGGATGGGCGCGGTCTTCGCCATCCTCATCGCCCTGACCTTCGGCTACGCGTTCAACACCGTGCAGTCCAACACCATGAGCGAGGCGCTCTCCAAGGCCTTCGGCTTCGACAAGACCTACGTCGGGCTGGTGATCGCCGTGACGGCCTTCGCCATCATCTGGGGGGGCATCCAGAGCATCGCCCGCTTCAGCTCGGTCATCGTGCCCATCATGGCCCTGGGCTACCTGGGCATCGCCGTGGTGGTCATCGCCATGAATATCAGCGCGGTGCCCAGCGTGTTCCGGATGATATTCACCCACGCCTTCGGCATGGAGTCGCTGGTGGGCGGGGGCATGGGGGCCGCGGTGATGAACGGCATCAAGCGGGGACTCTTCAGCAACGAGGCCGGGATGGGCTCGGCCCCCAACGCGGCGGCCACCGCCACCATCAGCCACCCCGTCAAGCAGGGCCTCATCCAGGCCCTGGGCGTGTTCATCGACACCATCGTCATCTGCTCCTGCACCGCCTTCATCATCCTGTGCAGCGGGGTCGACCTGGCCTCCGGCCTCAACGGCGCGCAGCTCACCCAGGAGGCCCTCTCGCTGCAGATCGGCGACTTCGGCACCTACTTCATCGCCATCGCGCTCATCTTCTTCGCCTTCTCCTCCATCATCGGCAACTACTACTACGGCGAGACCAACATCCGACACCTCACCAAGAACCCCTGGGTCATGAAGGCCTACAAGATCACCGTCGGCATCGCCGTGTTCCTGGGCGCGGTGATGACCCTCGACCTGGCCTGGGGCCTGGCCGACGTGTTCATGGGCCTGACCACCATCCTCAACCTCATCACCATCCTCTTCCTGGGCAAGTACGCGGTGCGCCTGCTGAGGGACTACCTCGACCAGAAGCGGCAGGGCATCAAGGACCCCGTGTTCCACAAGAGCACCATGCCCGACATCATGGCCGACATCGAGTGCTGGGACGACGACTGGTGGACGAACACCGACCCGAACAGCTCGGAGGACTAGGCTGGGGCGAAATCTAATCACCCATTCCGGGATGCTGACATAAGGATTTCCGCGCTTGGTGTAAGCGTGGCCGTGGAGGCTACGCCCTGCAGAACCTTGCCACCACCCGGCCACGTAAAAAGGGTAGGGAGAGGACCGCGAAGCCGGATGGCACGGGACACACGCACCGCGCTAGGGTATCCAGCCACCAGACCCACTGTATGAACCTAGAGTCGACACTTCTTTTTCCAACCAATATGTTTCACTAAATATCAAGACAAACATGAGAAAAATTCCACGTATAGGCCTACTGCTGGCCGCAACCGCCCTGCTGACACCATGGGCAAAGGCTGCGGTGGGCGATATCATCCAGCAAACCGAGGGGGTCTACCAGATCCTCAGCGAGAGCCCCAAGGAGGTGGAGCTAGTGCGTTACGACAAGGTAGAGACCAATACCTCCATTCCCAAAGTAGTGAAGTATGGGGGGGAGAACTACACCGTGGTGGCCCTCCGGTTCAACGCTTTCGAACTAAGTGCCAGGCTGACAAATCTCACGCTCCCCGTGGACCTAAGGACCATCGAGGGTTTCGCCCCAGATGGGAAAACGCGGAAGGAGATGGCGATCCACGCATCGGGTCTGGAGAGCGTCAAGGTGGACCCCGGGAACACCCACTGGAAGTCGGTGGATGGCGTGCTCATCTCCAAGGACGGGGAGCGGCTCCACACCTACCCCCCAGCCCGCTCGGGTGCCGAGTACACCATGCCCGACGGAGTGAAGACCATCGTCGAAAATGTATTCGAGCAGGTGCGCAATCTGACGAAGCTCACCATCTCCAAGGATGTGGAGACCATCCCTGCCTGGGCATTCCAGGGGGAAACTTCATCATTGCAACACATCAAGGTGGTCGACGAGAACCCCCACTGGAAGTCGGACAAAGGCGTGCTTATCTCCAAGGATGGTAAGCTGCTACACAGCTGCCCCACCGCCCTGCCGGAGACCGAGTACAACGTGCCCGACGGGGTGGAGACCATCGGCGAGGGCGCATTCAGCGGATGCCAGCAGCTTACGAAGGTTGAGCTCCCCGCGAGCGTCAAGACCATCGAGAGGTGGGCATTCAGCGGATGCAACCTACAGCAATTCCCCATCGGGGAGGGGGTAGAGACCATCGGCGAGCATGCATTCAAGAACTGTAGCACACCGAGAGAGCTGAATATCCCCGGGAGCGTCAAGACCATCGAGCCCAATGCGTTCGAGGATTGCACCATCACCAAGCTCAAGATCGGGCAGGGGCTGGATGAGAAGTCCGTCGGCTCAATAGAAAGAAAGTACCTGGCGGAGATTGAGGTGCATTCGGATAATCCGAACCTGAAGGCGGAAAGCAAGGTGATCTTCTCCAAGGATGGCAAGCGGCTGCTGGCCTGCCTCCCGAAGAAGCCGGAGACTGAGTACACCGTACCCGACGAGGTGGAGACCATTGCGGATGGGGCGTTCATGGGCTGCGAAAAGCTCGAAAAGGTCACCCTGTCCAATAGCGTCAAGAGCATCGGGGCGAGGGTCTTTGACCATGTCAAGGAGCTGCACATCGGCACTGGGCTGGAGACCATCGGGGAGAATGCCTTCGGCAACAAGATCAGCAAGTTCATCGTAGAGGGGGAGAATGCGAGCTGGAAGGCTGTGGATGGCGTACTCCTCTCCAAGGACGGGAAGCGGCTAATGAAGTACACCGCGGGTAACCCCAGAACGGAATACACTGTACCCGATGAGGTGGAAATCATTGAGAATGAAGCCTTCATAGAAAGCTACAAGCTGGTAGACCTGAATCTCAAGCCCGAGTCGAAGCTATCGTCCATCGGGAAGAAAGCATTCTACAACTGCTCTAGCCTGCAGAACGTGGGGGGTAGCCTCCCGGCGGGGGTGAAGACCATAGGGGAAGAGGCTTTCGGCAGCTGCAGCAAGCTACATGAGATAGGTATACCGGAGGGGGTAGAGACCATAGAGGCCTCCACATTCGAGAATTGCGAAAAGCTGACGAAGGTGGACCTCCCGAAGAGCCTGAAGGCCATCAAAAAGCTGGCATTCAAAGGTTGCAAAGAGCTAATCAGAATCAGCATACCGGAGGGGATACAGACACTCGAAGAGGGTGTGCTGTACAGTTGCGTCAAGCTGACAAGGGTGGACCTCCCGAAGAGCCTGAAAACCATCAAGAAAGAGGCAATGAGGGAGTGCGAGGAGCTGACGAAGATAGAGATTCCAGCCGGGGTCACGAGCATCGGGGATGGCGCATTCAGCCTCAACTCAAAGCTGGCCAGCATAACCTTCCCGGCCCGCGTGGAGAAGCTCGGGGAAAACCTACTCTACAATTGCCAGTCGCTGAAGAGCATCATCCTCGGCGAGAGCGTTAAGTCCATTGGAGGGGGGATGCTCAATAGCGACAAGCTAGATGAGGTGTTCAGCCTGGCCAGCACGCCACCCGTGACCCTAGCCCTCAAGGCGAATGAAATCACGAAGATATACGTGCCGAAGAAGAGCGTAGCGGACTACAAGGCGGCCGATGGGTGGAAGGACTACGCGGACAAGATAGAGGGCATAGAGATCCTACGTAAGGCATCACCCGAGACCCTTGAAATATCGCTGGGCGAGGAGAAGAACATAGAGGGTAATGTGCTGCTGCAAGTACCCAACAACCCCAGCACCGACCTCTCAGCTGGGGAATGGATGGTGGAGGATGCCGGAATCGCCAGCATAGCGCCGGATGCCAGCAACCCCAAGGTGGTAAAGGTCAAGGGGGAGAAGCTCGGGACCACCACCATCGAGCTGACCTGCAAGGGGCGCCTGGCCCCGGGCCTCCTGCGGGGGGCGGTCTGCGAAGTGACGGTGATACAGCCCGTTGAGAGCGTGGCAATCGCGCTGAAGTCCGAGCCCACCGCGGCCATCACGGCCCACGCGATGCCTGTTGGCTCGGAGGTGGAGCTGGCCGCCATCGTGATGCCCGAGGACGCTAAGCACAAGGAGGTGAGCTGGGAGAGCGACAATGCGGCCGTGGTCGCAGTGGATGCCGATGGCAAGCTGACGGCGGGCGCGAATGAGGGTACGGCCACCATCACGGTGAAGTCGACGCGCCATCCGGATAAGACCGCCACGCTGACGGTGACAGTGGGTAAGGCCCTGGAGAGCGTGGAGATCGCGCTGAAGTCCGAGCCCACCGCGGCCATCACGGCCCACACGATGCAGGCCGAAACGGATGTGGAGCTGGTCGCCATCGTGAAGCCCGAGGAGTTTGCGGACAAGGGGGTGAGCTGGGAGAGCGACAACGCCGTGGTGTCGGTGGATGAGAACGGCAAGCTGACGGCGGGCGCGGATGAGGGGACGGCCACCATCACGGTGAAGTCGAAGTACGACGGGCGGAAGAGCGCCACGCTGAAGGTGACGGTGGAGAAGGCGGGCGGCTCTGGCCCTGGGTCGGGTCAAGGCTCTGGCCCTGGGTCGGGCCAAGGTTCGGGTCCTGGTTCAGGCCAAGGCTCTGGTCCTGGCTCGGGTTCGGGTCCCGGCTCCGCGCAGCTGCTGAATCCTTCCCCCGTGAGCAGCGCCGCGCTGAAGACCCTGTCGGTGAGCCCCATGCCGGCAATCGACTTCCTGACGGTGAAGGGCGTGGAGCTCCCCTGCGTGGTGGAGGTCCTCAGCCTGGATGGTCGCCTGGTGCTCCGCCAGCTGCTGGATGCAGACGGGCGCATGGATGTGCAGTCCATACCCGCCGGTATCTACGTGCTGCGGGCCAATGGGCAGTCGGCGCGCTTCATCGTGCGGTAGCGGGTAGCTAAGCGATAAACGAACGGGGCAACTCTCTGAGTTGCCCCGTTTTTCATGCCTGGGGGTGCCGCCCCAAAGTCGGGGGATGGGGGCCTAGTCGGCGGCCGAGGGGATGAGCTCGAGCAGCTCGACGGCGTAGGTCGATATCCGCTTCCCCTTCGCCCGGTAGGACTTCACCCCGATGAAGTCGGCCGCGGCGATGCGCTCGGGCGGCCGGTTGATATTCACCCCGCCGAAGACCACGGCCAGCTGCGGGGCGGGGTCGTCGCTCAGGGCCATGAGCCGCGCCCCGGCCGACTCGCCGATGAAGGACACCGCCTCGCCGCTCGGCTCGAAGGCGAAACGCTTCAGGTAGTAGTACCCCTGGTCGGAGTCGTAGTAGGCCACGGTGAACACCCGGGCCCCGTCGAACTTCTCAATCCGCAGGAGCTTCTCCCCGTAGCGGTTCGACACGTCGAAGGAGGTCGTCTGGTAGGTGCCGTCGGCGTAGATGGCCAGCACCAGCTCGTCCGAGGCGAACTCGCCCAGGAAGTCGCCCCGCTCCTCGGTGTTCAGGCGGTTCACGTCGCGGTCTATCCATATCTTGATGTCCTCGAGCGTCGACCCCCCCCGCTCCAGCAGGGTGACCTTCTTGACGGGCGACTTCGAGAGCTGGTTGCCCTTGGTCTCCCGCCCGCGGATGGCCAGCTCCGAGAAGTCGTACTCCTTGGTGGGGTTCTTCATCCGCGGGATGTCGAAGAGCACGCGGATGCGCTCGGCCTCCCCGTTGGGGTTCACGCTCAGGTACAGCAGCCGGCTCTTGGGCGTGCCCTGGGTGAGGTCGTACTCCCGGTCGCGGATCACCGAGGTCACCGAGCAGCGCTTCCAGAAGGAGATGCGCGACGTCCCGTCGAGGTACACCAGGTTGTAGACCGTGCGCGTGTCGTTCCGGCTGTAGATGCCGACGTAGAGGATGTCCTTCTCGATGAACTTCTTCTCGGCCACCTGGGTGACGAAGTAGCGCCCCGAGCGGAGGATCACGATGACCTCATCGATGTCGGAGCACTCGCCCAGGTACTCCGCCCCCTTGAGCTCGGTGCCGATGAAGCCCGCCGCCCGGTCCACGTAGAGCTTCTTGTTGTTGGCCACCACGCGCACGGCCTGTATCTCCTCGAAGGGCGCGATCTCCGTCAGGCGGGGGTACTTCGCTCCGTACTTCTTCTTGATCCGCCTGAAGTGCGCGATGGTGTAGGCCACGATGCCGTCGAGATGCCCCTGCACCTCCTCCATCTCCTTCTCCGTCCTCCGTATCAGCTCGTCGGCCTTCTTCTTGTCGTACTTCGATATGCGCTTGATTTTGATTTCGGTCAGGCGCACGATGTCGTCCTCCACCAGCGGCCGCCGCAGCAGGTGCACGTAGGGCTGGAGCTGCGCCTCGATGGTCTGCAGGATGCCCTCCCAGGTGGTGCACTCCTCGATGGCCAGGTAGAGGCGGTGCTCGATGAACAGGCGCTCGAGCGAGGCGTAGTGCCACGCGTCCTCCAGCTCGCCCATCCGTATCTGCAGCTCCTGGGTCAGCAGCCCGCGGGTGTGGTCGACCGAGGCGCGCAGCAGGTCGCTCACCCCCAGGAAGTGCGGCTTGTCGTCGTGTATCACGCAGGCGTTGGGGTGCTTCTTGATCTCGCAGGCCGTGAAGGCGTAGAGCGCGTCGATGGTCTTGTCGGGCGACATGTCGGGGGCCAGATGCACCACGATCTCGGCCCGCTCGGCGGTGTTGTCCTCAATCCGCTTCACCTTGATGCGCCCGCTCTCGTTCTCCTTGCGGATGGACTCGATGAGCTTCTCGGTGTTGAGCGAGAAGGGTATCTCCTCAATCACCACCGTCTTGCTGTCCTGCTTGCGTATGCGGGCGCGGACCTTCACGTGGCCCCCCCGCTTGCCGTCGGCGTACGCGGTGCAGTCGGCCAGGCCCCCGGTGGGGAAGTCGGGGTAGAGCTCGAAGGGCTTGCCCTGGAGGTAGAGGATGGCCGCGTCGATGACCTCGTTGAAGTTGTGCGGCAGCACGTTGCAGCTCAGGCCCACGGCTATCCCCTCGGTGCCCTGCACCAGCAGGAGGGGGAACTTGGCCGGCAGGGTGATGGGCTCGTCCTGGCGGCCGTCGTAGCTCTTCATCCACTGGGTCGTCTTGCGGTTGAAGAGCACGTCGAGCGCGAAGGGGGTGAGGCGGGCCTCGATGTAGCGGGGCGCGGCCGCGGCGTCGCCCGTGATGATGTTCCCCCAGTTCCCCTGCGTGTCGATGAGGAGGTCCTTCTGGCCCAGCCCCACGAGCGCGTCGCCGATGGAGGCGTCGCCGTGGGGGTGGAACTGCATGGTGTGCCCCACGATGTTGGCGACCTTGTTGTAGCGCCCGTCCTCGAGGCGGTGCATGGTGTGGAGAATCCGTCGCTGCACGGGCTTGAGGCCATCGTTGAGGTGGGGGACGGCCCGCTCGAGGATCACGTAGGAGGCGTAGTCCAGGAACCAGTCCTTGTACATGCCGGTGAGGATGACCCGCTCCGTGTCGGCCTCCTCGAGCTGGTTGATGAAGGGTACCCTCTCCGCTGACGGTTTCTGCTCTTCCATGCGCTTGCGTTCTATCTTTACAGCCCGCAAAGCTACAAATATACGCCGACTTGGCCTACCCGCCCCGCCCTACCCCGGCCGTGGCGGGGCTACCGGCCGGCGCGCGCTAGCGCTTGGCCAGCGCCCCCTCCAGGAAGCCGAGGAAGGAGTCCACGTCGGTATCCCGCCCCTTCGGGCCCGCGACGATGGCCCCATCGGGCGAGACCACGAAGAAGAGGGGCTGGCCCGACGCCCCGAAGCGGTGCAGCTCGATGTCCAGATTCTGCTGCCCCACGGTGCTCTTCTCGCGCCCGTCGTGCGGCGAGGTGTAGCGGTCTGCCTCCGCGAGGGCCGTCCTGTCGTCCACGTAGAGGGCGGTGTAGACGAAGCGGCTGCCAATCAGGCTCGACACCTCGGGCCGCGAAAGGACCTTGGCGGCCATCTCCTTGCAGTTGGCGCAACCGTGCCCGGTGAACTCCACCAGCACGGGGCGCTTGAGCTCGCGGGCGCACGCGAGGGCCTGCTCATAGTCGCGGTAGCCCTGTATGCCCCGCGGCAGGGCTATCTCCGCCGCGTACTTGGGCGGCTCGCATAGGCCGACGGGGAGGGCATCCGTCCGGCCGGCCGGGGCGGTCGCCGTCAGCGAGAAGTCGTCGGGCGACTCGGCGGGCAGCAGGCCCGAGAGGCCGTAGAGGGGCGCGCCGAAGAGGCCCGGGAGGAGGTAGACGGAGAAGGTGAAGGCCAGCAGGGCGAGCAGCAGGCGGGGGAAGGGGACGTGGCCCAGCGGGCTATCCATTTTGAAGCGGATGTGGCCCAGGAGGTAGAGGCCCAGCAGGAGGGATATGGCTATCCAGAGGGATATGAACACCGGCCGGGAGAGGAGGTGCAGGCCCAGGGCGATGTCGAAGCCCAGCAGGAACTTGAGCGAGAGGGCCAGCACCACGAAGCCGAGCACGACCTTGACGGAGTTCATCCAGCCGCCGGACTTCGGTAGCCGCTTGAGCCACGAGGGGAACACCGCCAGCAGGGTGAAGGGCAGGGAGAAGCCCAGGGCGAAGCTGAACATCCCCACGACGGGGCGCACCGACGAGCCCGTGGCCGACTCCACCAGCAGGGCACCCACGATGGGGCCCACGCACGAGAGGGAGACAATCACGGTGGTCAGCGACAGGAAGAAGGCCCCCAGCAGGCCCCCCCGGGCAACGCCCGAGTCGGCCTTGGTGGCCAGCGAGGAGGGGAGGCGTATCTCGAACATGCCGAAGAAGGCCGCCGCGAAGACCACGAACAGCGCGAAGAAGAGGAGGTTGGTGAACCAGTGGCTCGTGAGGCTGGTGATGAAGTCCGCCCCGAGCGAGGTGAGCGACACCAGCAAGCCCAGCAGGGTGTATATGCCGACGATGCCCAGCCCGAAGGTGAGCGCGCTGGCCAGGGCCTTGGCCCTATCCTGCTGCTCGAGGAAGAAGGACACCGTCATGGGTATCATCGGGAAGACGCACGGGGTCAGCAGCGCGGCCAGCCCGGTCAGGAAGGCCAGCAGGAAGAACAGGCCACCCGCTTGCCCCTCCTCGGCGGGGGGCGCAGCCTCCGCACCCGGCTCCACACCCTGGAGCGAAGTCCCGGGCGCATCGCTGGCCGCAGGGTCGGCCGGACCCGAGAGGCTTATGGACGGGGCGAGGGATAGGCCTCCCCCGCCCGGACCGGCGACGGAAGAACCCGCGGCCGGTGTAGACGGAGCCTCCGAACGCACCACCTTCGGCTCGCTGCTGGCTGGGTCTACGGGCAGGGTGAAGCTGAAGTCGCCGATATTGCAGGTCCCCTCGTAGCAGGTCTGGTAGCTCACCGTGGCCACGATTTCGAATGGTCCATCTGCCGTCGGCTGAATGGCGTGCCGGAAGGTTGCGCTATCGGCGAAGTGGCGTAGGTCGAGGTCAAAGATGGGGTCGTGCTCCACCACCGAGGAACCCATCTCCGTGAGCTCCCCCAGCGGCTTGTACCCCAAGGGCTTATGGAACTGGATGGAGGTGGGATTCGGCCCGTTCGGGGGCAGGTCGATGGAGTAGAGATGCCAGTCGGGGGCGAGCTTGGCCTTGATGACGAGGTCTACGCGCGAATCGCCCTTCGCCTCGTAGCTCGCCTCCCACTCCACGGGCTGCGCATGCGCCGTGAGCAGGATGAAAAGGAGGGTAAGGGTGGAGAGGGCTTGCCGGATGGTACTCATATGTGTAATGCTGTTATTTAGAATCACCGCGCATATAACGCACTGGGCCGCGGCTTTGTTGTGGATGCAGAAAGCATTGCCTCTCCGTGCGATAGGCCACGGTCTGGACACAAAAAAAGTGCCCGCATTCCTGCGGGCACCACATTTTGGGGCTACGGGCATGGCCCGCGGGTCATGGCTAGATTTCGTACCCGTTGCCCTCCCGGTCGAAAAACTCGTACTCCAGCATGTTCACCGAGGTGTCCGACACCACCTTGAGGCGGCAGCCGCAGCGCTTGGCCACCGTCCGGGTGCGCGAGAAGATACCCTTATTGTAGTAGGCCGCCACGAAGGGATGGGCGCGCATCTCGATATAGGGATTCTTGGACTGCTGGGCCAGCTGGAGGATTTTCGCCTCGATCTCGTCCTCCAGCACCAGGGTGGACTCCACCTTGCCCGTGCCGCGGCAGCAGGGGCACTTCTCCGTGGTGTCGAGCCGCTCCTCCGGTCGGTGGCGCTGGCGGGTAATCTGCATGAGGCCGAAGTCGGTGATTTCCAGAATCTTGTGGGTCACCTTGTCCTTGGCCATGAGCTCGCGCATCCGCTCGTAGATTTTCCGGCGGGAGGCGCGGTCGTTCATGTCGATGAAGTCGATGACAATAATCCCCCCGAGGTCGCGCAGGCGGAGCTGGCGGGCAATCTCATCGCAGGCCGCGAGGTTGACCTCAAAGGCCGTGGCCTCTGGGGTGGCCGCATTCTTCGCCCCCGAGCCGCTGTTGACATCGATAACGTGCAGGGCCTCAGGGTGCTGGATAATCAGATACGAGCCCTTGTGGAAGTAGACCGTCGTGCCGAGCAGGCGCTTGAGCTGCTTGGTCACATCGAAGTGGTCGAAGATGGGCACCTTGCTCGAGTTGTAGTACTTGACGATGTCGGCCGAGTCGGGCGAATGGTCCAGGAGGTAGGTGTGTATCTCCTCGTAGAGCTGCTTGCTGTTGACCTGTATCGAGGAGTAGGTGGCGTTGAGGTTGTCGCGGATGAGGGCCGAGGAGGAGCTGATCTCGCCCAGCAGCAGCGCGGGCGACTTGGCGATGTTCTGCACGTTCTCCAGGCAGCGCTCCCACCGCTCGAGCAGCTCCGAGAGCTCCTGGTGTAGGACGCGCACCCCCAGGCCCTGGGCCGCCGTGCGCACGATGGCCCCCAGGCCCTTGGGCAGGATGGACTGCATCAGCAGCTTCAGCCGCATGACCTCGTCCTTCCCCTCCACCTTCGAGGAGATATGCACCCGCTCGGAGAAGGGTAGCAGGACGATATGCCGACCCGCAATCGAGATGTCGGCCGTGAGCGAGGGCCCCTTGTTGGCGTAGGGCTCGCGGGCCACCTGCACCATGAGCAGCTGCCCGCTCTTGATGAAGTCCATAATCTTGCCGTTCCGGTCGGGCACCGGCTGGGGCTTCTCCCCGGCCAGGGTGGGCGCGGGGGTGAAGGTGAAGCGGGGGATGAGCTTCTCACCCTTGAGCTTCTTCCCCCGGCCGGCATCGCGACGGGCCAGCTTCACCTGCTCCACCATGAAGCTGAAATGCGGGCCGAGGTCCTTGATATGGAGGAAGCCCTCCCGCCGGTAGCCTATGTCCACGAAGGCCGCGTTGTGGTTCTGCATGACCTTGCGAACCGTACCGATGTATATGTCGCCCACGGAGAACTTCGCGTCCTTCGACTCCGAGCGGTACTCTATGAGCTGCGCATCCTCAAGAAGGGCGATTCGCGTCTCCTCCGTCTTGGGGTGCACATCTATGATAAGCTGTGAATTCACTGTGAATTAATCCCTTAATTTCCCTGGGCCGACACCCAAGACACCACGCACGCAGCACGCCCCGCCCGGCACCCCACGGGGGGCACCACTGGGTCGCCACGTCGCGCGCGGCCTAACATTACTGGCCAAAAGGGAACGGCAGAGGACAGGCGTCCCCCCCGAGGTAGGAGGATATCGACCCGCAGCGGACGCTATCTGGACAGCTACGTTCGGGGTGGGGACAGGGGTGGGGCAATGGGCGAGATACATGCCCTCGCGCAGCGCAGGAGGATTGCTTTCTAGCCCTGGGGTGGTGGCTAGTGAATGCTTCTGTAGTATATGTGGGAGGTTGCGGCGCTCTATTAGATGGTGTGGCCGCGCTGAGTCGGATATGTTTCTTTCGCGCGCTGACGGTTGCCCTCCGGCTTCCCCTTGCTAGGCCCTCTGGCTCTTCTCCTAACAATGCAGAGACCCCCGGGGCTTGCAGGTCAGCATGCCATCACGCCCCTGCAAGCCCGTGAGGAAACCTGCTACTTCTTCTTGTGCCTGTTCTTCCGTAGGCGCTTCTTGCGCTTGTGCGTCGACATCTTATGCCTCTTGCGCTTCTTACCACTTGGCATATACGGCCTCCTGATTTATGGGTGAAACAAATACTACCACGCCCAGACCCCTCGCCGGGGGCTAGGCCTACTCTCCCTCGCCCGGCTGGCAGTTCTCCCTGACCCGGGTGACAAGGGACTTGGACGGCTTGAAGGTCGGGACGCGGTGAGCCGGTATCTCCATGGCAAGGCCCTTGGAGATGTTGCGGGCAACCTTCTTGGCACGGGTGCGATTGACGAACGAGCCAAAGCCCCGCAGGTACACGCTCTCGTCCCGCTGTAGGGCATCGGAAATCGAGGCCATCATCGCCTCTACGGTAGCCAGCACCGCCACCCGTTCAACACCGGTCTTCTTGGCTATCTCGTTGACGAGGTCTGCTTTAGTCATAGGCTTACATCGTTGGTTATTCCTAGCTAGCTAATGTGCATCAATCGTCGCGAAGGTACAATCTTTTTCTGAATTCCCATCAAGCCCATCCGCTTTTTTCTACGCGTACCCACACGCGCCGCCACAGCACCGCGTAAAATAAAAGTAGGCATACGCCGACAGGGCCATCCGGAGCCCCCCAGCCACCACCTCGGCCAGCCACCACGGCCCGCCGCGAATCCGCCCGCCACTCGGCCTACTCCCGCAGAAAAAAGGGGCTTGCCGCGGGCTGAAGCCCCGGCAAGCCCCGAATTCAGCAGTTGTTGGGCCCTACTCGCTCAGCGCGGCGTGGGCGGCCGCCAGGCGTGCAATCGGCACCCGGTAGGGCGAGCAGCTCACGTAGTCGAAGCCCAGCCCATGGCAGTAGCCCACCGAGGTCGGGTCGCCCCCATGCTCACCGCAGATACCCACATGCAGCTTACTGTTGGCCGCCCTACCCTTCTTCGACGCCATCTCCACAAGGGTGTACACGCCCTCGCGGTCCATGGTCTTGAAGGGGTCGAACTTCAGGATGCCCTCGTTGAGGTAGTAGGGCAGGAAGCGGCCTATGTCATCGCGGCTGTAGCCGAAGGTCATCTGCGTCAGGTCGTTCGTGCCGAAGCTGAAGAAGTCGGCCTGCTCGGCAATCTCGTGCGCAGTGAGGGCGGCGCGGGGAATCTCAATCATCGTCCCCACCTTGTAGTCCACCCGTACCCCCTGCTCCTTGAACACCTGCTCCGCCACCTCGACCACCACGGCCCTCTGGTTCTTGAACTCGTTCACATGCCCCACCAGCGGTATCATGATCTCGGGATGCACCTCCACCCCCTTGCGGCTCACCTCCACGGCCGCCTCGATGATGGCGCGGGCCTGCATGCGCGTTATCTCCGGGTAGAACACGCCCAGACGGCAACCACGGAAGCCGAGCATCGGGTTCACCTCGCCCATGCCCTCCACCTGCTGGGCTATCGCCTCCACACTCACGCCCATCTCCTGGGCCATCTCCTCCTGCTGGGCGGGCGTCTTGGGCAGGAACTCATGCAGCGGCGGGTCGAGCAGCCGGACGTTCACCGGGAAGCCCTTCATCGCCTCAAAGATGCCCACGAAGTCCTGCCGCTGCATCGGCAGCAGCTTGGCCAGCGCCGCCTCGCGGCCCGCCTTGCTCTCGGCCAAAATCATCTCCCGCATCGCCAGGATACGCTCGCCCTCGAAGAACATATGCTCCGTGCGGCAGAGGCCTATCCCCTTCGCACCGAAATCTATCGCCACCTGGCTATCGTGCGGGGTGTCGGCGTTGGTGCGCACCTTCATGGTGCTGTACTTCTCCGCGAGGTCCATCAGGCGGGCGAAGTCACCGCTCATGTCCGGCATCTCGGTTTCGATCTTCCCCTCGAACACCCGGCCGGTGCTGCCGTCGAGCGATATCCAATCGCCCTCCTTCAGCACGCCGCTCTGGGTGCGCATCTGGCGCTTCCCGTTGTCAATCTCGATGGTGGCAACCCCGGATACGCAGCACTTGCCCATACCCCGCGCCACCACGGCCGCATGGGAGGTCATGCCGCCACGGGCCGTGAGGATACCGTTGGCCACGTTCATCCCGCGGAGGTCCTCCGGCGAGGTCTCCACGCGCACCAGTATCACCTCCTCGCCACGCCCGGCCCACTCCTCGGCCTCATCGGCGAAGAACACGATGCGCCCCGTGGCCGCGCCCGGGGAGGCCGGCAGGCCCGAGGCGATGACCTTCGCGCCCTTGATGGCCTCACGGTCGAAAATGGGGTGCAGCAGCTCGTCCAGCTTCTGGGGCTCCACGCGCAGCACGGCGGTCTTCTCGTCGATCATGCCCTCGTCGAGCATATCCATCGCCATCTTCACCATCGCCACGCCGGTCCGCTTGCCCGAGCGGGTCTGCAGCATCCACACCTTGCCGTCCTGGATGGTGAACTCGATGTCCTGCATATCCCGGTAGTGCGACTCCAGCTTCTGCTGTATCGCGTCCAGCTCCTTGTAGGCCGCCGGCATCACCTCCTCGAGCGAGGGCGAAACCCGCTTGCGCTCCTCCTCGGAGATGCCCTTGAGCTTCGCCCAGCGGCGCGATCCCTCGATGTTGATGGGCTGCGGGGTCCGTATGCCGGCCACCACGTCCTCACCCTGCGCGTTGATGAGGAACTCGCCGTTGAATAGCCGCTCGCCCGTGGCCGCATCGCGCGTGAAGGCCACGCCCGTGGCCGAGTTGTCGCCCATGTTGCCGAACACCATGCACTGCACGTTCACCGCGGTGCCCCACTCCTCCGGAATCTTATTGAGCCGGCGGTAGAGCTTCGCCCTGTCGTTCATCCAGCTATCAAACACGGCCATGACCGCGCCCCAGAGCTGCTCCTCCGCGGCCACCGGGAAGCTCTTGCCCGTCGCCTTCAGCACCGCCGCCTTGAACTGCTCCACCAGCAGCTTCAGGTCGTCCACCGTGAAGTCCGTGTCTGACTCGATGCCCCGCTTGGCCTTCAGCGCGTCGATAATCTCCTCGAAGGGGTCGTTATCCTCCTTCGACTCCGGCTTCATCCCCAGCACCACGTCGCCGTACATCTGCACGAAGCGGCGGTAGCTATCCCAGGCGAAGCGCGGATTGTCTGTGCGCTTGGCCAGCCCCTCCACGGCCTCGTCGTTCAGCCCCAGGTTCAGGATCGTGTCCATCATCCCCGGCATGGAGGCGCGCGCCCCCGAGCGGACCGACACCAGCAGCGGGTTGTCCCTATCGCCGAACTTCGCGCCCATCGCCTCCTCCATCTGGCCGACGGCCGACAGCACCGACGACTTCAGCTCGGCCACTATCTGCTCCTTGCCAAGCTTGAAGTAGTCGTTGCAGGTGTCGGTCGTGATGGTGAAGCCCGGGGGCACCGGCATCCCCAAAAGGCTCATCTCGGCCAGGTTGGCACCCTTGCCCCCCAGCTCATTCCGCATCGACCCCTTCCCCTCTGTCTTCCCCGCCCCGAAAACGTACACTCGTTTCTTTTCCATTGCTCTAGTCGTTTAGAAGCTTAAAACTCACCGGGCCACAGCAAGCCGCCCAGCTTCTGATTAATTCCTTCCAATCGGCGCGTCGCCGGAGGGGCACGAAGCACTCGTCTGATACAAATCCGCAACACCGCGGCATGAAACCCTGCCATCCTACCGCCTTACAAATGTAGCAAAACTTTCCGGACAAAAAAAGGGGACTGCCCGAAAGCAATCCCCTGCGCGAAATTTGTGCTACCACCGCCGGTCTAGCGAACCGAGTCTACTATCGCCTTGAAGGCCGCCGGGTTGTTCATCGCCAGGTCGGCCAGCACCTTGCGGCTGAGCTGAATATCCTTCTTCTTGACGCGCCCCATGAAGTCGGAGTAGGTGATGCCCTCGGCCCTCACCGCCGCGTTGATACGCTGTATCCACAGCTTGCGGAACTCCCCCTTCTTGCGCTTACGCCCCTTGTAGGCGTGTAGCCAGCCCTTCTCCAGGGTGTTCTTGGCCACCGTATACACATTGCGACGGGCCAGGAAGTTGCCCTTCGTCTGCTTGAGAATCTTCTTGCGCCTCCTACGCGAGGCGACTGCATTCACTGAACGTGACATCTCTACCTTGTTTGCGGGCTTAGAGTGGCCCCACGGCGCTTGAAAACTCTAACGTACCCTATGGAAAAATAAATCGCTCCCGCCTCTCTAGCTCGCGAGAATGAGCTCCTTGACGCGCTTCTCATCGCACTTCTGCACCAGCCCCATCTTCGTGAGATTACGCTTGCGCTTGGTCTCCTTCTTGGTCAGGATGTGGCTCTTGTACGCATGCTTGCGCTTCACCCGGCCCGAACCCGTCAGGCGGAATCGCTTCGAAGCACCACGCTTCGACTTCATCTTCGGCATTGTCCCCTCCTATGTATTATGGTTACACACTCACTTCTTCTTGCCCGTATTCAGCGGGGCAAGGAACATTATCATCCGCTTCCCCTCCAGCTTGGGTAGCTGCTCCACCTTGGCCAGGTCCTCGAGGTCCTTGGCGAAGCGCAGCAGCAGCATCTCCCCCTGGTCCTGGAAGACGATGGACCGGCCCTTGAAGAACACCAGGGCCTTGACCTTCGCGCCGTCCTGCAGGAACTTCTGCGCGTGCCGCAGCTTGAACTCGTAGTCGTGGTCGTCCGTGTTGGGGCCGAAGCGTATCTCCTTCAGCACCACCTTGGTGGTCTTGGCCTTCTGCTCCTTCTCCTTGCGCTTCTTCTGGTAGAGGAACTTCTGGTAGTCCACCACGCGGCAGACGGGCGGATCCGCATTCTCCACGATCAGCACCAGGTCCATATCCTGACGCTGCGCCACCTCGAGGGCCTCCTCAAGGCTCACCACCCGTGGCTCGCCGACATTATCACCCACTATCCGGACCTTCGAGGCCCGAATCTTGTCGTTAATCTTATGCTCTGGCCCCCTGTCCCGCTGCGGGAACCTCGATGGGCGCCTAGGGTAATTGCCTGCTATAGCTCTATCCTCCTACGATTATACGGTTAGCTGTACACGCCACAAAGATACGAATCATTTTTCACTACTACGATTAAACGCGCAAACTTTCCTCCATTTCCCGCTCCAGCAGCTCGCCGAAGGAGGGCAGCAGCATGCTCCCCCGGTCTACCCCGCCCCGCGCCCGCACCGACACCGCGCCCTCGGCTTGCTCCTTCTCGCCCACCACCACGCTGTAGGGCACGCGCTGCAGCTCGGCCTCGCGTATCTTCTTGCCGACCTTCTCCGAACGCTCGTCCACCTCCACGCGGAAGCCAATGGCCGCCAGGTGCTTAGCCACGGAGCTGGCGTACTCGTTGAACCTGTCGCTGATGGGCAGCACGCGCACCTGCTCGGGCGCGAGCCACAGCGGGAAGCGCCCCCCCGTGTGCTCGATCAGCACGGCCACGAAGCGCTCCATCGACCCGAAGGGCGCGCGGTGTATCATGACGGGCTGGTGGCGGTTGTCGTCCGCGCCCACGTACTCCAGCTCGAAGCGCGCCGGGAGGTTGTAGTCCACCTGGATGGTGCCCAGCTGCCACTTGCGGCCGATGGCGTCGCGCACCATGAAGTCGAGCTTGGGCCCGTAGAAGGCCGCCTCGCCGCGTACCTGCGTGGCCTTGAGGCCCTTCTCGGCCGCGGCCTCGATGATGGCGCTCTCGCTCTTGGCCCAGTTCTCCTCCGAGCCCAGGTACTTGGTCTTGTTCTCGGGGTCGCGCAGCGAGATCTGCGCCTCGTAGTCGTGGAAGTCCAGCACCCTGAATATGTACAGGATGATGTCTATGACCTTGAGGAACTCCTCCTTGACCTGGTCCTGGGTGCAGAAGATGTGGGCATCGTCCTGGGTGAAGCCCCGCACGCGGGTGAGGCCGTGGAGCTCGCCCGACTGCTCGTAGCGGTAGACCGTGCCGAACTCGGCCAGGCGTAGGGGGAGGTCCTTGTAGGAGCGGGGGAAGGCGCGGAATATCTCGCAGTGGTGGGGGCAGTTCATCGGCTTGAGGAGGAACTCCTCGCCCTCCTGGGGGGTCTTGATGGGGCGGAAGCTGTCCTCGCCGTACTTGTCCCAGTGGCCGGAGGTGACGTACAGGTCCTTCTGGCCGATGTGGGGCGTGATGACGGGCTGGTAGCCGTACTCCTTCTGCACCCGGCGGAGGAAGTCCTCCAGCCGCTCGCGGAGCTGCGCCCCCTTGGGCAGCCAGAGCGGCAGGCCCGGGCCGACGCGGCTCGAGAAGGTGAAGAGCTCCATCTCGCGGCCGATCTTCCGGTGGTCGCGCTTCTTGGCCTCCTCCATCAGGGCGAGGTACTCCTTCAGCTGGCTCTCCTTGGGGAAGGTGATGCCGTAGATGCGGGTCAGCTGCTTGTTCTTCTCGTCGCCCCGCCAGTAGGCCCCGGCGATGCTCATGAGCTTGACGGCCTTGATGTAGCCCGTGTCGGGCAGGTGGGGGCCACGGCACAGGTCGGTGAACTCACCCTGGGAGTAGAAGCTTATCGTCCCGTCGTCGAGGCCGGCGATCAGCTCCACCTTGTAGGGGTCGCCCTTGGCCCGGTATCGCTCCAGGGCCTCCTCCTTGCGCACATCGCGCCGCACGATGGGCTCCTTGGCCTTGGCCAGCTCGCGCATCTTGGCCTCGATGGTCTCGAGCTCGGCCTCCTGCAGCTTGTGCTCGCCGAAGTCGATGTCGTAGTAGAACCCGTTCTCTATGCTCGGGCCTATGCCCAGGTGCACACCCGGGTAGAGGGCCTCTATGGCCTCGGCCATCAGGTGGGCCGAGGAGTGCCAGTAGGCGTGCTTGCCCTCGGCGTCGTCCCAGGTATGGAGGCGCACCGCGGCGTCGAGCTCGATGGGGCGCGTCAGGTCCCACAGCTCGCCATTGACGCTTATCGAGAGGACCTCCTTGGCCAATCGGGGGGACAGGTCTTTGGCTATCTCCAGGCCCGTAACGCCCTGGGGGTACTCGCGGACCGCGCCATCGGGCAATTGTATCTTCAGCATCTCATCTTCTCCTTATCAATGTCTTAATCCACCGCCTCGCTCCTCCCCGGCCCGCCCCCGACAGGGCGACTCGCCTAGTACTCCTCCTCGTCGAAGAAGAAGTCCTCCTTGGTCGGGTAGTCAGGCCAAATCTCCTCAATATTCTCGTACGAACCCGCCTCTTCGTCCAGCTCCCGCAGGTTCTCTATCACCTCGAGGGGAGCGCCCGAGCGGTAGGCGTAGTCGATGAGCTCGTCGCGGGTGGCCGGCCAGGGTGCATCCTCCAGCTTGGAGGCCAATTCAAGTGTCCAGTACATAATCGTTCCGCTTCGTTAGTTCTGTAGATTAGCACAAACCACCGCCAGCATCACACCTCGGCACGGACGAACCCCAAGCCTCCCAAGAGCAGCTGGACAGTGGCCAACAAAACGATAGAATGGGGGCAGGCGACCTAGCGCGTACCCAGCGGCCACCGGGAGAGCGGGCCCGCGGTAGAGTGTTGGCGCGCACCCTGGCGCACCGCACCTCCACCATGCCCATCCCGAGCCGCCAAGCTCGCGGACAGGGGCCTAATCGCCTCTTCGCAAATCCTACGCATACTGCTCTCCCTATGAAGCTATCTACCTAGACAGCAAGCCGTTAAGTCACCTCGGCCCACTCTATTCAGGGCCGAAAGTACAAAAAAGCGGATGGATTGCAAATAGAAAGGGTACAAATTCCCGGAGGCGGGGCCGCGCGGGCCGCGCCGGGTGGACTCCTACTCCGCGTGGATGCCCAGCTCGCGGTCGAGCCGCCGCACCGTATCGCGGAATGCGTCCATATTCTCCTTGCGCAGCGGCTCCATCGGGGGGGACTTCATGCTCAGGGGGTTGATGGGCGTTCCGTTCTTCCAGACGCGGAAGTCCAGGTGGGGGCCGGTGGCGTAGCCCGTCATGCCTACGTAGCCGATGGTCTGGCCCTGCCGCACGCGGACGCCGGGCCGAATCCCCTTGGCGAAGCGCGACAGGTGGAGGTAGGCGGTGGTGTACACGCCGTTGTGGCGGATTTTCACGTAGTTGCCCCCGCCGCGCTGGTAGGCCCGGGCGATGACCTTGCCGTCGCCCAGGGCGTGGACGGGCGTGCCCATGGGGGCGGCGTAGTCCACCCCGGTGTGGGGGCGCACCACCTTCAGGATGGGGTGGCGGCGGGCGTAGGAGAAGCCCGAGGATATGCGGGAGAACTTCAGCGGGGCCTTGAGGAAGGCCTTCCTGACGCTCTGCCCCTTGCGGTCCCAGTAGGCGTAGAGGGAGTCCTGCATGAAGCGGTAGATCGCGAGGGTGTCGCCCCGGTGGATGTAGGCCGCGGCGTAGATTGAGCCGCTGGCGATGGGCACCGAGTCGACCATCTTCCGGTCGTAGGACACGAGGAACTCGTCGCCGCGCTCCAGGCCGAAGAAGTCCACCGACCAGGCGAATATCTCGGAGAGGTTCAGGGCGAGGTCGGGGCGCGCGTTGGCATCCTCCATCGCGTTCCAGAGGGAGCTCTCGATGCGGGCATGGGCCACGACGCGCTCGTGCTGCACGCGTAGGCTGTCGTGCCGGGCGCGGAGCAGGGAGTCGCGCAGGTCGAAGGCCACGAACTCGGTGAGGCTGTGCTCGTAGACCACGTAGGTGAGCGTGGAGTCTGGGCCGCGGAAGAAGAAGGCGCGCTTGCCGGCCCGGAACTTCCGTGGGGGGAGGCCGCCCTGGAGGGCATCGTCGAGCTGGAGGAGGTGGGCCCTGTCCACGCCCTGGTTGCGCAGGAAGTTGACCAGGGCCACGCCACGGGGCATGACCAGCGTATCGACCCGTAGCCCCGCGGTCAGCAGGCCGTACTTGTCGGGGAGCGGCTCGGGCGGGGGGCCGCCGGGCGACACGGACGCGCTGTCGGGGGGCTGCGCGGACTGTGGCTGCCCCGGTCCGCCGCAGGACCAGAGCGCGCAAATGGAAAGCATGAGAAGAAGTACAACTCGTCCTGTATCCCGCAAAACTGCTACCGCTTTATGGCTATGGCTAGCCGTGAGAAAATATCGCCCTGAGGGTTTCCGGATCATGCTCACTTTCACTTCCGTATCTGCTCGAATCCCTTGCCGTAGACCCCCATGACGCTGGCCACGGAGGTGAAGGCCTCGGGGTCCTCCTGCCGCACGATGCGGTAGATTCCCGTGAGCTCCTGCTTGCGCACCACCACCAGCAACACCTTCGTTTCCTGCTGTGAGTACCAGCCCCGCCCGTCGATGACCGTTGCGCCCCGGTGTAGCTCGCGCGTGATGCGATCGGCGATCGCCCCGTAGTTCTTCGAGAATATCATCACCTGTAGGGAGCGCTTCATGCCCGTCAGGTACGCGTCGATGGTGTAGCCGGTGATGACCATGACCAGGAAGCCGTAGACGATGGACTCGAGGCGTTGCTCCAGGCTCATGTCGTGCAGCACGAAGAAGGCCGAGGAGATGATGACCACGTCCATCAGGAGGATGGCCTTCCCCGGGCTAATGCCGCGGTACTTGTTCCATATCATGGCCAGGATGTCCGTCCCCCCCGTGCTGCCCCCCTGGCTGAAGGCCATGCCGACACCGGCCCCGGCCATGCCCCCGCCGATGATGGTGGCCAGGAAGCGGTTCTGCACGCCCGGGATGAGGCCGCCTGGGAGGAAGGCCAGCTGGAGCTGCTGCTCAACGCTGAAGAGCAGGGCGGCCACGGCCACGGCGTAGATGGTCTTCACCCCGAAGCCCGATCCGAGGATGCGCATGCCGATGGCGATGAGCACCGCGTTGATGGCCAGGAAGGTGTAGCCCACCGGGAAGTTCGTCAGGTAGTACACGAGCGCCGCGACGCCGGAGGCACCCCCGCCGGTAATCCGGTGCGGAATGAGGAAGAGCGTCCATGACAGGGTGTAGATCAGGAGCCCGAGGGTGATGAGCAGGTACTCGCGCACCCGCTCGGAGGTGCTTATCTTTCTCACGGATGTAGGCCTTTCCTAGGAAACCACGATGTTGACTATACGGTTGGGGACGACGACCACCTTGCGGACCGTCTTGCCCTCCAGGTAGCGCTGCGCCTCGGGGGCGGCGAGGGCCAGCCGCTCGACCTCCTCGGGGGGGAGGTCCTTGGCCAGGGAGAGGGTGAAGCGCGTCTTGCCGTTGAACGACACCGGGCACTCGAAGCTCGACTCCGCGAGGAAGGCCTCGTTGAGCTCGGGCCAGCGGGCCTGGACCACGAAGCCCTCGTTCCCCATCCGCGCCCACAGCTCCTCGGCGATGTGCGGCGCGAAGGGGCAGAGGACCACCAGCAGCGGCTCGAGGATGGCCCGCTTGCGGCAGCCCAGGGACTGCAGCTCGTTGAGGCAGACCATCAGCGCGGAGATGCAGGTGTTGAAGCCGAAGGACTCTATGCCCTCGGTCACGCTCTTGATGGCCGTGTGCAGCGCCTTGAGCTCCGCGGGCGAGGGCTCGCCCCCCTCCAGCGGGGCCTGCACGTGTAGGGTCCACAGGCGGCGGAGGAACTTGAACACCCCGTCTATCCCGTTCGTGTCCCAGGGCTTGCTCTGCTCCAGCGGGCCGAGGAACATCTCGTACATCCGCAGGGTGTCCGCGCCGTAGCGTCCGATGATCATGTCCGGGTTCACCACGTTGTACATCGACTTGCTCATCTTCTCGATGGCCCAGCCGCAGCGGTACTCGCCGTTCTCGTCCAGCACGAACTCCGCGTCGCGGTACTCCGCGTTCCACTCCCGCAGGGCGGCGATGTCGAGCACGTCGTTGTGCACCAGGTTCACGTCCACGTGGATTGGCGTGGTGTCGTGCTGCTCGGCCTGGGATGCGGGCACGAAGCGGTTGGTCCCCTTCACCCGGTATATGAAGGAGGATCGCCCCTGTATCATGCCCTGGTTGATCAGCTTCTTGAAGGGTTCGTCCTCGCACACGTGGCCGAGGTCGTAGAGGAATTTGTTCCAGAAGCGGGAGTAGATGAGGTGGCCGGTGGCGTGCTCGGTGCCGCCGATGTAGAGGTCCACGTCGCGCCAGTACTCGTCCACCCGGCGGTCGACCAGCGCCTCGGCGTTGTGGGGGTCCATGTAGCGGAGGTAGTAGGCCGATGAGCCGGCGAAGCCCGGCATGGTGCTGGTCTCCAGGGGGTGTCCCTCGCTCGAGACCCAGTTCTTGGCCCGGGCCAGGGGCGGGTCGCCCGCCGCGGTGGGCAGGAACTTGTCCACCTCGGGCAGCAGCAGGGGCAGCTCGTCCTCCGGCAGGGGGCAGGGCACGCCGTCGCGGTAGTATATAGGTATGGGCTCGCCCCAGTAGCGCTGGCGGCTGAATATGGCGTCGCGGAGGCGGTAGGTCACCGTGGCGCGCCCCACGCCCTGCTGCTCCACCATGGCGCAGGCCGCGGTGATGGCCGCGGGGGTCGGCATCCCGTCCAGGCCGGGGCTGTTGATGGCGTAGCCCTCCTTGGCGTCGAAAGAATCCGTCCATCCGGCCGGGTCGCTCGCCTCGCCCGGCCGCGGGCTCACCACCTGGGTGATGGGCAGGCCGAAGGTGCGGGCGAAGAGGAAGTCGCGGCTATCGTGCGCGGGCACGGCCATGATGGCCCCCGTGCCGTAGCCCGAGAGGACGTACTCCGAGATCCAGATGGGGATGCGCTCGCCCGAGAAGGGGTGTATGGCGTAGCGGCCGATGAACACGCCGGTGGCCTGACGGGTCTCCGCCTGCCGCTCGCGCTCGCTCCGCCGCGCGGCCATGGCCTGGTACTCCTCCACGGCCGCCCGCTGCTCGGGGCTGGTCAGCTCGCCCACCCACTCGTGCTCCGGGGCCAGGACCATGAAGGTCACCCCGTATATGGTGTCGGGCCGGGTGGTGAAGACCTCCAGCCGCCGGGCATCGTCCTCAATCGGGAAGTGCACCGAGGCCCCCTCGCTGCGCCCTATCCAGTTGCGCTGCATCTGCTTGAGCGAGTCCGTCCACTCCAGCCGGTTGAGGCCCTCGAGCAGCCGCTCCGCGTAGGCCGACACCCGTAGGCACCACTGCATCATGCGTTTCTGCACCACGGGGTACCCCCCGCGCACCGAGAGGCCCTCCTTGACCTCGTCGTTGGCCAGCACCGTGCCGAGCTGCTCGCACCAGTTGACCATGGTCTCGGCCCGGAAGGCCAGGCGGAAATGCTGCAGCACCTCCTCGCGCCGGGCGGGCGAGAAGCCCTGCCAGTCGGCCGCGGTGAAGGGCTCCGGCTCGTCCCCGTGGGCCGTGTGGCCCTGCGAGCCGTGCGCGGCGAAGTGGGCCTCGAGGCGGTCGATGGGCTGCGCCCGGTCGGCCTTCGTGTCGTAGTAGTGGGCGAACATCCGCAGGAAGGCCCACTGCGTCCAGTGGTAGTAGTCCGGGTCGGAGGTTTTGAACTGGCGGCCCCAGTCGTAGCCCAGGCCCAGGAGGCGGAGCTGCCGCTCGTAGCGGGCCACGTTCTCGGCGGTGGTCACGGCCGGGTGCTGGCCCGTCTGGATGGCGTACTGCTCGGCGGGTAGGCCGAAGGCATCGTAGCCCATGGGGTGCAGCACGTTGAAGCCCCGCAGGCGCTTGTAGCGGCTGTAGATGTCGCTGGCGATGTAGCCCAGCGGGTGGCCCACGTGGAGCCCCGCGCCCGAGGGGTAGGGGAACATGTCCAGGACGTAGTACTTCGGGAGCTCCGAGGCATTCGGCACACGGTACACCCCCTGCTCCTCCCAGCGGGCCTGCCACTTGGCCTCTATCTCCCCGAATTGGTAATGCTCAGCCATGCTTGCTTTCTCCATTGGTTACGAATCGCAACGCGAAGGTAGCATTTTTGGGGGCAAAACCGCCTCGCCCGTGGGCGGCGGAATCAGCGCGCATGGTGGGGCTGAGCGGCACGGAGCGACGAGGGGCTGCCGGATTGGCTCAGGGCATTCGACCGCTTTTCGTACCTTCGCGCCCACCTCCCCAGGGCGTAACAACAAAGCAAATGGAGAAAGACCTACGCGTACTATCGCTCTTCTCGGGCTGCGGCGGGATGGACCTCGGCTTCGAGGGCGACTTCCCCGTGCTCCGCGAGAGCGTGGCCCCCTGCCCCGAGCACATCGCCGGGGACGATGCCCCGGGCTTCGTGCGCCTGCGCCCCACGCGCTTCCGGGTGGTCTTCGCGAACGACATCCTCCCCGAGGCGCAGCGCAGCTGGCAGCACAACTTCGCCCGGCGGGGGGCGGACCCCGGCATCTTCCAGCTGCAGAGCATCGTGGACCTGGTTCAGGCCGCCCGGCGGGGCGACTTCGCCTTCCCCGGGGGCATCGACGTGGTCACGGGGGGCTTCCCCTGCCAGGACTTCAGCGTGGCCGGCAAGCGGGGGGGCTTCGCCTCGCACCGCAACCACCGGGGCGAGATATCCGACGCGGCCAGCACCCCCACCATCGAGACGCGGGGCATGCTCTACTACTGGATGCGGGAGGTCATCGGGCTGGTGCGCCCGAGGGTCTTCATCGCCGAGAACGTCAAGGGGCTGACGAACCTGCGCGACGTGAAGGACATCATACAGCGCGACTTCGCGCAGAGCGCCGACGGGGGCTACATCGTCCTGCCGGCGCGCGTGCTCCAGGCGGCCGACTACGGCGTGCCCCAGTCCCGCGAGCGGGTCATCTTCATCGGGCTACGGCGCAACGCCCTCACCCCCACGGCCCTCAGGGCCCTTACGAGTGAACAAATCCCCGTCGCGTACGACCCCTACCCCACCCCGACCCACGCCCGTAGGCCGGAGGGCGGACAGGCCCCCTGGGTGCCCGTCGGGCGGCTGCTCGCCACGCTGGACGAGCCGGACCGGACGGACGACCCCTCCCAGCGCCACTACTCCCGCGCGGCCTACCTCGGCGGGCGCGGCCAGGGGCAGAAGGAGGTGGACCTCCACGGGGTGGCCCCCACCATCCGGGCCGAGCACCACGGGAACATCGAGTACCGGCGGCTGGGCCGGGAGCACGGTGGCACGCATGCGGAGGAGCTGGCCGCCGGGCTGGGGGAGCGGCGATTGACCCCCCGGGAGTGCGCCCTCATCCAGACCTTCCCGCCCAGCTGGGAGGCCGTCATCCCCCCCGCCACGGGCACCCGCTTCCGGGTCAGCCCCTCGGCCGCGTACAAGGTCATCGGGAACGCGGTGCCCCCGCTGCTGGGGTATCGGATCGCGAGGCGAATAGAGGAGATCTGGGATGGGCTGTTCGGAGGGTAGAGCCAGGCCCCGCTTCATCGACCTCTTCGCGGGTATCGGCGGCATACGCCTCCCCTTCGACGAGCTGGGCTACCAGTGCGTCTTCTCATCGGAGTGGGACAGCAGCGCGCAGCAGACCTACGAGGCGAACTTCGGCGAGCGCCCCCACGGCGACATCACCCAGATACCCGAGGACGAAATCCCCGCCCACGACCTGCTCCTCGCGGGCTTCCCCTGCCAGCCCTTCAGCATCATCGGCAAGATGGATGGCTTCAGCGATACGCGGGGCACGCTGTTCTTCGACATTGCCCGCATCCTGGCGCACCACCAGCCGCAGGTGCTGCTGCTGGAGAATGTCAAGCAGCTGACATCGCACGACAAGGGGCAAACCTTCCGGGTTATACGCGAAACGCTGGCCGATCTGGGCTATCACCTCAAGTACAAGGTGCTCAATGCCCTAGACTTCGGCCTCCCCCAGAAACGGGAGCGCATCATCATCGTGGGCTTCCGCGATCCGGCCTACTGCCAGCGCCTCTCCCTGGACTTCGCGCCCCAGCCCTACGACCTGGCCACCATCCTCGAGGACGAGGCCAGCATCCCGCCCGGGCACTTCGCCTCGGAGGCAATACGGGCCAAGCGGGCGACCAGCACCGAGGGGAGGGAGCTCTTCTACCCCTCCGTCTGGCATGAGAACAAGGCCGGGAACATCTCCGTGCACGACCACTCCTGCGCCCTGCGGAGCGGGGCATCCTACAACTACCTGCTGGTCAACGGCGTGCGTCGCTTCACCTCCCGCGAGCTACTCCGTCTGCAGGGCTTCCCGGAGTGGTTCCGCATCGTGGTATCGCACGCGCAGATCCGTCGCCAGACGGGCAATAGCGTGCCGGTGAGCATCATCCGCGCCGTGGCGGAGAGGATAGATGCCACCGTGGACTGGGACCTAGAGCCAATGCACCATGGACGAGAAGCCTAAACTCCGGAGTAGTAGCCAGCCCGTCGGGAGAGCCCCCTACCCGCTCAACGCCCCCACGCAGGAGGTGGTGGAGCGCATCGGCCTTCACTTCATCTACCTACATGGCGTGGGGAAGGACGACCTGCAGGGCGAGGACTGGGCGGAGGCATTCAGGGATGCCATCGGCGGGCAGGCGCTCGGCTCAAACCTCGGGATAGCCGACGTGGGCCTGGGGCGATACGCGTGGTCGCTCAAAACCATCAAGCGCAATAGCCCATCGACGGTGAGGACCATCCGGCTCATCGTGGGGCGCTGCTCCCCCGACTACTCCTACGGCATCTCCGACCCGCATGCCGACGTGGCCATGACGGGGGAGGCGGTGCTCAAAATACTGAATGCACGGATAGAAATCGCCCTGGAGGCATTCCCGGAGATGCGCACGGCTGTCCTGATCCGCAGCGGGGATATGCGGGAGTACGTCCTCTTCGAGGCGAGCCTCTCACCCTACCGAACCGAGCAGTACGAGTGGGCGGTCAACTCCAATGGGAATTTCATCGCGAGGCACACTCCAACGCAGACGCTCGCCTTCACCTGGCAACCCCACGGCGCGCAGCTCACGCACCACCTCACAGTGCCGCAAGAGGCCACCCACTTCACCATCAACCTCCCGCAACGCCTGGGCAAGGTCGAGCTACTGCAGCGGCTCGGGGCAGACGCCACCTGGGTGAGCATCTCCCGCTAGCCCCCCTGCCATCCTGTCACCCCCGCCCCCGTGGCACGCCCCTTGAACCACCCCCCGCGGGGGCGAGCCCCATCACGGTAGAAATCCATACATCACAATACATACACCACGCATACCATGGCAGGACAGAGCGGAGCAATCGGCGTTACGACCGAGAACATATTCCCCATCATCAAGCAGTTCCTCTACAGCGACCAGGAGATATTCCTCCGCGAGCTGGTGAGCAACGCGGTGGACGCCACCCAGAAGCTGCGCACCCTCGCGGCCCAGGGCGAGTTCAGCGGCGAGCTCGCCGACGTGTCGATAGAGGTGCGGCTCGACAAGGAGGCCGGCACCCTGACGGTGAGCGACCGCGGGCTGGGCATGACGGCCGAGGAGGTGGAGAAGTACATCAACCAGATCGCCTTCTCGGGCGCGGAGGAGTTCGTCGAGAAGTACAAGGACCAGAGCAAGGGCATCATCGGCCACTTCGGCCTGGGCTTCTACTCGGCCTTCATGGTGAGCGACCAGGTCGACATCATCACCCGCAGCTACCGGGAGGGCGCGGCGGCCGTGCGCTGGAGCTGCCAGGGCGACCCGAGCTACACCCTCGAGCCCGCCAGCCGCGACCAGCGGGGCACCGACATCGTCCTGCACATCGGCAAGGACTACGAGGAGTACCTCCAGGAGGCGCGCATCCGCGAGCTGCTGCAGAAGTACTGCCGCTTCCTGCCCGTGCCCATCGTCTGCGGCACGGAGAAGAAGTGGGAGGGCGGCGAGCAGAAGGACACCGGCGAGCCCTTCATCGTCAACGCCATAGAGCCCATCTGGACCCAGCGCCCGGCCGACCTCCAAGAGGAGCACTACGCCGAGTTCTACCGCGGCCTCTACCCCGGCAACGACGAGCCCCTCTTCCACATCCACCTCAACGTCGACTACCCCTTCAACCTCACCGGCGTGCTCTACTTCCCCCGCCTCAAGAACAACTTCGACATCAAGCGCAACCAGATACAGCTCTACTGCAACCAGGTCTTCGTCACCGACAGCGTCGAGGGCATCGTGCCGGAGTACCTCACCGTCCTGCACGGGGTCATCGACTCGCCCGACATCCCCCTCAACGTCTCCCGCAGCTACCTGCAGAGCGACGGCAACGTCAAGAAAATCAGCGGCCACATCACCAAGAAGGTGGCCGACCGCCTCCAGGAGATCTTCAAGAACGACCGCGAGGGCTTCGAGGCCAAGTGGGACGACCTCAAGCTCTTCGTGGATTACGGCATGGTGAGCGAGGAGAAGTTCTACGAGCGCGCCACCAAGTTCGCCCTGCTCAAGGACGTGGACGGCAAGCTGCATACCCACGAGGAGTACCAGGCCCTCGTGGAGGAGCAGCAGCGGGACAAGCACGGCAAGACCGTCTATCTCTACACCACCGACCGCAGCGCGCAGTACAGCTACATCGAGGCCGCGAAGGCCAAGGGCTACAGCGTCCTGGTGATGGACGGGATGCTGGACCCGCACCTCATCCAGCAGCTCGAGCAGAAGCTGGAGAACGTCCACTTCGCCCGCGTCGACTCCGAGACCATCGACAAGCTCATCGAGAAGGACGAAGCGACCGAGGTGTCCATCAGCCCGCGCGACCAGGAGCTGGTGCGGGGCATGATGCAGGGGACCCTGGGCGAGAACCAGATCAACGTCCACGTGAGCTTCGAGGAGATCGGCGAGGGCGCGCTCCCCGTCATCATCACCCAGAACGAGTTCATGCGCCGGATGAAGGACATGGCGGCCATGAGCCCCACCAACAGCTTCTACGCCACCATGCCGGAGAACTACACCCTGGTGCTCAACAGCGCGCACCCCCTCATCAAGGACCTGGCCCGGAGCGTGGGCGAGGGCCTGGCCACCGAGCTGGCCGAGAGGGATGCGGCCCTCGCCCCGCTGGAGGCAGAGCGCGCGGCCCTCGAGGAGGGGCTAAAGGACAAGAAGCGCGAGGAGTGGACCCAGGAGGAGAAGGACAGGGAGCAGGCGCTGCAGGGCAGGATAGACGAGGCCCGGGACGCGCGCCTGGAGCTGCTCAAGGGCTTCGGCACCGACCACCCGCTGGCGCACCAGCTCGTGGACCTCGCGTTGCTCTCCAACAACATGCTCAAGGGCGAGGCCCTGGCCAAGTTCGTGAGGCGGAGCGTGGAGCTGATTGGGAAGTAGGTAGCGCATCCACCGTAGGACAGCGGCGGGCCCGGCGACTCCGTGTTGCCGGGCCCGCTCCATTTCCACCCCGGCGGACGGATTGGCCGATGGGCGACCCTCACGCCCGGGGTTAGGAAAACTCGCCGAGTAGCTCCCTGTACTCCCGCGCCTCCCACTCAGCATGGCCCTCGCCGTCGAAGACCGCCCCGACGCACATGATGGGCTTGCCCTCGTTGAGGAACTTGTCGCCGTAGCGCCGCTGGGCTATCTGCTGGAGGGCCTCCGGCACGGTCCCCCGGCTCCGGAGCTTCAGCTCGAAGATGTAGATGTAGCCCGGCAGCTCGACCTCGCAGTCGGAACGCCCGTGGGCGCTGGCCACCTCCTGGCGGGCGCTCACCCGGAGCATCGTGAGCACGGTGAAGAGGGCGTTGCGGAAGTAGGCCTCGCGCATCGGGCTATCGGCCGGCTCGTTGGCCGTGGCCAGGCTCGCGGTGAAGACCTCCATGCCGCGCATGAAGCCCGGGAGGTCGCCGGTGGCCAGCGCGCGCTTCATGCCCAGGAGCTCGTCGGAGAAGCGGCCGTAGTCCATGGGGAAGAGGCGGCGGCGCAGCATGTGGGCCAGGGCCATGCGCACCTCGATGTTGGGGAAGCTCAGGACGTACCTCTCGTCGCCGAAGAAGCCGCCCCCGCTGGCGATCTCCCGGATGGTGAGGTAGCCGGTCTGGTAGAGGAAGGGGAGGGGGTCGCCGTGGCGGTCCTCCATGCCGCTGAGCTCGTCGCGTGATATGGCCAGCCCGGCCTCCAGCTCCTGGGCGTTCACGCGGTAGTTCGGCAGGATGTAGTCCACGACGGTGGCGTTGCCGGAGGTGACCCAGTAGAAGTCGAGGGTGCCGTCGTCCAGCGCCTGCACCAGGCAGAAGGGGTTGAAGACGTACTCGCCCCGGGGCGTGAAGTGGTAGCCGTTGTAGAGCCAGGAGAGGCGGTCGAGGTACTCCGGCTGGGGGCATCCCGCCTGCTCGGCCAGGAGGGCGAGGCGGTCGCCGAAGGTCTCCTCCAGCTCGGCCCGGGTTATCCCGCAGAGGGCGGAGTACTCGTCCTTGAGGGTCAGGCGCACCAGGTTGTTCAGGCCGCTGAAGAGGCTGAGGCCGGAGAACTCCGAGACGCCGGTGAACATCGTGAAGTGGATGCGACCCTCCAGCTCCTTGAGGGTCAGGTAGAGGTTGCGCAGCCGCTTCCGGTAGGCCTCATGCAAAACGGCATCCTGCGGGCGGAGGGTCTGCAGCAGAGGGGCATCGTACTCATCGATGAGGATGACGACCGGGCGGTTGAACTTGCGGTAGAGCGCATCCACCAGGTGTCGGAAGCGCGCCGCCCCATCGGCCAGAGCGGCCGTATCAAGCCCGTAGAGCGCATCGTGGTCATTGAACTGCGGGGCCAGCACCCGGTCTATGTCCCCCTCATCGCGCCCCTCGCAGCGCACCAGGGTGAAGTGTATCACGGGGTACTCCAGCCACTCCCGCCCGCTCTCCCGCTGGAGCCGCTCGAGCTTGAGCCCGCGGAAGAGCTCCTCCTGCCGCCGGAAGTAGCACGCCAGGGTGGAGAGCATCAGGCTCTTGCCGAAGCGGCGGGGACGGCTCAGGAAGTACGGGGCGGGCTTGTTGGCCAGCCGCCATATGAGGTCGGTCTTATCGACGTAGGCGTAGTCGTAGGCCGGGTTGCGGATCTTCTCGAAGAACTGCACCCCAAAGGGTAGCGCTTTCATCGGCTCGTGCTTTCCCGCAAAGGTAGGAAAATTCCGGGCGTTGGGGAGCGCCACGGCAGGCCCTACAGGCCCAGGAAGCGACGGGCCGCCCCGGTGGTCCGCCCGGCCACCTCCTCCACATCCCCCCCCCGCACCCTCGCCACATGCTCGCCGATTATCGGGACGTAGGCGCTCTCGTTGCGCTTCCCGCGGTGGGGCACGGGCGCGAGGTAGGGGGCATCGGTTTCCAGGAGGGTGCGGTCGAGGTCCAGCGCCCGGATCACCGCCTCGCCCAGCCCGTTCTTGAAGGTGGCCACCCCGCCCACGCCGATGAATACCTGCGGGAGGGAGAGGGCGGCCTGCAGCTGGTCCAGCGGCGCGGAGAAGGCGTGCAGCACGAGGGGCACGTCGTCGTAGCGGGCTTGGGACACGATGTCGAGCACCTCCCGCACCGCATCCCGGGCATGCACCAGCATCGGGAAGCGCAGCTCGCGGGCCCATTCCAGCTGGTGGATGAAGGCGGCCCGCTGGTCCGCGAAGGTCGTCTTGTCCCAGTAGAGGTCCAGCCCTATCTCGCCCACGGCCACGTAGCGGTCGGTCTGGCCATTACCGTAGGCGTGCTCCAGGGCGCGGAGCTCCGCGCGCCAGCCACCCTTCACCTCGCAGGGGTGCAGGCCGATGCCCGCGAGGGTGCCCTCGTAGCGCTGGAGGCAGTCCTCCATCATGGGCAGGGTGGCGAGGTTCACGTTGGGCAGCACTGTGCGCACCACGTCGGCCTCCAGCGCGCGGGCGTAGACCTCATCCCTGTCCCCCTCGAACTTCGAGGAGTACAGATGGCAGTGCGTGTCGATCCATTCCATGCGGCGGGCGGGGGGCTAGGACTCCAGCAGGAGCTTGCGGATGGTCTCGACCTCCTCGCGCAGGCGCCGCTCCGTCTCCATGAACTTCTCCACCTGGGCGCAGCCGTGCACGCAGGTGGCGTGGGAGCGGTTGCCCAGCTGCTCGCCGATCACCTTGTAGGAGGCCTGGAGCAGCTCGCGGGAGAGGTACATGATGATCTGGCGGGCGACCGACACCTCGCGCTTCCGCTGCTTGGAGAGGATGGCCTCCGGGGTGAGGTGGTAGAACTCGCAGACCTGCGCGATGATCATCCTCATGGTGATGAGCTTCTTCTCGTCGCGGACCATGTCGGAGATGACGCTCTCGGCGAACTCCACAGTCACCTCCTCGCCGGTGAGCGAGCGCACGAAGACCGAGAAGAAGACCCCCTTGAGCTCGCGCACGTTGGTCTTGACGCGCTCGGCGATCAGCTTGAGCACCTCCTCGGAGACGGTGTCGATGCCGTCGGCGTAGCAGCTCCGCTTGAGGATGCGCAGGCGGGTGTCGAAGTCGGGCGGCAGGAGCTCCACCTGGATGCCGGACTTGAAGCGGCTGAGGAGCTCCTCGCGGAAACCCTGCATGTCGACCAGCTTGTAGAGGCTGGTGAAGATGATGTGGCACCCGCGGTTGAGCAGGTAGTTGAAGATGCTGAAGAGCACGTCCTGGGTGCCGGACTTGTGGGCCAGCTCGTGCACGTCGTCCAGGATGAGGACGTGGAGGCTCTCGTAGCGGTTGATGAAGTCCTTCACCGCGCCGGAGTTGCCGCTCATCTTGTCCTTGGAGACGGCCTCGGTGTACTCGTTGAGGAAGTTCATGGCCGCCACGTAGAGCACGTAGCGGTCCGGGTGGCGCTCGCGGATGGCGATGCCGATGCTCTGCGCGAGGTGGGTCTTCCCCAGGCCGGATGCCCCGAAGATGTAGAGGGGGTTGAACTTGGAGTTGGCCTTCCCCAGGCCCACCACGCCGATCTGGCGGGCGACCTCGTAGCCCAGCTCGTTGCATCCCCCCTTGACGAAGTTCTCGATGTTCTTCTCGGGGTTCAGGTTGGGGTTGATGATCACCTGGCGCACGGCCGGGATGGCGTAGGGGGTCATGCGGGCATCGCCGAGCTCCTTGGGCTGGAGGTCCACGGTCTGGTCGCGGCTGGCCGAGGTGGGGACCGAGGGGATGGTCATCTGCGGGCCCGCCGCCCCGGTGCTCCCCCCCCCGATGCTGTAGAGCAGCTCCCGGTCGCGGCCGATCACGGCGGTCACCACGCTGTTGAGAATCGCGTTCAGCGTCAGGTCGTCCTCCAGCTGCTCGTAGTACCACTGGCTGGGGATCTGCAGCATGAGCACCTTGCGCCGCACCCCGTCGGCCACCTGCTCCTCGAAGCTCAGCGGCTGAATCTTGGCGAATACGATGCTAAACTGCTCGGCGGAGACCCGGGCCCGTATGAGCTCCAGGCATTCATTCCAGACGTCGGTTGCGCTTCTTCCCATAGTTCTTGTTCGGCATTGGAGTGCAAAGTTGGCCTATTTTGGGGAATGAAAAAAACGGGATGACTTTGATATTGAGAAAAAGTGGCCCGAGCCCCGCCGCGCTACAGGTGCCGCCGTCGCACCACCGTCTGCACGCCCAGGTAGGCCAGCAGCAGGACGGTCATCCACGAGACGATGCGCCCGATGAAGTCCCCGTGCCGCACGTAGAAGGTCTCCCCCTCCAGCGGGTAGACCACCCCCCGCAATCCGCGGCGCTGCCACCAGCCGGTGCTCTCCACGACCTCGCCCAGGGGGTTGATGATGGCCGAGATGCCCGTGTTGCCGCAGCGGGCCATCCAGCGGCGCGTCTCCACGCAGCGCAGCTGGGAGAAGGAGAAGTGCTCGCGGAAGCCGGGCGTGTCGCCCCACCACGCGTCGTTGGTGATCACCGTCAGGAAGTCCGCGCCCGCCCGGATGAAGTCGTGGCAGTACTCGCCGAACACGCTCTCGTAGCAGATTATGGGCGCGAAGCGCAGCCCGGAGGGCAGGCTGAACACCTCGCGGTATGGCTGCGTGCCCAGCGAGCCGGCTATGCCCCCGAGGTCGATGCTCAGGTGGTTGAGCCACTGCATGTGCTCGGGGTAGGGGGTCATCTCCGTGCCCACCACGAGCTTCGACTTGATGTAGCGGCCGACCCGCTGGGAGGTGTCGATCCGCAGGGCGGAGTTGTACGCATCGTAGTACCACCCCTCCAGCCTCTCCATCGGCCGGGCCGTTGCCGTGCGCCCCACGCCGTTGGGGTAGGCCCTGAAAGTCGTCGCGCCCGTCACCCACACCACCCCGGGGTGCTTGGCCAGGAAGGCGCGTATGTGGTTGACGAACGGGTTGTCCCCCATCTCCTCCTCCCAGAGCGCCTCGGCAATCGCCGTCTCGGGGCACAGCACCAGGCGGGTCTGCGGGGTGACCAGCGAGTCGGCCATACGGACCATCAGCTCCACCTGCTCCATCGCGCTCAGGCTATTGAACTTCTCCTTCCAGGGGTCGATGTTCGGCTGGATGATGACCACCTCCACGGGGTTCTCCTCGGCCAGCTGCTGGGCCTCTCCAGCCACCGCGCGCGACAGCACCGGCGGCACGACCCAGAGCAGGAGCAGCAGCCCCCCCAGCACGACCGTCTGCCGCCGCGGGCGCCCCCTCACCCCGCTCACCAGCCCAAAGAGCAGCACGCCGCTCAGCATCACCCAGAGCGAGCCGCCCAGAACGCCCGTGTACTCATACCACTGCACCAGGCTCGGCATGGCCGCCCACGCGTTGCCCATCGAGAGCCACGACCAGGCTATCTCCGAGTTGTGGAAGAAGTAGTCGTACCACACCCAGATGCACGTCAGGAGGAGGAGCGCGAAGGTCTGCCCCCTCATCCGCCATCCCCAGAGCACGATGGTCAGCACCCCGGCCATCATCGAGCCCATGGCCAGGATGGCCCCCAGCATGCCGGCGACCGTCGCGCCGGAGATCCACCAGACCGTCAGGGCGTTCCACAGGTACATCGGCAGCAGCAGCCGGGCGAACTGCAGCCAGTAGCTCCCCCGGCGGCTCATGCCCCGCAGCATGTAGAGCCACGGCAGCCAGGCCACCAGGCTCACGGGGCTGAAGCCCAACGACCAGGGGAGACACATCAGCACGGCGCCCAGCGCGCCCAGCGCGTACCAGCTATTCAGGTAGTCCTTGATTTTCATGCGCGCAAAGGTAGCCTATTTCGTCGAAACGCCGCGCACGGGGGAGGCCCAGGACCGGGGCCGAAAGCGCCGCCGCAGGAGGGCCAAGCAGCAGGGGATGAAGAGGAAGCGAATCCGCTGAAATGTAGAAACGTGAAAAAAGAGCCACGGGGGCTTGGCCGCATGAAATATTTCCTACTTTTGCGACTGTAACGAACCAAATCCAGTGACCATGCCTCCAAGTACTAAGCGACGGATTATCACCAGCTACGAGAAACTCAGCGATGAGCTGATGGAGCTCTTCCACGAAACCTACCCCTCGGGGTACTCCACCGCCATCACGCCCATCCAGAAACCCAGCGGGGAGACCATCTACACGGTGCGCCTCGAGACGGAGGACACGAGCTACCTGGTGAAGGTCAGCTTCCGGGTCGACGACTACATCGAGGGCTACAGCGAGGAGGAGGACAACGCGGATGAGCCAGCCATCGAGGAGACCACCGATGCCCTCGAGCGGGCGCGGAGGGAGTACGCTGAGGAGGCCACCGACGACTTCTAGACCCGGGACGCGGGAGCCCCCGGCCGGTGCCTACTCCACCCTCAGCCCCTGCCGCTCGACCGTATGCCCCACAATGCCCGCGAAGGCGTAGCCCTCGGCCCGCAGCCGCGCCACGGCGAGCGTGGCCTTCTCCGGCTCCACCGCGAAGAGCAGGCCCCCCGATGTCTGCGGGTCCAGCAGCAGGTGCCGCAGATGGACCGCGAGCCCAGCCCCCGCCTCCCACTGGCCCTGTAGGTACTCCGCATTCCGGAACGTCGCCCCCGGCACGCAGCCCATGCGCGCCAGGTCCGCAGCCCCGGGTATGAAGGGCACATCCGCCACGCGGAGATGGATGCCCGCCCGGCTCGCCGCCGCCATACGGTGAGCATGCCCCAGCAGGGAGAAGCCCGTGATGTCGGTGCAGGCCGCCGCGCCGAGCTCCCCGGCCACGGTCGCCGCCGCGCGGTTGAGCTGCCGCATGCTCTCTACCGCCACCCGGTAGGTCTCCGGAGGGCACAGCCCCAAACGCTCGGCGGCCATCGCCACGCCCGTGCCTATGGGCTTGGTCAGCACCAGCGACATGCCCGGCCGGAGGCCAGCGTTCGTGCACATCCGCCCGGGGTCGACCCGCCCCAGCACCGCCATTCCGTAGACGGGGGTGTCGTTCGCGATGGTGTGCCCCCCGATGATGGGGATGCCAGCCCGGCGGGCCGCGGCCAGCCCCCCCTCCAGGATGGTCCGCAGGGGGGCGATGTCCCCCCCGCTCGGGTACATCGTGATGTTCAGCGCGGCCAGGGGCGTTCCCCCCATGGCGTACACGTCGCTGAGGGCGTTCACGGCCGCGACCTCGCCGTAGAGGAAGGGGTCGCGGCAGAAGGGCGGGAAGAAGTCCGTGGTCAGCACCAGGCCCAGCTCCTCCGAGAGGAGGTACACCCCGGCATCGTCGCCGGTCTCCAGCCCCACCAGCACCCGGGGGTCGCTCCCCCAGCCCATGCCGGCCAGCAGCCGCTCCAGCTCCCGGGCTGGCAGCTTGGCCGTGCAGCCCCCCTCGTTGGGTAGTTCAAGCTCCATCATCGTGGGCCTATTCGGTTTGTAGGGATTGTAGAGAATGGGCGATATCCTCCCCCTGCAGGAGGATGGTCACGCGCTCGGCATCGCCCGGCCACAGGGCCATGCACATGCCGCAACCAGCCTTCAGATGCGAGGGGATTGGCTGTATCCGGTACCTCACGCCCGCCTCCACGACGAGCCGCTCGGCCTGAAGGAGCAGCGACAGGGCCGGGAATGTCAGCAGCACGGAGAACTCGCCCACCATCACGACACCACGCTCCTTACGGCCCCCAGCAGGTAGGCCAGCTCTTCGGCTGTGTGGGCTGGAGAGAGGGACAGACGTACCGTTCCCTCCGGGTACGTCCCGAGGTGCCGGTGGGCCAGCGACGCGCAGTGCAGACCGGAGCGCAGCTCTATGCCGTGCTCCGCGTACAGCCTGTAGGCCAGGTCGGAGACCTCCATGCCGGTGGGGACAAGGCTCAGCAATTCGATGGGCTCCGGCGGAAGGTCGTGGCCCGTCCGCCCGCCCTCCACACCATGACCGTGGTAGACCCGCAGCCCCGGCATGGCCCGTAGCCCCGCGAGCAGGCGGGCGAAATCCTCCCGCCCATGCGCCCTGTCCAGCGGCCTACGCAGCGCGCCCAGCAGGGCGGCTATCCCCAGCATGTTGTGCGTACCGGCCTCGAAGGCATCGGGGAGCACCTCGGGCATATCGTCCGCGCTCCGCCCCGAGCCGGTTCCCCCGTATACCAACGGTCTGAGGGCCACCCGTCCGCTCTGGTAGAGGCAGCCCGCCCCCGTCGTGCTGGCCAGGCCCTTGTGGCCCGAGAAGGCCAGGAAGTCTATCCCCCACTCCTCCACGGCGAGCGGGCTGTGGCCCACCACCTGGCTGGCATCCACCATCAGGGGTATCGCCTCGCCCAGCACCCCACGCAGCGCCCCCAGCGGCTGCACCACCCCGTTCACATTGCTCGCCCCGTTGACCACCACCAGGTCGTAGCCCGAGAGGTCGCGCCCGGCCAATCGCCCCAGGTCTATCAGGCCGGACGGCAGGGCGGGCAGCAGGTCGTACCCCACCCCCTCGCCCGCCAGCGTACGCGTCACGGCATTGTGCTCCATGGGCGAGATGAGCACCCGCCACGCCCGGTAGGGGAAGCCGCGCAGCACCGTGTTGATGGCCACCGTGGCGTTCAGGGCGAAGGATATACGCTGCGGCCGCGACACCCCGAGCAGGGCGGACAGCAAGCCCCGGGCCTCCTCCACCATGCGGGCCGCATCGAGCGCGCGACCATGGCTCGCCCGCCCGTACGAAGCCCCAGCGGCCAGGTAGCGGGCCATGCCCTCCTCCACCCCCTCGCTCCGGGGGAAAGCCAGCGCGGCGTTGTCGAAGTAGCGGTTCGGGCTGCCCATGGACTGCATAAATCTATAGCCGAATGACGCGGGGAGCGGCGGAAATCGCGCGGGAGATGTCGTACATATTCCGGACCTGGCCCACGCCCAGCTCCCCGGCCAGCCCGAAGTGGTCCACGCAGGTGCCACAGAGCCAGACGGCCGTGCCGGCATGCTCCAGCTGGCGGAGGGTCTCCACCGTGCCGGACTGCCCCACGGCCAGGCGCACCCCCCCGTTCATCAGCACCACGTGGGTGGGGGGCGTGTCCCACTCGGTCAGCGTGGAAAGCAGGCCCTTGATGAGCAGCCCGCCCAGCTCGTCGCACCCCCTCCCGAGGGTGTCGGCATCGATAATCACCAGGCTGGCCCGCGGCGCCTCGGGGCCAATTGAGCTGGTCGGCGAGAGGTTCAGCCCCCCCTCCGGGAGCACGGTTGCGCACGCCGGGAGCTCCTCGGTGGCGAGCGCGGACGGATTGGCAAATCGCCCGGAGTACAGCCCATCGGCCTGGGTGAGGGAGAGGTACACCCCGTGGTCGGCGAGGTAGCGCTGCACGTTGTGGGCGGAGAGCTCGCTGTCGAGCCGCACCTCCAGCTCCGCCCCCGGCTCGCACTCGGCCATGGCCCTACGGAGCGTAATAATCGGCAGGGGGCAGGGCATCCCCTTGCAGTCCACTATCCTCACCATCGGGGCAGCTCGTCGGCGTGTTCCAGCAGGTAGCGGTTGATGTTGCGGGCGGCGCAGGGCCCCTCGTAGATGAAGCCGGTGTAGATCTCCACCAGCGAGGCCCCGGCCTTGAGCATCTCGAGGGCATCCGGCCCGGTGAATACGCCGCCCACGCCGATTATCGGCACGTCCTTGCCCACGGCCTCCCGCAGGATGCGCACCCGCTCCCGGGCCCGCAGCCGGAGGGGCGCGCCGCTCAGGCCCCCCATGCCCGCGGCCTCGACCCGCGCCCCCGGGGAGCGCAGCCCCTCGCGCGAGCGCGTGGTGTTGGTCAGCACGAAGCCGTCTATGCCCATCCGCAGGGTGGCCCGGGCCACCGCCACCAGCGACTCCTCGGGCTCGTCCGGGCCCAGCTTCAGGTAGATGGGCTTGTGGTAGCGCATCTCCTCGCGCTGGCGCAGCAGGGCCGCCACGATGGGCGTTACGCCCTCGCAGCTCTGCAGGTCGGAGAGGTGCTCCACGTTCGGGCAGCTCACGTTCACCACGAAGAAATCCACCAGCGGGTAGAGCTCCCGCATGCAGGTGACGTAGTCCTCCACGGCCCGCCCGTTGGGCGTATCGGTATTCTTGCCGATGTTCCCGGCGATGGGTATGCGGTAGGGCCGCCGACGGGCCAGCCGATGGACCACGGCCGCCAGCCCCACGCTGTTGAAGCCCATGCGGTTGATGACGGCCCCATCCTCCGGGAGGCGGAAGATGCGGGGCCTGGGGTTGCCCGGCTGGGGCCACGGGGTCACCGTGCCCACCTCGGCGAAGCCGAAGCCCAGGGAGCGGAGCCGGTCGACCAGCTCGGCCCCCTTGTCGAAGCCCGCGGCCAGGCCCACCCGGTTGGGGAAGAATATCCCGCTGTGGGTGGATGCCAGGGCCTCCGCCCGGTAGTAGAGCCGCCAGCGGAGCAGCTTGGGCAGGAGGGGCAGGCTGAGGCCCACCCGCAGGGCACCCATCAGGAGGTGGTGTATCCGCTCGGGGTCTATCCGGAAGAGCAGCGGGCGTATGACTGACCTGTAGAGCGCCATGGTACGCATCGGGATTTTAGAGAGTGATCCAGGCGGGATTCGAACCCACGACCTACAGATTAGAAGTCTGTTGCTCTATCCAACTGAGCTACTGGACCGCCAGAAACGGCGCGAAGGTAGCAATTAATTCGGTATGCCGACGCGCCCGCGAACCGGCGCGCACCCTGCCCGCCGGGGGGGGATAGCGCCCGGGGTTTTCCCAATTTGCCGGAAAATTGCCGGAAAAGTACTAGCTTTACGCGTCTGATAGCGCCGCCGCGACGTGGCGATGCATCGGGCGGCACGGCGCGGGCTGCGCCCGTATGTATTAAGGTAATGATTGCGGTATGAGGCTAGGCATAAGCACGAAGGGCTCGCTGGGCTTCTTCATCCTGGCGGCGATGCTCTTCATCTCGGGCGCGCTGTCAATCCATGAGCTCACGCGGATGGGGAGGGAAATCCGGCAGCTACTCAACGACTCCTACGGTAGCGTGAAGTACTCACAGACGATGCTCAGCTCGCTCGAGAGCCAGGAGGACCAGATCCTGGCCATGGTGGCGGACCCGAAGGGGGAGCGCATGCACCTGGAGGCCTACCGCTCGGCCGAGCGGGAGTTCCTGCAGAACCTGGAGCTGGCGGGCGCCAACCTGACGCGCGAGGAGGAGGGGCCGCTGGTGGACTCCATCCGCAGCGACTACTCCGCGCTCTCGCTGGCGGCCCTCGAGTTCATCCAGGGCGGGGGCCGCTCGCTGCCGCTCTACCTGGGCTCGGTGCAACCCCGCATGCGCCGCGTCACCCGGCGGGTGAACGCGCTGCTGGTCCTGAACCAGCAGGGGCTCTACCAGTCGTCCTCCATCCTGGAGGACAGCGCGGCCCGGGCCCTACGCCCAGGGCTCATCATCATCGGGGTGGGCATCCTGTTCACGCTGATGTTCACCTACCTGGTGTGGCAGTTCTACGTCCGCCCGGTCCGCCAAATCACCGAGAGCATCAACACCTTCATCAAGTTCAACCGCTACTCCCCCGTGCCCATGGCCGCCCGCGACGAGCTGCTCGACCTCCGTGAGGCGGTAGACCGGCTGGCCCACTACGCCCAGGAGCAGCGGCCGACCAGCAGAAGGGAGCGGGCATGAGGCTCTACGTTGTACTCCGCTACGTGGGCCTGACCCTGCTGCTGTGCGCGGGCTTCATGTTCGCCAGCCTCGGGGTGTCGTTCTACTACGGCGACGACGGGGCCATCCCCCTGCTCTTCTCCGGCCTCATCAGCTTCTTCGTGGGCCTCTTCCCGCTGGTCTTCGTGCCGCGCCAGACGAACATCTCGGCCAAGGAGGGCTACGTCATCGTGGTGCTGGCCTGGATCGCCGTGTGCCTCTTCGGCAGCCTGCCCTACATGCTGTACGGGGGCGAGTTCAACCTCTCGGGCGCCTGGTTCGAGGCCGTCTCGGGCTTCACCACCACCGGCGCCACCATCCTCAACAACGTCGAGGGCCTGCCGCTGAGCATCCTCTTCTGGCGCTCCACCACGCACTGGATCGGCGGGGTCGGGGTGGTCGTCTTCGCCATGGTGGTCGCCCCCAGCATCGGCGGCCGGGCGCGCCTGACGCTCTCCCGCACGGAGGTCTCATCGATGGCCCGGCAGGAGTTCCAGTACCGCTCCCGGAAGATGCTGCGGGTCATGATATCGGTCTACCTGGGCATCACCCTGATGACCTTCGCCGGGCTGGTGCTCCTGGGCATCCCGGTCTTCGACAGCATCAACCTCTCCTTCGCCACGGTGGCCACCGGGGGCTTCGCCATCACCAACCTGAGCATCGCCACCTACGGCAACTTCGGGGCGGAGATGTGGATCGTCCTGATGATGTTCGTGGCCAGCATCCACTTCGGCATGCTCTTCGCGGCCAGCACCGGGCACCTACGCGCCCTGCTCCGCTCCCCCGTGGTCCGCTTCTTCACCCTGGGCCTGCTGGTCCTCATCGCGGCCATCACCTGGGACCTCCACGGCACCCACTACGACTCCTGGGTCCAGGCCTTCCGATACGCCTCCTTCCAGGCCGTGGCCGTGGTCTCCACCACGGGCTTCGGTACGGCCGACGCCTCCAGCTGGCCCCCCCTGGCGCTCTTCCTCATCTTCATGCTCTCCTTCATGGGTGGCTGCTCGGGCTCCACGGGCGGCGGCATCAAGCAGGACCGCATCCTCATCATGCTCAAGGCATTCCAGACATCCATCCGCCGCCAGCAGCACCCCCACGCCTCCATCCCCGTGAAGGTCGGACGCTACAACCTGGAGGACTCAGAGGTCAACGCAACCCTCCTCTTCATCCTGCTGTTCGTCTTCATCGTCCTGCTGACCACCCTCATCCTGGCCATCATGGGCTTCGACATCGGCCTCGGCTTCAGCTCTGCGGCCTCCTGCGTGGCCAACGTCGGGCCCTCCATCGGGGCCATGGGCTTCTTCGACTCCTACGCCCTCTACCCGCCGCTCGCCCGCGTGGTCCTCTCGCTCGCCATGCTGCTGGGCCGCCTCGAGCTCTTCGGCCTCCTGCTCATATTCACCAAGGCCACCTGGAAATAGCCCCCCACACCCACTCATCCACAGACCCATACCCTACCCGCAAAACCCATATCAACCCATACTGACGAAACCATCATGTCTTACACCGGCGTGCTGATTGGCCTCTGCGCCTTCTTCCTCGTGGGATGCTTCCACCCCCTGGTCATCAAAGTGGAGTACCACTACGGCAAGCGCACCTGGCCCGCGTTCGCCCTCCTGGGCGTGGTCGCCGCGGCCGCATCGCTGGTCGCGCCCCACTTCTGGTCCCTGCTCCTGGGCGTGCTGGGGGCCGCCTCGGGGTGGTCCGCCCTCGAGGTCGTCTGGCAGCACGGACGGGCCAAGCGCGGCGAGGCCAAGCGCAACCCCAAACGGCCAGATTCGTACTACCAATAGGAAAACCGCAGCATGGAGTACCAAGGACTAATACTCGGCATGGCGACCGTCTGGACCATCTGGTTCACCCGCCTGGTCTGCATCAAGGGCGTGTACTACATGGGGCGCCCGTTCTGGCCTGTGTTCCTGGTGGCGGGCATCGGCGCGCTGGTGGCCGCGCTCTTCACGCCCAACTCGCTGGTGTCCAGCATCATCGGCGTGTTCGGATTCTGCTGCCTCTGGGGAATCGGCGAGACCATACAGCTCGACAAGCGCTACCAGAAGGGCGAGTTCGCCTACCACCCGCGCCTCCAGCGACAGCGAGAGCGGGCCAAATCCGCCGCCAGCCAGCACGATAGCACGGAGAGCTAGCCATGCCATCCCCCCCGCACGGAACAAAAGACCTAGTGGCCCTCACCTTCGCCATGGAGAGCGAGCTATCGGCGCTCAGCAAGCTCTGGCAGAGGGCCAGCGCGCTACCCGGCCTCCCCTACCCGCTCAGCCTGGCCGAGATCAAGGGGCGCAGCATCCTCACCCAAGTGACCGGCATCGGCAAGGTGCACGCCGCCACCTCGGTGCTCCGCCTCATCGAGCAGCACAAGCCCCGCTGCATCATCAACGTGGGCTGCTGCGGGGGGATAGACCCCTCCCTCGCGGTGGGCAACCTGGCAGTCTCCACCGAGCTGGCCTACCACGACGTGTGGTGCGGCCCGCCCAACGCGCCCGGCCAGGTGCAGGGCATGCCGGCACGCTTCGCGGCGGACGAAGACCTAGTCAAGTCCCTGAGCCAGAAATCCGTACACCCCGGCCTCTTCTGCTGCGGGGAGTACTTCGCGCCGGGGGGCGACTCGCTGCAGCGCATGCGACGCGACTTCCCCGACGGGCTGACCATCGACATGGAGTCGGCCGCGATGGCCCAGGTCTGCCGCCAGGAGGGGGTCCCCTTCGCGTCGCTACGAATCGTGAGCGACACCCCCGGGGTGGTCGGCACAGACCACGCGCAGCAGTACCAAGACTTCTGGCGATGCGGCTACGTGCAGCCCTTCGCCCGGGTTGTGGACCTGCTACGACACTTTATCACAAGGCATTAGCAAGAAAATCATGGACAAAATCGCATCATTCACCATAGACCACATCAAGCTCCAGCGCGGCGTATACGTATCGCGGCGCGACCACGTGGGCCCAGAGGTCATCACGACCTTCGACATCCGCATGAAGGCGCCAAACCGCGAACCCGTGATGGACCAGGGGGCGATACACACCCTGGAGCACCTCGCGGCCACCTACCTCCGCAACGACGGGGAGTGGAAGGACCGCATAATCTACTGGGGACCAATGGGCTGCCTCACGGGCAACTACCTTCTGGTGCGCGGCGAGTACCTGCCGGAGGACATGCTCGAGGTGCTGCGCCGCACCTTCGCCTTCGTGGCCAGCTTCGAGGGGGAGGTGCCCGGCACAAGCCCCCGCGACTGCGGGAGCTGCCAGCTGCACAACCTGCCACTGGCGCGCGAGGAGGCCCGCAAGTACCTCGAGGAGGTGCTCGAGCGAATGGGGGAGGAGAACATGCGCTATCCTAAGACCGAATCTTAATTGCATCCCGGCGGCAGCACCTAGGCGAATAATGCTACTTTTGTGGTAATGATATGTACTTTCTCCTCAGCGTTCGACCTGATGTTGAGGAGTTTAGATTGGGACTTTCTTTTTGTTGTTTGACGGTGCTCCCAGCCGTTCAGGCGGGTTGTTCCGTGTAGAATTAGCAGGAGGTAAGATGAGTACAATAGTGCGACTTTTGGAAGATTCAGTGGCCAAACGCCCGGACAATGCGTTCATCCACCAGAAGGAGGGCCAGGAGTGGCGGATTACAACCTATCGCCAGACCCTGGTCGATGTTCTGGATATCGCGGCGGGTCTGATATCGCTGGGCTTTCGCCCGGGGGAGAAGCTGGCCCTGCTCTCGGAGAACCGGAAGCTGTGGATAGAGGGGGAGCTGGGCATCCTCTTCGCCGGCTGCGTGAGCGTGCCGCTGTCCATCAAGCTCGAGGAGCCAGACCTGAAGTTCCGGCTGAACCACTCGGAGACCCGGGGCATCATCGTCTCGGCGGGCCAGGCCGATAAGATCACGAACATCCGCGAGAGCCTACCCGGGGTGGAGTTCATCATCCTCCTCGATGAGCAGGAGACCTACGCCGCGGACGAGCTCTCCATGGCGCGGGTGATTGAGCTGGGGCGCGAGCTGCTGGCCAGGGACCCCGAGGCAGTCGAGCGGGTGAAATCGCAGGTGCGCCCGGAGGACTACGCGAACATCTCCTACACCTCCGGCACGTCGGCCGACCCCAAGGGCGTGCTCCTGACGCACGGGAACTACTACTCGAACATGCAGCAGGCCGCCGACCACCTAATCGTCCCGGAGGACTACATCCAGCTGGTGATTCTGCCCATGGACCACGCCTTCGCGCACGCCGCGGGCATCTACCTGATGATGTACATGTGCGCCTCGCTGGCCATCGTGCAGACGGGGCGCTCGCCCATGGAGATGCTGCGCAACATCCCCATCAACATGCAGGAGGTGCGCCCCCACGTGCTCCTCTCGGTGCCGGCCCTGGCCAAGAACTTCCAGGCCAACATCCTCAAGGGCATCCGCGAGAAGGGCAAGCTGGCCAGCTTCCTGTTCGGGCAGGGGCTCAAGCTGGCCTACGCGTACAACGGCAATGGGCACGACCGGGGCCGCGGCCTACGCGCCCTCCTCAAGCCCCTGGTCAGCCTCTTCGACGGCCTCCTCTTCGCGAAAGTCCGCAAGGCCTTCGGCGGGCGCATACAGTACATCGTCGGCGGGGGCGCGTACCTCGATGCTGACATCCAGCGCTTCTTCATGGCCGTCGGCCTCCCGATATACCAGGGCTACGGCCTGACGGAGACCACGCCCATGACCTCGTGCAACATCCCCGGGAAGGTGAAGTTCGGCAGCTCGGGAAGGCCAATTCCCCGGGTGAAAGTCCGCATCGTGAACGAGGCGTGCGAGGACCTGCCGGCTGGGCAGAAGGGCGAGGTGCTCATCCAGGGGGCCAACGTCATGCACGGCTACTGGAAGAACCCCAAGGCCACATCCGAGGCCATCCGCAACGGGTGGCTACACACCGGCGACATGGGCTACCTCGACGCGGAGGGCTACCTCTACGTGCTGGGGCGATTCAAGAGCCTGCTCATCGGGATGGACGGCGAGAAGTACAGCCCCGAGGGCATAGAGGAGTCGATGGCGCAGCACTCCGAAATCATAGAGCAGGTGCTGCTGCACAACAACCAGAACCCCTACACGACGGCGCTGGTGGTGGTGAACTTCGACAGGCTGAAGGAAAAGCTCAAGGAGATGGGGGTCAGCATTAAGAGCCCAGATGCCATGAAGAAGGCGCTGGAGCTAATCCACCGCGAGGTGAACATGTTCAAGAGCGGGGGGCGCTTCGCCGGGATGTTCCCCGAGCGGTGGCTGCCCTCGGCCTACGCCATCGTCGAGGAGGCCTTCACCCAGGAGAACGGCCTGCTGAACTCCACCATGAAGGTGGTGCGCCGCGAGGTGGAGAAACGCTACAGCGAGTGCCTGCAGTACCTCTTCACGCTCGAGGGGAAGAGCATAGAGAACCCGCTGAACATCAAGGTGCTGAAGAGCCGACTCACCTAGCACCCGCCCAAAACCCGCCCCCAATGGCCTCCCGGTACCCCACCGGGGGGCCTTTTTTGCGCCCACGCCAGCGCCCGCCGGGCCCCAGAGAGAGAATGGGCCCGCGACCACCCTCGAGTGGCCGCAGGCCCAAATGGCATCGGGCCAATGGCCCAAGCATCAGCTAGGCATCGAGATCGACCAGGTACTCCAGCGCCTCCTCAATCGACATCTCGGGCAGCTCGCAGTAGAAGGAGGTCATCCGCCACACGGCGATCTCCTCCTCGTGCACCTCACCGTCGATGACCATGATGCCGGCCAGGAAGGCGCAGACGTAGCGCTTCTGGTTGGGGTTCATATGCGCCACCTTGGCCATGGCATCCACCGGCTTCATGGCGAACATGGCCTCCATGAGCTTGGGCACCTCGGCCTCCCCCACGCCGAAGCGCTGGAGCTCGCCGGCAAAGGCCTCCATCTCGTTCTGGTCCACCTCGCCGTCGGCTACTATCATGGTATGCGCCAGGCGGGCTACTGCTGTGATTTCCTCTCTGTTGAACATGCGATATCCTCCTAATTGGGTTGAAAATCTGTACGCTATGCGATGGCAAAAGTAATCATTATATTTATCTTATCAAGTCCAAGGAGGGCTAAATCAGCCCGGCGATGAGGATAAGGGCGATGAGCAGGGGCACGATGTACTTCAGCAGCACCTGGAATACCCTCAGCCAGGTGGCGTTGATGGTCCCCCGGTTGGTGACCTCCTCGGCGAACATCCTCTGGCCCGGGCCCCAGGCGACGAAGATGACCATGAGCAGCCCGCCGAGGGGCATGAGGAGGTTGGAGGCCGTGAAGTCGAGCAGGTCGAAGAAGGACTTGCCGAAGAGCCGCGCGCCGCTGAGCACGCCCATGGACAGGGTCGCGGGGATGCCCACCAGGGCGACCAGCAGCACGGTGGTGAGCACCGCGGCCGGGCGCGACAGCCTGACGTGGTCGACGAAGAAGAGGGTGGTCACCTCCAGGAGGTTAATCATGGAGGTGAGGGCCGCCAGGGTGAGCAGCAGGAAGAAGATGAGCCCCCATATCTGCCCCAGGTGCATGCTGGCAAAGACCTGCGGCAGGGTGATGTACACCAGCGATGGCCCGGCGGCGGGCTCCACGCCGAAGGCGAAGACCGCGGGGAAGATCATCACCCCGGCCAGGATGGCGACGATGGTGTCGGCCATCGAGACCTGGAGGGAGGTGGAGACCATGTTGACATCCTTGCTGACGTAGGAGCCGTAGGTGAGCACCCCGCCGTTGCCTATCGACAGGGAGAAGAAGGCCTGGCCGCACGCGCTGAGCACCACGGCGGGGGTGATCTTGCTGAAGTCGGGGCTGAAGAGGAACTCCAGGCCGGCCGAGGCCCCGTTGAGCATGAGGGAGCGGATGCAGATAATCAGCACCAGCACCAGCAGCAGGGGCATCAGGAGCTTGGAGAAGCGCTCTATCCCCTTGGTGACCCCGCGGAGCACAATCAGGGCCGTGAGCAGCAGGATGGTCGCTTGCCATATGACCGGGCGGTAGGGGTTGCTGATGAACTCGCCGAAGTACTCCCCCGGCTGGGCATCGCTGCTGACGATGCGGAACGCGTTGAAGGTGTACTCGAGCGTCCACCCGGCCACCGTGGAGTAGAAGCAGATGATGATGAAGGAGGTGAGGATGGATAGGTACCCGAGCCTAGACCACCCCGTCCCCGGGGCGATGCGCTTGAACGAGCCGGTGGCATCCGACTGCCCGTGGCGACCTATGGTGAACTCCGTGACCATGACGGGTAGGCCGAGGATGATCACGAAGAGGATGTAGAGGAGGATGAAGGCCGAGCCACCATTCTCCCCGGTTTCGAAGGGGAATTTCCAGATGTTGCCCAGGCCTACCGCGGCCCCGGCTGTCGCGGCGATGATGCCGAATCTCGAACCAAAGGATTCTCGTTTTGCTTTTTCCATGAGCGTGCTACTGTTACGTTAGTGATACATACCCCCTCGCCCAGCTATAGCAAAAATAGCCATATTTTTCGACTTCTCACGCAAAGATGCATTCTCGGGGCCTTCCCCCCCCTCAACCCTGCCTCTACTTCCCCCCAACGAAAAGAGGGGGGCTCTCGCCCCCCTCTTCCATTCAGCATTCTAGCCCTACTCCTTCACCAGGCGGAGGGATACCCCGTCCACCACCAGGATGTAGCGACCCTTCGGCAGGAAGCTCAGGTCCAGCTCGCCGCTCGCCGGCAGCT
>PDWJ01000498.1_pt1 | contig 62275 bp, 47 predicted proteins | sample 1430881 | NCBI WGS metagenome assembly PDWJ01 (sample SAMN01162460, study PRJNA174530) | Oral metagenome, whole genome shotgun sequencing project. | biome: Marine environment; feature: Marine mammal; material: Swab sample of the gingival sulcus; isolation source: swab sample of gingival sulcus... | reverse complement strand
TGAAAAAAAGTAGAAATAAAAGCAGTATTTATTGACTGGAATAAAGCAAAGGCTTTCAATGCAAAAAGAGAAAGAAGTGTTCCAGAGCATATACTTAAAGAAACTCATATATGATATAGAGAAACTCTCAAAAAACTATTACAAGATCATCCTGATTTGGATATTGAGTTTGTGGTAAATACTGGAAAAATGGAGAATTGAAAGATAATTTCATATTCAAAATGAAAAGATGAAATTTTAGAATTTTTAGAAAATCAAATTGACTTGTAGTTGAAAAAAAATATTTTTTATATATAATAAAATTATAAAATTTTAATATTTAACTTAAAATTACTATGGAAAATAAAAATAATATAATAGATATAAATGATACTGAAAGATACCTTGATTTTGAAAATTGAGATTATCTTGACAGAAAAACAAACCAGGTTGTTAATATATATTGAAAACCTACATGAAAAATAATAGGTACAACAAAAGAACAACAAGAAGCCTTAAACAACTTTTGGGCTGTTATAAATGACGAAAAAACTTATAAAGAAGCTTTTCCTGATAAAGAGTAGTTTTTTATTTTAACTCTATTTTTTTAAAATAAATATTTGAATAGGATAATCACTCAAACAACAAAAAAGGTTCAAATCTGAATAGATTTGAACCTTTTTGTTCTAAATTTAATGGTGGGTGATATAGGATTCGAACCTATGACCCCCTGCTTGTAAGGCAGATGCTCTCGCCAACTGAGCTAATCACCCATATATTACACAATGTATATTATATAAAAAATTTATAAAATCAAGATTTTTTTATGGTACACGAGACAGGGCTCGAACCTGTGACCTTCGCCTTAGAAGGGCGCTGCTCTTCCAACTGAGCTACTCGTGCACAAATTAATAACCAAAATATACTTAACAAAAAAACTTAATATCAAAGTCTTGGCAGCTACCTACTCTTACACATCTACGAGATGCACTACCATCGGCACGAGTTGACTTAACTTCTGTGTTCGATATGGGAACAGGTGTACCCCAACCGTTATAACTACCAAGAACCTGACATCAAGTTCAATATTTGCTTAATTTAGTTCATATAATATGAACAATCAAAGTTAGTTAAAAAAACTTTATTTCAAATAAATAATCGTCAATATTGTATTAAAATTCATTCGTCCATTAGTATTGCTCAGCTGAAAATATCACTATTCTTACACTTGCAACCTATCAACCTTGTAGTCTCCAAGGGGACTTATCTAGTTAAACTAGGAGAAATCTAATCTTGAAGTAGGCTTCCCACTTAGATGCTTTCAGTGGTTATCCCTTCCAAACTTAGCTACTCGGCAGTGCCAGTATACCTGACAACCGATACACCAGAGGTTTGTCCACTCCGGTCCTCTCGTACTAGGAGCAGATCTTCTCAAATTTCTATACGCTTACAGCAGATAGGGGCCAAACTGTCTCACGACGTTCTGAACCCAGCTCGCGTACCGCTTTAAATGGCGAACAGCCATACCCTTGGGACCTTCTCCAGCCCCAGGATGCGACGAGCCGACATCGAGGTGCCAAACCGTGTCGTCGATGTGAACTCTTGGACACGATCAGCCTGTTATCCCTAGGGTAACTTTTATCCGTTGAGCGACACTATTTCCACTCATTAGTGCCGGATCACTTTCGCCCACTTTCGTGTCTGATCGACTTGTAAGTCTCTCAGTCAGGCTCACTTATGCGAATACACTATCTCTTCGATTTCCATCCGAAGATAGTGAACCTTTGCGCGCCTCCGTTACTCTTTAGGAGGCAACCGCCCCAGTTAAACTACCCACCAAGCACTGTTCCTGATTAACAGGTTAGAGTTACATTTTAAGAAGGGTGGTATCTCAAATTTTGACTCCATACAGATTAGCATCCATACTTCACAGTCTCCCACCTATACTGCACATCTTAAAACATAACCCAATGCCAAGCTATAGTAAAGCTCCATAGGGTCTTTCCGTCTTGCTGCAAGTAATCGGCATTTTTACCGATATTGCAATTTCACCGAGCCTATGCTTGAGACAGTGCCCAGACCGTTATGCCATTCGTGCGGGTCAGAACTTACCTGACAAGGAATTTCGCTACCTTAGGACCGTTATAGTTACGGCCGCCGTTCACCAGGGCTTAGTTTCAATGCTTGCACACATCCACGTAACCTTCTGGCACTGGGCAGGCATCACCCCCTATACATCCTCTTGCGAGTTTGCAGAGAGCTATGTTTTTGGTAAACAGTCGCCTGGGCTCTTTCGCTGCGGCCTATCAATTAAATTAATAGATAGGCAGGTCTTATCCCGAAGTTACGACCGCTATTTTGCCGAGTTCCTTAAGCATAGTTATCTCGTTCGCCTTGGTATTCTCTACCAACCTACGAGTGTTCGATTACGGTACGGTTATTTATAATTATAAATCATAGAGGCTTTTCTTGATACCAGAATATATTAGAAGCCACATCATTTATTGAAATGAATCAATAAAATCAATTTAACTTAACTCGCCCTTAAAGAAATACGGATTTTCCAATATTTCAAGACTCGCTTTCGTAATAGAAGTAATTAACTACCTCCTATATCCCGATATGTCCCCCCGTAGAAAAATTATAAATAGTTCAGGAATATTAACCTGATATCCATCAGCTACCCCTTTCAGGTTTACCTTAGGACCGACTAACCCTGCTACGACTGACGTTGAACAGGAAACCTTAGGTTTTTGGCGGGGAGAGTTTTCATCTCCCTTACGTTACTCATACCAACATTTTCACTTCTGATATCTCCAGCAAAGATCACCCTTCACCTTCAGCGACATACAGAACGCTCCGCTACCAATCCATATAAATATGAAGTTTACGTCTTCGGTTAACAACTTTAGCCCCGTTGAATTTTAGGCGCAAGGTCGCTTGACCAGTGAGCTATTACGCACTCTTTTAAGGAATGGCTGCTTCTAAGCCAACCTCCTGGTTGTCTCAGCAACCTCACATCCTTTTCCACTTAGTTGTTAATTAGGGACCTTAGACAGTAATCTGGGCTGTTTCCCTTTTGACTATGGCACTTATCTGTCATAGTCTGACTCCCGGTATAATTTATGTAGTATTCGAAGTTTATCAGGATTTACTAAGTCGTGAGACCCGCTAGTCCTATCAGAGCTCTACCCCTACATAATAGTAATCCGAGGCTAGCCCTAAAGCTATTTCGCGGAGAACCAGCTATCTCTGAGTTCGATTAGCTTTTCACTCCTTCCCACAAGTCATCCAATGGACTTGCAGCTCCAAATGGTTCGGCCCTCCACAGTGTTTTACCACCGCTTCAGCCTGCTCATGGGAAGCTCACTCAGTTTCGGGTCTAATATATATGACTAAACGCCCTATTAAGGCTCGCTTTCACTACGGCTCCGAATATAAAATCTTAACCTTGCCATATACATTAACTCGTTGGTCCGTTCTACAAAAAGTACATAGTCACCCGAAGGCTCCTACTCTTTAAAAGCATAAAGTTTCAGAATCTATTTCACTCCCCTCCCGGGGTTCTTTTCACCTTTCCCTCATGGTACTAGTTCACTATCGATCTTGAATGCTATTTAGCCTTAGAAGGTGGTCCTCCTATATTCAAACCAGGTTACACGTGCCTGATCCTACTCGGGAAATAATAAATACAAAACAAAATTATTTTATGATACTGGACTTTAACCATCTATGGTTAACTTTCTCAAGTTATTCTCTTAATAATAATATTCTATATCGAGTCTAATAGCCTTCTCACTATTATTTCCACACCCCATAATACCAAAAGCTATCTATACAGTATTTACGGTTTAGGCTGTTCCCATTTCGTTCGTCACTACTAAGGGAATCTCAATTGATTTCTTTTCCAATGTTACTTAGATATTTCAGTTCACATTGTATCCACTCTTTTTAGAGTAATGTAGAATACCTACATTAGGTTCCCCCATTCAGAAATCTTGGAGTAATAATGTTTTTTGCCAACTCCTCCAAGCTTATCGCAGGCTTATACGTCTTTCTTCGGACATTCAAGTCAAGGCATCCACTTTATGCTATGTTTTAATTTTAAAACAATAAAAACTATTAATTATTTTTAATTAGTTATCTTAACTAACTATGATTATTCAGATTATATTAAAGAACAAAATAAACAAAATATTAGAAGAAAGAATTTTAATACGATTTTAAGAAAAAATATAAGGAGATAGTCCATCCGCAGGTTCTCCTACGGATACCTTGTTACGACTTCAGCCTAGTTAGTAGTCCTACTATGGGCCCTCTAAAAGAGGGACTTCCAATATTACTACCTTCCATGCCGTGACGGGCGGTGAGTACAAGACCCAGGAACATATTCACCGTGACATATCTGATTCACGATTACTAGCAATTCCAACTTCATGAGGTCGAGTTTCAGACCTCAATCCGGACTGAGATCTACTTTTAAGATTTGCTCAATATTACTATATTGCGACTCTTTGTATAGACCATTGTATCATGTGTGTGGCCCCAGACGTAAAAGCCATGCTGATTTGACGTCATCCACACCTTCCTCCTTGTTAACCAAGGCAGTCTTCTTAGACATAATAACTAAGAACATGGGTTGCGCTCGTTAACGGACTTAACCGAACACCTCAAGGCACGAGCTGACGACAACCATGCAGCACCTGTCTCTAGGTTCTAATAAAAGCACTTCTTTATCTCTAAAGAATTCCTAGGATGTCAAGTCTGGGTAAGGTTCCCCGTTTTGATCCACTGCTTGTGTGGGTCCCCGTCTATTCCTTTGAGTTTTAATCTTGCGACCGTACTCCTCAGGTGGATAACTTAACGCGTTAGCTACAGCACTGAGACAAATCCCAACACTTAGTTATCATCGTTTAGGGCGTGGACTACAAGGGTATCTAATCCTTTTCGCTACCCACGCTTTCGTTCATGAGCGTCAATACAGTTCCAGTAAGCTGCCTTCGCTTTTGGTGTTCCTCTGAGTATCTACGGATTGCACCCCTACACTCAGAATTCCGCTTACCTCTCCCTGATTCCAGATTAACAGTTTTGTACACAAACACGAAGTTAAGCTTCGGTCTTTCATATACAACTTATTAATCCACCTACGAACCCTTTACACCCAGTAATTCCGGGCAATGCTTGGGGCTTACGTATTACCGCGGCTGCTGGCACGTAATTAGCCGCCCCTTATTCCTGGAGTACTCTCATTATGCTCCTCCAGAAAAGAAGTTTACAACCGTTAGGCCTTCATCCTTCACGCGGTGTCGCTCCATCAGACTTTCGTCCATTGTGGAAGATTCCTCACTGCTGCCTTCCGTAGAAGTATGGACCGTGTCTCAGTTCCATTGTGACTGATCATCCTCTCAGATCAATTATCCGTCATAGCCTTGGTAAGCCATTACCTTACCAACAAGCTGATAGAATGAAGACTTCTCCCTAGGCAATAAATTTTTACTCCGAAGAGACTATCCGGTATTAATCCACTTTTCAATGGGCTATCCCTGACCTAGGGGCAAATATCAACATATTACTCACCCGTTCGCCGCTTTCCATTCTCTAGCAAGCTAGAAAATTTCTCGCTCGACTTGCATGTGTTAGGCGCACCGCTAGCATTCGCCCTGAGCTAGGATCAAACTCTTTTAAACTTAATAATTAACATTTTTAATTGTTGTTTTCAATTTTTATGATTCTTTTCAAAAAAGTATTAAAACTAAATACTTTCTTCTAATATTCTGTCTATTTTAAAGAGCATTTAAAAAACGAAAAGAGTTTATTGATTTTAACTATATTGTCAAAAGTTTTTTTTACTTTTTTTACGAAAACCTCAATTAGCATTACAATAAAAACTTTTTCACTTTCATTAAAGCCAGAAAATTTTATTGATTTTAACTATATTGTCAAAAGTTTTTTTACTTTTTTTATTAACAATATATTTTTAACAATATTAAATAACTTTAACAATGGTGGGCCTGGTTGGAATTGGCGCCCTTCAGGTCGGCCATCCGTTTTTATTACTCTTATTCATCGTAATAAAATTTTGCTTCGCAAAACCCTCCTTTTCAATTCCAATATTTTTTCGTTTTTCCTAGAATCTTAATATTAAAATTGAAAGATATTTTATTTTTTATGGTGGGCCTGGTTGGAATTGAACCAACGACCAATTGGTTATGAGCCAACTGCTCTAACCCCTGAGCTACAGGCCCATATAAATATATACCTAAATCTCTCTTCAAATCTTATTCTTTAAATGGTGAAAAGAGAGGAATCCATCAAAACAAACGAAAAATAAAGTTTTTATATTCTTAAAATTTTGGTATTTTAATGGCGGAAGGAGAGGGATTCGAACCCTCGGAACCCAAAAAGGGTTCACTCCCTTAGCAGGGGAGCCCGTTCAGCCACTCTGGCATCCTTCCTTAAATTTAGGTATTTAGTTTTAATAAAAAAATGGCGGAGAAATAGGGATTCGAACCCTAGGTATCTTGCGATACGACGGTTTTCAAGACCGTTGCTTTCGACCACTCAGCCATCTCTCCTGAAAAGATAAATACAACTGCTCATATTTACCTTATTATTATTTTTTGGCTCCCCCAGTTGGATTCGAACCAACGACCAAATGATTAACAGTCATCTACTCTACCGCTGAGCTATGGAGGAATATAATCATGCTTACAAATATAATATAAGCAGACTGGATTTTATGTTTTTTTATTTAATTGTCAAAGGTTTTTGGAAACTTTTTTATTTTTTTTATATATTTTAGCTTAAAACAAGACTTCTAAATAAAGGAGTCTTGTTTTTTCCTAAAATAATGTTCTATAATTTTTAACATAAAATTATATATCTAAATTCTGAACCTGTTTTGCTCTTGATTGAATAAACCTTCTTCTAGGTGTTACATCTCATCACATAAGAACTTTAAATATTTCATCCGCTTTTTCTGCATCTTCAATTCAAACCTTGTACATTACTCTATTATTATGATCCATTGTTGTTTCCCAAAGTTGTTCAGGGTTCATCTCTCATAATCATTTATATCTTTGTATATTTTCTCAAGTTATAGAGTTTTCATTAATTACAGACTCTTTTTCTTCTTCAGTATAAACATACCAAGATTTTTTTCATTTAGTAAGTTTGTATAAAGGAGGTTGGGCAATGTATAAATAACCCTGCTTGATTATTTCTTTTAAATATCTAAAAAAGAAAGTTAATAAAAGTGTCCTAATATGAGCTCCATCAACATCAGCATCTGTCATTATTACAATTCTATGATATCTAAGTTTTGAAATATCAAATGTTTCTCATATAGAAGTTCATAAAGCTATAATAAGGTTCTTTATTTCAGCATTTGCAAAAATTCTATCTATACGAGCTTGCTCTGTATTAAGAATTTTACCTCTTAAGGGAAGTATAGCTTGAGTATCTCTATCTCTTCATTGTTTAGCTGAACCTCAGGCAGAATCTCACTCTACTATATATAATTCTGAAACTCTAGGATCTTTACTTGAACAATCAGCCAATTTTCATGGAAGAGTCATTCATTCTAATGCTCATTTTCTAATAACTGTGTCTCTAGCGGCACGTGCTGCTAATCTAGCTTTTGCTGCCAAAAATGTTTTTTCTATTATTTTTTTAGCAGAATTAGGATTTTCTTCTAAAAATTCAAAAAACTTTTCAGAAAATACCGAATCTACAGCTCATCTAGCCTCAGATGAACCTAGCTTAGATTTCGTTTGTCATTCAAATTGTGGTTCTTGGATTTTTATAGATAACACAACTGTTATTCATTCTATTACATCATCATTTGTAAGATTTGGGTCTTTTTCTTTTAGTATTCATTTTTCTCTAGCATATTTATTTATTGTTCTAGTAAGAGCAGTTCTAAAACCTGTTAAATGAGTTCATCATTCTGGAGTATGAACATTATTTACAAATGTTATAATATTATTTGAATACTCTTTGTTGTATTGAAGAGATACCTCAACTAATATATCGCTTTTTTCTTTCTCAGTATAAAATATATCTCAAATAACATCCTCATTTTTATTTAGAAAATGTACATAAGATTTTATTCATCACTCAAAATAAAATCTATATCTAGAGTCAGAAACTTCATCAATAATTTCTAAATTAATTCATTTTGTAAGATATGCTTGTTGCCTCATTCTATTTACTACTGTTTCATAGCTAAATTCTGTAGTAATTTTAAATATTGAAGGATCTGGAAAAAATTTTATTATTGTTCATCTTTTTTTTGATTTTCAAAGTTCCTTTACTTTTGAATCTGGAACTCATACAGTATAAGATTGATAAAATTCTTTTCATTCTCTATGCACCCATGCTTCCATTTTTTTTGATAATGCATTTACTACTGAAGATCATACTCAGTGTAATCAACCTGACACTTTATATCAACCTCATCAAAATTTACCTCAAGCATGCAAAACTGTAAGAGTAGTTTCAAGAGCTGAAACTCATGTTTTTGGATGAACTCAAGTAGGAATTCATCTACCATTATCTTCTACAGTACAAGATCAATCTTTAGAAAAAATAATTTTTATTGAATCACAATGTCATGCAATTGCTTCATCTATTGAATTATCAACTATTTCCCAAACAAGATGATGAAGTCATCTCTCATCTGTTGAACCAATATACATTCAAGGTCTTTTTCTAACTGGTTCTAATCATTCCAAAACTTGAATACTCTCAGCTCAATAATCTTTGTTGTTTTTTTCTGACATTTTATATGTATAAATTAGAAGTATAAACTATATGAATATAATAAAAAAATATTTAAAATCAAATTTTAGCTGTTTATAGAGGAATTATTTTTTATAAACTCTTAAATCAAAGAAAAACATATAAAAAACATTACTTTTAACAATAACTGTGTTTTTTATATGTTTTTATAATTACTTGATTGAAATAAAAATTGCTTAAAAAGCAAATTTTAGTGTATTTTTGAAATTTTTGCTAATCTTCAAAACCTTTAGGTACCATTTGCTCTCTCCAATTAGTTGCTTTTTCGTATACATTTGCTACTTCAAATAAACTTTGTTCTTGTAACCTTGGGGCAATTATCTGTAGTCATACAGGCATATTTTCTTTTTCATTATCCTCAGTTTTTGCAAATCAACATGGAATAGAGATTCATGGTAAACCAGCCATTGAAGCAGGAATAGTAAATATATCAGCTAAATATAACTTTAAAGGATCATCGGATTTTTCTCACATTTTCCATGCAACAGATGGACTTGTTGGTCAAAGAATAAAATCAACTTCATCAAAGACTCTTTTAAAATCTTGTATTATTAAAGTTCTTACTTTTGATGCTTTTATAAAATAAGCATCATAAAATCAAGCAGACAAAACATAAGATCAAAGAATTATTCTTCTTTTAGCTTCATCTCATAAGGACTCTCATCTATTATTGAAATATTTTTCATCCAAAGATGATGATAGTTTTTCACTATTGTATCAATACCTTATTCAATCATATCTAGCTAAATTTGTAGATACTTCTGCTGGAACAATTATATAATAAGATGCTACAGCGTATTTTGTCATAGGCAAACTAACATCTTTTATTTCAGCTCATAATTCCTTAAGTTTTTCAATAGCTTTTGTAATTGTGTCTTTTACTCATTTATCTATTCATTCTTCGAAATATTCTTTTGGGACTCAGAATTTTATTCACTTCAAATCTTTAGTTTCCCATATTTTAGGATCTATTTTATCTTTTCAAGGTAAAGATGTATTTTCTAATGGATCTTTTCAATTCATTAATTCATACAAAATAGAAGCATCTTTAACGGTTTTTGTAATTGTTCAAGGACAATCCAGACTTGATGCCATTGCCATAATTCAATATCTAGAATTTCTTCAATAACTAGGTTTAAATCATACAACTCAACACAAACTAGATGGCTGTCTTATACTTCAACCAGTATCAGTTCACAAGGCAGCTGGGACTAATCAGGCAGCAACAGAAACTGCAGCTCAAGAACTAGAACCTCAAGGAATTCTATTTGTTCACCATGGGTTAACAGCTTTAACTGTTGCTGAATTTTCTCAAGAAGTTCACATAGCAAATTCATCCATAGTAGTTTTACCAATACTACTCATTCATTCTGATTTTAGATTTTTAGTAATAGTTGATTCATATGGAGGAATGAAATCAGTTAACATTTTTGATGAAGCTGTAGTTAAAATTCATTTTTCACAATAAATATCTTTTACTGAAATTGGAATTCAACATAATGCTCAGTCTATTTTGTTTAAACCATCCTTATTAATACTATTGAATGCTTTTAATTTAGGATCATATTTTTCTATTCTATTTAAAAAATACGAAAAAACTTCTTCTTTACTTGTTTCAGAGGATTTTATTTTTGATATAATTTCTTCCAAACTCATATCTTTAAAATTCATGTTTTTTTTATTAATTATTAACTTTTCAAAGCATTATATGAAAAAAAATTATTTTTAAAAGAAAAACTCACCAATTAAAATTGGTGAGTTTTTAAATTATATTATTATTTAGCTTTTTTTACTTCTTTTAGCCTAGCAGCTTTTCAAGTCAAATCTCTAATAAATTTAATAGATTTTCTTCTAACTTTAAACTGTCTAAGTATTTCTATTTTTTTAATTGTTGTAGAATGAACTGCGAATATTTTTTCTACACCAAAAGCTCAAACTTTTCTTCTAACAGTTATAGTTTTTTCTAACTCACTTTTTCAAGCTATTTTAATCACAAGTCATTTAAATCTTTGTATTCTTTCTTTGTTACCTTCTTTTATAATTTGATGAACTTCTACTTCCATACCTGTTCTAATTTGTTTTCTATTTTCTTGGATGAAAGGTTTTTGTATATTCTTTATTAATTCTGAATTAGTCATTATTTATTACATTACTTTTAAAAGTGTGCATATCATATTAATTTTCTAAGAAAAAGCAAATTTTATTTTAAAAAAAAACACAATATGTTTTTTATACTCTACTTTTCTGGGAACACTTCTTTTTTTCTTTTAACACTTTTATTTTTTTTATTATTAAAACAAGAAATTATCTCTTCCAAAATTTCTTTTTTTGTAAACTTTTGAGCCAAATCATATTTTTGTTGCTCTAAAGCCTTTCTTAAATTTGTTCACGAAATATTATATTTTTTTCATTCAAATTCTATAAAAGAATTTTTTCTAGAATTTTCAATATAAGATAACTTATAACCCAATAAAATTTTTTCAAATTTTTTCAAAACTAAATAAGCAGAATCGTTTTCAAAATCTCATCAATAAAAATTCACATTATTTATTCATAATCCATTTTTATTTAATATCTTATAAATATTATATATCCACACCAAATTTGAAATATTATCTTTGAGTTCTATAAACTTTATTTTATCATTATTTTTAAATATTTTTTCTAATAATTTTTTTCTTTCTAGAAATAAAAAAGGGTTATTTTCATCAATATTTTTTGGTGTTCAAAGCAAAACAAGAGTTAAATCATTTTCTTTTAATGACTTTTCTATAGTTACTATGTGTCAGTTATGTGGAGGATTAAGCCTTCCTATAAAAAGTCAAAGTGTCATAAGAAAGTTGAAAATTAAAAGTTCTAAAATTTCTATAAATTATATTTTTTTCTAAAAGAATTAAATTCTATAGAGTCTGTTTCTTCCTTCAAAATCTCATTTACAAATTCTCAATCACTATCTCAAGTTAAAACTACATCATATTTTTCTTTGTAAACCTCTAATAATTCTTCTACTTTTTCATTTAAAAATCAAATTTTTATACAATTATCATATAGAAATCATTCTATCATATCAGGGTCTCATAAACTATCTCAAAGAAGTATTACATTTTTTCTTGTTTTTACTTTTTGAGAAATATCTGGATAATTTGAAAGCACTTTCTCTCCTTTATTAAAAGGATGTATTACTCTTTTATCATAACCAATTACAACTCAATTTCCATCCCAAACAAAAGAATTTGAAATTATAAATATATTTTCCTGTGAAAATCACTCTTTTTCTAAATACATAGAAATACTATCACTTCCAAGTCAGTTTGCTGACAAAATCACAAGTGGAATATTTTTTTCATCTAAAAATTTTAAAAACTTTTTAATTCATTCTCTTAAGTGAATAAGTCAAGAATTTGAAACACTTTTTATATCTGATTTTTGGATTTTAGAATCAACCATAAGTTGTAAATGTTTATTCCACCACTCTGTCATTTTAGCATTTTTTTCATCCATAGAGACATTTGGATCTATTTCAATAGGATTATAATAATCAAATAATTCATAGGCTTTTTTTCTATATTCTTCTGATAAATATCATTCTCTTCTCAAAACTGAAATAACACTTGTTTTTTTCTCTCAATTTACAAATAATTTTGTCAAAGTTCTATCAAAATCTGCAAGAATATGAATTTTTTCAAATCATTCTTTTCTTATAACTTCTAAAACTTTTTCAAATTTTTGTTTATCTTTGTAGTGTATACTATTCATAATTTTGTTTATTTTTTTATATTTCTCCTTTACCAGCAGCCTCTAGTTTAGCTTGTTGATCTGCTACAGCTAGAGCATCTATTATTGTTCACAGTCTTCACATCATTATTTGTGGAATTCATGAAAAATTTTGTCAAATTCTATGGTCTGTAACTCTATCTTGCGGAAAATTATAAGTTCTAATTTTTTCAGATCTATCCCCTGATCAAACTTGTGCAAGTCTAGCTTCTCAAAGCTCTTTTTGTCTTTTTTCTTCTTCGTAAGTATAAAGCTTACTTCTTAAAATTGACCGAGCTTTTTCTCTGTTTTTATGTTGACTTCTTCAATCTTGACAAAAAACTTGTATTCAAGTTGGTTTATGAAGAAGTTGAACAGCACTATCTGTTTTATTTACATGTTGTCATCCTGCTCAAGAGGCTCTACAAAAATTCATTTCAACATCTGATTCGTTTATATCTACATCTATTTCATCAACTTCAGGCATTATAGCAACAGTAATAGCTGAAGTGTGGATTCTTCATTTACTTTCTGTTTCAGGAATTCTCTGCACTCTATGAGTTCCTGATTCATATTTAAATCTAGAATAAGCTCACTCTCATCTTACTTCAAAAATTATTTCTTTTACTCACCCAGCCTCAGATTCTGTTTTTTCTGTAATTTCAGTTTTAAATCACTCACTTTCTGCAAACATTATATAAGATTTTGATAATTCTGATGCAAAAAGTGCAGCTTCATCTCAACCTGTTCAAGCTCTTATTTCTACAATTATATTTTTCTCATCATTTGGATCTTTTGGCAAAAGCTCTATCTTTAATTTTTCTTCCATTTGTGGAATTTTTCATTCAATTTCTTTTATTTCTTCCTTTAACATTTCTTTCATTTCTTCTTCTTTTTCTACACCAAGCATTTCTTTGTTATCAGATAAAACTTTATTTATTTCTTTATATTTTTTATAAAGTTCTACTGCTCATTCAATAGATTTTTTTCTACTTGCCACTTCTCTAACTTTTTTTTGATCTTTAAAAACCTCTGGCTTTCAAAGTTCTAACTCTAAATCAGAATATTCTTTAACTAAATTATCTAAATTAAATTTCATTTCACTTATTAATTATTTTCTAAAATCTAATAAAGTATAATTAAAAATACTAAAATAGCAAAGAATAGTAAGCAGAATAACAAATTGAATCCTCAATAAATTTTTCTTTTCTTTAAGTTACAAGCTAATAATTTTTGATAAATAATCTTATTTTTTTTCAATAAATGATTTACTATAAATATAAGCTATAAGTAGTACAGTAAAACAAATAGGAAGGGCTACTTTTAGGAAACTTTCATTTTGAAAAGATCAAAAAAGTATAAATAATGAACCAAGAATTGCTAAAACTGGTGAAATAAGTCCAAAAAATATTCATTTAATTTCTCAAGACCTCCACATCGTTATTACTTTTATATAAAAAACCACATACAAAACATAACTTGTAACGATAGAAATTTCTGAAATATCCATTTTACCTAAAAATCCTGTTTTTGTTGAAAAATAATGAACTCATGACCAAAATAAAACAAGAAACATTCAAAATAAAGCTGAATAAACTGGAATAGAAAGTTTTTGGTTTACATTTGAAAGTTTTTTCGTAAAGAAAATTTTTCATTTTTCAGCCAAAGAATATGGAAGCCTGATAAAACCAAGAATAAGTCCATTTAAAGTTCACATTATTGAAATAATGACAAGAATTAAAAATATTTTTCAGCCATTTTCTCAAAATAAATTCTGAGCTACTAAATCAACACTTGCATCTCAAAGTTCCATAACTTTTTCTGGACCAACATAAACACTGATACCTACAAAATATATTACATATAAAACTAAAATAAGAATCGGTGCTATAAACAAAGCCAAAGGAAGATTTCTTTTACTATTTTTTATTTCATGAGATATACTAGTAGAAACAACCCAGCCATCAAAAGCAAAAGCAACTGGGATTACTGCAGCAAACCAAGCAAGACTTTTTGTTGCCTCTACAGCTTCTGGACTTGGATTAAAAATAACAGCACTTGGATCTCCTGCAAAAAAAGCAAAAACTCATAAAACTATTAAAGGAATAAGTTTTATTATTGTGGTAAGCTCTTGAAATTTTCATGCAAAATATGCAGAAAATATATTAAAAAAATAACATATAAAAAAGTATCAAAGACCTATTCCCATTTGTAATTCTAAACTTGGTTTTTCTACTCAAAATAAAACACAAATATAAATTCAAACAACCCAAGCAATAATTGCAGTTAAAGTTGGATAATATAAAAATGTTTGAAACCATCAAAACATTGTAGAAAATGTTGGAGAAACAAACTCATCAGCATAAGCTATAAGTCAACCTGAACTATCAGTTCTTTTTGCAAACTGAGCAATGGTAAGAGATCAAAAAATAATTGTAATAGCTGCTAAACAAAAAATCACAACTCATAAAACCACATTCCCATTTGTATATTTTAAAACATCATCAGCTTTAAAAAATATCCCTGAACCAATTACTATTCAAACTATCATAGCAAGAGCTGTGAAAAGAGAATACTTTTTTTGTCATATATTTTTTTCCATAATAAAAATTAATTAAATAATTAAACTTTATTTTATTTCAAGTATAGCTACTCTTTGATTGTATTTTTTATAAAAATATGGAATTTTGTAGAGAATTCTAGCAATAAGTGGATAACGACCCTCATCATATTCACTCATATAATACTCTTTTTCAAGATGAATTTTTTCATTCCACTTTTCTATATCTTTTGTTTCCAAAATAGACCATTTAAAAGCTGGTTTATTTTTTATAGTTTTTACACTATCGTGGTATTTTTCTTTTCATAAAGCTCAAAAAGCAAGAATATCTGTAAGCACAGTTGCTTTTTCAAATTTTTTACAAAGAGTATCAAAAAAATCTTTTACTTCTTTCTCTTCAAAATACATCAAAACTCACTCAATTATTATAAGAACTGGCTTATTGTGAGCTAAAACAGTATCTATCCAAGAATAATCAAAAAGAGAAATATCTAAAAAACTATTATTTTCACTTTCAGTGAAAAATTGTCTCCTCAGTTCCATAGCTTCTGGCAAATCCAAATCATACCAATGAGCAATATTTGGTTTTCAAAGTCTATCAAATCTTCCATCAAGTCAAGCTCCAAGTTGGATAACAATACAATCTGGATTTTTTTCTATAAATGCTTTTGTCTCATTATCAATAAGATTTGCTCTGATGCAAATTCCTGCCTGACTAAATCTAGAATTTTTAAATTTAGTAAAATCATAATCTACCTTATCTATAATTTCCTTTGCTTTTTTATCTACAAGTAAAGGTTTTTCCTGGGAAAATTCTTGTGCTTTTGCCCAAAGGGTGATTAGCATAGTTTCTGGAATACTTCCCAGGTTTTTTGTGGATTCTTGTGTTGACATAGAAGTGAAAGGTTAAGAGTTAGGTTTATATATATTTTTCAATGGGTTTTAAATTTATATTTAATAAATTCTTACTAAAAAATAATATTTCCTTACCTTTTCTAGAGTAATTGATAGAATGAGTAAGGGTAAATTCAATTTTCTTTTCAACCCAACTATACATTTTTTGTATTTCATTGGCATTATCATATGAAACAATCCAATGTATATTTTTTATTTTTGAAATTTCCCTAGCTACTTTTTGGTGATTTTCATGAGTATATGAATTCATATATAATCATGGACCATAAATATAATATGGTGGATCAAAATAAAAAATTTTATTCTTTGTATATCACTTTTTTATTTTTTTAATTAACTCAATTGCATCTAAATTTTCAAGATTAATTTTATCCTTATACTTAGCTATGGTTCTTATTCTATTTATCAAATTTTCTTTATTAAAACGACAATCCATTTTATAGTTTCCTTCTTGATTCAGTCAGCCTATAACTCATGCACCAATGACTCCTGAACGATTTGTTCTGTTAAGAAAAAATGTGGAAAAGCCTAGTTTCAAAATATCATTTTTACTATTTAGATTTATTTGATTTTTATTTTTTTGTGTTTCTTTACATTTTTTCCAGTTATCAATATTAATATCTGTAATATTGATTAATTCACAAAAATCATCTGTATAATTTAAAATTGCATACCAAAAAGAATAAATAGATTTATCAAAATCATTTATTGTAATTTTCTTTACTTTTTTTTCAAGTAATAAAAATAAAGCCACGGATGCTCAACCAGCATATGGTTCTATATAATGTCAGTTAATATTATTATCGATACATATTTGTGAAATAAAAGTTGCTAATCTTTTTTTTCATCAAGGATATCTTAATGGTGAATATAACATATTCTAATACTTAGAAAATAATGTATTAAATTTTTCTAAAAATTCATCTACCTCTCGTTGGTTTTCTTTTTTCCATGGATTTAAAATCTTATTTGCATTTCTTCACCATATCTTTATATGAGAATTAAACCATTTTTTCGCTTTCTCTCTATCGTTTTGAATTTCATTATTTGAATACTCTTGGAAACAATATTGATGAGAAAATGAATCATCTATAGTTAACCATATTTTATCAGTATCTTCCTTATTATATAAAAATTCAGAAATTAATTGTTCTGGTGATTTTCATCAAGGCAATAAAATAATATTTTTCTTTTTCATTCTTTGTATTTGATTTCTTTCAGTAGTTTTTATGTCTCAGTCTAGTATTATAATTGATTTTGGAAACTGAAAATATGGTATTTTTTTAGACATCTCTATTAAATTTCAAGAACCTAATGTAATTTCTGTATGAAAATTTAAATATTTAGTACGACTATTTCATAGTAAAAATTTAGCAAAAATAGCTCATTCTTTATCTTCTGTAAAAACATTAATTTTTTCGTAATTAGTCGAAACTCAAGATAATGATAATTTTAAATGATTTTTAATGTAATTAAAATCAATATTGTTATCTATAACAATATTTGAACCTTGTTTTCTTAAAAATACAAGTTTAAATTTTTTTGTACCATGAGGTTGTTCACGGAATTTAGATATTTCTTTAATAAGACTCAAAGAATGTGTTGTGAATATTATTTGAATATGAAATTTAGAAGAAAATTTACTTAAAGCACTTAATAGTTTAATTTGAGAGCCTGGATAAAAAGTAGTATCGATTTCATCTATAGTTAAAATTCATCATTTATAATCTCAAGGAAATTTCTTTTGTAATCTTCTAAATGATAATATGGACAACAATATTTTTCATATATTATCTTGGCCTGCAGAGTTTGTTTCCCAATTATAATAATTTGTATTAGCCCCTAAAGTTTGCTTATCTGAACTTCATAAGGGAATTGCTTCTGTTAATGCTTCTTCCTCTCTTGTAAGTAACAATATCTTATTATGCCATTTCTTATAAAAATTTTTTTCATCATCATCTAATATTATTTTTTTATTTTCTTGAAGTTTTGAATCTTCACCAATAGGAAGTAATCTTTTTAAACTAAGATATATAACAGGTAATTGTATATATCATGATCATTTTGATGCATCTTTTCCTCATGTTTCTTCATTTACTTTCCGTATACGAATTTCTCATTTTTTGGTTCATCATCTATCTATACTACCTACTGGAAACTTAGTATTATCATCAAAATACAAGGTCCATTTATGATCTCAAATTTTATCAAATTTTTTAGAAAATTTAAATTTTTCAGAAAAATCAGATTTAAAACTTTCACCTGATAATGGTTTTTCTCAGTGCATAGGATTTTTCATATCTGAAATACTAAAAGGCTGACTAAGTAATCATAATAATGTAGTTTTTTGTGTTCCATTCTGTCAAGTTATCACTGTTATATTTGTTCATAAATTAAACTCAACATTATTAAAACCTCTAAATTTATCTATATGTATTTTTTGAATCTTCATGATAAATTAAATTAAATTTGTTAACTAAATTTATTCCTTCACCAAAATTGCCTTTATTCTCCTCACTCAAGCACTACTTGCTTGTTCTTTTTTTATTTTAAATTTTCACATTTTTTCACTATTTTCTACATGAGGCCCTCAACAAAGTTCACGAGAATAGACTTTTCAATTTTCTCAAACCATTTTATACACTTTTACTATATCTGGGTATTTTTCCCAAAAACTTCCTTCAACTCAACTTTCTTTTGCTTTCTCTTTTTCCATTTCTTCTATAGAAACTTGAAGTTTAGAAGCTATAGCTTCATTTACAAAATCTTCTACCTTGTCAAGTTCTTCTCTTTCTACTTTTCTATCAAAATTAAAGTCAAATCTTAGTCTTTCTGGAGTTATATTTGAACCTTTTTGGTGAATTCATCAACCTAAAACTTCATTTAATCAAGCAAGAAGTAAATGTGTAGCTGTATGAAGCTGTGTTGTTGCTTCAGAATCATCAGCTAAACCACCTTTAAATTTTCAAGCAGAAGCATTTCTTGATTTTTCTTGATGCTCTGTAAATGCTTTTTCAAATCACTTTTTATCTACTTTTAGATTATGTTCTTTTGCTAATTCCATAGTCATTTCTAGTGGAAAACCATAGGTATCATAAAGTTTAAAAGCTTTTGCTCAAGGTATAAGAGCTCCTTTTTGAAGGAGCTGTCACGAAGTGACTGAGGATTTTCCTAACCCCCTTCAAGAAGGGGGATGTCCGTTAGAACAAGGGGATTTAAGCTCCTTTTTAAAGGAGCTGTCACGAAGTGACTGAGGATTTTCTTCTAATTTCTCCACTTTTTCTAACAACTTTTGATAAACTCATTCTATATTTTTTGTAGACTCATCATTTGTAAAACGAATTACTTTTATTTTATATTTTCATAAATCTTGTGTTCTTTTATTATCATATTCTTTTGTAATATCATGAGAATCTCAATCTATTTCAATCACAAGTCATAGTTCTGGACAATAAAAATCTACAATATAATCTAAAAGAGGTTTTTGCCTTAAAAAATGATATCAATTAAAACTATCTTTTTGTAAAATCTTATACCAAATATTTTTTTCTGGTCAAGTCATATTTTTTCTAAGTTCACGAGCTTTTTGCTTCAAATCTGACCTATAGGGAACTTTTACATAATTTTTAAATCCCCCCTGCCCCCCTTCAAGAAGGGGGTTTACAAGCTTATCAAATTCTTTTAATCATTTTTCTAGAGTTTGACCAAACTGATTTTCTTCTTTTTCTATTTCAGTTAAAATAGTTTCTTTATTTTCTTCTAAGTTTGGATACTGATGAGATAAGTTTTTAATCACAACTTTTGCTATTTCTCCCAAGAAATTTCCTTTAAATCGTAGTTTATAAGCCTCTCTAATAGCTCTTCTCATAAGTCTTCTTAGGATATAACCTTGGTCTGTATTACTTGGAAATACTCAATCAGACATTAAAAAAGTCATAGCTCTTGAGTGATCTGCTATTATTCTGATAGAATTTCTTTTTTCAGGACTTCTTTCAATTCCCAAAACTTCCACAATTTTTGCAATAATATCTTTGAAAATATCAGTATGATAGACTGTTTTTGCTCCATTTAAAGTAGCTGTAATTCTCTCTATTCACATTCCTGTATCTACATTTTTGTTTGGAAGTTCTTCTAGTGTTCCATCTGCTTTTCTATTGTACTGCATAAATACATTATTCCAGATTTCCATCCAGTTTTTTTCATCATTTCAAGCATTTGACTCAGGATTTGGTTCTCATTCTCAAACCCAGTAAAAAATTTCAGTGTCTCATCAACAAGGTCCTGTATCTCAAGCAGCCCACCAGTTTTCAGATTTTGGTAAGTATGAAATCCTATTTTCTGGAACTCAAATTTTTTTCCAAATAAGAGCCGACTCTTCATCTCTTGGGGCATCTTCATCTCATTCAAATACAGTTACAGCAAGCATTTTTGGATCAAGTCATAACCAATCTTTAGAAGTTAAAAACTCCCAAGAATAAGCAATTGATTCTTCTTTAAAATAATCTCCTAAACTCCAATTTCAAAGCATTTCAAAAAATGTAAGATGAGAGTCATCTCAAACCTCTTCTATATCATTAGTTCTTATACATTTTTGAGAATTTGCTAGCCTTTTCCCAAGAGGATGCTTTTCTCACATAAGATAAGGAACAAGTGGTTGCATTCAGGCAGTATTAAATAAAACTGTTGGGTCATTTTCAGGCACAAGTGAAGCAGAAGGAATTATTTTGTGACCTTTTGTTTCCATAAAATCTAGGAATTTTTGTCTAATTTCGTTACTTGTAATTTGCATTAATAAAAATATTAAAAATATAGAATATATTGATTGCTATATTATACAAAAAAAATTAACTTTTCAAAAAAGATATAAAAAAAGCACAACTTTTAGAGTTATGCTTTTTTATATCTTTCTTATTATGCTTCATAATTTGGATCAAATTTTTTAACAAATGGCAAAAGTGCTACTATTCTAGCTCTTTTTATAGCAGTTGCTAATTTTTTTTGATTTTTCAAACAAACTCATGAATAATATCTTGGTACTATTTTACCAAACTTAGTAATATATTTACTAAGTAATTCAACATTTTTATAATCAATGTTTTGTCCTTCTAAAGGACATTTTTTATTATTTGACATTTTTCTTATTTTAAAAAGTTAAAAAGTGAAAAAAGTTATGGATGTATACCAATTTAATTTGGAACTTAAATAATCATAACTTTTTAACTATAAATATTTTTTTCTATATTATTAAAATGAATCTTCATAATCAATATTATTTAGCATATCACTAGATGAATCCATATCATCATCAAAATCAGATTTCTTATTTAAAAATATAAGATTTGATATTACCACTTCTGTTTTATAAAGTTTTGTACCATCTTCTTTATCAATAACTCTAGTTTTTAATCTTCACTCTCAATATACTAATTTTCATTTTAATAAAAATTGTTCTACTCTTTCAGCAAGAGCTCACCATGTGACACAATTATGAAACTCAGATTCTGATTTATTTTCTCAATCAGTAGTTTTATAGTATCTATTAGTAGCTATAGTAAAAAGTGCTAATTTCTTTCAATTTTCTGTATCTTTAATTACTGGATCTCTAGTTATATTACCTATAAGTATTACTTTATTAACTGTTCTCATATTCAGCTATTTTTTAAAAAATTAAAATTTTTAAGAATCTTTTTTCACAAACATGTATCTCCAAATATTTTTATCTAAATTTATTGAAGAACTTATTTCTTTTATTTTAAGACCGTTCAACTCCAGTTCAAAAAGAACATAAAATCATTTTTCAGATTTATTAATCTTGTATGCTAATTTTTTTTCTCCCCATATATCTTCTTTGACGATTTTTCAATTTGCTTCTAACAATGTTTTAACATTATCTATAGAAGCATTTCTATCATCTTCAGAGATACTAGGATCAACTATTAACATCAACTCATAGTTTGTCATAATTTCCTATGGATTACTCCAGTTCCCAAAAAACTGGAAGGATATAAAATATGCTTTTAAAAAAGCCTGAGTATTTTAAATCTTTTTATCAAAATGTCAAAAACTTTTACATTATTATTTTTTTTATTAATATAAAAATATAATATTTTAAAATATGAATTAAATGAAAAAGTTAAAATTAGAAGAAATATTAGAAAATACTAGTGATTTAAGTAAAAAGAAAAAAGTTTGATATGTAGCTATTATCTGAAGACCTAATGCCTGAAAATCAACCTTTATAAACTCACTAATTTGAAAAAAAGTTTCAATTGTTACAAATATACCTCAAACAACAAGAAAGAAAATATTAGCTATTTATAATGATGAAGATAGTCAAATAATATTTTTTGATAATCCATGAATTCACGAAAGTAATAAAAAATTCAATGAAGAAATAAATAACGAAGCTATAAAATCAATAAGTGAAGCTGAAGTTATATTATATTTTATAGATATTTCTAGAGAATGATGAAAAGAAGAAGAATATATAAAAAATATTGTATCAAAAGCCAATAAACCAGTTATAAAAGTATATACAAAAAATGACCTAAAATCAAAAATAAGTATTCCCGATGATGAAAAATCAGTTAAAATCTCTTCATTTAATAAAGATTGATTTAATGATTTGTTAAAAAAAATTAAAAAGTTATTGCCTATACAAAATATTTTTTTTCCAGAAGATTATTATACCAAACAAGATATTTATTTTAGAGTTTCTGAAATAATAAGGGAAAAAGTATTTATGAACACAAAAGAAGAGTTACCTCATTCAACATTTGTTCAAATTGAAGAAATAAATGATAGTGATGAAAAATTAATGAAAATAGTTGCATATATAAATACCGAAACTGATAGTCAAAAATATATAATAATATGAAAATCCGGGAATTTAATAACTAAAATATGAAAAGAGTCTAGGATTGAAATAGAAAAAATTTTTTGAAAAAAAGTATTTCTAGCTCTTAGGGTAAAAGTAAAAAAATGATGGAAAAAAAATGAAAAACTTATAAAAAATATATTTAAGTAAAAATATAAGAAATATTTAAATATTTCTTATATTTTTCTCGTGCTCTTTTTTATAGTCATTTTCTATAATTTTTAATTTGTCATAAAAAAATAAGTATAATATAGACATACAAATAGACAGAATTCATAAAAAAACTAACATATTAAAATCATAAGAACCATAATTAAATACTACTTCAACAACAGGAGCAATAATTGATATTTCAATAATATATTTTATATTTACGTGTTTATGTTTAGCATATTCCATTAAAATATTATATGCTTTTACTAAAACTATTGTGAAAGCTATATTATGTAAAAGTTCATGTTGAAGAGTAGAGATTGAAGCTGTTTCTTGTGTATTTCCTGAAGAATTAAAAATAGACTCAAACATATTAAAAAACTTTGTAGCTAATGTCCCTAACATATAAATTATAAGCCCAAAAATAGCACCATAAATATATAAATATACAGTTAACTCAAAAAAATTATTAATTCTATTTTTTTGTTTAATTTTTTTATTTTTCATTATTTTTTATTTAACTACTAAGTTTACTATTTTTCAAGGTACATAAATTTCTTTTAGAATATCTTTTCAATCTAACCATTTTGCAACATTTGGATTGTTTTTGGCTTTTTTTAATACAGAATCTTTATCTTCATCAATTGATATTTCTATTGTTCATCTAACTTTTCAAAGAACTTGAACAGCAATAGTTATAGTATCATCAATTACCAATTTTTTATCATATTCTGGCCAAAAAGAGAAAAATACTGAATTATGATTTTCTGTATTTTCCCCCTCTAAATCTCCCCCTTGCAAAGGGAGACTTTGTTTTTCTTCCTCTCTTGCAGGAGAGTTTTGTATTCTCTCCCATAATTCTTCGGCTATATGTGGAACAAATGGGTGTAACAATCTTACAAAAACACTTTTCCACTCTTTTTGCAAGCTTTCATTTTTTGGAAGTCAATTGTTTACCAAAATCATTAAAGCTGCAATAGCAGTATTAAATTTATAATTTTCTATGTCTTCTTCTACTTTTTTAATAGTTTTATGAAGGAGTTTCATAGTAAATTCATCATTTTCTGTTGAAATTTTAGGACTTCCAGCTTCTAACTCTCCCCTAACAGAGGGAGAAACAAATAATCTTTCAGATTTTTCTAAAAATCTAACAACTCAAATTATACCTTTTGTATCCCAAGGAGCAGAATCTTTAAAATCAGATATATACATTTCATATAGTCTTAAACTATCAGCTCCGTATTTTTCTATAATATCATCAGGATTTACAACATTTTTTAGAGATTTAGACATTTTTGCTATTACTTTTTCAAGCTCATCTCAAGTTTCTTTATCAAAATATTTAGAGTTTTTTTCTTCTACCAAATCATTTGCTATAAGTTTACCATTTTTATTTTGGTAAGCATAAGCCTGAATTAAACCTTGATTTCTAAGTTTATGAAAAGGCTCATCAGTTTTTACTACTCCTATGTCAAACAAGAATTTGTGCCAAAACCTTGCATAAAGCAAGTGCAATACAGCATGTTCAGCTCCTCAAACATAAGAGTCAACTCAATCCCAATAATTTTCTACTTCTTTTCATACAAGGCTTTCAGTATTTTTTGGATCCATATATCTTAAATAATACCAACAACTTCCTCACCATTGAGGCATAGTATTAGTTTCTCTTTTTCAAGATAAATTTTCTGCTAATTTAATATTTACAAAGCTGTCAATTTTTGCAAGTGGAGAATTTCAGTCTCAAGCAGGTTCAAAATGATTTGTTTCTGGAAGAACTAAAGGCAAATTATAATCACAAATAATATCTCAATTTATTCACTTGTATATTTTACTTATAATTTTTCCATTTATTACAAGTAATTTTTCTTGTCATTTTGAGCAGAGTGTTCTTTTGTCAGATTTTTCATTGCTTTCTGTTTTTAAAACATAAGCTTTGTTTTCTTCCATCTTTTCATCAAGAGAATATACTCTTGGAAGACTTCTCACATCTTGTGAATTTAGGTGAACTAAAGGAATTGGCTCTCACCAGTATCTTTGACGAGAGAAAAGCCAATCTCTAAGTTTATAATTTATTTTTTTATGACCAAATCACTTTTTTGTAGCATATTCTGTAAGTTTTTCTTGTGCTTCTTTTGAAGTAAGTCATGAAAAATTAGAGGAGTTTACCAGAATTCATAACTCTGTATAAGGTTTATTTTTTTGTCTTAATTTTAGTGCTTTAGATAATTCTACATTTGCTTCTTTTGATTTTTTTAAATTATTTACACTTATTCATTCATAATTTCTAAAAATAGAATCTCATAAATTTGTATGATATGACTCCATTATAATATTTGGATATTTTATTCAAAAGTGATAATGAGGGTCTTCTTCTATATTTTGGTACTTACTAGAAAATACTTGAGGGTGTATTTTGTATTTTATTTCCAAGTGATACTTTTTTGCAAATTCAAAATCTCTTTCATCATGAGCTGGAACAGCCATAACTGCTCAAGTTCAGTAATTTCATAGAACATAATCTCAAATCCAAAGAGGAACTTTTTCATTGTTAAATGGATTTACTACATAACTTCAAGTAAAAACTCATGTTTTTTCTTTATTGTCAGCTGTTCTATCTTGGTCAGATTTCTTTTTTGAGTTTTCTATATATTTTTTACAAATTTCTTTTTGTTCTTCTGTAATAAATTTTTCTACATCTTTATGATCTGGAGCCAAAACTGCATAAGTCATACCAAAAACAGTGTCTATACGAGTAGTGTAAACAGAGATTTTTAAGTTTTCGTTGTCTGACTTCTTCATCTCAAATTCACACCCTTCACTTTTCCCAATCCAATTTCTTTGCATTTCTTTTATGCTTTCTGGCCAGTCAAGTTTGTCTACATCAGACAAAAGTCTATCAGCATATTTTGTAATAGCTAAAACCCATTGACGAAGTTTCTTTTTTTCCACTTTTGTTCCACATCTTTCACAAGTAAAATCATTTAAAACTTCTTCATTTGCAAGTCAAGTTTTACAACTTGGACAGTAGTTTATAGGTAAATCTTGCTCATAAGCTAGTCAATGCTCAAAAAGTTTCAAGAAAATCCACTGAGTCCATTTATAATAATCAGGATCAGTAGTATCAATCTCTCTATCCCAATCATAAGAAAATCCTAGAGATTTTATTTGTTTTTTAAAAATAGAGATGTTTTTTTCTGTTGTAATTTTTGGGTGAGTTCAAGTTTTTATAGCATAATTTTCAGCTGGAAGTCAAAAAGCATCCCAACCCATTGGGTGAAGAACATTAAATCATTTTGTTTTTTTATATCTAGCTAAAATATCGTTTGCAGTATATCATTTTGGATGTCCTACATGAAGACCTGCTCAGCTTGGATAAGGAAACATATCAAGCACATAATATTTTTCTTTTTTTTCAAAACCTTCTTCTCAAGGAGAATAGGTTTTGAAAGTTTTGTTTTTATCCCAAAAATCTTGCCATTTTTTTTCTATTTCTTTATGTTTGTACATTTTTAAATTTATATTTATAAATAAAATCTTTTTTTATTCTATCAAAAAAAAATTTTTTTTCTACTTTTTATTTTGAAAAAATATTTTAAATGTTATAATTCTAATTATTAAATGATAAAAATTGAACATGTTTAATAAAATATTAGTTTTTTGAGGACTAGCTGTTTCTGCTATATTAATAGTAGAAAATATGATTGGAAGTTCAGGTACAGCTTATATACTTATTTGGTATTGAAGAGTTTGAACACTAGTTATCGTTAGTTTAATTATATGATGAATTATATGATATGGATTAAAATGAATGAAAACTGATAAAGATTACAAAGACGAAGATTTGAATTTTTAAAAAAATACTTAAATATTGATTAAAAACAAAAAAAAATTTGCCTTTTTAATTAAAAACTTTTATAATACTACTTGTGTTATATTTTATAAATTAACTTATTATTATGATACAATTAATAAAAAAATATTCTTTTTTCTTTAAAATGCTAGTTGTAATTTGACTATTAAGTCAAATTGATGCGAGTTTTGCAGCAATTAACTTTCAAAGTCCAGATAGTGCTGTAAGTAGTGATATTAAATGAAGTGATAAAACTATAGCAGCTCTTATACAAGATGTTATAGCTTGGATAATGGGATTCTTATATGTATTAGCTGTTCTTTTTGGTATCTATGGTTGAATTCTTATCTTAACTGCTGCTTGAGATGAAGAAAAAGTAAAAAAATGAAAAACTGTTATTATAAATGTTATTATTTGATTAATAGTAATATTCTTAGTTTCTTCAATTATTACTTGGATCCTTGAATTATTTACAAAAACTCAATAGCTTAGTCCAAAACAAAAAAATCAAAGAAAATATTTTCTTTGATTTTTTTTTGATATTTAGAAGAATATATGGTAATATATATAAAAGAAAGAATATATTTATTCTTTGAATTTTATAATATTAATTATTAAAATTTTGTTATTACTATCAACATCAAGTCTACAATGATACTGACTACATAAAATATTTAAATTTGCTAGAGATTGAGGTTATGATTGATTAGATATAGCACTAAACCAAAATAATCATGACTTATGGAACTCTGATTATATATACAATTTAAGTAAAGGTTTTGGTATAAATGTATTTTCAATTACAGCACCTAAAGTTTGAATGGATGAAAAAAAAGTTGATAAAATAATGGAAATTGCAATAAAATTGTGAGTTCAAAATGTCACTTTTTCTCCTCCTCATATTTCTGACAAAAGCATAAATTGGTACAAATCATATTTACCAAGAATAAAAAGAAGTACTAATATAAGTATTTCTATACAAAATATTGAACAAAAATTTGTGTTTTTTATTATTCCCGAATACAAAAATGCAACTTTATTTGAAATAAGAAAAATAACTTGAAATACAACTTTGGATTTATCAAATGTTGACCATTCTTCTAGTATGGATATATTAAAAGCTCAAAAAATATTATGAAGTAGTATAAAAAATGTTTTTTTAAGTGATAGGCATTGAACTAGAACATGATTATTGCCTTGAACAGCATGATGAGGTATTTCTTACCTGCCTCTTGAAAGCTTTTTAATGAAACTAAAAACATCTTGATATAATTGAATAATAACCCTAAAAGTTAATCCAAAAGAGATATGAGCGTGAAATGATGAAGAAGTATCAGAAAACTTAGAATATATAAAAAAGTATTATAAAAAACATTTCTTAAATTTTTAATTTTTAAAATTATAGATAATATGTATCTATAATTTTTTTTAGTTATAAAATGAAAAAAGTATTTAAAGATAAAATAATAAATGTAGATGATAAAAATGATAATAAATTTTTATTTGATTATATAAGCTTTTGGGAAGAAAATAATAATGTAGAAATAGTATATCTTTCTGAACTCTTAGAAAAAAGAAAAAACAACAATATGCTTTTAAAGGCAAAACAAAAACCTGCAATATATTCTAATGTTTATTCACCAAAAGATGAGCTTGAAATATTTTGTTACTTATTTGAAAAAGCACTAAAAGAAAAGAAAAAAGTTCATATTATATGAATAACTCTCAAAGAAGAGTTAAATATTATAGAAGATTATTATAAAAGTATTTGATTTAAAAGAGAAGATGTAAACTGCTATGAAGTTGATTTCAAAAAAGCTCTTGTAACAGTTTCAGTCAAAATAGAAAATATTATGTGGAAATGAAGTGATTACAAAAGAATGTGAGATAAAATCTTTTTTAATCCTCCAATTAGAGAGTCTGGGCAAGTAAAAGCAATGTATAAATGAATAAATAAATGAATAATCTCAAATATTTATTTTAAAAAGTTAGAAAATGAACATAAAAATTTTTTAGAAAAACTTATAAAAGAAGAACATTTACTTTGAATAACTCTTGCAAAACTTCTAAAATATAATTTGGAAGATATATGATTTAAGTGAAAAAATAGTGAACTAGTAATAAATTACTCATAAAACAAAAGAAATAAAAGTCTAGCTTATAAAACTTGTTAAGTAATATAAAAACTTTACAATTATATTTATAAATATATACTAAATATATATTTATTTTTTACTAATTAAAAATGACTGAACAAGTATGACTTATTATAATTACTCTTTTAATAATATTAATCTCGGCTATTATTTATTTAATTACATATTTAAAGAATAATTGAAAAAATAATTGAGAAAAATTAATTCAAGATCAACTTTTTAATTTAACTAGAACTTTTGATTCTAAATTATCTGAATCTAATAAATTAATGAGTGAAAATATCAATAAAATTTTTTCTGTAAATTCTAAAATATGAATAGAATCAAATAAACAAATAGAAAATATTACCGAAAAATTAATAGCAATTGAAAAAACGAATAATCAAATAAAAGATATTTGATGACAACTTGAATGATTAGAAAGTATTTTAAAAAATCCAAAACAAAGATGAATTTTGTGAGAATATTTTTTGGAAAATGTATTAAAAAATATTTTACCTCCAAATAATTATTGTCTGCAATATAAATTCAAAAAATGAGAAATTGTTGATGCAGTTATATTTATAAAAAAGCAAATTATCCCTATTGATTCAAAATTTTCTTTAGAAAATTACAATAAAATAATTAATAATAAGAATTCTTGAGATAGCGAGAAATTATACAAAAATTTTAGAAATGATTTAAAAAGAAGAATTGATGAAACAAACAAATATATTAAACCAGAAGAATGAACCCTAGATTTTGCATTTATGTTTATACCAAGTGAGTGAGTATACTATGATTTACTCATAAACAAAATCTGAACCTTAAAGATAAATACACAAGATTTAATAGAATATGCCTTTAAAGAAAAAAGAGTTATAATTGTTTCTCCTACGAGTTTTTATGCATATTTACAAACAGTAATGCAATGATTAAAAGCCTTAGAAATAGAAGAAACTGCAAAAGATATACAAAAACAAGTTTGAATACTTTGAAAACATCTAAATTCATATGAAGACTATTTTAAAAGATTATGAAATAGCTTATGAACAACAATAAACCATTATAATAATGCCTATAGAGAATTCTGAAAAGTTGACAAAGATATACTACAAATTACTAATAAAAAGTTGAAAAAAGCCAAGAAAATAGAAGAATTAGAAAAACCAGAAATTGTATAATTTCTGGTTTTATTTAGAATTCATAGTCCATGTTCAGTCCCAATCTTGTGGGACTCAATTTTTTATGTATTTTTTACATCTTTTAATATACTCAAGACTTGGTTTATCTCAAAAACTCTTTAATTTTTCAAATATAATTAATGCCTTTTCAAAGTCTTTATTAAGGTATAGATTTATAGCATCTCAAAATAATTTTAACTCGGTTTTTTTACTATAAGATGAATCTCACAATAATCAAATTAATTCATATATTTTTATAGGTTTATCTTTTCATTTAACTTTTATTTTATCAAGATATCTAAATTCAAAAAACTTTTTTTGTTCAAAGTACACAACTTCACTTACACATATATTAGTTCAATAGTATTTATTAACTCATTCCAAACGAGATGCAATATTAACATTATCTCAAAGAGCTGTAAAATCTATTTTCTTGCCTTCTGCTCATATATTTCATATTATTGCAGTTCAAGAATGTATACCTATCCTTATATTTAATTTAGGCATTCAATCTAATTCCCATTTTTCATTTAGATTACGAAGTTTATTAAGTTGTATCAATGCTGATAAACAAGCATTATGACTATCTTCAGGTAAAGATTTTTCTGAAAAAACTCACCAAAAAGCTATAATTGAGTCTCATTCATATTTATTTATAAATCATTTTTCATTAATTATTATATATGACATTTCTTTCAAATATTCTCTAAGAAACTTTACTAACTTTTCAGGTGAAAACTTTTCAGAAATTGTAGTAAATCACTCAATATCAGAAAAAAACATAGTAATTTTCTTTTTCTCTCAATCTAACTTTATTTTTCATAAACCAAATACTACTTCTTCTGCTATATCTTTTGATACATATTCACTTAATGCTTTATTTAACTTCTGTTTCTGAATATTCTCAATAATATATTTTACTATATTTGAAAAAGTGAGAGATAATATTAATCATAAAATTAACTGCGTTGGAAAATTTAATATTAAAGATGTATATACTATTGTTAATAATGGGAATACTAGTAAAAATAAAAATGAAATTACAAAATTACTTAAAAATAATATATATCAAGATTTTGATAAATTAAAATATACCGATACCAATATAAGAAGCAAAACTAATAATATTTCTAAGTTTTTATTAAAGTAAATTAAAAAAGTTTTATTTAAAACAGTATTTATAAAATTTGCATGTATATACAATCAATATTCCTTACCGTTTGGAGTATAAAAAATATCCTTTATTCACTTTGCTGCTGTTCAGATAATAATTATTTTATCTTTGAAAAATTCATCATGATAAAGTTTAAAACTTTCATCGTCATATAAACTAACAAAAGAAATAGTATTAAACTTTGATGAATCAATATAATTAATTAATATTTCCCTACTTTTTTCATGAGATAAAGGTATATTAATTCTATCAGTTAAATTATAAAAATTATTTTGAAATCAATATTCACTATAATCTTTATTATAATAATTAGCGTAATACTTTCTCAATATAGAAACTCAGAAATAAAGCAAATTATCCTCTCCAAACTTTTGTTCTGGAACAATAGAATAAACAACCTTATTATATTTATTAACTAATGGAGTTAAATATCCTGTGGCTTTTAGCTTATCTAAAAAAATTGGAAGAGGTTTTTTTATTTCATTTCAAGGTAAATGAGCAACAGGAAAAATTACATTTCAAGAACTTGTTATAGAATTAGAAAGAATTTTATCTGATTTACTATCAGTTTTATCTAAAAAAAGTATATCAAAAGCAATTATTGCTGCTTGTTTTTCAGTAAGTTTTTCTATTACATTAGCATAAACAGTTCTATCGAAAGGATGTCTTCAAATTGACTCTAAGGTTTTTTCGTCTATTTCAACAATAACTATATTTTTATTTGCAACTCATCAAATAATAGCATTTCTAAAATTATAATATTCATTTTGAATTACTTTATTTATAAAGAAAAAAATATTATTAAATGAAAAAACTACAATAAATATTATAGTTGTAAGAATTATTGTTAATACATTTTTATTATTAATTAATTTATTAAACATATAATTATTTGTTTATAATAACATTTAGATTTTCTATAATCTTATCTTCTGCCTTTTGTTTTATATTATTTATTGAATCTATAGATAAATCATTTATTCAAAAAGAGTTTTTAAATGAATTAAACTTATCTAACATAAAATTATTTAAATCTGCTGGCAAATCTATAAATATCTTTTTTAAATCCTCATCAATATTATTTAATAAATCTTTATTCTCATCTAAAATATTAAACACATCTCTAAAAAGCTCTTTATTAGATATATTTGGTAATAATTTATAAGAATTTAGAACTTCTTTAAAGTCAATTAAAGAACTATTTAACAAATACTTTTTATTCTCATTATCTGCTAGAATTAATAAAACTCTTTTATAATATACTTTCTTTTTAAATAAACTTTTATCTTCTGAAGAAATAAAGTGAATATTTTGATATTTATAAAGGATTTTCTCATATAAAAATCTCTTTTCTTTTTTAGACAAAGTTTTGGATACTTTTTTTAGATAATCTATACTTACTCAATTTTCAATCTTTTTTAAAATTATATGTTTTCTGCTGAAAAAAGTAATCGGGTTATTTTTTTTCATAGAATCAATAAATGATAATTTCATCTCTTTATCATATTTTTCATATAGACTTTTTAAATATTCTTTATCCACAGTATTATTGTATTTTTCCCAAACTTTATCACTTATCTTTTGTGTAAAATCTTTAATGTCAATAAATGATAGTGTTTTTAATGAAAAAGGATTTCCTTTCGTTATTAAATAATTTTCTCAAGATTTACTTTTTAATAATACTTCGTGATTTATAACATTAAGATATCCTTTATCTAAATCAACATTAAAAACTGTTCATCTTACTCAAGCCTCCAAATCACTAAAAGATTGATTAAAATAAGAATCTTTTCAGAAAAAACTTATGACATTTGACCAAGTTTTTCAGGATAATAAATTAAAACTTATATTTATTTTTGAAAGATTATTATTAATATCGGATTCTTTAACAACTATACTTGTATCTCATCAAAGTCTAGTAATACTTCAATCTCACCATTCTATAATAACTATACTATTTTTTCATATACTTTGAATTACAACTTCTTTTTGAATTACTTTTCTCTCATCTTTCTCTAATAAAATCTTATTCATAGTTCATCTTCACTCTAATAAAACAACATAAGAATTTCTATCAGCTTTATTTATAAAAAATGATATAATTAATTGCAAAAAGATTATTATTAAAATAACAAAGATTATTATAATAATAAATTTATTTTTTATTTTTTTCATTATAATGGAATAAATAAATAATATTTACTATTATTAATTATACCAAATAAAATACTAAAACTCAAAAAAATGAAGAAAAAACAGTACATATTTTTAATAATGATAATTATTATTCTTTCTCTTATTTTTTATATAATCAACTATAAATATAAAGAATATAAAATAAATAATTATATTAAGAAAAAAATTGAACTAAACAAGGAAATAAGGGAAAAAATAGCCATAGCAGAAGAAATAATAGAATATAAAAAATCAAAAGCATATAGAAACAAAATACTTAAACAACAACAGGGTAAAAAATGAAAATGAGAAAAAGTAATATATCTTAGTCCTGAGGAAGAATATAATAAGTACACAAAAAGTTTAAGCAAAGATGAAATTGAGGAGAAAAGTAATAAGATACAAGATATAAATGACATAACAAAAACTATGACTATATACCAAAAATGGATATATTTCTTATTCGAAAAAGATTTAAGATAAAAAAAGTATATTGCAAAATTTGCAATATACTTTTTTTATAAATCTGGAAAATCTTCCGGAAAATCATCTAAATCTTTGACATCATTATTTGGACTAGCTTTATTTAAAAATATTTTATTTCATATTTCTCCAATTTTATTAAAAATAGCTTCCGGCCTTGCATATTTCTCTACATCTAGAGATAATAATCTTCAAAATATAGGAAAAACAAATATTGTTAAAACAGTGACAACAACTCAAATAACAGCATACCTTATGGTATTAATAGCTGGTTTAATTTTTTCATCTTTACCTCATGATAAAACTAAAAGTAAACCTCACCATAATATAAAAACTATAGAAAATATTCAAGCTAATAATACAAATATTGAGATAATAGTTAATAATAAATCTCACATATCAAGATTACTCGTTCATAAAATACTATTTTGAATTTCTTGATTTGTGTTAGAAGAGTAAATACTATCTCATGCGGAAGCAATTGCTTGTTGTATGAACATAACCTTTTGTTATTAGTCTAAAACTTTTAAATTTAATCTTTTATCTAACTTTAAACCTAGAAGTCTTAAAATAGATCTAATAGAGTTTATAGTATTTCAACCTTTTCAAATAACAACACCCATATCATCTTTATTAACAGATAATGTAAGTAAAACTCACATTTCATCTTCTGTTCTTTCTATTTTTATATCTTCTTTATTTGAAACAATATTTTCAAGTATATATTGCAAAAACTCTACTTCTTTCATGTTTTTAAATTAATATTATAAATAATTAAAGTGAAATATTGTTTAACTTAACAAGTTTCTCAACTCTAGGAGAAAGCTGAACTCAATTAGACAAATATCACTTAATCTTATCCAAATCTTTTAACTTAAATTCTTTAGATAGAGGATTATAAAAACCTAAAACTTCTTTATATCAATGTTTTACAGCTCTTGTATGATCTGTTAAAACAACTCTAAAAAAAGACATATTTTTTCTACCTGCTCTAGATAATCTAATTTTCAACATATATTTTAAATAATAAGTAATGTAATAAGTAGTAAATATAAAGTTGTAAAAAACAAAATTTTATTTTTTATAACCTAACACCTATTACTTTTAAAGAAATGGTGCCCAGACCGGGAATTGAACCCGGACTTCCGAAGGAAACAAGATTTTAAGTCTTGCGTGTCTACCAATTCCACCATCTGGGCAAAAATAGACAAGAATAAAATCCTTATCTTGGTATTTTATATAAGACCATGTTTTCTTAAAGTCTTTAAACCCTTAGCAGAAACTCTAATTCTATAAACTAAACCTGTTTCTTTATCTTTAATATTTTTATAAAAAAGGTTTGGGTAAAATTTTCTTTTCGTAGCTCTAAGAGAATGACTTCTATTATTTCAAACAGAAGTTTTCTTTCATGTTACTTCACAAACTCTAGACATTTTTTATCTGGTAATAATTATAAATAAACAATTAATAAATATTTAAAATATTTATATACAAAAACTATGCTTTAATTTCAACTCAAACTCAACTTGATAAATTCAAATCTTGTAACAATTCCATTGTTTTAGGTGTTGGTTCTAGTATATCAATAAGTCTTTTATGTCTTCTTATTTCAAATTGCTCTCTAGCATCTTTATTAACAAAAGTAGATCTATTAACTGTTATTTTCTCGACCTTAGTCGGTAAAGGAATAGGTCAAGCAACCTCTACTCATGAATCATTAGCTATTAAAACTATCTTTTTAACTGCCTCATCTAATAGTCTATGATCAAAAGACTTTACAGTTATTCTTATTTTTGAGCTAACCTTTTTTTCAGCCATTTATTCTAAATATAAAAATTAATATAATATTTTTTAATTACTCTCCTCAATTAATAAAAATTGAGGAGAATTTATCAAACAATATTTTGATAATTATTTTATAATTTTTGAAACAACTCATGAACCAACTGTTCTACCTCATTCTCTTATGGCAAACTTAAGTCCATCTACCATTGCAATAGGTTGTTGTAATTTTACAGTAAACTCAACATTATCTCATGGCATTACCATTTCTACTCCTTCAGGTAATTCAATATCTCAAGTTACATCAGTTGTTCTAAAGTAAAATTGAGGTTTATAACCTTTGAAGAAAGGAGTATGTCTACCACCTTCATCTTTAGAAAGAACATAAACTGTAGCCTCAAATTCAGTATGAGGAGTTATACTTCATTTTTTAGCAAGAACTTGTCCTCTTTCAACATCATCTCTGTCTAATCATCTCAATAAGATACCTGCATTATCTCAAGCTTCTCATTGTTCTAATAATTTGTGGAACATTTCTACTCATGTAACAGTAGATGTTTGAGTTGGTCTTATACCAACGATTTCAACTTCTTCACCAACTTTAATAACTCAAGTTTCTATTTTACCAGTAACAACAGTACCTCTACCCTTTATTGAGAATACATCTTCAATAGGCATTAAGAAATCTTTGTCAGTTGGTCTTTCTGGAACAGGTACAAATTTTTCAATTGCATCAAATAATTCAATTATTGATTTAGCTCCATATTGTTTTTCCATATCAGTAGGATTTTCAAGAGCTACTAAACCTGAACCTCTTATTATAGGAGTATCATCTCCAGGGAAGTCATATTTATTTAATAAATCAATAATTTCCATTTCTACTAATTCAAGCATTTCTTCATCATCAACCATATCACACTTGTTTAGGAAAACAACTATATATGGAACTCATACTTGTCTAGATAATAAAATATGTTCTCTAGTTTGAGCCATAGGACCGTCAGTAGCAGCAACTATTAATATAGCAGCATCCATTTGAGCAGCACCAGTAATCATGTTTTTAACATAGTCAGCATGTCAAGGACAATCAACATGAGCATAGTGTCTGTTAGCTGTTTCGTATTCAACATGTGAAGTATTAATTGTTATACCTCTTGCTCTTTCTTCAGGAGCATTATCTATAGAAGCAAAATCTCTTGTTTCACCACCTTGCTGAGCAGTAAATACAGCAGAAATTGCTGCAGTAGTAGTAGTTTTACCATGATCAACATGACCAATAGTACCAATATTCATATGTGCTTTAGATCTATCAAATGCCATAATATGTATATATAAATAATAAAATAAATTTGGTTTTGTGTGTTTACTTTAATTAATTTTAAGAAAAAATCAAGATTTAACTTCTAGTTTTTCTAACTTTTTTCTCAATAATTTTTATAGCTCTTCTAAGCTTTCTGTGTGTATTTCAAGTTAATCTAGGCATATTATATATTATTAGGATTTATTCAATATTTTTTTAGCTTAATAGAAACAACTTCAAAAGCATTTTTAATCCATGCTGTTTTTCATTCAAAAGCCTCTCTTGTTTGAAGTTTTTTATAATGAGCAATAGCCTTTGAAACTTTAGTTCAAGTTTTAGGTCATTTTTTATTTACAGCATAATTCAATCTTCTAGGTCTTTTATTTGCAGGCATAAATCAAATGTAAAATGTAAAATAGAAATGTAAAATAAATATTTTACATTTTTTGTATTATTTTCAATTTTGGTGGAGCATAACGGAGTCGAACCGTTGACCTCCTGCGTGCAAGGCAGGCGCTCTAGCCAACTGAGCTAATGCCCCAAAAAGCTTTTATTAAAGAAATTTTAATGGCGGGAGTGACGGGACTCGAACCCGCGACCTCTTGCGTGACAGGCAGGCGCTCTAACCAAAACTGAGCTACACCCCCAAAATAACTTTTTAATAAAGCCTCAGGAGTATATTAAAATTTAAAGATAATGCAAACTTTTTTTTATTTTTTGTAATTTTAGAAAAATATTTAACAATGTCAAACTAATTGTTTTTATAAGAAGAAGGGCACCTTTAAATCTGATAAGTTCATAGCTATAAAATTACTTTCTTTTATTTCTTCAAGATCTTCCAAAGTCATCTTTCAAAGATATAATTCTCTTAACTCTCAAGAAGATTCTAAAAAATCTTCTACTTTTATAAATCAATTGACATATACAGAATCCTTTGTAAAAAATCAATCAGAAGAAAAACTTTTTAATCATCTTTTTAATCTAAGAATATAATTAAAAATTTTTCAATAATCATTTTCGTAATATTCCTCCATTTTATGAAGAAGTTTTTTATAAGAATGGTTTAATGCATATTCTAAAAAATAATACCTTTCAAATATTGAATAATATTTTTTATCAGTTTCTGACAAAAATCTATTTTGATTGTAAATAGCTATTCCCTCATCTATTTCTATATAACCAGCTGTTCAAGAAGAAAATATAGAATAAGGAAGTTTTTTTCCATTTAACCTTCTTAAATAATGTCATTCTATCTCATGGGCAATTATAGAACGAAGTTCTTTTTTTCAAACTAAAGCATCTTTTCTCATAACCAAAGTATCTCATTTCATTACAAATCTAGCTGCCCTATCTCAAATCTTTAAATTTAATTTAATTCAATAAATATGATTAAACTTTTTTATAAATCATTTGATATCCTCAAAAGACAAAAATTCTTCTTCTAATTTTATTTTTTCTGAAAAAGACATTCTATTTTTTGATAAAGCCAAATTTTCTTTTGTTAAGTCTCAAAACAATTTTTTAGAATTAAGGGTGAAACTTTTTGTGTTTTGTAATTTAAAAGCTTTTAAAAATGCTATTTTATTAATTATTTCTTCTTTTTTTCTTTTATAAATATTAGATAATGGGATTTCTGGAATTTCTATCTTTCAAACTTTCTCTAATAAAGAATCTAAATCAAGATTTAAGTCATTGTATTTTAATTCTGGAACATATTTTCACTCACTAGAAACAAACTTTTCTTTTTCTTCTTTTATATTTATTGGAGTAATAGCTTTTAGTATGAGCAACTTTTTATCAATGCTTGTTATTTCTTTGTCTATTTTTTGTAATTGTTCAGAATAAGTTTTTGTAATAGCCTTATTTTTCATTGGATATAACTGAGTTTCATTTAAAGATTCAACATTTTTAAAAGGATCTATTATAAATCATTTAAGAGAATTTAATCACAGAAGTATATTTGAAGATCATAAATCTTTGATCAAAAACTTTAAATTTTTCTTTTCTCAAAGTAAAGAGAATTTCAATCTAATGCTATTACTTTTCAAGGCAGTCTTTGGTATCTTTAAAACATCTCTAACAAAATTTGAATCAATATAGTTAGAAGAATTACACATTTTTATATCTGCTATATATTTATATTTTTTTTCTTCATAAAAGATTTCTATATACTCTTTTTTTCAAACTATTTTTCTTCAACTAAATTTTTTAATTCTTTCCTCAATATCTCATGAAAATAAATCTCTTCATACTCTGACTCATTTTTCAACAGAATTAATGTAAATTCAAGAAACTCTATCTAATCTATCTTGCAATGGTGCCATATTAGCTATTTGTAGTTCAAGTCATGGTCTAATATTTATTTCTAATATTAATGGTCAATCTTTATAATCAAGAACTACATCACATCAAAGATATCAAATACTTGTCACTTTTTGTACTTTCACAGCAAGATTTAATACTTGTTCCCAGTTTGGGATTTCTATTCATCTAACATCACCTATTCAGGGAATGGATTTTATAATTTTTGAAAATTGACTTATATAAGTTAATTTTCAAGTTCAAATATCTATTCAGACTCAACATGCTCAAGAATGTAAATTTGCTTTTCATCATGATTTCTCAGTTGGAATTCTAAGCATTGCCATAATTGGAACCAAATTAAAAACAATTATTCTAATATCAGGCAATCAATATTTTCATAATAACTCTATTTCATGGTCTAAAACTACTTTTTTCTCTACCATAACTTTATCCCTAGTTCAAGATATAGAAAAAAAACCATCTAAAATACTATACAAATGACTTATAATCTTTTTAACTGAATATACATCTCAGTTATTAGCTACAAAATTTCAAACCGAGTCTTTTGAGTCTATAACTATTATTCCCTTTCATCAAAATCAAGAATTTGGTTTTATTACAAAAGGAGGCTCTAATTCATTTATTAAATCTTCTGTAATATCTCAGTGAGAATTAAAAATAAACAAAGTATTAGGAACTCATACTTTTTTGCTTCTTAAAAACTCTTTTGTTCAAAACTTTGAATCAGCTAATTTTCTAGCAATTGGAGTATTATATTCTTTTATATAATTTAGATTTCTTGCATTTTGACCAAGTATTCAATATGTTTTAAATAATCACATATATTAAAAATTATTTTATATATTTTCTTGAAGATAAAAATCAACTAAATCATCAAATAAACAAAAATACTAAGAATTCTATCAAAAATATTTCATCTGCATTCGAAAACAAAAATGGGATTCAATATTCTTCTCAAAATAATATTTTTGAATTTTTAAGCATAAACCAAAAAACAAAAAAGTTAAGAAAAAATGATAAAAATGAATAAATCATTCATTGCATTACAAATGGTCAATAAATAAAATTTTTTCATCAACCCACTAATCTAGTTATATATATTTCATCTTTAAAATAAAATATAAAATTTCATATAATAGAATATATAATTATTGAAATAGATATAACAAAAAATAGTATTATAGAATACAATCATACTTGTATATGATCTAAAATTTTTATTATATACTTAATTCTTTTATATTGAACACTATAATTAGAAAAATATTCTTTATCTGATTTTTTATTTAATAAAATATATAATTTATTTTCTATTAACATATTTAATGCCTCATATTGATCAAGAGAAATACTTGATATTTTTATAGTATTTGGTAAAGGATTTGTTCTTTCAATAATTTTTACCAAATCTGGGTCCTTTTTTCTGACAGATTCCAAAACTTCAGCTTTTGTTTTGTAGACAACAGAAATATTTTTAAAAGTTTTTCTAATATCACTCATCAAATCAAGGACATCAATAGATTTATTATCATATTCTTCGTTCAAATATAAAGAAATTGTAAGTTTATCACTTATTAATTCTATTATTTTTCAACTTACACTATTTAACAAAAAAAGAATATTTATAAAAAACATTAGTAAGGTAAGAACCAAAATCGATGATAAACTAAGAAATTTATTCCTTAGTATATTTTTTAATGCATATTTAAAAAGACGAGAAATCATATTTTTTTTTATTTAATATTTTTTTTATATTAATAGATTTTAGTTTTTTTGCAATTTTATAAAATCTATTTTTTCAATCTAATTTTTCTATTCCCTATTTTTTTATCAAAAATTTTTAATAAATAATGAGCAAAGTCTAATTCATTTTTAAAGGATTTAACTGGAGTTCTAATTCTAGAAACTTTTATTACAGAGAATTTTACTTCTTTATCTAAGTCTAAAAATTTTTTTAATTGCTCTATTTTAAGGTTTTCTATAAAATCTAATTGATAGTTATTAAGCACTCTTTTTATAGATTTTATTTTAAATTCTTGTGCTTTTAATTTTAGTTCTAATAGTTCAAAAAAATTATTAGTTTCTAAAGAAAAGTTATTGTTGAGAATTTTAAAATCTTCAATTATTGATTTTAAATCTTCCAAAGAATCTATAAGCTCTATTTCTCTATAAAAATTTATTTTATCAAGCTCCGAAGAAAAATATTCTCAAGGAATAAAAGCAGAAATATTTAAGTCAATTGAAGTATTAATTTTTTTTGAATTTTCTATTTTTTCTTGTGCTTGAGTTGAATTTATTTTTCAAGATATAATATCTTCTTGCAAAGATTTTTTAGTTTTTAATTCTTCAATTTTATCTTCTATCATTTTAAGATACAAATTTATACCGATATCAGAATTTTGTCCACTTTGTCTAATACCAAGAATATCTCATCAACCTCTTATTTCTAAGTCCTTCATAGCCAATTCAAAACCTGCTCAAAGATAACTATAATTAACAATTGTCTTTAATCTTTGGATTGAATCAGTTTTCATTGAACTACTTTTATAAAGCAAGTAACAATATCATTTTTTTTCACTTCTTCAAACCCTTCATCTAAGTTGATGAATTTGAGATATACCAAATCTATAAGCATCATTAATAAAAATAGTATTTACATTTGGAAAATCAATTCCATTTTCTATAACGGTTGTAGACAAAAGAACATCATACTTTTTGTTTTTAAAGTCTATAATTCTTTTTTCTAATTGCTCTCATGGGAGTTGTCAATGTGTTACTATAACTCTTTTTTCTGGAAATAAATTCAGTAATAACTTTTTGAAATGTTCTATATTAGACACTCTATTGTGGACAAAAAAAACTTGTCATCACCTAGAAAATTCTTTTTCACAAGCTTGAGATATAATATTTTCGTTAAACTTTGAGACTATTGTCTCTATTGGTTTTCTTCAAAATGGAGGATTTTTTATTATAGACATACTTCTTAAACTAGAAATTGCCATATTCAAACTCCTAGGTATAGGAGTTGCTGACATAGACAATATGTCTACTTTGGATTTTAACTTTTTTATTTTTTCTTTATCATTTACTCAAAATTTATGTTCCTCATCTATAACCATCAATCATAAATCCTTATAAATAATATCTTTGGACAATAACCTATGAGTTCATATAAGAAGATCTACTTCTCAAGATTTTAGCCTTTTAATAGTAGAATTTATATTCTTTGTGGACTCTAATCTTGTCAAAATTGCTATATTCATTCAAAATTGTCTAAATCTAGAAATGGCTTTTTCATAATGTTCATATGCCAAGACTACCAATGGTGAAATCATTATAGACTGTTTTTTGTTTAAAAATGAAGTAAATATTGCATTAAAAGCAATTTCTGTTTTTCAAAATCATACATCTCAAATGATTAATCTATCCATTGGAATATCTTTTTCCATATCTATAAATACATTATTAATAGATTCCATTTGGTCTTCAGTATAATTATATGGAAAACTTGATTGAAATTCTGAAACTTTTTTTGAATCAATAATAAAAGAAAATCATTTTGATATTTTTCTTTTAGAATGTAATTCAAGTAATTCCTCTGCAATTTTTTGAGCATCTATTGAAGCTCTTTTGATTTTATTTTCCCACTGTTTTGTATTAAGTCATGTCAATTTTGGATTTTCTACTCATACATATTTATTAACTCTAGATATTTCAATTATAGGTACAAATAATTTATCATTATCTTTATATAAGATTTCTATATATTCCTTTTGGACTAATCATAAAGTTTTTTTAATTATACCATTAAATATTCAAACTCAATGATCAATATGAACAATATAATCTCAAGGATTTATTTTTAATAACAAATCTATATCGACTGATATATTTTTCTTTATTCTTTTTTTAACAAAAACTTTTCAGATAATATCATCACAAATAAATGCTATTTTTTTGTCTGATGATTTTATAAAAAAACTTTTTAGGTTTGAAAGCTTAGTTTCTATAATATTTATTCAAGACAAATTATTAAATTCAACAAAATTGTCTACTACTTTTTTACTTTTTGTTATTAAATAGATATTTTTAGTTTTGGACAGAAAATTTTTAAGTTCATGTATATTGTCTATATTCAAACTATCAAAACCCAAATCTTTTATTTTTAAAAGCTTATTTCAAACAAAGTCAAGTGAACTAAAATTATTAAGTTTAGAAACAATATTATCATAATATGGAGTAAAGTCTAAATTGTCCAAGATTGTGTAAACTTCTGTCGATGACAAAAAGTCTAATAGACTTGTAGTATTTTTTGTTTTTTTATTATCAAAAACATTATGGACAGAACCAAGATAAATCTTGTCTACTTTACTTGTATTTCTCACTAATCATGAAAATATCTCAGAAATATAAATTTCATCAAGTTTATCTCCCCAAAAACTTATTTTAAATTGATAATTAGAACAAAAAGAAAATACAATTATTAGATCTCAATTTTTTTTATATGTTCAAGGAGAAGATAATGAAGAGAATTTATATCATAAATCATTAAGAATTTCTATAAAATGTTCTAGTTTAATATCTTGTCATATATACAACTCAAAAAAAGTATTTTTAATATTTTTCCTTCAATAAATTGAATTTTGTATATATTCGGGTATACAAAAATATAATCATTTCATATTATAAAATAAATTTGCAAAATCATTATATTTTTCTAAAATACCTGAATTAATATTAAGAAAGTTAAGTATTTTTTTATATTCTGAGATTATTTTTTCATTTTCACAAATAACTAAAAGACTCTTTTTATCATAAAGTACTTCTTTGAATAATAAACTTCTAGAAAATAAGTTTAAAGAATTTATATAACTTGTTTTATTTTGTAATGAAATATTTAATTTTTGCATTTTAAATTTATATTATTTTAATTGATTATAGTTTATACACTAAGAATAGTTTGTAAAGTAATATTTACAAAATATAAAAAAATTTTATTATAAAATAAGAATATTAATTAAAACATAAAAATGAACTTATTTATAAATGCTGTTTCTAATAAATGAATAATAATACTATTTGACAATAAAAGACAAATTTTAGACAAACAAAATATAGAGGTTTTACTTAATGAAAGCTCAAATTTACTTGAAAATATAGACTCCTTTATGGACAAAAATAATATTGTCTATAATAATATAGAGAATATAATTGTAGTAAATTGACCTTGAAGTTTTACATGACTTAGGACTATTGCTTTAATAGTAAATACAATAAATTATATAATAAAAAAAAGTATTACAACTATTAATTTTTTTGAACTATTTAATAATTATCCAATAATTAAATCCAGCTCAAGAAGAGATATTTTTATTAAAGAGAATAAAAACAAAGAAATAAAAATATTATCAAATGATGAAGCTTTAAAACTTATAAAAGAAAATAATATAAAAGATGTTTATTGAGATTTAAGTAACAACTTTTTTGAGAATATTAACTTGAATTCAGATATAGATTATGAAAAAATAATTAAAAATATAAGTTTTGATAACAAAAAAATTATTAAACCTCTATATATTAAAAAACCTAATATTAGTTAAAATCTTAAACAAATAAAAAAACCTCTCTCCAAAAAGGAGAAAGGTTTTTTAAAACTATAATACTTTTTCTTTTATTATAATCTAAGATTTTAAAACTAGTAAGTTTTAGAACCAAGATCTAATTCAGAAGTCATATTAGTAGTTAAAGAAGTGTTATAAGCTACACCATTTTTCTTTAAACTTAATGAATAAGTTTTATCAGCTACACCACTTGGTAAAATGTTAATAATAACATCATCTGTAAATGATATTGAAGTAACAGATGATCAAGTACCAGCAGTATTAATAGCAGCAAATGTAGTAGGAATAGCTTCACCATCTTCCCAAATCTTATAAACATTTTCTGTAGCAGCTCCATTACCATTATCAGTAAATGTTAAACTATTAAGAGTAACAACTGGAGTAGATTCTGAAGTAGCTTGAGTATTATCACCAGCATCAGCAGTTAACTTAATTTGAGCTGTACCATTAGATAAAGATTTAACAAGAGTAGGAGTAACCTTAACATCAACTATAGAGAAAGCTTTAGAAGTAGCAGAGCTAGATTTAGAAGCAACTGCTTTACCAGAACTTACTCAAGTGATATCAGCTAATTCTATTTTTGTAACTGTTTCACCAGCTATAGATTTACCAACTTTTTCAAAACCTATAGAAGAAGTAGTAATTTCAACTTCTAATTCAACATTAGATTTTGGAATTATTAAATCAGTTAAGTTATCAAAAGTAAGAACTTTAGTTGTACTATTATAATCTTCATTATTAGCAGAACCAACTTCTTTACCATTTAGTAATAATTTAGCAGAATATAATGATTTATTCATATTACCACTAGCATCAGCAAAAGTAACCTTTACAGTTTCTACATCAGTAGATTCATTTTGAGATTGTACATCGTATGAAGCAACAACTTCAGAAGTTCAACCTAAAACAGTTTTGATATTCTTATTTGCAGTATTATTTGCATCGTATGCAAGAACAAGATTACCAGCATTAGTTACAGTTACATTCTTAGAAGAAGAAGCAGTTCAAGTAACTACTACATCATCACCATCATCATCATTAGCAGTAACTGTAATAGAACTAACATTTAATACTTTACCAACTGCATCTACACCATCAACTAAAGTAAGAACAACTATGAAAGTATCAGTAGTATTAGCATCAACAGTAGTTTTAAATGAATCAAAAGTTACAGTACCAGTTGAATCAATATTAGTACCTCATTTACTCTTTAATAAATTAGAATCTGAAACAGATCATTTATATAGAGCAACAGAAGCAATAACTTTTTTAGCATCACCAGCCGCAACAGCAGTTGAAGCAATTGTAGTATTTGCAGTAGTGCTTGTTATATCAGTAGTAGCACCTGGAGTAGTATTAACAGTAGAAAGTTCAAATGGAATACCAGCAGTACCAGCAGTTACAGTAACAACTCAAGCAGCTTCAGTAACAGTATAAGTTTGAGCAGATGTACCTGTTACATTAGAAGTAACAGCTGAAACAACAGTAGAAGCAGCAGTAGCAGCAGTACTAGCAGTAACAGTAGTTGTAAATGTAGAAGTACCTCAAGCATCAGTTATAGTAGTAGTCAAAACTTCATCAGCACCATCTGATTCTGTACCAGCAAAAGTTATAGTATCAACTTGAGCAGCAGAAGTAGTATAACCAGTAATTGTAGCTTTAACTTCATCAACTTCTACTAGAGAAGCTTCTTCAGCTTTAACATTAAATTGATTAGCAACTATGTTCTTAGAACCTCTTACAACAGTAGAGTTAGCTAAAGGAACAGCAGATAATTTAGCACCAGCGCTAATAAATTCAACTTCTTTAAAAGTAAGACTTGAAGGAGTTATGTCAGAAACAACATTTTCTTCTTCCATTTCTACAGCTTTAAATCAAGTAGTACCTATATTATTAACAGAAAGATTAACTTTAGTATTAGCAGATACATGTTTCTTAGTATCAGCTCTAATTACCATAGTAGTAACTCCTTCTGGTAAAACTATAGTTAAATCTGTATCAGAGTATGAACTAGTAGTTAAAGTACCATTAGCAACAGTTAATTCATAAGAAGTACCATTAATTTCAGCTTCAAAGTTTTCAAAAACAGTAGCTAAAGTAGAATTTGCTTCAGTACCATCTTGAACACCATTATTAGCAGTACCTCAACCAACACCATCATCTATAAATGAACCTGCAGATAAAGAAGCATCAACACTAAGAGCTTGTAATTCTAGAGAAGCTCCAGAAACATTGTTTACTTCTATAGAACCAAGAATAACATTATCTTTATCAGCTCTAATTTTTGAAGAAGGAGCATCTATATCAGAAAGTGATAATTCACCAGCATCAATAGAAAGAACTCATAATTCGTTAGTACCTGAAGTTAAACCATCAGCTTGATCAACAGCAGTTATAACTACATCAGCACCAAAACCAAATTTACTACCAATAGCAGTAACATCTAATTTTTTATCAACTTTAAATGCAATAGTTGAGTTTACTCATGCAACTACATCAGCCAAAACTTTAAATCTTTCAGTTTGACCTTCAGAAATAGTAACTCCATCACCTAAATCAAAAGTAACATATTTACCATTAGAATATTCTGATGTAGCAACAACTGTTCCATCTAATTCTAAAGCGTAGTTCATTAATTCAGTGTTTTCATTTACAGAACCTTCACCTTTAAAAGTAATACTTTTAAGTACAACATCTTCATCGTTAGCTCATTCAACTTTAAATTTAAATATTTCAACACCATCATCTCAAACTTTTACATCAGAAACTGAACCATCAGCTTTAACAGTAACTGTAGCAGCATCAACTCATCCAACTCTCATAGTATTAGCTACAAGATTAGAAACTCAGTCAACATTACCATTAGCAACAACATCTACTAACTCAATAGCAAACTCAGCACCATTAGCAATTGATTGAGAAGCAACATCAGCAACTATAGTTATTGTTTTAGTTTCTCCAGCTTTAACAACAACACCAGGATTAGTAAGTGTTAATTGTGCTTCTGTATTATTCTCTTGAGTATCATCTTTAGCTTTAGAAGCTCTACCATCATCAGTGAAAGCAGCTAATGCAGTTAAAGTATTTTTGTTAGATAATCCTCTTCTTTTTAAAGTAAGAGTATTAATAGTTACATCTGTAGAACCAGCAGTAAAATCAAATTTAGCAACTGGTAAACCAGATATTCCTCAAGGAATAGTTGCAGAAGAAGGAGTAACAGGAGAAAGAGAAACAACTAATGAATCTCAAGTAGCAGCTGAATTAGATCAACCATTAGAACTATTATCATTAGAACTATTATCATCTCAATCTAAATCTCCAAGTAAATCACCAAATAATCCTCCAAGACCATCATCGTCTCATGAATCATCAACTGCTTCAGCAGCAACTTGGAAAATCCATCCTCTTATAGCAGGAGTGTTATAATCAGTGAAACTTTCTGTTATGATTCATGCAGCTAATGCTCCATCAACATATCCTTTTCTAAAATCAGCATCATTACCTTTTTCAATTCATCTAGCTTTCATTATATTTTTCAAAACTTCCCATTTTGAAATATTTGCATCAGGTCTAAATTTTGGGTTAGCAGCAAAGAATCCTGCATTTTGACCAGCTTCTGCATATTTACATCCCCAATCTCAAGGTTGTAAATCAGAATATAATCAGTTACAAACGTCCATAACGTCAACTGAAGATAACTTCATTGTAACCTTACTCATTTCTCTTCTTGTTATTTCGTTCCCTAACAAATAATCCGCAGGATTAGCTGATTGGTCAACTATAACTCAAAGAGTAGCCAATTTGTTTGCAGCATCTACACTTGTGTAGGCAGCACTAACTCCAGCAATAGGTGCAACAGCAGATAATACTACTGCAGCTCCAGCAAAAACTGAAGTCATTTTTTTAACTAAGTTACTCATTATAATAAATAAGTTAACAAATAAAATAATTTCTAATTAAAGAAATTTTACTATCAGTTTGTATTAATTAAATTAACAAATTAAATTAACAAACGATAGGATTAAAGCCTTAACCCATAAAATTGTAAAACAACTTTGGGAAAATATCTACTATATATAATAATAAATATTTTTCCAAAGTCATTTATTTTCAATTAAACAAGAAATGACTTTTTAAAAAAATTTTTATATTTAAATTTTTCAAAAGATGTTAATGAACAAAAATAATTTTACCGTGTAATTGTATACTATATATTAGTAATTGCAACTAGCCGCAACAACATTTCACTTAATCTTCACAAATGATTTTTTAGCTTTTAGAAGCCCAAAAACATTAATCTTCACAATTTCTTCACATTAAAAAAATACTAAGAATTAGTATTTTTTTAATTAAATTAAATTATTACAAAAATAGAAAATATATTAAAAATATTTATTGAAAAAAGTAAAAAATATTTTTTAAATATATTTTATGATTCTGATACAATATCTGATAATGCCATAATTGGTTCCATAATTGCAACTGCAATTCATCAAACCACTATTGCAAGTAAAACTATAATAAATGGTTCTAATAATTTATTAATAACTGATATAGTATTATCAACTTGTTCATCATAAAAATCTGCAACTTTTAGTATTGTTTTATCAAGTTTGGCTGTTTGTTCTCAAACTTGTATCATTTGAACCATCATTTCAGGAAACAATTCATCTCAATCCAAAGATTCCCAAATTTTTATTCATTGCTTAACATCCTCCCTAAGAAGTAATATTCTTTGCTTATAAACATCATTTCAAACTGCATCAGAAACTATTTTTAATGATTCTATTATTGATATTCAAGAAGATATAAGTCAAGAAAATATCCTTGAAAACTTTGAAAGTATAAGAAGTTGATTTATTTTTCAAAAAACAGGAATATGAAGCTTAATTTTATCTATATTATACCTTCAATTTATAGTTTTTCACCATATTACAGTAAATATATAACAAAATATCACTAATAAAATTAATACATACCAATGATTTATAAAAAAGTCTGATACTGCCTTAAGAGTCTTTGTAGAAGTAGGAAGTTTACTTTCATCATCAAATATCTCTAAAAGTTTTGGAACAACTTTTACCATCATTACTCAAACTACTCATATTACAACAAACAAAATAAAAATTGGATACATCATAGCTGATTTAATCTTTCATGAGATACTAGAAACTTTTTCAATTTGTTCTGCTAATTCTAATAAAACTTCATTAAGTTTTCATGTTTTTTCTCATGATTTTATTATTCATACCTCAGATATTCAAAAAGATGATGGATACAAATCAATACATTCTGATAAATTTTGTCATAATTTTAGTTTGTCCCTAAAAACTCAAAGCATTTTTTTAAAAACTGGATTTTTTTCTTGATTTTCTAATACAGTCATTGATTTTACTAATCATATTCAAGCATTTATCATTGTAGACAAAAGACGATAAAATATTAACTTCTCTTTTACTTTTATCTTTTGTATTGAAATAATATAATCATTTATTTTTTGTCATATTGTTTTATATGAGTTTTGCATATTAAAATTATTATATATAAAAACTTTTATTCTTGAGATTTACTTACTCTATAAACTTCTTCAAGACTTGTTAATCATTTTAATGCTTTCATAACTCAATCTTGTTCAAGAGATACCATTCAATCTTTTATAGCCTGTCTATTAATATTAAAAGCTGACTGATTGTCTAAAATCATTTCTTTTACTCAAGGAGTTATTTCAAGTACTTCATACAATCATAATCTTCATTTATATCAAGAGTTCTCACATTCATCACATCAAACAGCTTTATAAAAAACAGGATTTTTTAATTCATCTTTAACTCTATTAGATAATTCTTTTTCAGAAGTAATACTTATGGCATTTTTGACATTAATTATAGTATCTTTTCAAAGTTCTTTATTTCATATAGGTTTTTTACAATTATCACACAATCTTTTTACAAGCCTTTGAGCTATTATAATATTAAATGATGCTGGAACAAGAAAGGCCTGAACTCACATATTCAATACTCTTGTAATTGTTTCTGCAGCACTATTTGTATGGATTGTAGACAAAACTAAATGTCATGTCAAAGATGCTTCAATGGCTATATCTACAGTTTCTTTGTCCCTCATTTCTCAAACCATTATTATATCTGGATCTTGTCTAAGAGCTGTCCTTAATCAGTATGCAAATGTATATCATATATCTGGATTAACTTGACTTTGACTTATTCAATCAACTTGATTTTCAACTGGATCTTCCAAAGTCATTATGTTAACATCTGGCTTATTTAAATCTGTAAGTGCAGAATATAAAGTTGTAGACTTACCAGAACCAGTAGGACCTGATGTCAAAATTATTCAATTAGGCAAAGATATTGCCTTTTTTATAAGTTCCAAATTCTGTCAAACGATTCACAAACTTGTTAGTTTTGGAATGCTTTTACTCTTGTCAACTATTCTCATTACTATTTTTTCTCAATTAACTGTTGGCAATGTAGACACTCTCAGATCAAGAGATTTTCAATCAATGGTTTTACTTATTCTACCATCTTGGGGAATTCTTGATTCATCAATCTTTAAATCTGATAATATTTTAAATCTAGCCACAATTCATTGATGAAGAAAATTTTGATACTCTAAAATTTCCCTTAAATCTCAGTCAAGCCTATACCTAAGTCTAACATAAGAAGTTAATGGTTCTATATGTATATCTGATGAATCCATAAGCACAGCTCAAAGAATAATGTAATCGCATATTTTAGGCACATTTTCTCAAGCATATACAAGTTCTTTCAGGCTATTTAAAATATCTTTATAGTCCATTTGTTTTTAATCAATTAATATTTCTTCTTCTAATTTTTCTTCTAATCATAAAACAGATTTAATATTTTCTAATATTAAATTATATTCAAGAATAGTTTTATATAAAGAATCTATATTATCCCCTTTAGATAGAGATGATTTAAACTTTTTAATATCAGTTGATATAGACTTAAGATAATCATTTGCTTTTAAAAATTGATTTTTAAGCAATATAAAGTCTCAGTTATCTTGTAAGTCTTTAATTTTTGAAAACTCAGAAATTTTTAAATCAACTTTTTTAATAGTATCTTCATAAGATTGAATGAAAGTTCTTATAAATTCTATCATTTTATAATTAGGTACTCCCCTTATATAAAACCTTAAACTAACAACTATTTCTAACTTTTCATATTTTTGTTTATCTTTTAAAAATTCGACAAGGCTACTTTCTTTAGATCTCTCTCACTTTAAATAATATCCTACTGGATATTCTCTCATAGTAATCGAATCTATCTCTATAATTTGATGATTATAGATATTATAATCTTTTACAATAGGAAGTTCTTCATATCATTTTTTATATTTGGAACCATTTCAAAAAAGTTTATTATAATCTCAATATAAGATGATTTTTCTTTTTTTAAATAAAAAATCATCATTAATTACTTTAAAATCACCATCATTAATTTCTATATTTCATACATTTCAAACATAATGTAGAAAATTTATTATATTTTCCTTAGTTCAAACTAACTTATAATTTATTGGTATATAAAAAATCTTAGATTCAGTAGGAATTGAATTTTTATTTCTTCAAACTTTACTATCCTTTTTTTGATATGGCACTATTTGATTTATTCATATAAATCAGTTTGTTTGTAAGTCAAATGTTTTAAATATAGATTCAATATAATTAATAAACTTAAAATCAGTTAACAAATTTTCATCTACAACTTTTGTTCATGGATTGTATGAAGGCAATATATTAGCTATTTTTTCCTTTCTAGACTTTTCCTTTCTTATTTTTTCCTCAACATCGTCATCTAATGAAGATAATTCATCCTCAGTAAAAGATAATAAATTATCATTTGTGAAGAAAAATCTTTCTTTCTCTTTTATAAAAACTTCAAAATCTGAATCAGTTTTATTAATAAAATTATCATTATAAAATCAAACTTTCATTTTTGAAAGTATTGAATCTAAAAATTCTGTTTTTGTGAATTTAACCTTTGTCTTTAAGGAATTAAAATCATTAAAACTAATTCATTGTTTTGTAACTTTTTCTGTATTATCTATAATTTTTCCCAAACTTTCTTTTTTTTCTTCTATTTCTTCATATTTTCAATAAGTATGAAAAAATCAAACAAAAACAAATATCATCATAAAAACCAAATTCAAAGCTAATGATATTATTATAGAATTTTTTTCTCTATCTCCTAATTGCATAACTATTTCTTTAATAATAAATTATCAGTATTATATTGTAATCTTAAATTAAAAGATGTTCTTTTAGTATATCACTGTTTTATTTTGCTTTCAGATGTAAATTTCTTTTGAGGTTCAATAACTGTAAACTTTCATTCTGATTTTTTTCTCAAAAAATTTAAAAAACTAGCAGCTATTGAAACAGATGTTCAACTTACAAGCATTTTTTCTGATTTACTTCAATCATATCAAACAATTTTATTTTCATATCAACGAGATAAAGCCTCACATTTTGCGGTAAAAACAAAATCACTATTAATATTAATACTATTGCAAGTTACCTTTCTTTTATCGTCTGATTCAAAACTATTAATTAATTTATCAAATTCTTCAATTATATCCATAGGTCTTAACCTATTTTTTGTTTTACTCAACAAAAAAGCTATTTCCTCTCATTCAAACCAATTAGTTGATGAATATACATTAGGTATAATATTTATAATACGACCAAACTGACTCTTTTTTAAATCATCATTTCTCACCTGCTCTTTATTTATAGCATAAGTAACAGAAGAACAAGAAGACTCTCAAGAACTGATATCTCACAAAAATAAATTACAAACTGGATTTAAAATCTTTGAATCAGATAAATCCTCTTTATCTTGGAGGTAAAAATATACATAAATCACTGAAAAGAATAAAAATAATAATAAATTTATTACTTTTAAAAAAGAACTAGTATGAATTGCATAAAAAAAGAAATCTCTTTGTTTTTCTTCTTTTAATTCCTCAATTTCTTTTTTTAAACCCTCATTTGAATTAAATTCTTCAAAAATATTAAGTTCTTCTTCTTTACCCTGAGGTTCATTATTTTCCTTATCTTTTAACATAATAAGATGTGTTTTTATAAAAATACTAACCTAAAATATAATAACACAAAAGAAAAACTAAGGCAAAAAAAAAACCTTTACATTATAGTTTTTTATTATATATAAAAATTATTCGATTTTTTTTCTCTTTAAAATATCAAAAAAGTCCTTGCTTGAAGCTATTTTTATATTTATATTTGAAGGAAAAGCATTATAAAATTCTTCTCACCATGAACTATTATAAATTCTATCATCTAGAAATATTACTATTCAAGTATCTTTTTTAGTTCTTATAAGTCTTCAAAATCATTGCTTTAATTTTATAATAGCTTTTGGAATGGCATAATCTTTAAAACTATCTTTAAAAAGACTACTTCTAGCTTGGAATACTGGGTCTGTTGGAACAGAAAATGGAAATTTATGAATAATTAAATATTTTAAACTATCTCAAGGTATATCTATTCACTCCCAAAAACTATCAGTTCATAATAAAATTGAGTTATCAGGATCTTCTAAGTAAAAACTTAAAAGTTTATTTTTACTTCATCAAATACTTTGGGCATAAAGATTAATTCACTGTTTTTTTAAATCATTATTCAATTCGGTATATATGTTTCTTATTATACTAAAAGAAGTTAATAAAGTAAGGACGTTTCATCTAGCTACTGAATAAAAAATCCTCAAAAAATTTATTATATTTTTTGAATTACTTTTTATACTTCATAAATCATTAGGAATAAAAAGTGTAGCTTGTTTATGATAATCAAAATCTGAATCAAAGCTAAAAAATTCAAAATTTTCTCATAAATTTAATATATTTTTAAAATATTCAAAACTATCCCCTATTTTTAAAGTTGCACTAGTAAGAAGTAAAGAATCTAAATTATCCCAAATATTATTTTTTAAATAATTTCAAGGGTTTAATAAAGTATAATCTAAAGAAACTCATAATTTCTCACTATAAGAAATCATGCATATATTATTTTTTAAAGATTTTTCATCTATAACTATTTTTATAATGTCAAACATATCTTGAAGTAGTCATTTCTCTCTTATAAAATCAAAATCTTCAATTATAGACAAAGTGTCTATAATGTCTAAAAAGACTAATTCAATTTTATTTATTAAACTTTTAAAATCTGTTTTATGAAAAAAATCTTCCTTAATAAGTACTACTTTGTATTTATTATCGTTTGAAACAACTGAATTAAGATATGAAAAAGAATAATCTAAAATCAACTCAATATTAGATAATAAATCTTCTTGTTTCTTTACTAGTTCTATTTTATTTAGTCCTTTTTTATTATAGACATCATTAATAAAAGAAAAAACCTCTTCTAGGTTATTTATATTAAAACTTTTCTTTAAACTATCAGTTATAGAATCATCTATATTATGTGCTTCATCAATAACCAAATTTTCTATGTTTCATAAAATAGAAGATTCTGAAACAAGGTCAGAAAACAATAAATTATGATTGATTATTACTATATTAGAATGCTCTAGCTTAGTCCTTGCTTTGTATAAAAATTCATAATCTTTATATAAGTTATCATCTCTAAGTATATAAAAACTATCTGAACTAATGTTTCTTAAAAATAAATACTCTTGTCAATGATAATTTAATTCATCTATTTCTCAATATTTAGTTTCTAGTAACCATAAAACGATTTTAGACAAAAAAGTAACCTTTTCAAAACTCAAATTGTCTAAAAAGAATTCTTCAAATAAATTCTTTATTCATAGATAATTTTTCTTTCATTTTAGTTTACAAAAGTCAAAATCTACATCTAGCTTGTCTAACAAAAACTTTAAATCCTTTTCAAATAATTGATCTTGTAAAGCCTTCGTTTTAGTTGAAATAAATACTTTTTTTCAATTTGAAACCGAATATATAATAGAAGGAATTAAATATGCAAAACTTTTTCAAAGTCATGTAGGAGCCTCTATTAAAGATTTCTTTCATTTATTAAATATATCTAAAACTTCTGAAGTCATTTTTAATTGATTATCTCTTTTTTCTAAAATTCAGATACTTTCATATATAGTAGACAAATCATTATAGACATAATCTTTATTTTTTATGTTGTCAATATTACTTGAATATTTTCATATATTTTTCAATATAACTTTTTCAAACTTTTCAAAATTATATTTTCAAATAAAATCTCAAAATAAATAAGACTTTATAAACTCAACATTATTATCACTAGACTTAGAAAAAACATAATAAAGTAACTCTTTTTTAGTTTTATTTAATTTTCTAAATTTTTCAACAAGTTTAGAAAAAAGTCTAACAGTAGCTTTTATATCATTTAAAGCTCTATGAGCTCAATCAAATCATATTCAAAAACTTTTACATAACGCCTCTAAATTAAGAGACTTTTCATTAATACATAAAAAGTTAGACAAAAAAAATGTGTCAATATAAATATTGTCTACAATATCTATATTATTGTTAACTAAAAAACCAATATCAAAGCCAATATTTTGTCAAAGAATAGGGGAGTCTCATATAAAATCAATTATTTTGTCTTTAATGTCCTCAATATATGGTGCTCATTTAACATCAAAATCACTTATATTTGTAATGTTTGTTGTAATACTTGGAATAGGAATAAGAGGATCAACAAAAGTTGAAAACTCTTCAATTATTTGAAAACTAACTTCGTCAAATTTTACCATTCAAACTTCTATAATTTTGTCATTATATTTATCAAGTCATGTAGTTTCTAAATCAATGGCGACAAACATATTTTTTTATATATTAAATAAGAAATATATTTTAGTATAATTAAGTTGTTTTATTGTCAACTTTATAATTTTTAAAAACAAGTTTGTCGTAAACAAAGAATTTAAGTAAAAATACAAAGCTAGTAACAAGAAATATGATAAAGAAATAATAAGAAGGGAAATAATAACTAAGTATATAAACTAGTAAATAATTAATTAATGAAAACGATAATAACGATATAGAATATTTAATCAACAATATAATAGAAAAATAATTTTTAAAAATTACTTTTAAAGACATTATAAAATTAACAATAGTGATTAATCATAATGATACAAAATATGAAAAATGAGCACTTAATCAAAAATTATTTATTAATAAATAGGTAATTCAGATATTTACTGAATATGTAAAACCTCATAATAAAAAGAATTTTACAAATTTTTTCATATAAATTTTGAAATTAAAAAAGTAAATATATAATAGATGTAATTATTTTAATACATATCTTTAGAGATGATTAAATTATTTAAATACATATTACTTATATTTTTTATACTAACAAGCCTAAATTATTCTTTAGCAACAAATGATAATGTTTATTATAATAATACTCAAATAAATATAAAAAAGGCAAAACTTTTAGAAAACTATGTATATAATCTAGATAAAAACTTAAAAAAGTTTAAAAACAAGTACAATATAAAAAGCGATAAAAATTTAGATCTAATTGAAAAAGAGTTATCTATAATGATAAAAAATCTAAAGAAAATACAAAAAGTTGAAATCAAAAAAGAAATTTCTGAGAAAATAATAAAAGAGATAATAAAAAGATTAAAAATTTTTACACCTAAACTAAAAAAAATACTAAAAACTAAAAAAAAGATTTTTGAATTAAATAATATAAAGATAAAACAAAAATACTTAAAACTATCTGACCTTTTATCTAAAAAAACCGAAAATATTATTTTTTCTTTATATAATACTATTAAAAATAAAAAAATTTATTCATTAAAAGATTTAAAAATAATAAAAGGTATAAAGAACTTAGTAAAGCAAAATAAAAATTTAAAAGATTTTAAAAGCAAAAAATTCAAAGATAAAAATGAAATGAAAAATGAATTATTAACAATTATAAAAAATATTAGAAGTGAGATATTAGAAATTAAGAAAGTTTTTAAAAATTAATTTGCTAAATCTAATCAAATTCTTTTAAATAATTCTTTTTTCTCTTTATAAGTAAGTTCCTTATATTCTCATTTGTCCAAATCTCAAATTTCTATATTTTCTATTCTTATTCTTTTTAATTTTTTTACTGAATATCATACAGCTTGACACATTCTTCTAATTTGTCTATTTCTTCATTCTTTAAGAATAATACTAAATTTTCATGCTGAAAGCCTTTTAATTTTGGCCTTTTTGGTATAACTTCATAAAATTAATAATCATCTAGACATTCTTTTTAAAGAATCATCATCAATTTTTCAAAATACTTCAACAATATATTCTTTTTCATGTTCATATCTAGGATGGATTAAATAATTTGTTAATCTACCGTCATTTGTTAATAATATGAGACCTGTTGTGTCTTTATCTAATCTTCATACAGGAAAAACTCTTTTATTTATGTCCACAATATCAATAATACTATCTTTTCAATTTTGAGAACATGTTGTTTCAATTCATCTTGGTTTATTAATTTTATAGTAGACAAATTCTTTTTGTTCTTTTACTACTTTATAATCTAACTCAACAGAATCTTTTCATTTTATTATAGACATTCAGATTGTTGCTATTTGTCAATTAACTTTAACAAATCATTTACGTATAAATTCCTCTGCCTTTCTTCTTGAACATACTCAAGACTCACTCATATACTTTTGTAGTCTCATTTTTTCTCATTCAGGTATGTCTAACTTATTGTCCATAATTATATTATTAGTTAGTAATAATTCTAATCTCATTAATTAAATCAATATTATGATTCTTTTTTACCTTCGTTTTTGCTAAACTAATAAGTTCTAAAAGATCTTTATAATTTCATCAATCATCACTCATCAAAAAATTTGCATGTATATCCGAAAAATAAGCTGATCATAATTTAAATCATTTTAGTCAAACTTGTTCTATTAAATATCAAGCTGATAAATCTTTAGATGGATTTTTAAAAAAGCTTCAACATGTATTTCATTTAGGTTGTTTATTTTCTCTAAAAAATATATTGTCCACTTTCTGTGGATATTTTTCTATCTTTTTAGACAAATCAAACTTGACACTAATTAGAAAGTATTTTCAAGTTTCTTTTAAAATAGAGCTTCTATAAGAAAAATTCATTTGTTTTTTAGACAAATATTCTATTTTTCAGTTGTCTAGATTCAAAACTTTAGCTTCTAAAAAATTATTCTCTGTTTCTAATCAAAAGCATCATGCATTTCAAAATACAGCTCATCATATACTTCAAGGCAATCAAATAAATCTATGCCATAAATATTGTTCATCGTCTTTTTCTAAAATACTTGCTATATCAGATATAGAATTTCAAGATAAACTTTCTAAGATTTGATTTTTTTTATCATAAATCCAAGAATTGAGATTGTTTTTTATAACTATTCAATCAAATTTCTCAAAAGAAAAAAGAATATTAGTTCATCCTCAAACAAATAATATTTTTAAATGATTTTTCTTTGAAAATTTTACGATGTCTATTATCTTGTCTACATCATTAATATAATTAAGCTCAAAATAATACCTAGTGAAAGCTCTAGTTTTGAAATTAGACAGATTAGTTATGTCTAGATTTTTTTTAAGTATGTCCATAATGTTATTTTTGGAAATATTTTTTTATTGCTTTTCATGTATAACTATTTTTACATTTTTTTATATCATCTACTGTTCAGCAGGCAACCAAATTTCATCACATATCTCATCATTCTGGTCATATGTCTATAATATAATCGGCATTTAATATTACATCCATATTATGTTCTATAATAAGTACTGAATTTCATTTGTCAACTAATGAATGTAATATATTTAAAAGCTTATTAACATCTTTAAAGTGTAATCAAGTCGTAGGCTCATCTAATATATAAAATGTTTTTGTTGTAGATCTTTTTGATAATTCAGTAGACAATTTTATCCTCTGAGCTTCTCATCATGATAGAGTTGTAGATGATTGTCATAATTTTATATATCAAAGTCAAACTTTTTCAAGTATAGACAAAATTTTTGTTATTTTAGGATGAGAAGAGAAAAATTCTAATGCTTCATCAACAGTCATTTCCAAAATATCTGAAATATTTTTTCATTTGTATTTAATTTCTAATGTTTCATTATTAAATCTCTTTCATTTACATTCTTCACATTCAACATAAACAGGAGGTAAAAAATGCATTTCTATTTTTTTAACTCAATCTCATTCACATTCCTGACATCTTCATTCTTTTGTATTAAAACTAAATCTTCAAGGCTTATATCATCTAAGTTTTGCGTCATAACTTTCTGAAAAAACTTCTCTAATAAAAGTAAAAACAGAAGTATAAGTTGCAGGATTTGATCTTGGAGTTTTTCAAATAGGGGATTGATCAATTATTAATGCTTTGTCAATATTTTCAATTCAATTTATAGATTTAAAAGCTCAAACATTTCTTTTAGCTCAGTTCAATTTATTAACTAAATAATTGGCAATTATATCATTTACTAAACTTGATTTTCAACTTCATGAGACTCAAGTAACAACAACAAAGTTAGACAGGGGAATACTTATGTCTATATTCTTTAAATTATTTTGTCTAGCTCAAACAACTGTCAAATAATTAGTTTTTTCCCTTTTAGTAGAAGATACTTTGTCTATATTTATATTCAATTTTTTGTCTAAATATGGTCATGTAATTGACTTTTCATTATTGACAATTTCGTCAAGATTTCACTGGGCAATTATAGTTCATCAGTTTCTTCATGCTCAAGGTCACATATCTATTATATAATCAGAAGCTCTCATTATTTCTTCATCATGTTCGACAATAATTAAGGTATTTCAAATGTCTCTTAATTTTTTCAAATTATTAATTAACATATCATTATCTCTAGGATGAAGTCAGATAGAAGGTTCATCAAGTACATAAATTATTCATTCTAACTTTACTCAAATTTGAGTTGCAAGCCTTATTCTTTGTGCTTCTCAACCTGAAAGAGTATTTGCTCTTCTTGATAAACACATATATCATAATCAAACTCAAGCAAGAAATTCTAATCTATCTTTTGTGTTTTTTAAAACTTTTCAAACCATTTTTGATTGTCAATTTGTCAACTTTAATTTGTCTAAAAACTTTATTGAATCAATAATATTTAAATCAGATAAATCTCATATATTTATATTATTTATATATACAGATAAACTTTCCTTTTTTAATCTTTTTCAATTACAATTTGGACAAGTTATTTCTGAAACATAGTCATCATAATGACCTTTTTCAGCTCATTTATCAAAATATCTTCTTTCCAGGGTATTAATTACTCACTCAAATCTAGAATTATATGATTTTTTCTCTCAGAATTCATCTATATAATTAATTTTATATACTTTATTTCAAGTTCAGTATAAAATTAAGTCTTTTTCTCTTTGAGATAATAATTTGTAGCTAATATTTAAATTTATATCATAATTTTTAGAAAGCTCTTTAACTAATGAAAAAAAGTATTCTCATCAAAATCAAGGAGCTATTACAGCTCATTCAAGCAAAGTTAAATTTTGATTAACAATAGACTCCTCTAAAAAAACCATTTTATTTCATAATCAATGACAAAACTCACATGCTCAAGAATGACTATTAAAAGAAAAAGATGAAATATTAAGTTCTTCAGGTATGTGATTACAGTTAGAACATACAAAAATATTTGAGAATTTCTTTTTATTTTTTCAATTTATGTCTACCTTTAGTTGTCCATTTCAATAATTAAATGCTAGTTCCAAACTATCTTTTAATCTTTTTAAATCTGGATTTTCTTGAGAATCTGAATAATTTTTTACTATTAATCTGTCTACAATAACATTTACATTTAATATTTCTTTAATATCATTAATTTCATCATTGACAGTAGCAATAGAACTAACTTCTTTTCAATCAGAATTTACTATAATTAATTCAAATCTTATAAATCATAAATTTAAAATCTCTTTTTTTATTTTTGTAATATCATTTTTATAATCATCAATAGATAATGGAAATTTTATTAAAAACTTTTCTCATAAATCAAATGAAGATATGTAATCAATTACACCATTTATTGAATCTTTCTTTATTATATTATTACACTTTATACACCTTCTTTCTCATATATTTAAATATAATAATTTATAATAATCTGAAATTTCTGTTATAGTT
>PDWJ01000461.1_pt1 | contig 62341 bp, 47 predicted proteins | sample 1430881 | NCBI WGS metagenome assembly PDWJ01 (sample SAMN01162460, study PRJNA174530) | Oral metagenome, whole genome shotgun sequencing project. | biome: Marine environment; feature: Marine mammal; material: Swab sample of the gingival sulcus; isolation source: swab sample of gingival sulcus... | reverse complement strand
AGAAGGGCGCCTGCTGGTAGCAAGCAACCGACGAGCGACAACCGCTGTGATTTCGCAGACCAGCGCGGCGATGGGAGGTAAGTTGGTCAGCGCTCTAGGAGCGGTGGGCGACTGACGCTCGATGATCCCGTAAAGCCCGGTCGCGCGGCCTGTTAGCGGGGCCCTGGCTGGCCCACAGCGGCTCTCTCTCCCGGCTCTCTCAGGCCGGGGGAGTGAAGCCGTGCTCGTTGAACCAGGTCCACGCGTCGCCGACGATCGTCTCGAGATCAGAGCGTTTGGGAGTCCAACCAAGCTCGGTCTGTGCGGCAGCCGCAGCGGCCACGAGCGCTGGTGGATCTCCTGCGCGAATCGGCTGCTCGCTGTATCGCACCGGCTTCCCCGTGACGGCAGATGCTGTGTCGATCACCGCGCGAACAGAGCAGCCCTTGCCCGTTCCCAGGTTGAACGCGCGGTTGACGCTTTGCTCGCTGACGAAGAGCCTTTCAACTGCCGCGACGTGGGCGGCTGCCAGGTCTGCGACGTGAATGTAGTCGCGTACGGCGGTGCCATCGGGCGTGGGGTGATCGGTCCCGAATAGGGACAGCTCGGGGGTCAGCCCGGCAGCGGCACGAAGCGCGTTGGGAATCAAATGCGTCTCGGGTTGATGCCACTCGCCACAAAAGAGGCTGGTGTCTGCGCCCGCTGCGTTGAAGTAGCGCAGCGCGATCCAGGAAGGTCGAGGCTGCGCTCCTATGGAAGGAGCGTCACCCCAGTCGGCGATGATCTGCTCCATCATCGCCTTCGTGTGGCCGTAGGGGTTGACCGGGGCGACGGGGTGGTCTTCGGGGATCGGCGTCTTGGTCGGCTCCCCATAGACAGCCGCCGACGAGGAGAAGACGAGGCGAGACACCTCCGCGCGTTCCATCGCGCTCAGCAAGCTCACCGTCCCAGAGACGTTGGTCTCGTAGTATTTCAACGGCGCTCTCACCGACTCTCCGATCTCGATCCGCGCTGCAAAGTGCAAGACCGCTTCAATCCGCTCCTCCTCGAGGATCCGCTGCACAGCCCCGACATCCGCGATATCCGCCTCAAAGGTTTTGAAATCAGAGACGAAGCACCGATGACCCCGCGAGAAATCGTCGAGGACGATCGGGGAGTAGCCTGCTCGCCGCAGGTGGTGAGCCGTCGTGGAGCCGATGAAGCCTGCACCACCGGCGACCAAGACCTTCGTGCCCATGACACCGCTCATGACACCGCTCGCCAGCGCTCTTTAGGCAGCTTGGCGAGGCGGAGCGTCGCCCGTGAGACCTCGATCAGCTCCTCAACGGGGATCGGTGTCTCGCCGCGCTCTATCGCCTCGACGAAGCGCGCGGCGCCCGCGCCCGAGGAGCATGACCTCAACGTTGCCTCGTGGGAGTCTAGAGCGCTGACCAACTTTCCTCCCGTCGCCGCGCTGGTCTTCGAAATCACGCCGGTTGTTTCGGTTGCTTGCTACCAGCAGGCGCCCTTCTCGCTCCTACGCTGTGATTCCGCATCCTTCGCGCAGCTCGGTCCGGTAAGCTGATCAGCGCTCTAGCGGAGCTCTAGCGAGGTGCGGTCGCGGACGGCGATGCGGAGCTCGCCGCTGTCGAGGCCGCGGGCGGCGAAGAAGGTGCGGCGTAAGCGGACGAGCTCGATCACGAGGCGGCCGCGCTTGTTGCGGATGAGGTTGCTGAGGTCGGCCCTGCCGATGGTGAAGGTCCCGTCGTCGTGGGGGCTGCAGCGCAGCACGAGGTCGCGCTTGGTGGCCGAGGGGACGCGGGCTTCGATGTAGAGCACGTCTTCGTCGAGGCGAGTGTCGCCGGCCTTCGCCCAGTCGAGGTTGAGGCGCTGCTCGCTTGCCAGGGTGGGCTCGTGAGTCGGGCGCTGGCCTGCGAGCTCACCGATCCGCGGCAGCTGCGGGCTGGCGGCGTCGACACGGAACGCCCCGACAGCGTCGCCGCCGCTGGCGCTGACATGGACGCGGCCCGATTTGGCGGCGTGATTGTTCTGCGCCTCGCCATAGGCCACGCCGGAGATGAAGGGTAGTAGGCCCGGAAAGTGGCGGGGCTCGAGCTTCAAGGTGTTGCCCGAGGTCTCCACGGTGAGATCGCCTGCCTCGAGGAGATCGACCGTGGCGGTCTCGCTCTGCTCGAGGCCGCCTTGCTCGCCGAGGTCGACGGTGAGGTCGTAGAGTTTGCAGGTGTCGCGCTCGGGGAGATCGGCGTCGGGGTCGAGCGGGAGCGCCAGCAGGCGGGCGACTTGCGCGCGCTCGAGGGCGCTGTAGCGCACGAACTGCGCCGTCGTTGTGAGCTCGAGGTTGCGCTCGGCGATGCCATCGGCCTGCCAGTCGTGAGTGTAAGTAACCGACATTAAGCCGAAACTATGCGCCGATGGGTGTGACGGATCCCCTCGCGGCTCCTCACCACTACACCCCGCGACGGCGACCATCGCGAGCGCGGCGACAAGGTATTGCAGACAGCTTCGTGTGCGCATGTGCTTCTCAGTTGTACGATGCGGCATGGGCGCGCCTTGCCGCCGATTGTAGCACGAGCCACGGTCAGGGCGCATATGCACCCTCTCCGAAGCTCGAGCGGACTCCCATTATATACTCCAGGTCGGACTCGACAATTTCAATTCGAGTCGAGAATCCATACTGGCAAGGAAACAGGCGCGAAAGAGCTCGGGTGCGGTGCCAGGGCTCGTTTCTCGCCGCCTCGGGCGTGAGGCGATCTCTTGTCGCTGCGCTCTGGGCAGCGCCGCAGGTCTGCGCTATCAAGCCCTTACGCGGCACGACCCGAAAGGAGCGCCGATGTTTGGCAAGACATCCCGACCCCAGAGCGTGGCGCGCGAGATCGCCGACAAGCTCCGCGCTCGCATTCTCGAGGGTCAGTACCAGAGCGGCGAGCGGCTCCCAGCCGAGCGGGCTTTGGCGCGGCAGCTCGGGGTCAATCGGGCCTCGCTGCGTGAAGCGCTGAAGGAGCTCGAGCACACGGGCTTGGTGCGGATCCGCCGCGGCGATGGCACCCGTGTGCTCGACTTCTTTCGCACCGCGACGCTCGATCTCCTCGGCCACCTGCTCTCCGCCGAGCGCGGCGACGCGGTGCGGGATCTCCTCGAGTTCAGGCAGATCTTCGGTCGTGAGGTCGCACGCTTGGCGGCGCTCCGTGGAGACGAGGCGCAGCTCGAGCGGCTGCGAGAGATCGCCGCGCGGCGCCCCAACGAGCCCGAAGAGGTGCTCTTGCAGGACCTCGACTTCTATCACGAGCTCAGCCGCACCAGCCGCAACATCGTCTTCGTGCTGCTGCTCAACACCGTCCGCGGCTTCGTGCAGCGCTTCAAGGGTTTTTTCAAGGATTTCAACCCTCCAGCCGAAGAAGTCTTCCGTCATCACGAGGCGCTGCTGACGGCGATCGAGGCTCGCTTGCCCGAGCAGGCGGCGGCGATCGCCGACGAGCACCTCGCCGCCGGTCGCGCCCATTTCATGGCCCGGCGGGAGGGTCCTGAGATCGTCGCGCCAGCGATCTCGAGCCCTCACATGCCCGACGAGCCGGCAGGAGGTGGTCGGTGAGCGAGGTTGGCGACGTGTTCGGCACCGAGAGACCAGATGTCGAAGCGCTCGCTCATGCTGCTCGCATCGCGCTGGATGAGGAGGAGCTCGCCGCTCTCCCAGCCCAGCTCGAGCAGGTCTTGGAGCTCTTTGCCCAGCTAGCGGACGTCGACGTCCAGGGGGTCGAGCCCCTCGTCCTCCCCCTGGCGCGAGGTTGTGCTCTGCGAGACGACGTGGTCGCTGTCGGTGAGGGGGGCGCGACCGCCGAAGCGGTGATCGGCGCAGCCGAGCCCTCACAGCTCGCAGAGCATGACGGGGCCTCGCTGTTTTCGGTACCAACCGGCGGTGCCGCCTAGAGGATGAGCCCGCTCGACCCTTTTGGCGCCTTCCTGGCGCGGCGAGACGAGCGCCAGCTCGCCGACGACGTTGGCAGGTTGCGTGTCGCGATCAAAGACAACCTGCTGACGCGCGAGGGCAACTGGCCGACGACCTGCGGGTCCGAGCTGCTGGCGACCTATCGCGCCCCCTACGAGGCGACCTGCGTCGCGCGGTTGCGCGCAGCGGGCGCAGTGATCGTCGGCAAGACCAACCTCGACGAGTTCGCGATGGGCTCGTCGACCGAGCGCTCGGCCTTCTTTCCCTGTCGCAACCCTTGGGCTCTCAACCGCGTCCCTGGGGGCTCCTCGGGGGGCTCGGCGGCGGCGGTCGCCGCGGGCCTTTGCGATGTCGCGCTGGGCAGCGACACCGGCGGGTCGATCCGCCAGCCGGCGGCGTTCTGCGGTGTGACCGGGCTGAAGCCCACCTATGGCCGCGTCAGCCGCTTTGGCTTGATCGCCTTCGCCTCGAGCCTCGACGTGGTCGGGCCGCTCGGACGCTCCGTGGCAGCCGTGGCGCAGGCGCTCGGGTGGATCGCCGGCCCCGACGGGCGAGACGCGACCTGCATCGGCGCGGCGCAGACCCCCGAGCCCGCGTGCTGGCTCGAGGCCTGTGAGCGCCCCACGCGAGGGCTACGTCTGGGCGTCCTCGACGCGGCCCTCGCAGACGCTCGCACTCAGCGCGGCGTCTCATCGTCTGTCCAGGCGGCGCTGCGCACGCTCGAGGCGGAGGGTGTTGAGCTACAGCCGATCGAGCTGCCGACATTGAACTACGCGCTGGCCACCTATTACGTGCTGGCGATGGCCGAGGCCTCGACCAACCTCGCCCGCTTCGACGGCCTCCGCTACGGCCGGCGCGCGGCGGATGGTGACGATCTCGCGGGGCTCCTCACTCGCAGCCGAGGCGAAGGCTTCGGCCGTGAGGTCAAGCGGAGGATCTTGCTCGGCAGCTTCGCGCTCTCTGTCGGCTACCGCGAGGCTCATATCGAGCGAGCTCAGCGTGTACGTCGCCTGATCGCCGATGAGGTCGCCGCCGCCTTCGAGCGCTGTGACGCGATCGCCCTGCCGACCACGCCCACCGTCGCCTTTCGTCTCGGCGAGCGTCTCGACGATCCAACGGCGATGTACGCGGCCGACTCCTTCACCGTGGGCGCCAGCCTCGCCGGGCTGCCAGCGCTCTCGCTGCCCTGCGGTCTCGCCGACGCGCTGCCGGTGGGTCTGCAGCTGATCGCCCCCGCGCTGCGCGAGGACACGCTCTTTGCGTTGGGCGGCGCCTATCAGCGCGTCACGGATTGGCATCAGCGGCGCCCCGGGGGGGAGGTATGACGTGCTGGGAGCCCGTGATCGGCCTCGAGGTGCACATCCAGCTCGCCACGAAGAGCAAGCTCTTCTGCGGCTGCGCTGCCGCCTTTGGCGCGAGGCCGAACAGCCAGATCTGCGAGGTCTGCGCGGGACATCCGGGCGGGATGCCGACGCTCAACGGGCGCGCCGTCGAGCTCGCCATGCGCCTCGCATCAGCGCTGGGCTGCGTGATCCAAACGACGAGCCGCTTCGCCCGCAAGAGCTACAGCTACCCCGACCTGCCCAAGGGCTACCAGATCACCCAATACGACCAGCCGCTGGCTCAGGGTGGGGCGCTGGGCTTCGAGCTGCGCGTGGGTCGGGCCGCCGACGCCTTCGAAGAGCGTCGCGTAAACCTGACTCGCCTGCATCTCGAAGAAGACGCTGGCAAGACCCTGTACGAGACGGGGAGCGGGGGCGAGACGCTGATCGATCTCAACCGCGCCGGCGTCCCGCTGGTCGAGCTGGTCAGCGAGCCCGAGCTGCGCTCGCCAGACGAGGCCGCCGCCTACCTCCGGGCGCTGCGCACGCAGGTCCGCTGGCTCGGCGTCAGCGACGGCAACCTCGACCAGGGCTCGCTGCGCTGCGACGCCAACATCTCGCTGCGACCTGCGGGCTCGACGGCGCTTGGTCCTCGCACGGAGCTGAAGAACCTCAACTCCTTTCGTCACGTCAAACAGGCGCTCGCAGCCGAGATCGCGCGACAGCGCGCCTCGCTCGACGCCGGGGAGGTCGTGGAGCAGCAGACCCGCAGCTGGGATCCCCGCGCCGGCGAGACGCGTCTTCTCCGCGCCAAGGAAGAGGCCGAGGACTACCGTTATCTTACGGAGCCTGATCTTCCTCCTCTGATGGTCGATGCTCGAGGAGCCGACGCGCGGTCTCTCGAGCTACCTCTGGCCAGGCAGCGACGTCTGGTGAGCGAGCACCGCGCCGCCGGGCTCTCGTCACAGCTGGCTCGTGAGCTCTGCCGTGAGATCGAGCTCGCCGATGCGTTCGAGCAGCTGGTACAGCGCGGTGTCACGGCGAGACGCGCCGCCACTTGGATCCTCGGTGAGCTCCTGAGCCATCTCGACGATCCCCGCCAAGCCCTGAAGCCACGGGTCAGCCTCGATCAGACGGCTGAGCTGCTGCGCCTCGTGGAGGCCGGCCAGCTGACCCTTGGGCAGGCCAAAGATCTGTGGGCAAAGCTGTGGACAAATGATGATGCTCGCGCCCAGGCCGTTGAAATGGCGGCCCGTTCCGCTGGGCTGCTCGATGCCCACATCGAGCGCGCCGAGCTCGAGCGCGCCGTCGAGCGCTTCATCGCTGATCATCCCGACGAGGTCGCCGCCTATCGGGCGGGCAAGCAGAAGCTCCTCGGCTGGTTCATCGGTCAGCTGCAGCGCGAGCTCGGTGGGCGCGCGGATCCGAGAGCGCTACAGACACTGCTGACCGAGCGGCTCAGGGGCTGAGATACCGTTTCACGGGCTGAGATACCGTTTCCCGCCGTAGGCGTGTATGCTTCCCGGCGTTGACGGGAGACAGATGAAACTCGGCGAGATCTTGATCCGCCACGGCTTCACCACGGCGCCGCAGCTCGAAGAAGGTTTGGCCCTGCAGGTCACGCATGGGGGCCGTGTAGGCTCGAACCTGATCGACCTCGGCTACGTCGCTCTCGACAGCATTGCCCGAGCGCTCGGCCAGCAGCACCAGGTGCCAGCGGCGAGCGACGAGGCCTTCCAAGCTGTGGGGCCGAGCGCGCTGGCGGCTGTGCCGCGTGATCTCTGCGCGAAGCACGGCATCCTACCCTTGGCGGTCGAAGGGCAGCTGCTCCATCTGGCGATGCGCGATCCCCAGCGTCTGGCGCTGATCCACCAGCTTGGCAGCTACCTTGGCGTCAAGGTGCAACCCTACGCCACACCCGAGCTGCGCCTGCTCTATTATCTCGAGCTGCTCTACAAGATCCCGCGACCCAAGCGCTACCTCAGCGCTAAGGGCGATCACGATGGCGGCTGGCGGGGGAGTCTCGAGCCGACGATAGACCCACCAGACCAGGCGTCTCAGACCGCGCGCGGGCCGCGCGCCGGTGGCGTGCGACGTACCGCCAGCGGGATGTACGCCCTCCGTGGTGGGACGAAGCTGCAAGAGCGCAAGCCGCCCGACATCGACGAAGACCGCCCTTCATCCTCCGGCACCCATCCGGCGATCGGCAAGGCTGCGCTGATGAGGACACGAGAGGTGTCTCGGCGTCGGTCCCCAACCGGGCCGACGCGTCCTCCGGTCGCCTCACCCATCGCGCCCACCCGGACGGGACCGTTTTGGGTCGGCGATATCCCCGTGGCACCTCCAGCTCGACAGCGGGTCCCCGTGTTGACGCCTCGCGGTGTGCCCGTGATCGGCACGCAACCCGAGCCTTCCGTCTCGCCGGCACCAGCCAGCGGCGACAGCTTTGAGCTGGTCTATCTCGATGAGGTCGAGCGCAAGACCGACGAGCTCGACGTCGACATTGACATCGACATCGGCTTCGACGACGACGCTCACGTCGAGACGCCCTCCGAGCAGCCAGGAGTGGGGCATGCGTCGGTCAGCGACGTGGTGGCGGAGATCCAGCAGGCGAGAGACCGCGAGAGCGTGATCGGGCAGCTGCTGCGTCCCGTAAACAGCGCGATTACGCTCAACGTGCTGCTGTTGGCGCGGGGAGAGCTCGGCGTGGCGCTGGCGGCCTTCGGTACCGAGGTGTCTCGAGGCCAGGTGCGCCAGCTCGTCGTGCCGCTGAACACCGACTCTCTGCTTCAGCGGGCCCTCAACGCTAAGAGCGTGCAGCGAGGCGCCGCCGACCCATTGCAGCAGATGATCGCGACCTACCTGCGCGCTCCAGCGCCCAAGGAGGCCTGCGTGGCGCCGATCGCGCTCAACAACAAGGTGATCAACCTCGTCTGCTGTCAGAGCGACAGCGCGCTGCCAGATGATGTCGAGGTGGCGATGACGCAGATCACCGAACAGGCCGCCGCTGCCTACAAGCGGCTGATCTTGAACAAGCGAGGCAGCCGGCCCTGAGCGGACGCGGGCTGGTTGCGACGAGAAGACGAGATGACGCACGCAGAGCCGCGTTGGCGTGATGCTGCCAGCCCAGTCTTTTGGGATGGTGACCACGATCGGCCCCTAACCATGCTCGACCAGCGGCTGCTGCCGACTCGGGAGGTCTGGCGACGCTACGCCTCGGACGCAGAGGTGGCGACGGCGATCCGAGAGATGGTGGTCCGCGGCGCACCCGCGATCGGCTGTGCTGCGGCCTTTGGTCTCGCCGCAGCGGCGCGGGGCTACCCAGACGAGCCCGAGGCTTTTCGCGTCGCCTTCGATCGCGGTGCGGCGCTGCTCGCCGAGTCTCGACCCACCGCCGTGAACCTCTCTTGGGCGCTCCAGAAGCAGCGAGCGGTCTGCGCGGCGACGCTGCCCGAAGGTGTCGATGCTGTGCGGCCCGCGCTGGTCGCGCAAGCGCAGGCGATCTGGCGCGAGGACATCGACGCTTGCAAGACGATGGGGCGCTTGGGCGCCGAGCTGATCCCGCAGGGGGCGCGGGTGTTGACGCACTGTAACGCAGGCGCGCTCGCGACCGGCGGTTACGGCACCGCGCTGGGTGTCATCCGCGCGGCTCATGAGGCGGGAAAAGGCATCAGGGTCTACGCCGACGAGACGCGGCCCTTCTTACAGGGCGCTCGCTTGACCGCCTGGGAGCTCTCGGAGAGCGGCATCGACGTGACGGTGATCTGCGACAACATGGCCGGCGCGCTGATGCAGCAGGGCGCGATCGACTGCTGTGTCGTCGGCTCCGATCGCATCGCCGCCAACGGCGACGTCGCCAACAAGATCGGCACCTACATGGTCGCTGTGCTCGCGGCGCGTCACGAGATCCCGTTCTACGTCGCGGCGCCGCTGTCGACGGTCGATCTCGAGACGGCCGATGGCGGAGCGATCCCGATCGAAGAGCGGCCCGGCCGCGAGGTCACCCATGTCGGCGAGACGCAGATCGCGCCAGATGACGTGCCGGTGCGCAACATCGCCTTCGATGTCACGCCCGCCGAGCTGGTCACGGCGATCATCACCGAGGCGGGCCTGGCACGGCCTCCCTATGGCGAGAGCATCCGACGCTTGTTCCGCGGCCAGGCGTGCTAAGATGCATCGAAGGCACCGGCCGGGGATATGACTGGAGTGGCACGACTAAACCTCGCGTACTTGACGATCCGGATGGTCGTGGCCTTGATGGTCGTGGCCTTGATGATGGTCGTAGGCTGCTCTTTCGATGGAGCAGGCCTGTTCATCGACGCTCGGGCAGCGGAGACGGGGCCTGATGGCGGCGACTTTGCTGTGGATGATGAAGGTCCGGGTGACCTCGCCGACGGACCTCGCATCGACGTCGACCCCGACCTCAGAACGGACCTACCCCAACCGACATGCACCGACACTATCAAAAACGGTGCTGAGACCGACGTCGACTGCGGAGGTCCCTGTAGCCCATGTGGCCTGAACAAGACCTGCGAGGTGCTCTCCGACTGTGAGAGCCCTTTGCTCTGTGACACGACCGCGCAAACGTGCCGCCATCCCGAGACCTGCGCCGAGCTACACGCGGAGCGGCCCACGTTGCTTACGGGCAACTACATGGTCCAGCCTCTCACCACACAGCCAGCGGTCACGACGAAATGCGACATGAGCACGGACGGCGGTGGCTGGACGCTGATCATGCGCACGGTCTGGGATTGGAACGACACAAAGCAGCTGATGACGGGATGGGCGGGTTTTTACACGTCAGCCACCGGGGGGGTTAACGCTGGCTACCGAGTGCCTGGCATGTTGTGGCCCGAACTGAGCGTGCAGACCCAGCTCTTGGTTCGCATTCGAGTTCGCCTCGTTGATGGCTCATCGTGCCTGCCGCTTCTCTATTCGGCGACGGGTGTCAGCGTTTCAGCTGACCCGCTCCAGAAGACGCTCGAGATGAAAGGCTTCTCTGGCTTTCTCAAGAGCGCAGGCTTGTCGACGACCGACTCGGGACCCGACCAAGGTTGCCTCCAATACAGCGCAGTCCCCTGGTTCTATAACGAGTGTTGCTTGGTTTGCCCAAGCTTCGCTGGGTCTTACTGGAGTGTGGGACGGCCAACGGTTAGCGATGGGTTCGTAACGAAGGTCGACCTCAAAAGCGTCTGTGGGGACAAGACTGTTGAGATCGCCAACGGCTTCTATGGTGTCGAGGATATGGAGTGGTACCTCCGCTGACGCTCGCTGCTTGACAGCCCCTCGCCCCCATGTACACTCCCGCCTCTGAGAGAAGGCCCTCGTGGTGGGCTCAACGAAGCGTCCTCGCGGGTTGTGGGGCCGCCTGACCGACGGGGCAAGAGACAGGACGCGTCATGTATGCTGTCGTAAAGACGGGTGGAAAACAGTATCGCGTCGCCGAGGGCGACGTGGTCAAGGTCGAGAAGCTCGACGGCGAGCCGGGTCAGAGCGTAGAGTTCGACGAGGTGTTGCTGGTCAACACGGGATCCAACGTCGTCGTTGGCAAGCCGACGATCGCGGGCGCCAAGGTCGCCGCGGAGATCGTCGATCAGGATCGGGATCGCAAGATCTTGGTCTTCAAGTATAAGAGACGTAAGCGTTATCGCCGCAAGAGTGGCCACCGCCAGGCGTTCACGGCGCTGAAGATCACGGGGATCTCGTCCCCGGCTGCGGAGTAGATCGATGGCACATAAAAAAGGTCAGGGAAGCTCCCGCAACGGCCGCGACTCCAACCCGCAGTTTCGGGGCGTGAAGCGCTACTCCGGTCAGTTCGTGCGCGCGGGCAATATCATCGTTCGCCAGCTCGGGACGAAGTTCTACCCCGGCGCCAACGTCGGGATGGGGCGCGATTTCACGCTCTTCGCGCTCACCGATGGCACGGTGCGCTTCGAGACCTTCCAGAAGACGAAAAAGCGCGTGCTGGTGGATGCCTATGAAGCTCCGCAGGTCGACGACGCTGCGACTGCGACGGCCGAGGCTCCCGCCCCCGAAGCGTCCACCTAAGGCGAACGTGTCGGTCCCCGCCAATACCCATCGGATGGCGGGCGCCTCGCGGACGCAGGTCGCGCTGCGACGTTGAAAGACGGGCGTAGATCTCGCTGGCGGCTACCCCCCCTCCCATGCGCTTCATCGACGAAGTCGAGATTGACGTCAAGGCCGGCGACGGCGGCAACGGCTGCTCTTCGTTTCGCCGCGAGGCTCACGTGCCGCGAGGCGGCCCCAACGGCGGTGACGGCGGTCGCGGGGGAGACATTGTCGTCGAGGCGACACGCAACGTCTCGACATTGCTTGATCTTCGCTATCAACGCCGCTACAAGGCGGAGCGCGGCAAGCCGGGTCAGGGGCAGGATAAGCACGGCCGTCGCGGCGTCGACACGCTGATCGCCGTGCCCCGCGGGACGCTGGTGATCAACGCCGAGACAGGTGAGACGATCGCGGACCTCATCGAGGATGGTCAGCGCGTCGTGGCGGCGCAGGGGGGGGCCGGCGGTCGCGGTAACGCGCGCTTCTCCACGCCGACCAACCGCGCACCACGCGAGTTCGAAGAGGGGCAGCCAGGCGACGAGCTGACGCTGCGCCTCGAGCTGAAGCTGCTGGCCGAGGTCGGGCTGGTCGGCCTGCCGAGCGCTGGTAAATCCACACTAATATCGCGTGTATCGAAGGCGAAGCCCAAGATCGCGGACTACCACTTCACGACCCTCATCCCTAACCTCGGGATGGTGATGCTCCCGGGCTTCTCGAGCTCGGGCGAGGCGCGCAGCTTCGTGATGGCCGACATCCCAGGGCTGATCGAAGGCGCCGCCGACGGCGCTGGGCTCGGCCATCGCTTCCTCAAGCACGTCGAGCGCACGGCCGTGCTGGTGTACCTTCTCGACGATCGGCATTGGCAGATCGACGAGGGAGATCCCGCGGGAGATCTCCGCGTCCTCCACAGCGAGCTGGTCGCTTACTCCGAGGCGCTGGCGGCGAAGCCGAGCTTGGTGGTGCTGAACAAACGTGACGCGCTCGATCCCGAGCGCCAGCACGAGATCCTCGGCCAGCTCACTGAAGCGAGCGCAGAGCTGCTTGCAGACGCACCGCCTCCGCATGCAATCTCCGCTGTCACCGGCGATGGCCTCGAGCCCCTCCTCGACGCGATCTGGCCTGTGGTCGAGGCGGCCCGCAGCGCTCGCGAAATCGATCCCGACCATTCGAGCTAACTCCCCTCATCGATTGCAGAATCTGGCCGTGACCTGCCTTGACTGAGACCGCCCGAGCGTGGTATAGAGACCCGCCGACGTGTAGACGAGTGACTCATAGGACCGAGCTCTATCAGGCTGGCTTCGAGCAGACTGCTGAGCGGCGTGTCGGCCAACTGAGGAACACGACGTGTCCGCCTACCGTGAATGGCGGTATCTCAGCCGAATGAAATCGAGCACGCGCGCTACACACTGGGACATACTGACGTACACTTTGAGAAAAGCCGTTCTGTACCTGAGCCAATCGATTCGAGTGTCGATCGACCCTCGTCATCATGCCCTGACTACACAGGGGGAGCCCCGATGATGCGCAAGAGTTTGCTGACCACCCACTCGCTGACCTCGCTGCTCGTGCTCTCACTAGCGCTGGCCTTACCCAGCCTGGCCGTCGCCCAGGGGACGCCGGCGCCAAAGCCTGCTGCCGGCGACGCCAAAGCCGCTGGCGACGCCAAGGCTCCGGCTGGCGACGCCAAGGCTCCGGCTGGCGACGCCAAGGCTCCGGCTGGCGACGCCAAGGCTCCGGCTGGCGACGCCAAGGCCCCAGACGCCAAGGGCGCTGCTCCCGCCACGGCCTCAGACGCCAAGGGCGCCACTCCTGCCACGGCCGCTGCCGCGCCCGCCGACGATGGCAGCTCCCGCGTGCGCCTCAAGGCGCTCGAGCAGCGCGTCAACGAGCTCAAGGAGCGCATCTTCCGTTCGAAGGCGCGACTAAACCTGCTCAAAGAGACGGTGCTCCATGGCGTCATCGCCGGCTCGCGCGCGGTCATCCGCCACAAAAACGAGATGGGCAGCTCGTTCAAGATGACCAAGCTCTCCTACGCTGTCGACGGCGCCCAGATCTACTCCAGCTCCAACGAGACCAAGCTCAACGAGCAAAAAGAGTTCGACGTCTACAACGGCAGCATTGTCCCTGGCAGCCACACGATCAGCGTGGTGATGCAGTTCCGCGGCCACGGCTATGGCATCTTCACCTACCTCAAGGGCTATAAGTTCACAGTGCGCGCCTCCTACTCGTTTACCGCGACCGAGGGCCGTCAGAACCAGATCGTGGTGCGGGCCTACGAGCGTGGCAACGCCACCACCGAGCTGAAGGATCGCCCCGCGATCAAGTTCGTGCCGAGCATCTTCAAGGTCGGCACCAAGAGGGCCATCGGCGACGGCGGCTCGACGAAGAAGGGCGACCAATGAGCTCGCGACGCCGACTCGGCGCGGCGCTGGTGATCGTCGCGCTCGTCTGCGCAGGCGCGCCGAGCGCGGCTGGTCCGCCCAACCTGCGCAACGAGGTTTACGACATCGAGCAGCAGGCCAAGGGGTTGTCGATCCGCTTCTCGACGCGGGGTGGCGCCAAGCAGCAGCTCGCGGAGCATCGTCTGGTCGACGCGCAGGTGCTCTACAACCTCAAAGACTACAGCCGGGCAGCGATCCTGCTGCTCGACTATATCCGCAAATACCCCAACAGCCGCGGCTACGGAGAGGCCGTCTTCTACCTCGCCGACTCGCTCTTCCATAAGCGCGACTTCCTCAGCGCGCGGCGCTACTTCCGTGAGATCGTGCTGCGGATCAAGGGCCAGTACTATCAGCAGGCCCTGCAGCGGCTCGTCGAGCTCTCGCTGCGCCTCGGCGACACCACCGACGTCAAAAACTACCTCAATCTGCTGGCCAACATACCCCCGGGGCAGCTCAAGGCGAGCGTGCCCTACGTGATCGGCAAGTACTACTTCTTCGCCAAAAAGACCGACCTCGCGCTCAACACCTTTCGGCAGGTGCGCCGCACGAATCACTACTATGCGCAGGCGCAGTACTTCGTCGGCGCCTGCCTCGTGCGTAAGAAGCAATACCCCGCAGCAGTGAAGCTCTATCGCTCGCTGCTACGTGTCCCGCTCACCGATGACAAGAGCCGCCACGTTCGGGATCTTACCCACCTGGCCATCGGTCGCTTGCTCTACCAGGCCAACAAGACCTCGGAGGCGATCGACCAGTACCAGAAGGTCTCGCGTCGCTCGAAGGAGTTCGACGCCGCGCTCTACGAGATCGCCTGGGCCTACATCAAGGCCAAGGAGCTCCAGCGGTCGCTGCGTGCCCTCGACCTGCTCGTGCTGGCCCAGCCTGACAGCCCCTTCGTCCCCGAGGTGAAGGTGCTCCAGGGGAACATCCTGATCCGTCTCAAGCGCTGGGGGCGGGCCACCGACCTCTTCACCAAGACCCGCGACAAATTCGTCCCCGTGCACAAGCGGATGAAGCAGCTGATCGACGAGCAGAGCGATCCCAATGTCTTCTTCGACGTGCTGCTGGCCCGCAACCTCGGCCGCGGCTCCCTCGCCGTCACCGTCAACGTGCCTGACCTCGCCGTGCGCTGGGTCAAAGAGAGGCCAGACGTCAAGCGGGCGATGAACCTCGTCAAGGACATGCGCGATGTGCGTGAGAGCATCGACGAGTCGAAGAAGCTGATCACGCGCCTCGAGCGCACCGTGAACTCGCCAGCGAAGATCCGCATCTTCCCCGACTTCGCCACCGCCGCGCGCCAGGCCGTACAGGTCGAAAACCGGCTGACCAAGGCGCGCCACCGCATCCTCGAGCGGGAGCAAGAGCTCATCTCCGGCGTCGCCAACGACCAGCAGAAGGCACAGCTCGCCGCGCTTCGGGGCAGGCGCGCTGGCCTCGAGAGCTCGGTGGCCAAGCTGCCCGAGACGCAACGAGAGTTCCAAACGCGGACCAAGAAGCAGGTCGGTCGGATCCAGCAGCTCGAAAAGAAGGTCTCCAAGCTCGAGGTCGTCGTCCAGAGCCTCAAGGCCGAGCTGATCGCCGCCGAGAAGTACTTCGCCGACACCGCTGGGGGCAAGACCGCGGGAGCTCGCAAGAGCTTCGCCGAGGAGGCGTCGGCGATGCGTCGCGAGATCAAGGCGCTGGACGCCCAGGTCGACAACCTCAAGGGGCTGCTCGAGCAGGCCCGGCGTACCGCCGGCGTTGGCGGGGCCGAAGAGGTCGCCGAGCGTAACACGAAGAAGCAGTACAAGCAGCTCGCCGAGAGCGAGCAGGCGATGCTCGAGGCGCTTCGCTCGGGCCTCTCCGGTCGCGCGGCGCGAGAGTTCGACGAGCTCGCTCGGCTGATGAGCCGTTGCAAGCAGATCGATGGCATCCTCGCGGTCTTCAACGCCAAGCTCGAAAAGGGCGTCGAGGGCAAGCTCTCGGCGATTCGCCTGGTGATCGCCGAGGAGAAGGCCCGCGTGGCCAAGTACGATGTCGAGGCCACCGAGTACAAGTCACGCACCGACCGTGTGGCTGGCGCGATCACCTACAAGGGCTTCAAGGCCGTCTCTCAGCGGTTCTACGAGATCGTCGTGCGTTCCGACGTCGGCGTGATCGACGTGGCGTGGGCCCTGAAGGATGCCAAGAGCAAAGAGGTCTCGGCGCTCGTGCGTCAAAGCAAGCGGGATCTGAAGCTGCTCGACGACGAGTTCAAGGAAGTCCTGAAGGACGACAAGAAGAAGTAGCTCTATTAAAGCGGCGGGACGTGCCGTCGATGCGACGAAGCGGGGGCGCTTTGCCCCGAGCGAAGAGGGCAACCTCGATGAAGACACCACCGATCAGGCTCGCCGCGACCGCGTCGGGCGTGCTGCTCTCTGGCTTGCTGGCCTTCGCGTTGCCAGCGCAGGCCGGCCCCTACACGCCTCAAGAGATCGCCGAGCTGAACAAGATGTCGGCCGATCTCAAGCGCTTCTCCCACGCAGCGACGAGCTACAAGCGCACGGTCAACAGCATCGTCCGGCGCACCTTCGAGGCGCGCCGCGCCAAGGTGCAAAAGAAGTACGAGGGCAAGATCAAAAAGGAGGAGGTGGAGGAGCGCACGCGCCGTATCGCCGCGATCACGCTCTTCGAGGACTTCCTCCGTCGCTACCCCAACGACCACCGCTGGACCCCAGACGTCCTCTTTCGCCTCGCTGAGCTCTACTTCGAGAAGTCGAAAGACTCCTTCCTCCTCGCCTCCGACAAGTACATGGCGGACCTGAAGAAGTTCGACAACAAGGAGCTCCCGGAGGCGCCGACGCCGCCAAAGCATGACTACACCCAGACCGTCACGCTCTATCGCCGGCTGATGCGCGACTTCCCAAGCTACCGTCAGATCGAGGGCGCCTATTACCTGCTCGGCTTCTGCCTCTCGGAGATGGATAAGCGCGAGGAGGGCAACCAGTCCTACCTGGCGCTGGTGTGCAAGAACGAATACAAGCCGCCGGTGACCGACGCCGACGTGGTCGTCAAAGCTGGTGGCACGCCGATCGTCGACGGCAAGCCGCAGTATGCCCTCGAGGCCTATAAGAACTGCGTGCCCTTGAAGGCCAAGAGCCGCTTCAACCCCGACGCGTGGATTCGTGTCGGCGAGTACCACTTCGACGAGAACCAGCTCGGCAAGGCGATCGCCGCCTACAAGAAGGTCCTCGAGATGGGCCCAAAGAAGAACGACTACTACGACGAGGCGCTCTACAAGCTGGCCTGGACCTACTACCGAGCTGACATGTTCACGCTGGCGATCCAGCACTTCGACAAGCTCGTGGTCTGGGCCGATGGCGAGGTCAAGCGCACCGGCAAGGCCAGCTCTACGATGCGCCCGGAGTCGATTCAGTACCTCGCGGTGAGCTTCGCCGAAGAGGACTGGGACGGTGACCAGCAGCCCGACGGTATCAGCGGCCTCCAGCGGGCCGAGAAGTTCTACACCGGCCGCGAGAAGGAGAAGCACGTCTACGAGGTCTACCGACGCCTGGCTGATATCTACTTCGACACCACCAAGTACGACCAGGCGGTCGAGGTCTACCAGCTGATCCTCAAGCGCTTCCCCTACCGGGCAGACAACCCCGACATCCAAGACCGGATCATCACCGCCCTCGAGCGCCAGCGCTCCTTCGAGAAGGCGATGGGCGAGCGCGAGAACTTCTCCAAGCTCTTCGGCAAGGGCTCCGAGTGGGAGAAGCGCAACCAGAACAACCCGAAGGCGCTGAAGAAGGCTCGCGAGTACGACGAGCAGGCGCTGATCCAGGCGGCGGTGTTTCACCACAACGCGGGTCGCGAGCTGCGCAAGAAGATGCTCGTGACCCAAAAGACCGCGCTCAAGCTCTCGCTGGCCAAGCGCGCCAAGCAGGAGTACATGATCGCGGCCAAGGCCTACGAGCGCTACCTCGAGCGCTTCCCCAACACCAAAAACAGCTACGAGCTGCGGATGGGCTACGCCAACTGCCTCTACTTCTCCTCGCGCTATCTCGAGGCGGCGACGGCCTACGAGGGCGTGCGCGACTCGAACCTCGACGATCGCTATCGCCAGGAGGCGGCGCTCTCCGCGATCAAGGCGTATGAGGCGTTCATCGACGGACAAATCGCCGAAGGCAAGCTGGTCAAGCCGAAGCTGCCCACCGCCAAGCTGAAAGCCCCAACCAAGAAGCCGATACCCGAGATCTACCGCAAGCTGCAGAAGGCCTTCGACTACTATGTCAAGCGGCTGCCCAAGAGCCCCGACGCGCCACGGATGGCCTACAAGGCCGGCGAGATCGCGTATCGCCACATCCACTTCGATGAGGCGCGCAAGCGCCTCGGCGCCGTATACAAAAACTATTGCAAGAGCGCGGTCGCGATCAACTCGGCGCAGGCGATCCTGGTGACCTACCAGACCGAGAAGCAGCGCAACCTCGACAAGATGGAGGAGTGGGCCAAGAAGCTCTCTTCGGGGAAGTGTGGGGGCGGATCGGCGAAGAAGCACGCTGGTGGCGCTCAGAAGCTCCTCGAGGGCATCCGCTTCGTACGCGCTCAGAACAACTTCAACAAGGCCGAGAAGCTCTACAAGGCGGGCAAGAAGCGCGAGGCGGCGCCGTTCTACGACAAGGCCGCCGTGGCCTATCTGGCGCTCGTCAAAGACAAGCCAGCGTCGGATGACGCCGACAAGGCGCTCTTCAACGCTGCCGTCGCCTTCGAGAAGTCGATGCGCTTCGACTCGGCGACCAAGACCTACGAGCGCGTTTACCAGGAGTACCCCAAGAGCAAGCTCGCCGGCGAGGCGGTCTGGCTCTCGGCGGAAAACCACAAAAAGTTCTTCCAGTTCGACAAGGCGGTGAAGTCGTATCTGATCTTGGCCGACCTGCCGCGCTTCGCAAACAACGAGCACCGCAACGACTCGATCTATAACGCTGCGAACATTCTCGAGTACGACCAGGACTACAAGCGCGCGGCGAAGCTCTTTCTGCGCTACGCCGACCAGCCAAAGGTCAAGCGCGAGGACGCGGCCGAGGCCTACTTCCGCGCCGCGCAGATCTATGAGCGCCAGGGCAACTTTCGTCAGATGGTCAGGCTGATGCGCGACTTCCCGAACAAGTACGGCTCGGTGAAGGGGCAGAAGCCGCGCGCCGTGGAGGCGCTGTTTCGCGTCGCCAAGGGCGCAGACAAGCGCAAGATGTGGAACACGGCGAAGAAGTATTACCAACAGACCGTGCAGGAGTTCTCGATCCGCCGCCAGCCTCCAGGTGGAGCTGCCGCCTCCTTTGCTGCCGAGTCACAGTTTCGTTTGCTTGAAAAAGACCTCGAGACGTTCCTCACGCGGAGCTGCAAGAAGCTCCCGCTGAAGACGCTCGCGCGCTGTGAGAAGTCGATCGGTAGAGAGGCTGTCAAGCTCAAGACCGAGTACAGCAAGATCCTCGGCACGTACCAACGCGCCAAGTGGAGCCTCGCGGCGATGTATCGCTTCGGTTCGATCTATGAGCACTTCGCGAAGGTGGTCAACGAGGGTTACCGCACCACACCCGTGCCGCGGAAGGTCAAGCGGCTCGGCCAAGACGCCGTCGACATCTATCAGGACCAGGTCGCGCAGGCGCTGAACAAGAAGGTCACGCCGCTCGAAGAGGAGGCCAAGAAGCTCTACAAAGACTGCATCACTCGGGCCCGCAAGCTCGGTATCTCGAACAAATACACCGAGGAAGCGGAGCAGCGGCTCAACGCGATCGATCCCGCAAACTTCAAGCCACTGAAGCGCGCCAAGGTCGAGACGGCGATCGAGTAGGAGACGGATGATGACGACGCTTCACCGCACATCACTCCCATTGCTCAGCATCGCCCTCGCCTCATCGTTGGCGATCGGTTGTGCGAGCGACGACAAGAAGAAAGAGACCACCACACCAAAGAAGCTGATGCAGCGGCGATCAGATGGTGCTGGTGGTGGAGGCGACGCCAAGAAAGCCGAGGCCAAGAAGGTCGATGAGGGCAAGGTCGATGAGGGCAAGGTGAAGAACGCCTCCTCGCCCAAGCCCGCTGACAAGCCCAAGCCCAGGCCGGTGGCCGACCCTGCCCCCGCGGTCCCCGCGACCCCCGACCCCTTCGGCAAGCGCCCAGAGCCGCGGTCCGAGGTCACGGAGGCGGTGGCCCTCGTACGTCGCGGTCGATACCTCGACGCGATCCGCAAAGCCAAAGCCGCCCTCAAAAAGAGCGAAAAGTACACGCCCGCGATGGAGATCCTCGCCCGCGCCTACTTTCATCTTGGCAAATACGAGTTCGCAAACGGGATCTGCAAGACCGCCATCGATCTCAACCCCCAGGCTGGAAAGTGCTATAATATCAAGGGTTTCATATCGCTGAAGCGCAAGAACGACCCCGACGCGATCAAGGCCTTCAAGAAGGCCACCGAGGTCGAGCCGCGCCTCGGCGCGGCCTGGCTCAACCTCAGCGCCCAATACCTCAAGGTCAAAAACTACCCAGAGGCGCTGCCGGCAGCGAAGAAAGCCGCGGAGCTGATGCCCCAGCGAGCAGAGGCGCACCTCAACTACGGCGCGGCGCTGCGAGGCACCAAGAAGAACAACGAAGCGCTCGTCGAGTTCACGAAGGCGCTGAAGCTCCGCGCCAACTACGGCGCGGCGCTCTTCAACCTCGGCATCCTCTACCTCGACGCCGAGACGTTCGCCGGGATGGACAAGCTCGCCCAGCTGGCCAAGGCCGAGGGCTATCTCAACAAGTACAAGGCTTCGTTGACCAAGGTCGCCAAAGACGATCCGGTCAACACCTACCTCGAGGCTGTGGCCAAAGAGCGCAAGCGCGAGCAGCGTCGGATCAAGCGCGCGAAGCGCCGCGCCGCCCGCGCCGCCCGTCGTGCCGCCCGCGCCGCCGCGAAGAAGGCCAAAGAGGCCGCGAAGAAGAAGGACAAATGACGATGACCAAGCGACTGATCCGAACTCTCATCGTCGGCGCCCTCGCCTTTCCGCTGGTCTCGGGTGCTGGCGACGCTGAGGCCCAGGGCAAGGACAAAAAGGACGGCAAGGACAGCAAGACCGCTGCCCCGAAGGTCACGGTCAAGCGCGGCAAAGGCGGCAAGAAGATCTTCCGCATCGACACCGGCTTCGTGATCGAAGGCCGGATCCAAAAGCCCAACGCCTTCTATTTCCTCGAGCGCGCGCAGATCAACTACAACTGGCTCAAGCTGAAAAAGGACTTCGTCCCCCGCATCCTCGAGGCGACCAAGCGCGATCCATTTTAGCTAGAGCGCTGACCCGCTTACCTCCCGTCGCCGCGCTGGTCTGCGCTCTAGGGCGCTCTCGGCTCGTCAAGTTTGCGACGTCCTGCGACGTCGTGAATCCTTGCAAAGCCAAGCACATTCAGTATGTTCATGAATGCACTGAAGGTTTCCGGTAACCAACGCGGTTAGGGGTTAACCTTGAGCAACCCCAATCGAGGCAGGTCATGGCAAGACAGCGTCCTGATGGCACAGCACCTCTCGTAGGTACCAACGCCACGAGCAAAGAGAGAGATGCCAGAGCTGCGTTCTTCAAGTTGTTTCGTGACTGCCCAATCCCTGCTGAAGAGCAGCTGATGAATCTTGGGTTGTTTCTCAAGCGTCAGGACCTATCGCGGCTGCTCTTCTTTCACGATCTCTATCAGAAGATCATCAACGTCCACGGCGTGATCATCGAGTTCGGTGTGCGTTGGGGACAGACCCTCGCTCTGATGCAGTCATTTCGAGGGATTTACGAGCCCTACAACTACAACCGCAAGATCATAGGTTTTGATACCTTCTCCGGCTTCCCAGGGGTCTCGGAGCAGGATGGCGCGGCCGCAGTCGTCACCGAGGGCGCCTACAGTGTAACCGACGGCTACGAGAATTACCTCGCGCAGGTGCTCGACTACCACGAGCAGCAGAGCCCCATCTCGCACCTCAAGAAGTATGAGTTGGTGGTGGGTGATGCTACCGTGGAGTTACCACGCTATCTTGAGGAGCATCCGGAGACGGTTGTCGCGTTGGCCTACTTTGACCTTGATCTCTATGAGCCAACGCGCGCGTGTTTGGAGGCCCTGAAGCCGCACTTGACGAGGGGAACGGTGCTTGGCTTCGACGAGCTCAATTTCCCGAGCTTCCCGGGAGAGACGATTGCCCTCCGCGAGGTCCTCGGGCTGGATCGCTACGCGATTCAGCGCTCGCCGCATTTGCCCGTGTCGTCTTACCTCGTCGTCGAGTAGGCCTGATGCACGTCCTGCGTGAACAGCGAGAGGGGGGCGACCTCAAGCGGCTGCGTGAAGCCTGGCGCGCTCGAGAGACCTTCGCGCTCTTACCCGCAAAGATGGAGGTATCGCCGGTATGGCTCGAGGAGGCGCTAGCGCGGCTCCCGGAGCCCCTTCGTGAGGAGCACTTCCTGTTGCTGACCTCCGGCACCACTGGGCAGCCGAAGCTCGTTATCGGTGCTAAGGAGCGCGCCGAAGCCCTTGCCGCGCTCCTACATGAGGTACAAGACGGCGACGCCGCTGCGACCGCAACGTTAGCCTTGCCTATCAGCTATTGCTACGCGCTGGTCAACCAGTTCGTCTGGGGCGAGATCACTGGGCGCCCAGTCGTTGAGACCCGTGGCTTCGCCGATCCCCAGAGTCTCGCAGAAGCCTTAGAGAGAGGCGAAGACACGATGCTCTGCCTCGTCGGTGCGCAGCTACCGCTGCTGTGGCGCTTCTTCTCGGGGCGCGTTTTCGAGCGGGTTGTGCGGCTGCATTTTGCCGGTGGGCGCTTTCCTCAGGAGCGCCTCGCGGAGCTACTGGAGACCTTCCCGCGCGCGGCTATCTACAATAACTATGGCTGCGCCGAGGCCATGCCACGGCTGACGGTTCGTAGGGCAGAGGACTCGAACAGCTGGAGCAACGTTGGCAAGCCACTGCCTGGCATCGAGCTGCGTGTTGGCTCAGCACAGCAGCTGACCTTCAGAAGTCGCTACGGCGCCGTCGCGATCGATGAGGGCAAGGCGCTGCAGATGATCGACGCCGAGACCTGGGTCGCCACCGGCGATCTCGCGCAGGCCAGCGACGATGGGTCCTTTTCCCTGCTCGGGCGTGCCTCTGAGGTCTTCAAGCGGCACGGGGAGAAGGTCTCGACGTCACGAGTGCTGTCGACGGTTGCGGAGGTCTGGTCCCGACAGGCGGTGGCCTTCCGGCAGGCTGATCGTAATGGGGAGGAGGGATACGTGCTCGTGCTATGCCCCGAGCCGGACAAAGCGCAGCTGCGCACCATCTTGCGCCAACTACGCGACTATCATCCGAGGGCGCATTGGCCGCTGAGTGTGGAGGCAGTGACCGAGGTTCCGCTGCTGAGCAATGGCAAGGTCGACCCTCGTGCGTTAGCAGGCTCAAAGAACAAAAAGCAGCTCTGGCGGCAGAGGATTTGACGGTGAACAACGCTGAGAAGCTGAAAGAACTCGTGTTGGACGTGTTGCTGATCGACGATGACCAGTACCACGTCGACCTCAACCGCGCTGACGTGTCAACCTGGGACTCGCTAGGCGTCGTCGCGCTGGCTGTAGGGGTTCATGAGACATTCGACCACCACATGACTCCAGATGAGGCGGTCGCCGTTCAGTCCGTGCGCGACATCGTGAGCTATCTTGAGTCGAAGGGGCTGACGTTTGAGGAGAGCTGAGCGTATCAGCTGGGAAGAGCTCCTGGAGCATGACCTCGGCCGCGTGGAGTCGTGGTGCATCTCCGAGCTAAGCCAAGCCGTAGTGGGATTGCCCTGGCCTCTGCGCGAAGACGCTGCGACGACGCCGACCAACCTCGACACGCTGGTCGTGATAGGCGGCGGTGTGCTCCTCGACGAGGCCAAGGTTTGGCGGCTGCGCAGCGCGCCGACGACGCGGCTGGTCGCGGTGCCGAGCCTCTGGGGTAGCGGCGCGGAGGACTCGCCAATCGCGGTGCTCAACCGCGATGGTGCTAAGGAGATGACGGTCGACGACGCGTTGGTGCCAGACATCGTCGCGCTCTGGCCAAAGGTGCTCGAGAGCCTCTCAGAGCCCCTCTGCCGCGCCGCTTGCGGGGACGTCTGGGCCCATACCCTCGAGGCGCTGCTCTCGCCGATTGCATCGGAGGAGGTCCGCGCAGACACAGCGTTGGTGCTCAAGGAGGTACTCCAGCTGCCGCTAGACGCCGACCTTCGTTGGTTCGAACTTAGCGCGCGCGCCTGTCGCGCCCAGGCGGCCTCGTCGGTTGGGCTGGTCCATGGGCTGGCCCATGTGCTTGAAGGAAAGCTGGCGGCTGCGATGCCCAACGAGCGGCTCGGCCACGCACAGCTCTGCTCGCTCTTTCTGTGGCCCGTGATGATGTTCAACGCCGAGGCTGATCGCTTCAACGAGCTGCTCGCTGCGCACTCGATTGATAGGGATCTCGTGTTCGAGCGCTGCCGCGAGTTTTTCGACGCTGAGCTCTACGCTCGGCTGCTGCCCTTCGTTGAGGAGCATTGGCGTGCTGTGCTCCGCGACGCGTGCACTCGCACCAACAGCGCTCTGGTGCGGCGAACATCGCTCGACTTCCTGAAAGGACTCGTATCGTGAGTGAGCTGCTCACCCGCCCCCCCTTTGGTTCGAGGGATGACGAGCTCTTCGCGCGCGAGATGCATGAGCTGACCAGGTGGCACCTCCAGCATTGCGAGGAGTTCATGCGCGTCTGGCCTGATTGGCAGGCCAACAAACACGTCGAGGAGCTGCCCTATCTTCACGTTGGCTTGTTTAAGCACCTGCTGCTGAAGACCAAAGGGCCAAAGGTGCGTCATGAGCGGGAGCTCCACTCATCATCGACCAGCGGACAGAACCCGAGCCGCGTCGCACTGGACTCGGAGAGTTCGACCCTACAGGCACACTCCAGCCGTGCGATCCTGACGGCACTGGTCGGCGAGGCCAAGCGCCCCCTTCTGGTGCTCGACAGCGCCCGCTCTCTGCGGCGGCGCGACTCTGTGTCAGCCCGTGTGATGGCAGCGATGAGCCTCCGGCCGATGGCTTCGCAGATCCTCTTTCTGATGAAGGATCCCGAAGACCCTTCGACACTAGATTGGCAGGCTGTGGAGCGGTGCCTTGGGGACAACGACCAGGTGCTCGTCTACGGTTTTACCTGGGCGCTGTGGACGGCCTGGGCTCAAGCCGAGATGCCCAACGCCGTTGCGAGGCGGCTGGCCTCTTCGAGAGTTCACTTCGTGCATTCTGGTGGCTGGAAGAAGCTCGAGGCTGTGCAGGTGTTGCGGGAGCGTTTCAACGCTACGTTGCTCGAGAGGGTGGCCGATGGCTCGGCCGTCCTTGACTACTACGGCCTCGTCGAACAGGTCGGGGTGATCTATCCGCTCTGCTCGGCAGGTTTTCGCCATGTGCCGGCTTGGGCCCGCGTCGTGGTGCGCGATCCCTTCACCCTTGAGGCCTTGGGGCCGGGCCAGAGTGGCCAGTTGCAGCTGATGAACACACTCCCCCGCGGAGCGCCCTACCACAACGTGCTCACCGAGGATGTCGGGCGGCTCGTGCCGGACGGGCCCTGCGACTGCGGGCTAGACGGCCAGCGCTTTATCCTTGAAGGGCGAGTCCCCAAAGCAGAGGTTCGCGGCTGTGCCAACACCTGAGACGATCAGCTTCTACCGCTCTCAGACGGGCATCTCGGCAGTTGTCTTGTCTCACCCCATCGATGAGGTGATCGACGAGTGGGCGCGGCTGCGAAGGGCCCTTGTTCGCCGTGTGCCTGAAGCATTTAGCCGTGCCGAGTGGGCCTACCTCATCTCGTTTCTCGCTCGCGAGTCGCTGGAGCAACCCTTCCTCGAGTCCTTCGGCTCGCGTGTAGACGACGAGCCCTCGCTCTTGATCCAGCGGCTCTTTCGTCCCCGGACGCCTATCGCAACATGGTTGCCATCCAACGTCAGCCTGCTTGGCCCGCTGACCCTGGTCTTGCTCAGCCTGATCGGGGGTGAGGTGTGGTTGAAGGAGTCGTCTAAAGGCTCCGAGCTAACCCGAGCCTTCATCGACGCCGTGCTCAAGCTTGAGCCCCGCGGTGCGCTCGCGCGCTTTTTGCGTAGGGCGACCGTCGAGCGCGTGGCTCGTGATGCCGACGCAATCCAGCAGGCCTCGAGCACCTCCGCTGCGCGGGTCTTTTTTGGCAGCGACGCAGGAGCCAAGAGCGTTGATAGCCTGCCCCATCCTCCAGACGCTCCCCTCTTTGCTTTCGTCGATCGGCGCTCGGAGGCGTGGCTTCAACGTGACGCGATCGACGAGGTGGTCGTCGACACCCTGATCAAGGTGCTCGCGGTCTACGGGCAGGCTGGCTGCACCTCGCCCAGCCGAGTGGTCCTGATCGACGGCGACGAGCAGGGCGCGAAGGAGTTGGCACACACCGTTGTTGAGCGCTGGCCTAAGGTCATGCCCGACAAGCCCCAAGCTCACGTGGCCTCGCAATGCGTGATGCTGAGGCAATGGGCCGCAGCTACCGGCTGGAGCGCCTTCTGCGCGGCGGATAATGCTGCGGTGGTCGCTGTAGCGCCGCTGCCGGTCACCCCGTGGCCCAGAGGGCATATGTTGCTGCCGATCGTCTATGGCACCCTTTCCGAGGCGGTGCAGACGGTCCCGGCTAACCTGCAGACCATTGGCCACGCTCTAGTGGACGCCACGGATCGGCGCTGGCTACGAAAGCTGGCCGGTATGTCCGCCAAGCGCTTCATCCCGCTGGCACAAATGCACCAATTCGGACCCACCTGGGATGGATTCGCCTTCTGGCGCGGTCTCTTTGAGGAAGTGGAGTTTCGCGCATGATCATCAAGAAGCACGAGTTCAACAGCCGTTGGTTGGGGCGCCCGGTGGGCATTGTCCAGGATGTTGAAGCCGTTCGACGTGCCGATCCGCAGTTCGAAAAGGAGGCGGCCGCCTTCGATTGGGTTGAGCTGCGGACCACAAAACGACAGCCTGGTGACGGCCTCGCTTTTCACGACATGGGTTTCTTTTATGGCGACACCAACGTCTGCTTTCGTCTCAACCTTCGCGAAGTGAAGGCGCCCTCGTCAACCAACGACCTCAAGGTCATCTCCGCCGCGGAGGAGCCCTTCGAGGTTGACACCACAAACCTCGCGCCCTTTGAGTTCGAGCGGTTTAACGGGCTGCCTGGAATGACACAGGAGGCGGTCGACAGACGCTGTGCCATGATCGCCAACGACACTCTGAAGACCAACCCGGAAACGTCTGTGCGCGTGCTCTACAAGGATCAGCCCCAGGGTTGGTTTTGCGCTGAGGCCCACAGCGCGAGCATCTACCTCACGGTTGCGGGCATGTACAAAGACGCCGTGGTCTCAGGGTTGATCATGTACCAGGTAGCGCTGCGGAGCTACGCGGCGCAAGGTTTTCGAGCCGGCTGGGCAGGCTTCGGTGTACGAAACAACGCCGTGCACAACATCTACGGCTGGATTGGGGCGCGCTTCCACGAGACACGCGAGTCCTGGTTCCGTCTCGCTAGCGAGATCTAAGCTCTTGCAGGTGTTGATGCTGACAGAGGGCGGCGGATCAATGGGCTTAGGCCACGTCGTGCGCTGCCTTGCGATCCGAGCGGAACTTGAGCGCCTCGGTCATGGTACGGTGATGGTGATCGTTGGCGGCGAAGGGCTAGGTGATTTCATGGGCGCCTGGTCGTTCTCCACGCAAGATTGGCTGACCTCTTTGGATGGCGTCCCTGTTGAGGAGGCGGATGTCGTTGTTGTTGACTCCTACAAGGCCGATTCTTCGCAGCTCGAGCGATTGCGCCGCCTGAGCCATCTGCTGGTCTGCCTGGACGATGAGAATCGGCTGGCCTACCCGGCCGATATCGTGCTGAACGGCGGCCTTTTCGCCCCCATGCTCGACTATCCCAAGGTGTTGGAGTGTGAGTACTTGGTAGGCTCAAGCTTCGCGTTGCTACGCCCCGAGTTCATCAACATGCCGGTGCGGAGGATAGGCCAACACAGCGTCGGTGAGGTCTTGATCAGCATGGGCGGACAGGACGTGCACGGGCTGTTGCCTCGCACACTGGATGCGCTCTCAGAGGCCGCGCCAGAGTTACATCGGCGCGTCGTTGTGGCTCCGAGTCTGCCGAATCGCGATGAGGTCTGCGCTCGGGAGGATCAAAACACGACGATACTACACGCACCAACGGCGCTACAGCTGCGCGAGGAGATGCTCACCACCGATGCCGCGGTCTGTGCTGGAGGCCAGACGCTTCACGAGATGGCAAGGGCTGGACTACCCCCAGTAGTGATCGGTGTCGTGGAGAATCAGCGGCCGAACATCGAAGCGTGGGCAGGCGCCGGGTTCATCCATTTTGCAGGTTGGTGGCACGAGGAGGAGCTGATGGAGCGGGTGATAGCTGGCATTCGGAGTCTGGATGACCCAGTCGCACGCGCAAAGAAGAGCGCTATTGGCGTTGAGCTGATTGATGGTCTAGGAGCGCGACGAGCCGCTGAGCGCATCGTCGCCAGAGCGGCTAGGGCAGCCTAGGCCGACGAGGTTCAAATGTCGAAAAAACTCGATCTCTCGGCAGATAAGGTGTTGATCATCGCCGAGCTGTCTGCGAATCACGGCAACTCGCTGGCTCAGGCAATCGAGACCATCGAGGCCGCCGCGGAGGCCGGCGCGGACGCAATCAAGATCCAGACCTACACGGCCGATACGATGACGATCAACTGCGATCGCCCTGAGTTTCGGATTAATGGGGGGCTCTGGAATGGTCGACAGTACTACGAACTCTATCGTGAAGCGCATACCCCCTGGGAGTGGCATGGTGACCTCAAGGCGGCAGCCGAGCGCGTCGGGATCCCACTCTTCTCAACGCCCTTCGATACAGCCGCTGTCGACCACCTTGAGTCTTTCGATGTTCCCGCCTACAAGATCGCGAGCTTCGAGATCGTGGACCTTGAGCTCGTTCGCTACATCGGCGAACAGCGACGTCCGGTGATCATGTCGACCGGGATGTCGACTGTGGAAGAGATTGCGCGGGCGGTAGGCACCCTGCGCCGTGTATGGGGTGAAGAGCAGCAACCCCTTGCGCTGCTGCGCTGTGTGAGTTCCTATCCGGCTCCGCCGGAAGACATGAACTTGGCCACAATCACGCATCTCGGCCAGACCTTCGGTGTGATCCCGGGCCTCTCGGATCACACCCTTGGTAGCGCTGTCGCCGTCGCTGCCGTGGCGATGGGCGCGCGGCTGATCGAGAAGCACTTCACCCTGCGACGGTCCGATGGTGGCCCCGACGCGGTGTTCTCCATTGAGCCGGCGGAGCTGAAGCAGCTCGTCGATAATGTACGGGTCGTTGAGGCGGCTATCGGCTCCGTTCACTATGGCCCCAGCGGCTCCGACGAGAGCAACCTCGCCTCACGCCGCTCGATCTTTGTCGTAGAGGACGTGGGCGAGGGGGCGACCTTCACCCGAGAGAATATCCGCGTGATCCGCCCAGGCCATGGCCTCGCTCCCCATTTGTTACAGAGTGTGCTTGGACGAAGCGCCACGAGGTCCTGCCCACGAGGCACCCCGCTGACGATTGAGCACGTTTTTGGGCTGGAAAAACCAGCCTAGCAGCCTCTTGATCGACGCCGGACCGAGCGAGGGGACGCCATTCGGGCCGAGACCGCGGAGCGAAAACGCAGCCAGAGTAGTGCTACGGCGAGTTTGAGCGACAACGCGTTCGGTTCGAAGGGCTGGTCGCGACGGGAGGGCTAAATCAACAGGCTGCTCGCGAGCAACCTTGACTCGTGAGGAGTTGAGGCCTCATCTATGAGTTACCAACTTGTTCAACCGAGGACGGCGATGTTAGCAAAAAAGAACGTGCTCATAACCGGCGGCACCGGCTCGTTTGGCAAGGCCTTCATTCGAAGTGTCTTCGAGAGAGTGCCTGATGTGCAGCGCGTCGTCGTCTATTCGCGTGACGAACTGAAGCAGTTCGAGATGCGCCAAGATGCGCCCTTCGACGAGCCGCGTATCCGCTACTTTATCGGCGATGTTCGAGACGCCAAGCGCTTGCGCCGCGCAATGGAGGGGATCGACGTCGTCATTCACGCGGCGGCGCTCAAGCACGTCCCCGTTGCCGAGTACAACCCTTTTGAGGCGATCAAGACCAACGTGCTGGGCGCGCAGAACGTGATCGAATGCGCCATGGACAGCGCGGTGTCGCGGGTTGTCGCCCTTAGCACCGACAAAGCGGCAGCGCCGATCAACCTCTACGGCGCCACCAAGCTCTGCTCAGACAAGTTATTTGTGGCCGCCAATAATTTCAAAGGGTCGCGTGACCTCCATTTCTCTGTCGTGCGCTACGGTAACGTGATGGGGAGCCGAGGCAGCGTGATCCCCTTTTTCCTCAAGCAGCGAAAAAACGGGAAGCTAACGATCACTCATCGCGAGATGACACGCTTCAGCATCACCCTCCAAGAGGGCGTCGAGCTTGTCTTGCAGGCGCTCCGGTCGATGTGGGGCGGGGAGCTCTACGTCCCGAAGATCCCAAGCTATCGCATCCTCGATGTGGCGGAGGCGATCGCGCCAGCGAAGCCGCGTGAGTTTTCTGGCATCCGACCTGGAGAGAAACTCCACGAGGAGATGATCACAGCGCCGGACTCGATTAACACGGTGGAGTATGACGACTACTTTGTTATCTTGCCGACGACGCCTACCTGGTCAACCGACGAGTTCATCACGATGACCGGCGGCAAGCGCTGCGAGTTAGGCTTCTCTTATAACAGTGGGATGAACTCCGAGTGGCTGAGCGTCGAGCAGCTTCGCACGTTGATCCGAGAACACGTCGACCCAACCTTCAAACCGGAGAGTTGAGCGTGGCGAATGACAAGCCTCTGCCCTATGGACGGCAGCAGATCACCGATGCCGATGTTGAGTCGGTGGTGGCTTGCTTGCGGGGCGACTGGCTGACCCAAGGTCCGCGGATCGACGACTTTGAGGCAGCGCTCTGTGTGGCAACAGGCGCGAAATACGCCGTGGCCGTGAGCAACGGCACCGCCGCACTTCACCTGGCGACGCTGGCGCTTGGCCTCGAGCGCGGAGACCAGGCAGTGACATCCGCGATCACCTTCGTAGCCAGCGCGAACTGCGTCCGCTATGTGGGTGGCTCGGTAGCCTTCGCCGACATTGATCCAGCGACGGGCCTTATCAACGTCGATCACCTCGAGCAGCGAGTCGGCGAGCTCGTTGCCGCGGGGCGACCGCCGAGGCTCCTGATCCCGGTGGACTTCGCTGGCCAGACCGCCGACCTAGAGCGTGTCCGAGAGATAGCTGACAGCTGTGGGGCGAAAGTGATTCAGGATGCAGCGCACTCGCTTGGGGCGCGCGCTCAACAAGGTGAGAGCTGGGTTTCCGCTATCGACTGCCGTTTTTCTCACGCAGCGATCCTCAGTTTCCATCCAGTCAAGCACATCACCACCGCGGAGGGTGGCGCCGTCGTGACGAACGACGAGGGTCTCGCGGAGACCGTGCGCGAGCTGAGAAGCCACGGTATCCACAAGCACGCGGAGCGCTTCGTACATGACGAAGCCAGCGCCATGATCGGTCCCTGGTACTACGAGCAGGACCGCCTCGGGTACAACTACCGCATCACCGATCTCCAATGCGCCCTCGGCATCTCGCAACTGCGCCGCCTCCCAGACTTCGTCGCGCGCCGTCGCGAAGTCGCCGCTGCCTACGATCAAGCGCTTTCATCCTCAACTCGACTCGCGGGCCGACTCGTACCGCTGGCCCAGCGATCGACCGTTCAGAGCTCGTATCATCTCTATGTCGTGACTGTGCAGGAGGTCGGAGCCTCGCTGGAGCGCCTCGCCCAGCTTCGCGCTGACCTCTACCATTTTCTCCGCGAGCGCCAGATCTTCCCGCAGGTCCACTACGTGCCAGTGCCTTGGCAGCCTTTTCACGGCGCGGCTCCACTCTCGATGTTTCCCAAAGCCGCGGCTTACTACGCCAGCTGTCTAAGCTTACCCATGTTTCCGGCGATGGAGGATACAGACCTCTCGAGGGTTGTCTCCGCGTTGGAGAGCTGGGTCGAAGGGTTAGACTAGTGCCGGCTGGCGAGAAAGTCGTCGGGATCATCCAGGCTCGTATGGCGTCGACGCGGCTACCGGGCAAAATCCTCGCCCCGATAGTCGGTCAGCGGCCTCTTCTGGTGGTTCTCCTTGAGCGCGTGCGTTCCGCCCAGCTTGTGGACGAGTGGTGGGTCGCGACGTCAGATCGTCCCGTTGACGCACTCACCGGTGCATGGGCCGAGGCCATGGGTGTGCGTACCTTTCGTGGCGACGAAGAGGACGTGCTAGCGCGCTTCACTGGCGTGATCACTGCGTCTCAAGCCGACTGGATTGTGCGTCTGACAGCAGACGATCCCTTCGTTGATGGGGGGATCGTCGATGTGCTCGTTGAGCAGCGGGTTCGTCTCGGCGACAGTGGCGTGACACTCGGTGAGGTCTCGAGGAAAACGCCCCTCGGCTATTGTCCTCAGCTCGCTCGGGCGGTGGATGTCGTCCACGCGGCGGCGGAGCTCGAGATGGGGCATTATCACCGCTCTCACGTGCTTTCAGTGTTCGCCGAGCGTGGGAAGCTGGTCGCGCTAGAGCTGCCGCCGACGTGGCCCGAGAGGCCAACGTGGCGTTGGACCGTTGACACGCCAGCGGACCTGCAGATGGCGCAGCACGCCTTCGCTCGCTTTGGCAATGATTGGGCTACCTCGCTCTATCCCGCGATGGTGTCGGCGTTGGATGACGCACCCGAGGTGGTCGCAATGAACCAACAGGTGCAGCAGAAGACTCTGGAGGAAGGATGACGCTCGCTTCAGATGCGCTCGCCGGTCGACTGATTGGTGTCACGGGGGGTGCCGGACACCTCGGCACTGCGATCACGGGTAGCCTCGCCCGCGCGGGCGCCTACGTGCTCGTGCTCGATCAGTCCTCGGAGGCGCTTGACCGACTCGGCAGCGAACTTTCGGGTGTTCGCGCTCGAATCGAGCTGGTTCACGCTGACATCTCGTCCATCGACGAGGTCGAAGCCGCGCTTGGTGACCGTGTGCTTGCTGGCTGGGTCAACAACGCCTACGCCGGAGCCGGCGGCAAGCTCCTCGAGCTCAACCGTGCCGACGTCGAGCGCTCGATTCAGAGCGGGCTAGTCGACGTCATCATGCTGACACAGTGGGCGGCGAAGCGGATGATCGCCGCACAGGTCAAGGGGGCCATCGTCAACATCTCGTCGATGTACGGCGTCGTCTCCCCAGACCCCTCCACGTACGACGATCACCCGCGCTTCCACAACCCGCCGGCCTATGGGGCGGCCAAGGCAGGTGTGGGTCAGTTCACGCGCTACGCGGCTTGCCACCTCGCGACCCATGGGATCCGCGTCAACGCTGTCTGCCCCGGTCCCTTTCCCAGCCCCGCTGTTCAGCAGCATGAGAGCTTCATCGCAGAGCTTGACAAACGGGCGCCGCTCGGGCGGATCGGGCAGCCGCCGGAGGTGGGGGAGGCCGTCGCGTTCTTGTTCTCATCGGGCGCGAGCTATATTACGGGACACGAGCTTCGTGTAGACGGTGGATGGACAGCTTGGTGACTGGGGCGGGCCAGCTCGTTCTGGGCACGGTGCAGTGGGGCCTGAGCTACGGTGTGGCCAACACCCGTGGTAAGCGTCCTGACGAAGCCGAGATCCGCCAGATGCTTCAAGAGGCGAGTCTCGACGGTGTGACGACCCTTGACACGGCGCGCGCTTATGGGGTCAGCGAAGAAGTGATTGGCCATTGCCTCGCGGGAGACTCGAGCTGGCGAGTCCTGACGAAGCTCGCTCCCGGGGTCAAGACAGCCTCCGAGGCCGTCTCGAGCCTTGTCAGAAGTCGGCTGGCGCTGCGCCGCGAACGTCTCGATGGCGTCTTGTTACACCGCTTCGAGCAACGGCGAGTCGGCGACGGGGCGGTCTGGGACGCACTCTGCCGGCAGCGCGACGACGGTCGAATAGCAAGACTTGGTGTTTCCGTGCTCACGACGGAGCAGGCGGCGGCGGCGTTGGACGACCCGGAGGTCGAGCTGATCCAAGTCGCAGCGAGTCTTTTCGACCAACGCCTAGCGAGACAGGGGTTTTTCAAGCGTGCTGTCGAGCGTCGCAAGGAGGTGTTCATCAGGAGTGCTTTCTTGCAAGGCGCAGCGCTTATGGAGCCCAGAGCGCTGCCAGCGCACCTGCGCGCTCTTGGACCCTCTCTATCTGCAGCAGGAGAGGTCGCCAATGAGCTGGAGATCTCACGACCTGCTCTTCTCCTTGCTTATGTGCGGTCTCTGGGCGCAAACGTTATTGTTGGATGTGAGAGTGTTGAGCAGGTGAGACAAAACCTCCAAGCCTGGCGGGAAGGCACCCCACATTTTCAAAAGATTCAAGCACTTGCCTCGTCAATCCTCTTGCAAGACGATCATCTTCTCGATCCGTGGCGTTGGCCTCCAAAGGCGTGATCAGCGCGTTGGCATTTGGGTGCAATTCTGACTATGATTTCCACGTCAACACGACGTTCGCCGGAACTTTCAGACGCACGAGACGTCCATAGAGGGCACTAGCCCGAGGACCCACATGGCAACTGCAAGCAAGGACAGCCAGCAGAAGCAACAGCAGGCTGCCAAGAACCAGCCGAAGATCCTGCGCATCGGTGTGATTCAGGCCGGAAAGATCGTCGAGGAGCGGCTCGTTCGTCGTCGTGAGGCGGTCAACATCGGCGCTTCGCCGCGCAACACGATCGTCGTGCCAGCCTCGACGCTGCCACGTAGCTTCACCCTCTTTGAGATCTCCGGTGGCCAGTATCAGCTGGTCTTCACCGAGAACATGGACGGCCGGATCTCCATCGGCAACCAGGTGATGTCGCTCGAGCAGGCGCGCCAGCAGGGGCACGCCAAGCAGGCTGGCAAAAACCTGACCCTGGCGCTGACCGAGCAGTCGCGCGGCAAGGTGCTGCTCGGCGAGGTGACGCTGCTCTTCCAGTTCGTCGCTCCACCGCCGATCCAGCCTCGCCCACAGCTGCCACCCTCGGTTCGTGGTGGCCTCGTCGGCCAGATGGATTGGCTCTTCGCCAGCAGCTGGGCCGGCTCCGCGGTCGCGATCACCTCACTCCTCATTGTCCTACATATGATTGATTTTCCAAGGGAAACCGCGCCAGACGTCGTGCCAGACGACTTCGCCAAGTTCATCCCCGCGGTCGAGAAGCCCAAACCGAAGGTCAACAAGCTCGAGAAACTCGCCAAGGTTGGCGAGAAGAAAGTCGCCAAGGTCGCCCAGCCCCAAAAGGTCTCTGGCGGCAAGAGCCGCGGCAAGGGCAGGTCAAAAGGTAAGGGAAGGGGCAAGGCCAAGGGCCCGCCCTGCGATGCAGCTTGTCAAGCCAAGAGGGCAGCCGAACGGCGTGCTCGTCTCGCCGCACAGGTGGCGAAGATGGGCGCGTTAAAGATCCTCGGCGCCAAAGGGAAAGGCCCCGGGACCACGCAAGATCTGCTGAAGTCCGGTGACCCCGGCACGGGTGCCGACAAGGCCTTCAAGGGTGTTGGCGGTGTCACCACCAGCGGCAAAGGCAAGGGTGGTCTCGGCGGCAAGGGCGGCTCCAAGCGAGGCGGCAAGAGCGTGGGCATTGGCGGCCTTGGCGGTCGCGTCAGCGGCCCCGGCAAGGTCAGCACGGGCGGCAAGGTTGTCGAGAAGGTACCGAAGGCGATCGTCAAGAAAGCCGGTGGAACCAAGATCGACGGCACGCTGAAAGCCAGCGCCGTCGCCCGCGTGTTGCGTCGCGGCATGCGCGCGCTGAAGAGCTGCTACCAGCGTGCTCTGAAGCGCAACCCCAAGCTCAGCGGCAAGATCACAGTGATCCTCACCATCGGCTCCACCGGGAAAGTCTCCCGCGTGGAGATCGACAAAGACAGCGTTGGCGATAGCGCCGTGACCTCTTGTATCAAGAGCTTCTCCAAGCGCTGGCGCTTCCCGCCGCCCGATGACGGCGATTCTGTTGAGGTTTCCTTCTCTGTCGGCTTCCAGTCTTCCGGCGGCTAGGAATCGACAGAACGCCTTCGGGCTGACCCTCCCACTCTATCCATGTTATAAACCGGTCAACGACGCGTAGACTCCGAACGCATCTGCGATCTGCGACAACAAACAACTGGCATCGTTTTCCGAACTCGCGGCAAAAAACGCCGATGTAGGCAAGAGTATCTCGAGGTGTTCAAAAGGATGTCTGTTTTGGCGTACAGAAAACGGTGCGTAGATGGAAAAAACCGGGAAAAACCCTGTTGTTGACACTGCCTATCCGGCGCGACATACTCCCATGACGCATGAACAGGTATTGACGGGAAAGCGATGATGCGCACTCGACAAAATGTGCGAAAAGCACAAGGAGCCAGGTGGTTAGGTCGCTTGGGCCTGCTAGCGCTCTTTGCTGCTTCAACGGTTCTTGCCCAGGGGGCCGAGCCAGCAGCAGCTCCAGTGGCGAAGAAGCCCAGCGAGGTCAAGTTCAAGAAGGCCAGTCAGCTCACCGCAGGTGAGCAGCTGAGCCAGTCTCGAGTCTACATCGCTAAGATGCGCACGATCCTCATCCGCGTGCAGAAGCTGGCGAAGAAGGCGCGCAGTGACAAGGACCTCATCAAGCTCAACTGTGTGAACGACAAGCTCGTCCGCATCAAGGGCAACCTACGCCTCGCGGAGCACCTCGAGAGCAACCTGAAGACGGCCGCCGCGCGCAACGACGCAGGCGCCCGCAACCACGAGTTCTCAAAGCTGACCATCACCTATCAGAAAGTAACCGTTCTCGGCCAAGAGGCCGATGCGTGCATCGGGGAAGAGATCTCTTATGTTGGCAAGGCCAAAGTGACGGTTCAAGTGGATCCGGACGTCGCCCGTCAAGGCGACCCCACCATCGAGCCACTACCGCCGCTGCCAACCATACGACCGCCGCTTGCGTCACCATTTCTATAGGTTCTATAGTTCTATTTCTATAGTTCTATAGAAGTCAGCGGACGGGTGGACAACACGACGTTTGCACACGTAGAGCGGCGGTACCCTTGGGCGGCGAGCGCTCACTGAGCTGACGCAATAACGACAGAAGCAAAGACTGCAGCTCTCATGCGATACGCGACACGACTAGTATGCGCCCTGTCAATACTCGGCCTAATACTCGGCGCCTTCGTCTCAACGGCGCAAGCGCAGTTTCAAACGCCGGTGCGATACAACGAGGGCCCTGGGGTTAAGCTGACGGATGGCTTGGTATTCCATCCAGGCCTTGCAGTGGAAGGGCGATATGACAGCAACGCGTTGCTTCTCGACTCATCGCGTGGAGCTCCGTACCTTCGTCTGATCGCTCATCTCAGCCTCGCGACCAACTCGCCGCAGCGTCTCACGGGCGGCGACGGGCGCATCGCGAAGCAGACCGTGCGCTTTGGGCTGCAGACATCGCTGGCTTACCGTGAGTACTTTAGCGACGTTGATGCGGTCACGAACCAGCGTGCCCTCGAGATCGGTGGGGCGTTAACCTTCAGCTGGACGCCGAGCCGGTACTTCACCTTCGAGCTTGTTGATAACTACACCCGCAGCGTACAGGCTCGCAACTCGCTGCTTGTCAGTGGTGAGAGGACTTCGACGACCCTCAGTCAGAACCTCAACCGGCTTACGGCGCGTGGCATCCTGGTTCCAGGAGGCGGCCGACTAAGCCTGTCTTTGGGCTACAGCCTCAACCTAAACCTCTTTGAGGATAGTGGCTTCGAGGCCGCGAATAAGCTTGCCCACGAAGTCGGCTTCCAGGGTAAGTTCAAACTGCTGCCCAAGACGGCCCTCACCCTCGACGTCATCCAGCAATTCACGACTTACATCGAAGACCAGACGCCCAACAACGACTCGAAGCCCTTTCGCGTCTACGCAGGCTTCACCGGCTTAATCACCCCGCGCTTTGGCGTGCTTCTCAAGGTAGGCTACGGTAACAGTATCCACGAAACGGATGGTTCGTTCAGTAGCGTCATCGCCAAGGCCGAGGTTGGCTACGCCATCGCCCCAACGGCGAAGATGAAGGTTGGCTTCGAGCGTTCCTTCGCCGACTCTCCGTTTGCTAATTTCTATACCGATAATCGCGTCTATGCTGGCTATGATCACCTGATCGCGAGCCGCTTCGTGCTCCACCTCAACCTGGCCTATAGCTATCGCGACTTTGGCGGTTTTCCGGCGGCTGGCCTAAACGGCATTACCAAGATCAGCCAGAACCTGCTTAGCGGAGTGTTGGCGCTCGACTACCAGATCAAAGAGTGGGTTTATGTCGGAGTCGGGTACGACCTGCAGCTACAAACCGTCTCCGACGCTCCGAACGCAGGTGAGACAATCGGTGCCATCGACTTCAACCGACACCAAGTCTATGGGAAGGTAGGCATCTCCTACTGAACACCCACGGTGAGAACGTCACCATACCTCTCGATGTCTTGTCGGCTCTTCTTTTCCTTGTTCACATTGGTTCTCCTGTCGAGTTGTCAGACAGACGGAGGTGTGCGTGTACCACCACCTCCCGTTATCAAGGCTCCTAAGGTAGCTGTCTCGGCAGGCGATGTACTGCAGATCCAGGTCTTTGGCGAGAAGGACCTTACAGGCAAGTACCAGGTGTCCGATAGCGGAACCATCGATTTTCCGCTCATCGGTCGCATCAAAGTTGCTGATCTCACGCCTCCGGCGGTCGTCAAGCGGCTGCGTACCCGTCTAGCAGACGGCTACCTCAAGAACCCCCATGTCTCGGTATTCGCGGAGGGATACCAGAACAAGAAGTCGATTTATGTTTGGGGACAGGTACGTCGGTCTGGCGCCTTCCAGTTCACCAGCCAGATGCTACTCATCAAGGCCCTCACTCTCGCGGGTGGGTTGACCCCCATGGCCAACAAGAAGGCGATCGTCGTAACCCGGGTGGAGAAGGGGAAGCGAACGCGCTACGCGACACCGATGAACCGCGGGCAGTCTGCGAACTTCACCCTGAGGCCGGGTGACGTGGTTTTCGTGCCTGAGCGCGTGTTCTAGCTCTAGAGCGCTGATCCGCTTACCGGACCCGCGAGCTGCGCGAAGGATGCGGAATCACAGCGTAGGAGCGAGCAGGGCGCCTGCTGGTAGCAAGCAACCGACGAGCGACAACCGCTGTGATGTCGCAGACCAGCGCGGGAGGTATGTTGGTCAGCGCTCTAGTGCCCCCACGTTCCCGCGCCGGTCGCTGTCAGCACCCATGAACACTGGCCGTTGTCTTCAACCGTGTTCTGCGAGTCCCGAGCGATGGCCTCCACCGCGGAGAAGTCCTTGAGGGTGAAGGTCACCGTCGGGCTCTCAAGCGTCACGCTGCTGTCCTTGTTGCAGATCAGCCGATCGGCACCAGCAGAGTCATAGAGGATCGCCGAGTCGTTCGCACTCGACGCCTCGGCGAGGATCGCATCGCAGCCTATAGCTGTGATGGTCGTACCATCAAATGCCATAAGCCGCGCATATTGCGGATGACCGATGAAGGTGTCGTTGCCAGGCCCGTCGCTGAAGCTGGCGCGATCGAAGCCACCGTTTTTCGCGATCGCAGTAACCGTCGCGAAGCCAAGGAGCGTCCTCTGCACCTCGCTATCATAGGTCACCTTCACCCGCGATGGCGTGCTCTCGAAGAGATCGTTGTCGGCGCTGTCGTATAGCGTTGCCTTGTCTCCTGGGTCGCTGGCGTGGAGCGTGATCTCCTGCGAACCCTTGATGTTGACCGCGTACAGCTTGGACGCCATGCGTACATGTTTTGCGTCGACGATGACGTTGTCATCATCGCTTGAGTCGTAGACCACCGCGCTATCATCGGCCTTGAGCTTCGCAAAGAGAGAGGAGGCCAGGACACGCACCTGGCGGCTGTCCGAACTCATCGCAAGTTGACCAGGGTGAGAAACAACGGCCACCTTCGCGTCGGACGCGAAGACCCTGCCAAGACCCTTGGGGTCCACAAGAATGCTCACAGACGAGTGGTGGCTTGCCCTGAAGTGCTGGTTGTCGAGACGTACCCCCTGTTGTCCGTTAGGGTTCCACTCGCCTTCTCTACGGGCGTGTGTCACGAGGGTGGTGACGCCTCCGCTATTCTGCAGTTGGAGGCTATCACCGTAGGATGCCATGGTGTAGTTCGTCAGGCGGGGCTCGGTCCCTGGATCCTGGGCCAGGAGGTTCGATTTCGCGGTTGTCTCGCCCTGGTCGAGGAAGTAGTGCTGGTTGCCGAAGCGGTCATCCGCGTTGGCCTGGAAGATGTTGTTTTCGATCTGGAACTGGTCTCCGCTGATCGCAATCAAGCCCCAGCCGCGGTTGTGAGAGAAGAGGTTGTCGCGGATCGCGATATTGCTGAAATGATAGGTTCCCGTCGGAGGCACTTGTGAGGGCTCGGCGAGCATCAACCCCGTGGTGATCCCGCCAAATACGACGTTTTGAGAGATCGTTACGTTCTTCATGGGGGTGTGCAACCACATTCCGTAGCACGCCCCGTTGATGATCGTGTTGTGCTCGACCAAGGAGTCCTCCAGGTTGGTGAGCGTCAGACCGTCGCCGCCAGTCCCGTTACCCGGGTAGATCAGACTGTTTCGAGCGACGTCCAGCCTCTTGCTCTTGCGCAGGACGATGTTGCCATAGGACACGTGTGTCATCCTGTTGTCCGTGACCAACCCATCGTCTGCGCGATCGAGGTAGAAGCCGCCATGGTGGCCCCAGACAGAGTTGTTCTGAATTCTGGCTCTGGGTAGCCCCTTGACATCTCTGGCCATCAGGACGCCGCCACCATACCAGTAGGCGGAATCGAAGCTGTTTCCCTTGATCTCCAGCCCATCGACGATGGCGTCGCCGGCTTCGAAGCGAAAGAGCCAGGATACCGCTGGCTTGCCACTCAGCGCCTCTTTGCCGGCTTGCGGCGGCCTGTTCGCGGTGTGGAAGGTGCAGTCGCGAATCCTGGGCACACCTCCCTTGATCAAAAAGGCTGTGGTTGCGCCCTCTCTGTCGAGGTCGCGCTTCCAATAAACCTTCACACCCGTGAGCTGGAGTTGAGCTTGGCCGTTATTTGGGGCGAATACAATAGCTCCGTCTCCGACAATGGCCAGCGTCCTATCTTGAGCCCCCTTGATTGACACGCCTCGCGTTAGCGTGATCTTTCGGTCAACGAGAACACCGCCCTGAGGCAAGGAGACGACGTCTCCCTTCGAGAGGCTCACGATCCAACTGGTCAGCTTCGCGTCGTCCTTGACGGGGAGCGGACTCCAGGCTGCCAGATCCAGCGCCTCATCGGTCGCGATCATACGCCTTGGTGTGTTGTCGGCGCCAAGCTTGAAGCTATAGGCCTTTCGATTGGTCCCGAACGCGCGACCGAGGTCTCCTGACGTGAAGTCTGAGTCCTGCAGGTTGCCCTGCTCGGTGAGTTGCTGCACGTTAGCGAGCTTGTGCTGTGTATAGTTCGAGACGACTTGATTCTGATGCAGAACATTGTACGCGAGGTGTAACTGGCCACAGGTCTCGACGTCTAGCGCCGCGCCTCGCGAGTAGGCCACCACGTTGTAGGATAAAGTCGCCTGCGACACGCGCATGAGGGAGACGCTCGTGCCGTTCAAGCTATGAAAAAAGTTGCGCTGCATGGTCACCAGCCCCGCATCCAGGATGGTCAACCCATTGCCGTTGCCGTTCAGTAGCGTGTTGCCGGCGAAGCTCAGCTTCGAGGTCTTGCTGATCCGTAAGCCGACGACTGCTGTGTAACGTTCAATACGGTTCGATTTGATCGTGACCTCCTTAACCTGATCAAGCGCCATCGCTGTAGCGTTGTTCAGAAACTGGGTCCTGTGCACGATCACGCTCTTAGCTTGTTGGGCGCTCACCGCTGTTCCCCCAGCCTCAAGGATGCTCTTCATCACGACCAGGCGTGCGTCGCTTCCGATCAGTAGGAGCGGCATTGACCCTTGCCCACCATGTAAGGTGCTCGTGCTAATGGTGGTCAAGCTCTTCGCACCTCGGACGTCAATCAGCGGCTCTGTATTGCGGGTAGGATCGGCGTCGACATAGCGGATCACGCTGTTATCGACCATCAAGCTCCCTCGAACGCGAATGCCAGATTTGCGACCCTTGAGTTGAAGCATCACGTTTCGCAGCGTCAGCACCCCTGAAGCGATAGTCAGCCCGCCCGTGGGGTCGATGATCACGGTCCCAGGTCCTATGACCTCAGTAGTAGCCGAGAGCATCAACTCGCGATCTATGTGAACTGGCTCCTTGGGAATGGTCAGCCGCGGTGGTCCCTGCTCGAGCAAGTCTTGCCACGATGGCGTCCTGCCGAAATCGGGGGTCATGCCATCCCCGCTCTTCAACGCTGCATGGCGAGTGTTGCAACCCGACATGGTGAAAAAGACTAAGAGGATCAGCGTGATGAACGATTGAACATCGCGAGCCACGACATAGCCAAGGAGAGCTGAGTGTCTACGTTCTCGCATCGTGTGAACCTAGAATAGTGAAGGTGCGGCCGATTGCAAAGAGACTCACGGGACCATAGCTTTGGAGCGCATAGCTAGGTCACCTTCATGAGTGGGATCAGCTCTCACTTCTTCAGGTTCTCCCTCGCCCGTGAACTCGGGCACTGCCGCCTTCAATCGTTGTCGTAGAGTCGCGATCTCAGTCGTGCGAGCGATCTGCAAGAGGTCATCAATGAGTTCGGTCGCTTTGGCGAGGCCGTGCTGCTGGTACTTGCCAATCCAGATGCGGGGGTGCTTCGTCTTGGTCACGTTTTCTGTTGAGAGGTTGATCTCCTCATAGAGCTTCTCGCCAGGTCGCACCCCGCTGAATACAATCTCGATGTCCTCGTCCGGTTGATAGCCTGAGAGCTTGATTAGGTCCCGGGCGAGGTTGACGATCTTAACCGGCTCCCCCATCTCAAGGATGAAGATCTCACCTCCCTCGCCCATGGTTGCGGCCTGCAGGACCAGCTGTGAGGCCTCTGGGATCGTCATAAAGTAGCGCTGCATCTCGGGGTCGGTGACCGTGACGGGCCCGCCAGCGGCGATCTGCTGCTTAAAAAGCGGCACCACGCTGCCCTGGCTGCCGAGCACGTTGCCAAAGCGCACTGTGATAAAGCGCGTATCCGAACACTCTGCCAGCGCCTGAATGTAAATCTCTGCGAGGCGCTTCGAGGCTCCCATTACTGAGGTTGGGTTCACAGCCTTGTCGGTGGATATCATCACGAAGACCTTCACACCATGCTTGTCAGCAAGATCAGCCAGTACTCGTGATCCCAGGACGTTGTTTCGAATCGCCTCGCCGGGATTATCCTCCATTAAGGGTACGTGTTTGTGCGCCGCCGCATGGAAGACCACCTCGGGCTGCAGCATTCGCATCACCTGGTCAATGCGCTCGTGATCGGTGACGTTCGCGATGACTGGACGGGCGTTGTCGAAGCCGCGTCCCTTCAGCTCGCGAAGCAGGTGAAAGATGGGGTTTTCAGCCTGATCAAGGATTGCCACCTCCTGAGGCGCAAAACGCGAAATCTGACGTACGATCTCTGAGCCGATGCTCCCGCCAGCACCCGTGACCAGCACGCGCCGCCCCTTCAAGGCCGCACAGATTGCGTCTTCCTCGAGCGTTACTGGCGCCCGACCGAGCAGGTCCTCGATGCGCACCTCGCGGACCTTGGAGATGTTGACGCGCCCAGAGAGGATCTCGTGTAGGCCCGGGATGATTTGAATTGGTAACGAAGCGACCTCGGCCAGCCGTATGATCTCGCGTAAGGCCGCTGCTGGTACGTTAGCCATGGTGATGATAACGATGTCGGCGTTGTACTCCTCGGCGAGCTGAGGAATCTCCGCACAGCTGCCGAGCACGCGATGACCATGGATGATCGTGTCTCTCTTCATCCGATCGTCGTCGACGAAGCCAATGATCTCGAAGCCTACGCTCGGGTTCGCGGCGACCTCTTTGGCGATCATCACCCCTGCCGAACCGGCACCAGCGAGCAGCGCTTGCTTGCGCCTCTTTTCTTGTTGGGCTTCGCGGACGGCGAGAGACCGCTGCTCGACGAGCACGCGCCAAAGCAGACGAGCGCCCGTTAGCGCCACCGACGTTAGGATGAGTTCGGCTGCGAGGACGCCATAGGGGATGCGAGAAAAGGCCTCATTGAAGACGAGACCCGTGGTCTTGAGAAACCATGGAAAGGCGAGCCGCAGCGCGACCACAACAGAGGTGCCCGTGATCATCGCTCCCGCGATACGGGGTAGGTCGCGGAGGGCTATGTAGCGCCAGACGAGACGGTAGATACCAAAGGCGATCAGAACCGAGATGCGCAGCAGCACGAAGTAGGGAGCTATGAGAAAGAACTGCTTGAGATAGAAGCGCGGCGGCACACCCTCGAAGCGCATCAGGTAGGCCATCGCCAACGCGATCACGACCAAGAGTGCGTCGACGGCAACCTGAAGCGCTCTGCCTCGGGAGAACGTCATAGTGGTGCTCTCGTAGTCAAGAACATCTAGAAAAAGCGTTTGTATTCAGCTTGCTGGAGTGTCTCCAGCGACTCATCGTGACCGATTCCGTGGGAGTTGTCGACGATTTGACGAGTTGGTGCGATGACGCTCAGGTTTTGCTTGGAACCTCATGCAACCTCCAAATGGCGAGCCTCTCGCACCTTGATTGCGGCGGCTCTTGCGTTGTGTTGGTAGGTCGCTCCGTCGAAGAAGACGCGCGCCCAAGCTTCCAGACAGACGCACTTCCAGATCACGTCGTTCCAGTAGGGGTTTTTGTGGTCGTTCCAGATCTGCTCGAGCGCGTTGGTGTCAAACCAGCCACGCTCCCGTGCCTGCCGGCCAAGGAGAAGATCGCGTGTGAATTCGGGATGTAACTCCCGCATCCAGCGCCTCACCGGCGTGTCAAAGCCGACCTTTCGACGATTGAGGACGAACTCTGGGAGCACGTCCTTGACTGCCTCGCGCAGCACCCACTTGCTCGTTGCGGCGTGGATCTTGAGTCGATCCGGCAACGTAAAAGCGAAGCGCACGATGCGGGGATCGGCGATGGGGACTCGCGACTCCAAGCTGTTGGCCATGCTCATGCGGTCGTCCTGGTGGAATAGACCGGCCAAATAGGTTCGAGCATCCCAGTGGAGCAGCCTCGTCGTGTTGTCTCCCGGGGTCGCGTCCACGAGCTGCGAAAAGGTCTCCCAGAGCTCCCGACGGTCCCAATGCTCTTCTTGTTGCAGCACGGCGTTCCAGATCGTCTCTGGGACCTTAACGAAGTGGTCGAAGTAGCGACGCCGATAGTCGTGCAGATTCCGCAGGGTGCGAAGCGCGCGGCGCAGGTTGTGTCGATCGAGTAGTTGCTTGAGCAGGCTGCCTCCCACCTGGTGTTCTGCGCCTTCCTTCCTCGCCCTCCGGCGCAAGAACCTCGTTAGCAGCAGCCGGCCGATTGATAGGGGTAAGACGCTCGGTTTGGCGAGGGCGTAACGCGCGTAGCCGCCAAAGATCTCGTCTGCTCCCTGCCCTCCAAGGCAGACCGTGACCTTCGAAGCCGCCAGGCGGCTGACATAGTACATAGGAAAGAGCGCGGGACCGATCACAGGCGCGTCTTGATAGTAGAGCAGCTGCTCAAGATCCTCTGGGAAGGTGCTTCCGTCAACCGTGATCAGGTCCAGGTCGAGCCCCAGCGCTTTCGCCGCTTCCTCTTGGTAGGGCCGCTCGTCGATCACCCCTTGGCCAGAGAAGTGGACACCGAAGCCATGACGCAGCCGGCCGGTCTCGCGGGCAAAGGCCGCGACCGCCGACGAGTCGATGCCGCCACTGAAGAAGGCTCCCACCGGGACGTCGGCCATCAGCTGCTCATGAACCACGCGACGCAGGAGGTCGCGCAGCTCGAAAACCGCCTGCTCGCGCGATATCCGAGCGTTGGCGAAGCGTTCAATTCTCCAGTAGCACCAGGTTCGCTGTTGGCTTCCAGGCCCGATCAGCATCGCGTGCCCTGGCTGCAGCTGAGAGACGCCGCGGAAGAAGGTGCGCTCGAAGAGCGGCGTGTGGAAGTTTAGGTACTCGGCGATCGCCCGTGGTTCGACCTCTGCATCGATCGCACCGACCAGCGCCTTCAGCTCGCTGGCGAAGAGCACCCGCTGGCCGTCGTCGTGGACGTAGAGCTGCTTGACGCCGAGGGGATCGCGTACGAGCAGCAGCTGACGGGTCTCGCGATCCCAGAAAGCAAAGGCGAAAATCCCCGCCAGTTCCTCGAGGCATTCGGTGCCGTTCGCGCATAGCAGGCGCAGCAGAACCTCTGTGTCTGAGGTTCCGACGTAGTCGCCAAAGCGTGCCTGGAGGCCATCTCGATAGTCAAGGTAGTTGTAGAGTTCGCCGTTGAAGGCGATCCAGTAGCGCCCACCACCCTCGGACATAGGCTGGTGGCCACTGTTGCTCGTATCGACGATAGACAGGCGGCGATGCCCCAGACCAAGGCCGGGTTCGGTGTAATAGCCCTCATCGTCGGGGCCGCGGTGGACCAGGGCCCGGGTCATCCGCACCAGCACTCGGCGGTCTACCTCTGCTTCGTCGTAGCGCATGATGCCAGCAATGCCGCACATCTTCTTAATCCTCGTTAGCGGTGAGCTTGAGCAGTTGTACCTGGTAGCCCAGGGTTGTCCATCTCGCTTGCAACATACCGCGAGCGGTCGGTAGTCGCAGCCGTACCGCGTCGAGCTGTGGGAGGCGGGTGAGCACCCTCTTCGTCGACCAGCTTAGCGTCGTAACGAGAACCGCCAAATCCTCGGCGCGGGTAGAGCAGATCTCCACCGCATTGGGTTGCAATAGACCGTAGCCAGGCGAGTACCAGCCCTCAAGAGGATCTTCAGCGCCGCGGGCGATGTTGACCTGAAGCGGACTCGTCGCCCAGTGGTCAACCTCGATCGTATGGTCGAAGCCACGGGCCGTCGTGCCATAGTCGCGTGAAGCGGGCGCCAGGTTGAAGCTGGGCGCGAAGTGCAGCCGCGACTCAACAACCAGCGGAGCGCCTACCCTGATTCGGTCGACGAGCACCAGCCCGTAACCTCGCAGCAAGGCGACCAAGCGCCAGTGGCGGGCGCGCAACCGCCGGTAACCGTCGTGGGTGCCCTGTAGCACCACGACATCGCGAGCCTCAAGCCCTGGGCTCTCTTCGCCGCGGCAACGACCGGCCCAGAGAAAGGTGGTCAACCGCTCAAGCTGATCCGCTCCGCCAAGCATCACCGTGTTGTGCGCGCGCGTCCCAGCGAAGTGCTGGCGCCAGCGGGATACACCATTGTATCGGTAGGTGCCGGCGTCAACCAAGATAGGCTCGCCAGCTAGGCGAAGCCCGACATGGAGTTGATCCGCATGCCCGAAAACCATTCGTCGCGGACCCGTTTGCTCGCCGCAGCGCAAGAAGAGCTCGGCCTGACCCATTCGTGCAAGGAGGCCACAGGAGCTGCGCTCGACCCGTGGTCGTGGCGGTGGTGCTGCGGACTCCACTCGCGAAGTGTTTGGGCCCGTTAGCCAAAACGCGAGCTCGCCAGAGCGGTGTATGGGCCGAGGTCCGAAGCCAAGATCGGCTAGCGCGGTGAGCAAGGGACGAAAGTCGTGATAGAGTCCCTCATCGATGCCGAGAAGGTGACCACCATCGTCGTCGCCATAGCGGAAGACGTGACCACCGCTCCCGCAAAGAGCGGCGATGAAGTTGGTCGCCGCCGCAATACGTTGACGCATCGCGGAACTAGATGGATCACCTGCAAGGTTGGCAACCCGCAACGCAAGCAGAATCCACTCCAAGGCAAAGCGCTGGTAGAACACGGAGTGGTTGCCGTAGACACCGTCTTCGCTAAACTGCGATTGCACCTCATGCTGCAGCGCTTGCCAGGCTCTATGCCCGCGAGCAGAGTGTCGGCCAAGGCAACGGCAGCCGATGTAGACTGCTGCGAGCTCGCCGAGGAGGTGATCGTTGGGAACCCACCACCGTGAGAACCCGATATGATCCCAGATGAAGTCGAAGGTGTGGGCGAGATGCTGAAGGGCCTCGTCGCGGAGTTCATCTAGTGCGTCGCCGCTGACCTGGAGGCTGAACAGCAGGTTGACGCAACGAACGGCGCACTCTAGCCCGCTGGTAAAGTGCACACCACGCCCGACCTGAAGAGCAGTCAGGAGCTGCCGCCACTGGTCTCTCAGCACCTCAAGGTAGCGACGATCGTTCGTCGCCAACCAGGCACGCGCGAGCAGCGAAACGTGATAGCAGCGTCCGATCTCCCAGGTGTATTTGATGTCGCCGCGCGGGAAGGCGATACGAGACCAATGGACGTCAGGAAAAGAGCCGCTGCCGAGCGGCTCAAGCCGCCAGATATCCTCGGCGTGAACTTCGACCTCGAAGACCTTATAGCGCCCGCAAACCAAGCCATCTGCGCGTGCGATGAGCTCTCGCCGAAGCTCTGGCTGAGCAGCAAGCAGCTTGCGGTACGCAACGGCAGGTGTCTTTGCAAAGGGTGAGAGCGTTGGCCCAACTCGCAGAGGTCGCGCTGAGCGTGCGTCGAGGTACGCGAGCAGACCGCTTCGCCGGCTCGCCTCGAAATAGGCACGGTAGGCTACAGCGCCGATACCCCGTTGCCTGATGAGTTCAAGCGATGTCCTGATAAGTCGAGTTAGATCAGGCAATTGTGACCTCAAATGCGCCTTGAAGGATAGACGTGTGGCCTGCCCTGGTCAACGCGGGGTTTCACTGGCTCGTGCCATCGTGAGCGCCCTGAGAGCACAGCGATAGCTGCCTCCCCTCGCCGGGCACAGCCCTGCCGGCGGCTTTCTAGTCGTCTGTTGATGTAGGAGCACCTCTACGAATCCCTCCCGTCGTCGGGCACAGCCCTGCCGGCCGCTTTCCATGCCTAAGAAAGGTCGCCGTACCACCCGTATGGCTTGTCTTCGGCTACGAAATCGGCTCGGCAGCTCAGCACCCGGCTCGGTCCCGAATGAGTGCGGGGTGCTCTTAGGCCGGACCGAGCCAGGCGACGTGATTCGAGCCGAGATCGCGGAGCGAAAACGCAGCCATAGTGGTGCTACGGCGAGTTTGAGCGACAACGAGCTCGGTTCGAAGGGCTGATCGCGACGAGAAAGCTAGATCAACAGGCTGCCAGGTGGGATGACTTGCCATTAACAAACGTTCATCCGCGACGTGGGTTGACAAGTGGTCGGCCCCTACCTAGAGTTCTTTCTCTCGTCGGCGCCACCATGAACAACACTCAAGATCCAGCCGCCGAGCGTCTCCCGTGGTTTCTCAGGATCTTTCTCGCCTATGTCGGCTGGACTGGCATCGGTGTAGGGTTGCGCGCAGGTGGCGCTCCTCGCTTTCTCTGGCTGATCCCTTTCAAGATCGGCAAGCCGTTGCTCTTCTTCGCGTTGCTCGTCGCGCGCCTTTTTCGTCCTCTGAAGGCTCGGCCGCAAATCTTCAACGTTTACGTGGCAGTAGGTCTCATGGCCGCCGTCAACGCGATCTTTCGCGAGCATTCCCCATACTTCATCGCCGCTGACATCTTCTTCACCATCTACGGTCCGCTTTGGTACGAGATGACCTGCGGCACGCAGCTGAGTCGCCAGCAGTTGCAGCGCATCGTGAAGATCTTCGTCGGCATCGCGGTGCTGACCTATCTGCCAGGCATCATCGTGACATATACGGTGCTGATCTTTCGCAGTGGCTTTTACCTGGGTTACACGTGCATTCCCTTGATCGTGGCTGCAGCCTACTACGCCTTCTCGCCGCCGCGCTTCTTTCAGCTCTTCGCCGTCGCCGTGGCGATCTTTCTCTCTGGCAAGCGTGCGGTCTTCCTCGGTTTTCTGGCGATGATGGCGATCGTTCCACTTGGTCGCCGCGATCGACGCCACCTGCCGACCCGTTTCATGCGCGGCATGTTGGTCGCTGGGGTTTTCGCCGTGGGAGGCTTGATGCTCCTTCAGGCCTGGGGCGACAAGCCCACCGACTCATCCTCACTGCTTTATCGCTCGATGCACAAATGGGAACTCCTCAGCCCTGAGTCCGAGCGAGGTTTGGACGTCGCCTCGGGAGGTCGTATGGCCGAGCTGCGTTGCGCCCTCTCCGAGTTCAGCGCGACGCCAATCAACTACCTCGTTGGTGGTGGGCTGGGTTTTAGCTACACCTTGGAGACCGACTCGGCGACGAACCCCGTCGTATACGATTATCGCTATACGCATGTTAGCTATGTCTGGCTCTTGATTCTCTATGGCCCACTCGGCACGCTGATCATCCTCGCGGCGTTTGGCCGCGCGCTGGTGTCGGGCTATCGCGTACGAAGTGGAAGAGAGGATCGACATGATTTTGCGCTGATCGGTGGCATCATAGGAATGCTCGTCTACTGTGTGTTTGCCGCTAATTTCTTAATCGATGAGGCACTCTGGGTCTTTCTTGGACTATACGCTAACCCTTATGGGTATATCAGAGCATCCAGGACCGATAGGGTGTCGAAGAAGGTAGTCGGATGAGGGTATTGTTATTAGTTAGACCCTGGACGAAGCAGGGCATGCGGATCCTCAGCGACGCCTTCAGGGCGCAGGGGCACAAGGTCTTGACAGCCAGCGAGTTCCGCGCTCGCGCCCAGCTATGGCTTTCTCGCAAGATGTACGAGCGCTACGATGATCCTTACCTTTCTTCCGACTGGATGATGCGGGAGGCAGGCCTCGATTCCCTAATGATGAACGACATCATCGAGCGCTGTCGCTACCTGCGCTACCTACCGTGGGAGGATGCGCGGCGCATCGTGGCAGCGAGCTGGTTGGCCGCTGACGAGCTCTACGAGCAATACAAGCCCGACGTGATAGTTGGCACGTTGCTCGACTACTACGGCTACGATGTGCTCGAGCGGGCTGGTCGTCGCCGAGGCGTGCCCTTCCTTGGGCTTGTTGGCACCAACCTCCAAGACTACTCACGCGTGACCACCCGGGGTGAGCTGCTGACCTGTCGCGAGGTGGACGAGAAGGAGGTCGAAGAGGCCGCCGCAGAGCTCATGAACAAATCCATGGCCCCACCCTACATGCGCTATCTGCAGCGCAGGCATCTGCCTTATGAGCTCTACAAGCGAACCATGAGAGAGCTACTCCGCTGGGGCTATCTCAAGGTTGCCAAGCGCTTCGAGCGCGACCCCCTAAGCTTCCATTTCAACACCTTCCGAGCCCAAGATCCAGGGATCCATCGGGGCCTGTGGTTGGCGAACGCAGAGCGCTATTTCGAGAGAAACTGGCGAGAGGGCCTGACGTCGGGGAGACCTGTAGCTTATGTGCCGCTGCAGTTCTACCCGGAGACGATTTACGACTATTGGAGCGTCGATCCCTCGCTGCGCTTTGCTCCTGGTACGACCTTGGCGGTGGTCGAGGCTTTGGCTCGACGCTACGCTGTGATCGTGAAAGAGCATCCATCTTTTCGTGGTATGCGAAGCCTCGACTTCTATCGCAGATTGAAGTCGATAGAGAGTGTCGTGTTGTTACAGTCGGACATTCCCACTGCCCACGTGCTTGAGGTCGCCAGCGTGGTCATCGGTTATCAGTCGACGACCGGCATGGAGGCGGCCATCGCGGGCGTAAAGACCTTGACCTACGAAGAGGCCTACTATCACGCCGAAAATGTAACCTCGCATCTTGATATGCGTCCGCCCTTTGAAGGGCTCTGCAAGCGCATAGAGGCGGCACCGACCTCTCCCGGCGGCGAGGAGGCGGCGCGCGCGCTGGTACGTCGCATCCTACCTGGCTGCCTCCCAGGTTACTGCTACCTCTGGCTCCTCCACAAGGGCAAGTCGAACCGACGCCAATGGCAGCGCTTCGCCGATCAAGTCGCGGCGCACCTTTCACGGCTGCGCGAGGCCGCTGTCAACGCCCAGCGTTTGCGACAGGCGCGCGAAGAGGAAGCCTGGAGCAAGGTGATTAGTGGATAAAACGAAAGGCAAAGATCTCAGCGTCGCGGAGCACGAAGCGCAGGCGAATGGGGGCACCCGCGCCACCAGCCAAGCTCTTCCGAAAGCGGACATCTCCGACGATCTTGTCGCCGCGCAGCTTTTGGCTTCGGAGCACATCGCCCTTAGCGCCAATAATCTCAACGACGACGCTGCCTCTGGGCTTTAGACACCGATAGTTGAGCTCGAGCTTGCTGCCGGTGTACGTTAGTTCCCGCGTCAGCGCAGAGCCTTTTCGCGCGCGCAATGAGACGAAGCCGTCGGCTCGAAAGGTGAAGCGGCGTAGCGTGACGGCTGATTCCAACACATAGCCCTCCGTGGCGTAGATCGCGACCTCGCGCGGATCGTTGCTCGGGACGATGCCAAGGGCCGCAAAGTTGGCGCGGTTGCCTGACCGCTTGCCGCGGGGAGGAATCAGCATCGCGCTCCATAACGTGAAGTGGTGCCCGTCCCGGCTGCTGATCAACCGTGGAATGGTGCGCGTGTTTTGCTTTGGCAAGACCTCGGAGGGCAAGCCGAGCAAGATATGCGGTGCGCGAAAGTAGGGAGTGATGGCATTAGTATACAGCTGTTGACGATCGTCAGCGGGTCTGCCGGGCTCACGAGAGAGAAAGATCGCGGGTCCCTTTGCGTCGCGCGAGTAGCTCAACTCTTGAGGTGCTTCCCAGCGCTGGCCGTCGCGGGAGGTCGTCGTCATGATAGCACGCACTCTATTGCTGTAAGCACGGTGGTACTCGCGGTAGAGCTTCGCGCTTCTTTGCCAGAAGGCCACGTTTTGCGAGTCGAAGGAGCCGCGCAGAATCCTGGGCTTGTCGTCGAGCCAGCGCCAGCGCCGTCCATCAGACGAGACGGCCATGAAGAGCCCACGCCTACCCTGGCGCCGAATTAACGCTTTGAACCGTTGGTTTGAAGCCGGTCCGAGTCTGGTGTCGATGAAGGGGGTGAAGTTGTGGGCCCCGCGACCCATCCAGACAATGTTGTTTCTCTTGTCGCCGCGGAAAGCGAAGATGCCGACATTGGGGCGACGCCAGCGCACGCCATCCACGCTTTCGGCATAGCAGGCATATTCCGGGTGCCGTGGCGCCAGAGGCGGAAAGGGGCGACTTCGATAATAAGATAAAGGTCTTGAAGTCTTCAGGATGTGGCCCGAACCGCGATAGTAGAGGCGATAGAGGCGACCGTCGTGAAGCACGCTGAAGTAGGCGGAGGTATTCCCCTCCCAGGGTCTATTGGTGCGGAGGACGACCTCTCGGGCCTTGGGTCGATGAACCTGGAAGCGTGTGTCGCCGCCGAGCCGCGCGATCAAGTGGCGGTCAATGAAGAGCTCCCGTCGACCGCCTATGGCGATGGGCCCCCGGAGACGCGCCGGGCGCTTGGCGACAGAGGGTGTCGGATTGGCGACGACCTCTGTGGGTTTCTTGTATCCGAGACGGCGTGCCGCAAGCATCTCGATCTCCGCCCTATGCTTTCGCCCAAGGGCGCGGTAGGCGCGGGCGAGAACCAGGTGTGCTTGCCGGCGGAGGGTGTCTTTCGTCGCGCAGGACCTCAGCGTTTGGCTCGCTTCTACCGCTCGCTTGTAGTCGCCCGCGGCCAAGGCCGTGAGCGCGAGCTCGAGGTGGAAGGAGCAGAGAGAGCTATGTTGACTGCTGCGCGCGATCAGTCGTGGTAGAGCCGCTTTTGGTCGTTTCGCCAGGCGCGCGGTGTGGGCGAGCGTACGCAGGGCGATCCAAGAGTTAGGGAAGGCTTGCAGGAGTGCCGTGGCTCGGGTGAGCGCCGTGTTGTGACGTCCCGCTTTGCTGTTGGTCGTGCAAGCGACCACCGCGAGGTGCAGGTGGGTCGGCCAGCGTTTCGTCCCCGCCTCAGCGATCTCCCGAGCCAGCTGATGACGCCCCTTGTGCAGGAAGCCCACGGCGGCACGGTGAGTTGCTGCGGCCGAGTAGGAGAGGAGCTCTGTCCATTCGCGCCCTCCTCTGGCCAGGCGTTGTCCTCGTGTGAAGACCTGACGTAGGTCGGCGCCGGACCTCGCCGCGGCCTTCAGCTCAAGTAGGGCCTGACGTCGTTGGCCTGCGCTTGCGAGCAGATCGCTTCCGAGAAGGTGGAGGTTGGGCCCCCAAGGGTTGAGATAGATCGCGCGATTGAGCGCTCGCATCGCTGCTCCGCGGTCGCCCTTGCGTGCTTTGAGGATCGCCTCGAGATAGTGGTTGTAGTCGTCCAGTGGATGATGTTGGCGAGCCCTAGCGAGTTCCTTAAGCAGCGTGGGATCTCTCGCCGTGGCTAGGTTCGCGAGCCGCTGGCCATCGCTGAGGGAGCTCTGCACGGGCCACCCGACGAGGATGGTGAGCAGGACGAGCAGCAGGAGTGAGGAGAGCGCCGTTGTTGCGCTGTGGCGCAGGCGACGCGGGCGTGAGGACTTGCTGTCACGGCGTTTGGGCCTTGCGGTGACGCCAGCAAGACACGCTGCTGGCAGCGCTACGCCGAGGAGTTCCAGGCTGTAGTCGAAGAAGTTCTGAAGCATCAGCATCGCCAGCGCCAGCCCGCAGAGTCGCGTAGTGGTGCTATCGGAGCGTAACCAGGTCCAGAGCGCCAAGGCAATCAGTGCCATGATGGCGAGCGAGGGCGCGACGCCGATCTCGGCGAAGAGCTGTAGCGGTCCGTTCTCGATGAAGCCGATGGTCTTGGCACCCGAGGTCGTCGACGGGAGGTAGCGCGGTAGAGCGGTCATGGTAGCGCCTCGCCCATAGCCAAGGAGGGGTTGTTGCAGGCCGGCGTGCCACGCGGCCTCCCAGATCTGTAGCTTGTCGAAGCCACCGAGATGCGCCGAGAAGCTCTGGAGCACATACTTGAAGAGGACGGTGAACAGGCCAATGACCAAAAGTGGCAGCGCTAGCGCAAGGGCGATTATCATGCGATGTCGCTCCCGTGGAGCGACGGGGCGCAAGAGCAGCGGTAACGCCAAGCAACCAAAGAAGAGCGTTGCAACACCAGCCCTCGACAGCGAAAGGACGATGCCCGTAGCGCAGAGCGTGGCCGCGGTGATGGCGAGCAGACGAAAGCGGCCTCGGCTACGCAAGGCCACCGCCAGTGCAGAGAAGATGCTGAGTAACAAGAAGCCGGCGGAGTTGTTCGGGTTGACGAAGGACGTTGCAATTAGTCCACTGATGATGCGCGCGCCCTGCGGCTGGTAGAACAGCAAGTTGCGGTGTGGGGCAATGACAACGCCGAGTATGCCCATCAGCGCGATCAGCGCGCCGACACCCATCAGAACCCACAGTATTGCGAAGCGCGTTCTCTCATCCGAGCCAAGTCGCGTCGCTGCCAGGTAGACAGCCGCTGCCGTCGCCGCGATGAGCAGGGCTATAGCTGTGTTTCCCGGATCTGCGCTCAGCGGGTGCCATCTTGGGCTCAGACCATGAGAGACGCCGAGCGCCTCGAGTGTGCTAGGTGCGAGAAGGCGGAGCAGCGCTGTGGGCAGCGGCACCAGCTGTATGAGGGTGACAACCACCAGTAACCCAAGAGCCCAGCCCACTGCAGGGGTGGAGGAAGAGAGTCCTCTCGATGACACCAGCAGTGTCGCCGCCCCCAACACCATTGCGCCCGTGGCGGCGATCAGCATCGCCAGCCGAGGAGCACCGCCTAGCGCCAGCGGCGTCCCAGCGCATAGGGCGCATAGCGCGGCGAGCAGCAGCCGCCGCGGCAGCCGAACAAGGCGTTTTCTCGACCTGGTGCGCCTCTCATGCGCCATCTTCACGCCTTCGATTTGCATGTTGAGGACATGTGCGGCAACACAGTTCCCGTGATTCGTGACGGAGGCTCCGGTTGCCTCACCGCGATGGACATTCAAAGACACCGTATTCGCTAGATCTCCAACATAGCTCGCGTTATGCCTCGTGGTAGACAGATTTCGCAACACCGGGACACGGCGCGCAAATCAAGGTGACGGCAGAGAGCCAGCCAGGCTTCCTTCGACACGATGTACAGGACGGCCATGCAACAGCCGAACGCAGACGACAGTCAAGAGCTTGGCTTCGAGCGCTATCTTCACATAGCGCTCAAGCATAAGATGCTGATATTACTTGTTATTGTCCTCGTTGTGGGCGCGACCGCGGCGTGGACCTACACCCGAACGCCTATCTTTCGCGCAAAGGCTACGGTGCTGGTTGATCGCCGCGCTCCACAGGTGCTGGGCTCGAAGGTGCGCGAGGTCGTTGATCTCTCTGCTGGCAATTACTGGCGCAACAAAGAGGCGATGGAGACGCAGCGCAAGATCCTCTCATCGCGGCGTATGGCCGAGCGCGTGGTTCGGGTAATGAAGCTCAAAGACAACGCCGACTTCTGGCGTGGTCGAAAGGTGCCGACGTCTCGGCGCACCAAGGCGTTAGCTACCCGCGTGCTGCGTGGCATCGTCGCGATCAGTGTTGCTAAACCTTCGAACCTTCTAGAGATTAGGGTCGAGCACGCCGCGCCGAAGATGGCTCGTGACATCGCCAATCGTATGGCGGAGGAGTACATCGCGCAGAACATCGAGCACAAACTCTCCTCGACGAGCAGCGCCTCCAAATGGCTTGCAGATCAACTCGACACTCTGCGCAAGCAGCTAGAGTCAGCCGAGCTGGGCCTGCACCGTTTCAAGAAGAAAAACAATATCTTGTCTGTCTCGCTCGGCGCAAAGCGAAGCCTGATCGCAGCGCGCATCGAGAAGCTTAGCGATGCCCACACCAACGCACGAATCATGCTGATGCAGCAGCGCTCGGCGCGAAACCAGGCTCTGCGAGCGCGTAAGAAAACACCGCTGGACGTCTCTATCGCCGCTGTCAACGACGATGTTGGTATTCGGAGCCTCAAAGCGGAGCTGCTCTCCGCCCAGCGCAAGCTCAGACAGCTACGCAGCCGCTACGGTGTACGTCACCCGCTGATGCGGGAGCAGAAGGCTGTCGTTGCCACGACTCGTGCCGCCCTCGAGCGTGAGGTCAAGAACAAGCTGACCTCGATCGAGACCAACTATCGCACCATCCGCGATCAAGAGCGGCGTCTCGCGACCGCAGTGCAGCAGGCGAAGAACGAGGCCTTGGAGCTGAACCGCAAAGAGGTTGGCTATCGCCGACTCAAGCGTAACCAGGAGAACATCGAGAAGCTCTACGGGTTGGTCTTGGCGCGCTCAAAAGAGAGCGGGCTGAGTGGTAAGCTGAAGGTCAACAACCTACGCTTGCTCGACGCGGCGGTCTTGCCGCGGGTGCGGGCCAAGCCTGTGGTGATTCTCAACCTCGCCATCGGTCTCGCCATCGCGCTGTTGCTCGGTGTCGCTGTTGCGTTTTTCGTCGAATCCTTGGACACGACGATCAAGTCGCGCGAGCACATCGAGGTCCTCTGCGGCTTGGTCACTCTTGGCATCGTGCCACGAATACCCGGGGGTGCGACCCAAGGACGCAAACGAAGGCCAGATCCATCACCCGAGCGCGACCTTATCGTTCACCACAATCCGAAATCCGCCGTTGCCGAGTCCTGCCGCTCAATCCGAACGAACCTACTCTACGCGTCACCCGATCAAAAGGTTCGGCGGATTCTGGTCACCAGCCCCGCACCACGTGAGGGCAAGACGATGACCGCGACAAGCATCGCCATCGCCATGGCGCAGGGAGGCAACAGCGTAGCGCTTGTCGATACAGACATGCGTCGGCCGCGGCTACATAAGGTCTTTGGTGTCTCCGGCGCCAGGGGCCTCAGCAACGCGTTGGTGGGCGAGTACGATTTGGACGAACTGGTCCATGAGCTTGAGATCCCCAACCTCCACCTCCTGCCCTGTGGCCCCCCCCCTCCCAACCCGGCCGAGCTCTGTCAGAGCGCGAGTTTCAGCGCAGTGCTTGAACAGCTCTCCGAGCGGCATGACTACGTGATCCTAGATACGCCGCCGATCATGGCCGTGACCGATGCGGCGATCCTCAGCACCCTGGTCGACGCGGTGCTCCTGGTCGTCCGTACTGCGAGCACATCCTCGATTTCGCTGCAGCAATCAGTGAGGCAACTGCGAGATATAGACGCGCCGCTGCTTGGCTGTGTGTTGAACGATATGGATCAGAGCACGGATCGCTACGGCTATACAGGCTATAAGCGCTACGGACGCTACCGTTACTCCTACGACTACTATGGCGAGACCGAAAAAAACGCTACCAGTTGAGCAACAAAGACCCCACGTTTGGCAGGTCGACGCCTGATGAGAGGCGATGGTGAGCCAACCAAGAGCTACGGCCGGTTACTTCTTGAGGACCATAAAGTCTACACGGTTGTTCGTCTTCTTGCAGCTGGACTGCTCGCTGGCGAGTCGCTGCTCTACGCGCGCCTGCTCGAGCCAGAGGAGTATGGCTACCTCGCCTTCTCGCTGCAGCTGATCCAGCTGGTGAGCCTCTCTGGCATTGGTGCTGCGGCTGGTTACATGGTCTATTTCTTCCGTGACGAGACCAGCGAGCAGGACGGCCTGAAAGAGATTGAGCGTGGGTTCCCAGCGCTAGCGGGGGGGCAGATGCTTATAGGCGCAGCCCTAGCCACCGTGATCTTCGTAGTGGTGTTGCCGCGATTTCTCGCTTCGGTGGGGCTCTTTCTGCTAATGCTGCCTGGCTTCATTTACGAAGCGCCACTCAACGCTCGCCGACTCTACTCTATCTCATCAACACACCGGGGGGGCGCTTCACTCTTCGGCATCGCTACCGCTGCTGGGTTGATGCTCTTCAGCGCTTTTCCAGCCCGTGGTACCCAGGCCCTACTCGTCGTTTCAGGCGCCTACTTGGCCTTCTACTTGCTTTATGGTGCAAGCATTCGACGGGTAGCCCAGCTTGAGCGACCGCGGTGGTCGATCGTGTTTAGTGGAGCGTCCTGGAGTGACTACTATCGTGCCATCTTGCGCACTGGAGTCCCAATCCAGCTCGCGGGAGCGCTGAGGACGCTCTTTCTTTTCGCCGAGCGCTTCGTTGTCTTGAAGGCCTTCTCTGGGGCGACGCTGGGGCATTATTCGCTCGCGCGGATGGGGGCCACTGGCATCGCATTGGTTCTGACCTCGTTCAACAACGTTGCCAATGTCGAGATCGGCAGCTGCTTTGGGGATAGGCGGCCCGCTCTGCCAACCTGCTGGCGTTGGCTACGACGCAACGTAGTCGCAGGCCTGGGGCTCTTTCCCTGCCTAGCAGGTGCGATGTGGATCATCACGCTGATCATGCCGGGCTATAGGCCGGCGCTCGGGCTATCGTTGCTGATCGCCTTTGGTGAGATTGGCTATCAGGTGCTCGCGGCACCAGTGCCATCGCTTGGCTATCTTCGCATGACGAACATGCTTGTTATGGTTCCAGGGGTGCTATTGCTAACCGCAATGGTGTTGTTGCCAGCCTCTATCGCCTGGGTGAACTCGCCGCTTCTCGTCGTTGGAACCACGGCCGCACTACAGATCTGTGGTGGGCTGGTGCTATCGGCCTACGCACTTGAGCGAGTTAAGCGGCGCGATCAGACGCAGGCTCAGCAGGCTGCACCCTGCCAATAAGAGTGGACCAGATTCAGAGCAACTTGAAACGACCAGAACACCTTGGCGCTCCATGCGTCAGGGTAGTTGTCGCGTCCCGGGGGCGCCGTGTTGAGGCGGATCGCGAGCCTTGGCACGGCACAGATTCCCCTTGTTGAAGTAGGCGTCGACCGACGTCGCGTCGACCTCGATGGTGCGCTCGACAGCTGCGAGCGCCTCCTCGCCCTCGTCGGAGAGCGCCGGCGCGATGCCGAGCTTGTCGTGCGCAGACGCCAGCGACGGCGACTGCTCGACGACATCGCGATAGAGCGCCACGGCGCGCTCGAAGTCGCCTCCGTCGAAGAAGAGCCCCGCCAGGCTCATCTTCGCTTCCAAAAACGCCGGCTCGAGCTCGATGGCTCTCTCGAAAGCACAGACGGCGTCCTCACGCTGCCCCAGCTCCCCCAGCACCAGCCCCTCGCTGTTGTGGATGTGGGCCCGCTCCGAGTCTCTCGCCAGCGCGCGGCGCACGAGCGCGATGTCGAGCGCTCCGAGCTGGTATTGCACGACGCCGAGCTGATGGAGCGCGTCTATGTGCTCGGGGTCCGTCTCCAGGATCGCGAGGCAGGCAGGCGGAACATGTCTAGGTTCGAGGTATTCGTGCTGGGCGTCGGCGACACGTTCTCCGAGCAGCACCACTCCAGCGCGTTGCTTCTCATATGCGATGGGTTTCACGTCGCCGTCGACTGTCCGGACATGTACCGGGGGGGTGCTGCGCACCGCCTCTGAACGCGCCGGCCGAGCGCTTCAACTCTCGGACATCGACAACATCCTCATCACGCACCTCCACGGCGACCACATGAATGGCCTCGAGGGGGTCGCATTCTACAAGCACTTCGTCGAGCGAAAGCGGGTGTCGCTCATCGCCTCCGACGAGGTCCGGGCCTCCATCTGGGAGCACAGACTGAAAGCGAGCATGGGTGTTCTCTGGAACGGCCAGGACGTCCGAGAGATGACCTTCGACAGCTACTTCGATCACCTGCCCCTTTGTTGGGGCGAAGACATCAATGTCGGTCCATTCCGCGTCAGTGCCCGGCGCACGATTCATCACGTCCCGACGAGTGCTCTCATGATCGAGGCAGGGGGCCGGAGACTCGGCTACTCCAGCGACACCGCCTTTGACCCGAGCCTCATCGAGTTTCTCGAGCCGGCGCACTTGATCATTCACGAAACGAATGTGGGGCCGGCCCACACGCCGTACGAATCGCTCGCCGCTCTTCCGGCCGAGCTGAGGCGACGAACGCGCCTCATCCACTACCCAGACACCTTTGACACATCCTCGAGCGTGATCACGCCGCTTCGCGAAGGCGACGTGCTTCAGCCGTCGGAATGGGAGGAATCCTCATGTTGCCATCGGTCGTGCTTCTTGGCGTGATGCTCGCTCTGCTGTCGGCGGTCGTCTTCGCGGTAGCTAAGGCGCTGGTCGTGGCTCAGCCGGACGAGCGGCTCCTGTGCATTCGAGATGGACGGCTCGTCCGAGCGGGAGTCGGCATTTCTCTCTGGCGCAGGCCGGGCGACGTTGTCGCCCGCTTAACGAGTACCGTGCAGCGTGTGGGCTTCTCGGTCAACGCGCTGAGCCATCATCCAGCATGCGCGCTAACAACAACGAGTTCGGTTCGAAGGGCTGGTCGCCGACGGGAGGGCTCGATCAACAGGCTGCTAGGGGGCGTTGGTGAGGACGATATTGTTTAGCGTCGCGCCACGTTCGTAGAGGGAAGTGTCGGCGCCCAGAGGAGCGGTTGGTGTAGCGGTGCTTGTGTAGAAGGTCGTGCCATTCTGGGCGTAGGTCACCGTTGTGCCCGTCACCGTGATGCGGAAGACGTCGTTGGCGGCGTAGGTGCCGAAAGTACCCATCTTTACACCACTCTCATAGACACTGACGTTGCCGCTGCCGGCGAGGTAGATGGCGAAGTCGATGTCGCTGTAGGTCTGGTCGCTGTCGCCGTTGCTGAGACCACACATCTTGTTCGTTGTCACCTCGGCAGTCGTGAACTCAAGATAGCCGTCGGCAGCCAGCGTGGCCGCCGTTGATGCGCCTGCATTCCAGCCAGAGTCGGTGGTCTTGGTCAGGTTGTTACCGCTGGCGATCACGCCCGTGACGTTTTGGAAGTAGGAGGCGGCAGTTGTGCCAATGCTAGCGTTGGTGATCGTCGCGCCGGTCTCGTAAAGCGAAGTGTCCATGCGCAGGGTCGACGCTGGCGTATTGGTGCTGACGTAGAAGGGGGTGTTATTGTGGTAATAGGTCACAGCGCCGCCGGAGGATTCCACACGAAACGTGTCACCCGCCACATAGGAGCCGAAGGTGCCCATTTTCACGCCGCCTTCGTATACGCTGACGTTACCACTGCCAGCTAGGTAGATGGCGAAGTCGATATCGCCAAAGGTCTGATCGCTGTCGGTGGCCGTCAAGCCAGCCATCTTGTTGTGGAAGCTCTCGGCGGTAGAGAACTCCACATAGCCGTTGCCTGTGAAGGAGTCGACGCTTGAGGCGCCGGCATCCCAACCAGGGGCTGCGATCTTGGTGATCGTCGTGCCGTTGACTGCGACGCCAGTGACCCTCTGGTAGAAGGACTCCTCGGCCAGCGTGACGTTGTTGATAGTCGCGCCGATGGTGTAGACTGACGAGTCGACAAGGAGCGGGAAGGTTGGAGTCGCGGTGCTCGTGTAGAATACCGTGCCGTTCTTCAGGTAAGTTATCGTCGTTCCTGTGACCTGGATGCGGAAGACGTCATTGGCTGCATAGGAGCCGAAGACGCCCATCTGAGTGCCACCCTCGTATACGCGGAGGGTGCTGCTACCAGCGAGGTAGATGGCGAAGTCGATGTCGCTGTAGGACTGATCGGTGTCACCATGGCTCAGGCCGATCATCTTGTTGGTGTTGTTTTCGCTGGAGGAGAACTCGACGTAGCCGTTGCCGGTGAGTGAGCCTGTTGTAACGGCGCCAGCGGTCCAGGCGTTCGAGCCGCCTGTCTTCTGAAGGCTCGTACCGTTAGTCGTGAGATCAACCACGTTCTGCCAGAAGGTCGCCGTCTCAAGGTTGACGTTGTTTAGGGTGGCGTTCTGCGAGAGTATTGAGGTGTCGACGAGG
>PDWJ01000783.1_pt1 | contig 62380 bp, 53 predicted proteins | sample 1430881 | NCBI WGS metagenome assembly PDWJ01 (sample SAMN01162460, study PRJNA174530) | Oral metagenome, whole genome shotgun sequencing project. | biome: Marine environment; feature: Marine mammal; material: Swab sample of the gingival sulcus; isolation source: swab sample of gingival sulcus... | reverse complement strand
TTTGGGAGTCAGGAGTGATCGTTCGCATATCGTGCATAATCGCTGTGCTGACTTCAGCCATCATCCAGAAAGCCGAACGTGCTTCAGCACAAATTCGACATGTTTTTGGGGCTATTTTTCCACATATCTTCTTACTCCGCGTCTAGCCTGAAATACTTGTCTGAGTATAAGCTATAGCACCATATCGAGCGAACGAACGATTCAATAATAGGGTTGTTGCGTAATAAAAATTCGCCAAATTGACCGCGCAGCGGTTCCGGCATTGTAGAATGCTTCTTCAGAATTTTCGTAAAATTCAACGTGTTCGTGTATCTCAGAGCAACCCCTGATTCATCTTGACAAAAATATACGCGAATCGCTATTGTCTTCATGATGTACGTTTCGGGCAGCCTTTATACACATATTGTCTTTGGGATACTGGTATCGTGGATCAGAATCAATTAAACGTTTTAAAGGCGAATATCCTGATTGTCGATGATATACTCGCAAATTTGCAGCTCCTGATCGAAATTTTAACGAGGCATGACTATAATATTCGACCTGCCATGAGTGGGAAACATGCCTTATCAGCAGCGATCGTCGAACCGCCTGATCTCATATTGCTCGATATCAAGATGCCGGAAATGTCAGGATATGAGGTGTGTGATCGCCTTAAACGCGATGAACGTACCCGTGATGTTCCTGTTATTTTCATTAGCGTCCTTAATGAAATAGAGAATAAAATTCAGGCATTTTCTCTTGGGGGTGTGGATTATATTACCAAACCCTTCCAACATGAAGAGGTGCTTGCCAGGGTGAACGCGCATCTGACTATTCGAAAGCAGCAACAACAGATTCAGGAGCAGAATTTTGCCTTAGAGACGCAAAATGAGGCTGTATTACAACTTAATACCCGATTAGAGCAAGAAATTTATGAACGCCGTCAGGCAGAGGAAGCCCTGGAAAAGGCGAATCGGAAATTGCAGCGTCTCGCCTCTCTTGACGAATTGACTCAGGTGGCAAATCGTAGGGCTTTTGATGAATTTTTCTCAAAAGAATGGCAGCGCATGTTTCGAGATCAATTGCCGTTCGCGCTCATCTTGTGCGATATCGATTATTTTAAAGCATATAACGACTCGTATGGTCATCTGGCAGGGGATGAATGCTTGCGGACAATTGCTCGGTGTATGCTTCGTGCGGTAAATCGCCCGGCTGATCTCGTCGCACGGTATGGAGGAGAAGAGTTTGTCATCGTTCTCCCGAATACCGAGCTCGACGGAGCTGTTCACATTGCGAAAGCGATCAAAGGGGCACTTGCCCGACTCAAACTCCCTCATTCCAACTCATCCGTCAGTCCTTATGTCACCCTGAGTTTCGGAGTGTCCGGGACAGTTCCCAAATACGGGACTGCCTCCGCTGTCTTGGTCGAGACCGCCGATACTGCGTTATATGAAGCAAAAAGTCAGGGCAGAAATACGATCGTCTCAAAACCTGTCCCTAAAGAGCCTTACACTAACGAATAATTTCTACACATCACCTCGATAATCTCTATGGAAAAATATGTTCCTCATCTCGGTCATTTTTCTCTTATAGAGGCTTGCAACCAGGTGGGATGCCCCATCTGTACCATTGAACATAACGCTGTCTCGACCTATCTCCAGGCTATTTTATCGCATTATGTTGATGATTCGGAGATGCGGGAACGACTATGCCTTACCTGGGGCTATTGTCATACCCATGCCCGGATGCTGTCGACCGTTGAACGGGGAAATCTTCTGACGATTGCCGTTATGTATCAGGATATTCTCGAAAAAGGAGTCACACCAGTCTTAACACGCAAAAAAGGGATTCCAAAACGTTCATTCCTGTCGTCTCTCATACGTCGATTGTTTAAAGGCAAACAGCAGATGGCTTCTGGCCAACGCCTTCCTCTTCGCAATGCTTGTCTGGCCTGTCATGTCGAACGTGACGTCGAAACAACCGTTCTGCAAATTCTGCTTAATGCCCTTGCCAAACAGGATGAGCAGATGCTGGAAGCTCTTCACCGTTCCGATGGGATCTGCCTGCCCCATGTGAGTCGCGCCCTCACTCTTGCCCAGAATGCATCATCTCACGAATACCTGCTCGACGTTGTACAAGCAAAAATCGCTCTTATTCAAGCAGAACTCGGTGAGTTTATCCGTAAACACGATTATCGCTACCAGCATGAATCAGTTGGTGATGAAAAATGGAGCTGGAAACGGGCCATCACTCTGATAGTCGGCAATCGGCAGTAAGCAGTCACTCGGTTCATGAGGCCGGACCCGATCATGCAAGTCCTGTGAGAGTGCGGCACCCGGAGCAGAGATCGCTTCTTCTTCGGCATGCATCGGGTTTGGTTTGCCCTGCATAATCTGTCGATAGCCAGGATCTCCGCTGGAATGGATCGTACGTTTGACGACTTTTACCCCTGCTTTACTGAAAGAGTGAGTTCCCTACCCTGAGCCATATGTTCTGCCCTTCTAGTTTTTCTGGCTTGGGTATAATGAACAGACTCAATATTTTTCCGAATGAATAGTTGACAGATCTTCTCTGCGCGCTCTATGGGTAAAGTATTCTGGGGGTTTTTCCATACCGTGACATTGGAAAACAGGAGTCTTCTTGATGGGAATCATTGTCTTCGGCATTAACCATAGCAGCGCAGAACTTGGACAACTCGAGCTCATTTCACTCGATGATGACGAGGTGAGAAACTCGTTATATGTGTTGTCCCATAAACCGGACATCGAAGAACTGGTTATTCTTTCGACATGTAACCGAACAGAGTTCTATGCAGTGAGCCAGGGGGCACAGGCTGCTGTACAGCACTTTATCAAACAGATAACAGCTCTGAAGGGCTGCGAACATGAGAAGCTCTTTGATCGATTTTACCTGAAAGAGGAACGTGAGGCACACCACCATATTTTTCGTGTTGTTTGTGGACTGGATTCTCTGGTGATCGGAGAAAATGAAATTGCTGGCCAGCTTAAAACCGCCTACCATCAAGCCTGTCAGCTTGAAACTGCCGGAATGTTTCTTCATAAACTTTTTCATGCTGCGTTTAGAACATCGAAACGTGTCAAAAATGAGACGGAAATCAATCAAGGTTGCTGCTCGGTAGGGGCGGCGGCAGTTGATATGGCCGTGCAATGTGACATCCGGTTCAACAATGCCACGGTCTTGTTAATCGGAGCTGGAGAAATCGGCCAAGTCACTGCGAAAATTCTGGCAAAACGAGAGGTCGGAAAACTCCTGATCGCTAATCGCAGTCCGCAGAAATCCGTGCGCCTTGCAAAAGAAGTCGGGGGAGTGGCGATTCCTTTTCACAGGATCTATGAATTGCTCTCTCAGGTTGACGTCGTGATTAGTTCAACCAGCGCTCCCAAGTATCTCTTTACATTGGCAGCTATAAAAGATGTTGTACATCATAACCCTAAAGGCCATCTTCTTATTATCGATATTGCTCTTCCCCGCGATTTCGATCCGGCCATCGGAAACTTGCCGGGTGTGACGCTCAAGAACATTTACGAGTTAAAGGAGGTGGTCGATCTCAATTTGAAAAAGCGTGAGCAGGAAGTCATCACGGTCGAACGTATCATTGAAGAAGAACTTCAGAAATTTATCGACTGGCAAACTTCGCTCGAAATTAACCCAGTGATTCAAACGATTAAGGACTATATTGAAGATATTCGACGCGAAGAACTTCGGAAGTATCGCTACCGCTTCGAGGATGACACATTTTTTCAGGTTGAAAAATTCACAAAAGGACTGGCCGGGAAGTATATGCACACCCTGATCGCCCAACTAAAATCCTTACACGAAAACAATCGTTTAAATGCTGAAAACCTTGGCATTATCGAAGAGCTCTTCGATGAGAACATGCGCAGGCGCTGTCGGTGACGATTGATGATTGATAAGAAAAACGAACATGTAATAAACTCCTCCTTTCCTTCTTTCTCTTTGTTGTCGGTGGGTAGGAGAGGGACAGGGACGAGATAGAACACAAGATGGAGGACATTTTTATGAATACAGTGACAAGCCAGCAACTGTTCGAACGCGCGCAGCAAGTGATTCCCGGCGGAGTCAATTCGCCAGTTAGAGCCTTTAAAAGTGTCCGACGCAATCCTGTCTTCATCCAACGCGCCGAAGGCAGCACCTTATACGATGTGGATGGGAATGCGTATATCGATTTTGTCAATTCCTGGGGGCCGATGCTGTTGGGCCATTCGTATCCTGCTGTCAAAAAAGCGGTTGTTGAGGCGATTCAAGACGGCACGAGCTATGGCGCACCCACAGAAAAAGAAATTATCCTGGCTCAACTTATTGTCGAGATGGTACCGTCAATCGAGATGGTTCGCTTGGTCAATAGCGGCACAGAGGCGACGATGAGCGCAATCCGGCTGGCTCGAGCGTATACCGGACGAGAAAAAATTATCAAGATCGAAGGCTGCTACCATGGACATGGCGATAGTTTCCTCATTAAAGCCGGTTCCGGGGCTACAACCCTCGGTGAGCCGAATAGTCCCGGGGTGACAAAGGCGATCTCGCAAGATACGCTGATTGCGCCATATAATAATCTTGAGGCAATTAGCGCCCTGTACGAAGCCTATCCGGATGAAATTGCAGCGTTGATTATCGAACCGATTCCAGCTAATATGGGAGTTATCCTGCCGCAAGACGGTTATTTGCAAGTCTTGCGAACTGTCACATCACAACAGAAAAGTTTGCTGATTTTTGACGAAGTCATTTCCGGTTTTCGAGTGGCTTCGGGTGGTGCACAGGAATATTACGACGTTCAACCGGATATCACGACACTCGGCAAAATTATCGGCGGTGGTTTTCCTATTGGGGCGTATGGTGCGCGTAAAGAGATTATGGATTGCATGTCGCCCACCGGTTCAGTCTATCAGGCGGGAACTCTGTCGGGAAATCCAATCGCGGTCAGTGCCGGCATTGCGACTTTACAGACTATCCGTCGGGAAAATATCATCGAACGCGTCAATGCCAACGCCTCGGCGTTTTATCAAAAAGTACAACAGATTCTGGATGACGCGCCTATCGAGGTGTGCGCCAATACGATCGCCTCAATGAGCACGATCTTTTTTCAGCAGGGGCCGGTACGGAATTATCAAGACGCTGTTTGCTCGAATGAGGAACAATTTGTCGTCTTTTTCAACGCCATGCTGGATCAGGGAATCTATATCGCGCCGTCACAATTCGAGGCCGCATTTGTGTCGCTGGCTCACACGGACGAAGAGTTGGAGAATACGTGCGAAGCCCTGCGTATCGCGTTGACAAAATGTGCGTTATGACAGGGAGGAAACTGATGCGACTTAAATGTTTGGCTTGTGATGCCTTAGCGCGCATTGTGTATTTCTGTGCCTCTCAATCGCCACAGATTGTGGATGTGGAACTGTTCCGTCTGGGCTTGCATGCCACTCCGGACGAGTTGCGGGCAAGGCTTCAACAGCGCATCGATGAAATCGATGCGGATGAATTCGATGGCATTATTATGGCGTATGGTTTGTGTGGCAAGGCGACTTCCGGTTTGATCGCGAAAAATTTGCCGGTTGTCGTGCCTCGTGCTCATGATTGTATTACCTTGTTTCTCGGAAGCCGGGACCTCTATCAGGAACAGTTCGAAAATCATTCCGGAACCTATTGGTATACCAAAGATTATATTGAACGAGGCGCATCTTCCGGGACAGCCCTCTCTTTGGGCTCTGGCATAGATGTCAACGTTCATGATGTGTATGATGAATATGTGGAAAAATATGGCAAGAATAACGCTGACTATTTAATGGAAGTCATGGGAGCCTGGCAGAGTCATTATCGGCGTGCCGCATTTATCGACATGGGCGTCGGCGATAGCAGTCATGTGGAGAATCAAGCTCAAGAAGAAGCCATAAGACGCGGTTGGACGTTCGATCGTATTGCCGGGGATCTGGTGTTGATCCGCCGTTTAGTCAATGGCGATTGGGATAACGATTTTTTGGTGCTCGAACCAGGCCAGGAACTGGCAATGAGTTTTGACGATGAGGTGATCAAAGGCATTGGGGAGGAAGCTGTGGCAGACGTATGCTGAATCAGGCAAAATCCTTGTTACAAGATGTGTTTGGCTATGATTCGTTCAGACCGCTGCAACAGGAAATCATCAGCAATGTCCTGCACAAATACGACACCCTGGTCATTATGCCCACCGGTGGCGGCAAATCCCTCTGCTATCAGATTCCAGCTTTAATCTTTCCAGGATTAACTGTTGTGGTGTCGCCGTTGATCGCTTTGATGAAAGATCAGGTCGGGCAGCTTACTGAACTTGGCGTCAGCGCAGCGGTTTTGAACAGTTCGTTATCGCCGTCTGAATATCAGGCCAATGTTGCCCGTATCGTTCAGGAGCAGGTCAAGCTGCTCTATATGGCTCCTGAAACCTTATTGCTGCAGCGCACCCAGGCACTGCTGAATTCCGTGCAGGTCGATTGTCTGGCTATTGATGAAGCCCACTGTATCTCCGAATGGGGGCACGATTTCCGGCCTGAATATCGCCAGCTCGCCGAAGTGCGTTCCCGCTTTCCGTCGGCGGTGTGTATCGCATTGACCGCAACCGCGACGCCGCGCGTGCAGGAGGACATCAAACAGAGCCTGCACTTCGATCAATCGAACGAGTTTATCGCGAGTTTTAACCGGACGAATTTGCTGCTTGAAGTGGCGGAAAAGCGCAATCCGGTTCTCCAAACTGTAGAATGTATCGAAAAATTTTCGGGGCAATCCGGTCTGATCTATTGCCTGTCGCGTAAACAGGTGGATGAACTTGCGAGCCTTCTGGCTGATGAAGGTTTTTCCGTCAAACCCTATCACGCAGGCCTGTCTGATGCTGAACGCAAGCGAAATCAGGAACTCTTCATCCGCGACGACGTGCAGATTGTCGTGGCAACCGTCGCGTTCGGCATGGGCATCGATAAGCCTGACATCCGCTACGTCATCCATTACGATTTGCCCAAAAACATCGAAAGCTATTATCAGCAGATCGGGCGTGCCGGCCGTGACGGGCTGGATGCGCATTGTCTGCTGTTGTTCGGCTATGGCGACCTGCGGAAAATTCGCCGTTTCATCGAGCAAAAAAACGATCAGGAACAGCGTGTGGCTCTGATGCACCTCAACCAGTTAGTCGGCCTGCTCGAAACCGATGTCTGCCGCCGCATCCCACTGTTGCGCTATTTTGGCGAACAGTGTACCGAATCGAATTGCGGGATGTGTGATAATTGCCTTAGTGACAACAAGGATCTGGTCGATATTACGATTCCGGCCCAAAAATTTTTATCCTGTGTCAAGCGAACCGGTGAGATGTTTGGCGCGGGCCATATTATCGATGTGCTGCGTGGATCGCAGAATCAGAAAGTGTTCAAATTCCAGCACGATCGACTTTCGACCTACAACATCGGCACAGAGTTTTCCAAACAGCAGTGGTTTCACCTCTCGCGGCAATTCCTGCAAAAAGGGCTGATGACGCAAGATATACAGCATGGCAGCCTGAAATTAACCGATAAAGCCTGGGATGTGTTTCGTGGAAAAGAACAGGTGCTCGGGCAAGTTGAAGAGCAGCGTGTGGAGCGTGGAAAGGCCACACATGACAGGCAGGAACACGATTCAGAGCTGTTCGAAATCCTGCGCCAGAAACGTAAAGAACTGGCCGATGCTGCGAATCTGCCGCCTTACGCCATTTTCCCCGATACGGCGCTACTCGATATGGCCGCGTATTTTCCGCAAACCGAGGCAAACTTTCTGGCGATGCAAGGGGTTGGCAAGGTCAAACTGAAACGCTACGGGGACATATTTCTTGAACTCATCACAGATTACTGCCAGAAAAAAAACATTGCAGAGAAATCGAAACGTCAATGGAAAACCGCTGCTGCACAGGCGAAAGCGTCGATGGCTCCACGCCATGTGGTCGTGGGGGAAGCGTTTAATGATGGGAAAACCGTGGGAGAATTGAGGGCGGAATTCGGCCATGTCAAACAGCAAACTATTCTGAACCATCTCTACAAATATATTCAGGACGGGCATGAACTCAGAGCTTCGGATGAGTTTCTGGAGCTTTCCAGTTTGTCGGCCAGGGAACATAAAGCCGTTTTTAGCACCTTCGACCATTTTGGCACCAATTTTCTGCGCCCGATATACGATACGCTGAACGGGCGCATCCCTTATGACGAATTACATCTGCTGCGACTGGCGTATCTCGCACGTGAAGCAAGGGAGTAATCTTCTGACTAAGTGTGGAAAACATGACCGGTCGTAGCCACCGCCATGAAATGTTTATCGTGGTTTACTCTTTCATCTCTTGTTCGATATGCCGTAAGACGATTTTCACATCGTGGGTTGCCCGCAGATGTTCCGCCAGACGTTCGGCACAATAGACGGAACGATGCTGGCCGCCGGTGCAGCCGAAGTTGACCATAAGCTGTCTGAGATTTCTCTGCCGGTACGTGTTCACAGAATGCTCGACCAGGGCGTAGATATGCTGCAAGTAAGTCTCAACGTCGGTCTCTTTGTGAAAAAACTCGATTACCTCGACATCCTTCCCGGTCAGGAATTTATATTGCTCATAACGTCCGGGATTGTGGATGGTACGACAGTCGAACACATAGCCTCCGCCATTGCCGCTTTCGTCGATCGGGATGCCGCGCCGGTAGGAAAAACTGTTGATCCGGATGGTGAATGTCGGGCGCATATCTCCCAGACGTTTCAGATCTTCCGAATCGACCAATTGATTGAGAACATGCGTGATTTCCGGCATCTCGACCGGCAGCCGGACGGTTTCGAGCAGCCATTCGAGATTTTTGATGGCATACGGAACGCTCTGTAAAAAATGCTCCTTTTTCTCATAAAACCCTCGAAAACCAAAAGCGCCCATGGCCTGCATCATGCGAATCAACACGTAGCCGTAATAATGCTCCCGGAAGGTTTTGAGATCGAGCCGAATCCGCCGACTGACGTTCTCGATATAATGGTCGAGTAATTCGAGCCGGATCCCAAGGGGAATATCAGCTTTCGCATCGTACAGGAGCGAGGCGACATCATATTGTAAGGCCCCCTGTCGTCCGCCCTGGTAGTCGATGAAGTACGGACGGTCCTCAACCAACATGATATTTCGCGATTGAAAATCGCGATAGAGAAAATAGTGGCAATCCGCTTGCAACAAAAAATTGGTAAAGGTCTGAAAATCGTCTTCAAGGGCTTGTTCATCAAAGGAGATTTTGGCGAGTTTGAGGAAATAGTATTTAAAATAATTGAGATCCCATAGCATGGATTGCTTATCGAATTGTGAGCGAGGATAACAAACAGCGTAGTTCAGCCCTTCTCCATCAAGAATCTGGAAGTGCGGCAGTTCTTCCAACACACGTTTGTACCACTTGACTAATTCGTCCGGGAACTGGCCATTTTGCCGAACGGCTGTCAGATGTGAAAAGAGCGTGGTATCTCCGAGATCTTGAAGCAGATACTGGTGGCGATCCAGCGCTTCTTCATAAATTTCAGGAACAGCCAGACCTTTATTATAAAAATATTTCGAAAAGGTCAGGAAGGCGATGTTTTCTTTCCGATCCCGATTGTATACGCCTAAAGCGGTGTGCTGGTCTCCTCCGATTCGGTAATACTCCCGATACGATCCGGAGGGGGGCAGCGGAGAAAAACGCTGGGCGGCTTCTCCGGCCCATTGCTCGAATAACTGGGTTAAATCGCGTTTGAGTGATGGATTGATAGATGTCATGGTATTAGATGCTTGAACTCAATTATGTGTATATCTTGCCACAAAGGCACACGGGTTTTTTTCAAAACGCGTTTCTTTGTGTTTTGTGTGCCTTTGTAGTGATGTACGTTTTAATCTGCCGATGCAATCCGTTCGATATGCGCCCCGACCGACGATAATTTTTTCTCGATTTCGAAAAATCCTCGATCGATTTGGTTCGCATTATTGATCCTGGTTTCGCCATCTGCGCACAAGGCTGCTGTCAATAAAGCGATTCCGGCTCGAATATCCGGACTGGTTAGCGACGTTCCGTATAATTTTGTCGGCCCGATCACAATGGCTCGATGAGGATCGCAGAGCGTGATTCGCGCGCCCATTGCCACCAGTTTGTCGGTAAAAAACAAACGACTTTCATACAGTTTTTCGTGAATCAGAATCGCACCTTCCGATTGAGTAGCCAACACAACTGCCGTACTGGTCATATCTGACGGAAAGCCGGGCCAGGGCTGGCTATCGAGTTTCGCCACGCTCGATCCGATATCTTCTTGAATCGTAAGCTGTTGGTTTGCGGGGACGATCACGTCATCGCCGTCGATGTCAAAACGCGCACCGAATTTTTCGAGACCGATCTGAATCGGTTTCAGATACTTTGTGCCTGCCTGGCAGATGCGCAGTTCTGAATGGGTACAGAGGGCAATTCCGATAAATGCGCCGGTTTGCGTGAAATCAGCGCCGCACTCAAACTCCCTCGGAGCACACAGCCTTTGCGCGCCACTCACCAATAAGCGATTTGACCCCCGGCCTTCGACCAGTGATCCGCATTGACACAGAAAATCGATCAAATCCTGCACATGGGGTTCGCACGCAGCATTTTCAATCAGGGTCTCCCCGGGAGTCGCTGCTGCTGTCATCAACACATTTTCCGTCGCCGTGACACTTGCCTCATTCAAAAAAATATGAGCCGGACGCAAGCCTTGGGCAGGAGCTCTGACGATAAAATTGCCATCTTTCGTGTCGATGGAAGCTCCCATATTCTGAAAAGCCAGGAAGTGTGTATCGAGACGCCGCCGGCCGATGACGTCACCTCCGGGAGTTGGAAAGGTTATTTTCCCAAACCGGCTCAAAATCGGGCCGACACACAAAATCGCCGCTCGAATGGCTTCCCAGGCTGTCTGTTGAATGCGAGTCGGATCGAGATTCGCCGGATCGATTCGGAGGGAATCGGGTTCCGGAATAGAAATATCAGCCCCCATATGCGCGAGAATGTCACACATATTTTTCACATCGCGGATTTGAGGGAGTCTTTTCAGCAGGACCGGCTCTGTAGAAAGAATGGAGGCCGCAATTAAGGGAAGCGCGGCATTTTTATTTCCATCGACGTATATGGTGCCTTGTAAACGGGCATTGCCATGTATCACGAATGTTTCTTGTTGGGCCATATCGGAATTGATGGTGAACGATGAAAAGTGTAAAAAGTCATCGCTTTCCACTGCAACCACTTTCCATGCTCATCGCTTTCAATGATAGTCGATTCACTTTCAACTGTAGTGGCCTTCTCTCGAAGTTTCTGTCAAGCTTTTTTCATGGGAGCTGTTTTAAGTCTCTTTTAGCAGGCGAAACGAGTGTTTCAGATTCATTGTCTGTCGCTTTTTGCTTGACTCGAAACACGACAGTCGTATGCTGTTATGTGCTCATGTGGTAAAGACGGGACATGTTTTCACCGCAGAGGAGGCAGAGAAACGCAGAGACTATCCGTGATGTACCCTGCGGTGAACATGTCAGGAATTAAGCTGTTAAGTGATGCACGAGATCTTGAGACGCTCATTTTTTCAATGCAATCGGGGAATATGCTTTCCATGAATATTATCAAACCGACATTCTTACTGAATAAAGATCGTGTTTTACGCAATATTAAACGTATGGCTGATAAGGCGAAACGCAGCGGGGTCCGGTTCAGGCCGCATTTTAAAACTCATCAATCAGCCCTTATCGGAGAATGGTTTCGAGCTGTCGGGGTTGACGCTATTACTGTCTCTTCAGTATCGATGGCCGAATATTTTGCTGAACACGGCTGGCAGGATATGACGATCGCCTTTCCGATCAATGTGCGTGAAATTGATGCGATCAACAGGCTTGCCGAGCGTGTCACACTCCATCTGTTGGTCGAATCGGAAGAGAGCGTTCATTTCCTTCGGCAACACCTTTCCAATCACGTCAATGTATGGATTAAAATAGACACCGGTTACCATCGTACCGGCCTGGCCTGGGACAATTGTCAGGGAATCGTCGAGGTCGTTCGGGCTGTCTTTCAGGCAGATCCTCTCGTGTTACGCGGGTTGCTGACTCATGCCGGACAAACATACAGCGCTCGTTCGTCCACTCGTGTTCGAGAAGTGCATCAGGAGACTGTCAGCAGAATGCAAGCCGTTCGGGACACTGTACAGACGCAAGAGGAGCAGGTCTCGCTTGAAATTTCAATTGGCGATACTCCAGGGTGCAGCGTTGTAGAGCAGTTTGATGGGGTCGATGAAATCCGCCCTGGAAATTTTGTCTTCTATGACGTGACGCAGCTCACGATCGGTTCATGTCTCGAAGAAGATGTGGCGGTCGCCGTGGCGTGCCCGGTCGTCGCAAAACATGAAGAACGACTCGAACTTGTCGTGTATGGGGGCGCAGTACATTTATCGAAAGAATCTGTCAGTGTTCCCAGTCGAGAAAAGCCAATCTACGGCTATCTTGCGTTACCAGAAGCACATGGGTGGGGAACGAAAATTCCAGAAACTTTTGTGGTCGGATTGTCTCAGGAACATGGAATCATCCATACCCAACAATCCTTTTTCGAGAAAATCCGGATTGGCGATATTGTCGTTATTTTGCCGGTCCATTCCTGTTTGACAGCGAATCTTTTACGAAAATATCACACGATTACCGGCGAAGTCATTGAACTGGCTGATTTGACATGACATAATCGTTGACGGAACGTCTGAGAAATAAGCTGTCACCGTTGGTGGGACAGGTATTTCTGCCTGTCCGTCCAGACAAGAATGTCTGGACTACTAGATTTCACACATTATTTCTCAGATGAACCTCGATCTCTTGTTTGTGAAAATTCTTTATGAAAGAAAAGCACGTCCATATCAGCTCGAAGAATTCGTTCAAGAGCGCACAAAGGCACTGACAGCCGCCAATGAACAGCTTCAGCAAGAGATTGTGGAACGAAAACGAAGGGAACAACAACTTCAATAGGCTAAAGAGGCCGCAGCAAAAGCAAGTCGCGCTAAAAGCGAATATGAGCCATGGGCTCTGAACGCCTCTCAATGGAATTCTGTGATATACGCAGATTCTCAGACGCGATCTCTTCACTTCATTCATTCTTTCTCTATAAATTCCACGATAGATTCTTCTAAAAAATACTTGACATTAAATGTTGATTAGTCAAATATAATACATATTAAAGACGAAAATATAAACTGTTCATTCTATCGCAATCCTCTGTCAGTTGTGATAGTGGCACAGACATTCTTGTCCTTGAAACAGGCAGGAATGCCTGTTCTACCAGGTCACATTTCATTGAGGATTGAGCCGTGTTCTTGTAATGTTCCGGCCCCTCAAAAAAACCGTGACATGCTCAGAGCCTCATTCTGTGCCCTCAGTGATGTTATTGTGTTTTCAAAATGACGAGATGATAGCTCTGACAGCTCAACAGTATCATACGGAATCCAGTTTTTATCTGACGCAAGTTTTTCAGCACGAGCCACAATCGTTCCGGAGAAAGAACGCTCCACAGAACATTTCTCGTGAGGTCTCGACGAAACACCGTAACGCAGCGCTATGGCGTCTTCTTTGCCTGGAACATCGGGTAGAGGCCAGCGATCTAATGACGTACTGGGAGATTATGGATGATATGATGGATCTTTCGATTGTTTCCGCAGTCGTGCTGCTTGAACTCTTATACGACTATCAAGTGAGGAAACTGAAAACCTGGGAGAAAAATCGGCACTATCCTGGGGTTTCAAACGATATCTACCGCCTGGAATATGATGACCAGCCGGGGGGGTATCGGGATGTCTGCGCCAGCGCTTTAATTAATGAAGCGATTGATGTGCTTCAGGAAGAAGCTGAGCGCCTGGTGCGATTAGAAGAGCATGAGGAAAATCTGTGAGCGGAGGAAGAATGGTTGAGGAGGAACCTCCCGAAGTTCCGAACTCTCCGGGAAGTTTATTCATGGAAAGCGTGTTTTACGTTTTTGTGTGCTTCATGTGTTTAGAGGGTAGATTAGAGCATTTCCTCGAGGATCTTTCCCGCTGATTCGATATACGTTCGACATCTTGTGGTAAACAGGCCCTCTTCTTTGGCTTTTTCCCGTTCTCCGGGAATACTAATGTCATAGCCCAGTAAATCCCGGCAGTCTAATGCTTCATGCTGAGCTTTGAATTTTTCCATAAATTCCTGGACATATTTATACATACGTGCCTTTTCTTCAGGAGTCGGCTGGGCAACGCCATATTTCAGGCCAAGTGCCATACACGCGCCGTTCACTGCTCCGCAAACACCTGCTGTGCCCCCTATTCCTCCGCCAAAGCCGGAAGAAATTTTGAGTGCAGTCTCGCGATCCATCCCCAGCTTTTCGGCAAAGGGTCCGCATACTGATTGGGCACAATTACATCCGCTTTTTGAATATTCAATGGATTGTTCGATAGGATCCACCTGTGTGTACCTCCTGGTATCAGGTTAGAATACATGAGTTCATTCTCGTCTGTGACTCGATAGCTGTCTTTTTTCTCTAAATGCCACGGGGCATAGCAAGAGTCCTTTGTTCTGTCAAGAGGAATTCTTCATTGAAAAAATCATCAGCGTCCCTGAAGGCTTCTTGTAAAATTAGCTAGAAAACTTATTGACAGAACGTTTCGATTTTCCCATGTGTGTTGGAGAACGCTTGTTGTGTGTTTTTTCGTGCCTTTGTGATTTCGAGAAGAATGTTTCACTTCTTTGGCCCGGCTGCTTCATGGGAAGTCGAATAGCTTATGGAACAATTGGTCTATACAAACGGACGCTATCTTTCACCTCTTCCTTCCATTTCATGGTTTGGAAGCCATTTTCCTTCGCTGGCATTCTATGCCAGTTTCATTGGATGCGTTTTAGAAGGCGTTTCACAGGCCAAACGCGGTCTTTACGATGGTGAAGCCTGGGCGTTGAACAGCCTGCACGTCCTCCAGGCCCTGGAACGTGTTGGGGTACGTATTGATGTCAAAGGCCTTGAGCATGTGGAGCAGCTTGAAGGGGCGTGTGTCTTTATCGGCAATCACATGAGCATGATGGAAACCATGATTCTTCCGGCGATGATTCAACCGATAACACCTGTGACGTTTGTCATCAAGCAAAGCCTCTTGGAGTATCCGGCATTTAAACATGTCATGCGCACGCGAAAACCGATTGCTGTGACTCGCACCAATCCGCGACTTGATTTAAAGATCGTTATGGAGGAAGGGACGCACAAACTTCAGTCTGGAACGTCGATTATTATTTTTCCACAAACAACACGCATGGTGAATTTTGAGCAGGAACATTTTAATTCGATTGGGGTAAAATTAGCCAAAAAGGCGGGGGTTCCGATTATTCCGGTCGCCCTCGTTACGGATGCCTGGCAGAACGGAAAATTTCTGAAAGATTTTGGGAAAATCGATCCATCCAAACTCGTTTCATTTTCGTTTGGGAAACCGTTACAGGTTGAAGGTCGGGGAAGTGAAGAGCATGCTCAGATTGTTGAGTTTATTCAGAGCCATCTTCAACACGTACATGCCCTGGAAAGTTGATACCGATTGCCGGGTGATGCTCCCGCCGCTCATTCTCTTTTCTCTTCGACGACTCTCTGAAAAGCTCCCTTCCACACGCTGTGAGAGAACTGGCTGGTTGGACCAGCAATCGGTATAACGTGACCATCATATATGATGATCCGCGGTAACAGTATACTCTGTTTTCGATGATGCAAAAACTCTTTGTGGATGATGTTTTAAGGCACGTTTTTTTCTGCGTCCCCCTGAATTACGCTGTACGCCGTTGACGTATCGTTGTTGGAGTAACATCCCAATATTTTTCTGCGTATAGACAAAACCGCTCGGAGAAACAGCTTTTCCATTTTTGCCGAGTACTAATGACGCCAGCCCATAATCTTTCGTGACGACAATATCTCCCTGGCTCACTCGATTAAAAATTTCAATATCTGCTGCTTGCGGCGTTGAGTCAACCACAATGGTTTTATCGCCGCGACGATGAAAATTGGAACAATTTTCAATCGACACCACGGTCACGACTTCAGCCTGTTTGTGATTGCCGAATTTCTGCCGAATTTTTTCTGTAGAGCATGCATCGCCATCAATAAAAATTTTCATCATCATCTCCCTCTCACACTCAGCGTCTCCGTGTATACAATTCAGTGATTGCTTACATGGTCGGCTGTTTCATGATTCATTCCCCTTTTAATTGCTGGAAAGGAGGAAGCGTTCAAAGAGCCCCATCCTGAGCGAGTATTTATTTTCACATTTTTCTATGATTTCATTTTCAATCAAAGTTGAGATGGCTTTCCTATGCTGCCGTTTTGCGTCGTAATTTTGCGTTGGAGTGATTAAATCTTTCAACGCGCAGCTATGATTGGTCAGAATTGTGAGTAAAATTTCTTGCTCAATCGATGATAATCGCTGCCAGACACTATCAAGGTAATCACTCTTATGTTCGATGTATTCCGAAATCGCATCTTCGACTTCTTGCACCTGGATTGTGCCAGGAACCCGTTCGGAAGCTGTTTGCCACGAATCGTTGTCATGACGTTCCTTGGATTTTTCGGTGATGAGACCGCATAATTGTCTGGTGACATAAGGATGCCCACCAGTTTCATAGTAAATTCTTGACAGCGCTTCTTCAGTAAAGGTCAGTCCCATTTGAGCTCCTAAGCTGGAGATCATTTGGTTGCAGCCCGTTTCCGGAAGGGAGGATAAGAAGACTTCTTTATAGAACTGAAATCCCGGATTACTCTGTCCATTCCAGGTATCAAGCCGGGAAATCTCAGGCCGTGATGACACGACCACCGATACCAGGAAGCCATATTGTTCGGAAATACCTCGAATGATTCCCATGAATTCATGAAATCCTGCAAACCCGGTCTCATGCTCTGTCGTTCCTGGTACAAAAGACTCGGCTTCATCCAGCAAGAGGACGATTTTCATATCATGACGACCGACCTTCAATGCTTCCCATAATTTGACAAGGGTCTGGAGAAAAATCACACCTTGTTTTTCTTCAGGCATACCGTCTGCACAATCACATTTCGGCAGTTTGACATCAGGATATTTAAATGATGCGTCTTTCAAGCATTCTTGGAGAATCGACTGATAGAGATAGCTACAATCGTGCGGAATATGTTGTAAGTCGATATAGGCCACAACATCACGGGATAAGTGTTCTCGCAACTGCCATACAAGAGATGTTTTTCCGATGCCCCGAAGTCCGAATAATCCAATATGTTGTAAATGTCCGGCTGAATCGAGGAGAGAATGGAGTAATTCATCACGGCCAAAAAATTCGAGTGGATTGTTAATTGGTCTGTTACTTTCATATAAGTTTTTCGGAGTCAACATGGAAGAAAGAAGATTTTCCATCGTCTGGGCACATGTCGAATTTTTGACTGACCGTGCAATAATATCGCAGCTTATTGGGATAATCGTGATATGATGCTCAGATTTTACTGCATAGAGTTGTCGGTAATGTGAGGCATGCAACGGCTCGTCGACAATCATAAAGGCAATCTTTCCATGAGACTTGTGTCCTCGGTTCGACAAGGAGTTGGAAATTTCCTGCAACAATGTTTCGTTGAATCCTGTTTTTTTAAGGAAAAATACAGGAATGTCTCCATAGCGTTTATATTGTGCAATCGTTGCGCGTAACACACCGTGGGCCCCAGAACGAGACGTATATTCGAAATCGCTTTGATGGAAAAATGATTTCGCCATTCTCAGCAGAGTTGGTGATGCATCAGGTAACGATGACAGGGTTGCATTTTTTCTTTCAGGGTCATGGGCATCTAACAGGATTTTATCCGGAATATCTTGCAGGATGTTATCACTGGCAACCTGCAATTTGGGAGCTTTCTTCGTGGCAGTCACCTTCGAAGGTGCTGCATACGCAGAGGTCAAATCTGTCAGACTCCCGATAGAGGTTTCATACATACGTGGGGCGACTCCTGAGGTTCGGGATGCTACAGCTCCTGTCCCAACCCCTGCCATTTGATGGACAACTTTTTTGGGGCGATTCGTCGTCCTGACTCGTGACCCATTTTTTCCGGTAGAGAACACAGGTTTTCTGGTTCGTGACGATGTAATGCGTGCCCCGGCTTTTTGAGAAGCCAACTTTCGAGAGCGGGAAGATTTGACATTTACTCCTGCCATCTGAGGGATAAGAGAGGACACAAAAAATCCTCCAAGTGTCAGAAGGAGTGCTACAATTAGCAAGATCTGAAGCCGCTTGAGCGAATGTTTTTCAACAGCGCTTTTTCCATGCTGTTTCTGTTGTTCTGAGGGAGTGTCAACAGGTGAGGTTGTATAGGCTGTTGCAAGCTGCACAAGTTTCGAGTCGGTATTATACAACATGCCTGGAAATGTCAAATCCAACTATGCACGTCTCCTCTCTTTTCCAGAAGAACCCCACAAAGTACCCCAATCAACTCAGATCTTTTCTTCTTATCAGATCTTTTCTTCTTATCTCAATCTATCGTGATTTTGGCCGATGACTCCCTTCCCTGATTGATGGCTTCACTTAGTAAGGGGTACAACCAGAGAGTAGCATCATAATGATTGTAAAAGAAACGATTATCCAACAATAGGCCATTTTAATCTCCTTTGTATAATTAACGTAAGTTAGTTATGGTTACAAAAAAAATAAATCGTCACAAAGTATTGGTCACTCTTGTTTCAATAACATCTATCGCGCTACTAGTACAGTGTTTCAGAAAAAAACGGTACACCTCACAGAGATCACAAAGAACACGGAGAAACGTTCTGTGACATTCCGTGTGCTCTGTGAGAGATCATGTGTACATATTTCCGATACGTTATACTGGATGTTTCATTATGCTTAAGTATCTCTGTAATGTGAATACCATTCAACGTTTATTATCAAAAATAGAATATTTTTATTTAAAATAATTAACGTTTATAAATTATGTATGCAAAAAAAATTAATCATGGACGGAAGTTTTTCTTTAATGATCCACGACAATAATAATAACAGCTAAAATGACGAGCATAGAGATTAAACAGGCCAAAACAACTCGTCCTTTTTTCAGCAAAACTTCTTTTGTCAAATTCCGTTTCAAATAAACTTGGTAGCTGTACCAAAACATCCACAGCCACAGCAAGAATCCGAACGTATACTTGATCAAAAAACGGGGAAACGGGAGAACTTCGCCTGTGCCGGAAATAAGCAAGTACAAATAATTAATATAATCTAACCCGATTAAAAGCATCGTTGCCACGGCCATAATATCCCGTGGGTACAACTTTTTGTGATATTTTAGCTTATAGTAAATTAAACGAAAGACGATGGACACAAAGTATGCAATCGGTACAAGGTAAAATAAATATACAGCCTCATATTTCGTGAGAACGTCATACATCTTAGAAAGAATCATACCTACATCCATAACAATGCCGTCTCAATGTCCACAAGGAATTATTACTAAGGTTTTTATCGTCTCCGCCAGTGACTTCTCATCCCCTAAACTACTAACTTAATACTAACATTCGTTAAAATACTGTCAAGAAAAAAAATACCTCTTGATGATTTCTCAAAAACGTTTTTTGAGTATATGTGACAAGACGCTCCATATCGTGCAAAATTCCAGGGTAAAAATATGCTCTCACCAGTCAACCTGATATTGCGTCAAAATCTATGAAGCGTCTTATAGACGTTCATCAATAGAGCCCTCACAAAAAAGCGCTATAAACAGCCTCCCCTACTGCTATAACGCCCTCTTTTAGATATTGAGTAAATTTGTCAGAAGATCGCGCAAAGGACTTTTTTGATCGTGGCTTTCAATAAACACCATTGCTACGATATAGTCTAGCATCTTCTGGAGAAATTTCTCATCTTTATCCTTTATTTCGTTCATAATCTTATACAGATTATGATTCGACTCATACACAGTACTGCGAAAGATTAAACTTTCAGAAAAAGACCCTTCCTGCAGGATATGAATCAGAGTTTTCTGGTCCTCCTCATCAGCTTTTCGAAACAATGAGAGAAATTCCTTCTCTTTTGAGGAAAGACTATTGGTCGTATTATAGGATTCTCCTTTCTTACTGGATTCGAAAACTTTTTGTTCATCAATATATGAGATAGCCTTTTGATGATCTCTGTTCAGATAGGCAAAATCACGGAACCATTCTCGGTCAACCTGAAGCGCATCGGCTAAATTGTAGAGGATAATCATATCTTTGGGAATACGGATCCCATCTTCGATGTGCTTGATATACGCATCAGATATCTTGGCTTTTTTGGCTAACTCCTTCTTATTGAGGTTTAACTTGACTCGTCTGGACGTGACAAATTCGTGGAATTTCATAAGTGTCATCCTTCTTGCTGACAATAAAGACGTTGTCAATATTCAGAGCTAACTACTGTTAGTTAACTGTATAACTCTAAGTATAACGACAAACGTTTTTTTGTCAAGAGTTTTTTTTGTAAACATACTATTACTGATGTTTGTAGATAGAAGCGTCCATTCTTAAATACGTTAGACACTCGTTAAACACAAAGGTTAAATAAATTCTGCCACCCGTTGATGCTTTTAGGATACCTTTGTTCACTTATGAAAAACCGTCGTGCATTTCAAGGCAATACGTGACTGCTAATAGAGCGGCGTACACCCTGTCAAAAGATACACAATAGAGAGAAAAAGCATAAACCACTTTGTTAAAACATAAAATCGTTGCATAGTAAGACCTCCATATTTGCTCTATATCTGATATCTGATCCAAAACAGACAGTCGTCGATTATTAGAGAATATGGGTGAGGAAAGGTTTAAAGAGGAAAATGGATTTTTCTAACTCTTGGTTTTTACAGGGATTGTGCGAAGCAAAATAGAAAGACCCATTACGACAGGTTTTGTCTGTAGCGAAAAAGCATGTTTTCAGGCACGATATATTCGAGATCAAAAAGAGGGATAATGTCATCGGAATATGTATAAAATCCCCATAAATGCATCTTTCGAGCAAACTGCTTGAGAATGTGAGGCACCGCTTGCAACGATCGGACGGAGGGGGACATGATATTTTTAATTCCAGAAACCTGGCAGACAATAAGGCGGTTTCCGCTGTAAAAGGTGATTCCTGTGAATATCTGGGGTGGTATATTGTGAGAGAACGCCGGTGGGAGGTGAAAATAATGCCTCAAATCAAAAATGGGGATCTGGGTGCGTTGGTGATGCAGGATGCAAAATCGATCCTCATCAGCTTCCATTGTCAGGAAGGCTGGGCGTTGAATTCTGAGAATCTCCTGGATTTGACTGGCATCAACTCCAAAAAGCATTCCATCAAGAGAAAGGACAGCTAATTCATGAATATCCCAGGACGTTGCCATACTGAAATGGAGGGGAAGTCGTGGAGTCTTGGAATGGTGGAGTGTTGAAGATCCTCTCTCCTCCTCCATTCTTCTACAACACGGGGCGATGGAGGCCACCAAACACCAGGTGGACTCTCCACCATCCGTACCATCCCCCTCAGTGAAACCTTGACAAAGCACTACTCCAACCCAAAATGGATTGCTTATTGAGGAATCTTGCCTTCGACGCCTTCAATGAAATAATTCATGCTTAACAATTCTTCATCGGTTTTATCCGGCCAGACTTTGAATGTACCATCAATAATTTCTTGACGCCGTTTCATGACCATATCGACAACGTCCTGAGGCACCATCTTGCCGAAGGGTGCAATATCCACCAGGCCATCATCGAATCCGCCCCAATACGAGGAACTCTTCCAGGTTCCGGCTTTCACTTCATTTACGATCCGTTCGTAAAAAATGTGCCAGTTCCAAACTGGAGACGTGAGGTGGGCATCAGGCGCAAAATGGCTCATATCGGTATTATAGCCCACAGCATACACCTTGTTATCCTGAGCGGCCTCCTGGGCTGCCGGTGAATCCTGGTGCTGGGCGATGACGTCGGCCCCTGCGCCGATCAAGCTTAAGGCAGCTTCTTTCTCTTTGGCCGGATCGTACCATGAGCCACTCCAGACGACTTTTACGACAGCGTCTGGGTTGACTTCCCGCACACCTTTTGTAAAGGAATTGATTCCTCGGATTACTTCGGGGATCGGATGAGCGGCCACATAGCCCAATACATTGGTTTTTGTCATCTTCCCTGCGACTAAACCGGTCAGGTAGCGAGCCTGATAGATACGGCCAAAATAATTTCCGACATTTTCAGCGGTTTTGAACCCCGAACAGTGTTCGAAGACGAGATCCGGAAAATCTCCCGCAACTTCGATGGTCGGATCCATATATTCGAAGCTTGTCGTAAAAATCATATCATAGCCTTTTTGAGCGTATCCGCGAATTACACGTTCGATGTCAGGACCAAACACGCTTTCTGTGTAGGCTGTTTCAATGCCGAGTTCTTCTTCCATGTACTTTCTGGCGAGATCGTGGGCATATGACCAGCCATGATCACCAACGGCTGAAACGTACACAAACGCTGCTTTTAAAGGTTTCTCTTCTGCAAATACGCCCAGTGACATGGCAATCATGGCGAGACAGATAAGACTGACAAAAAGACCTTTCCGCATAATAGCACTCCTTTGTTTGATGACATGTCATGTAACATTCGCACAGGACATATCGTCGTCATGCATTGATCGATTGAGTTTTAGTCGTTCACCCCAAAGGGGTGATTCATACTAGCCAAGCCCAGGGCACAGCCCCGATATGTGATGTTTTCTACTCTCTCCTCCCACGCATATACGGTTTCATTAAGGCTTCCGGCGCTCCCATCCTGCGCCGAAATGACTCTCTGGCAGAAAAGAGCAACACTAAAATTGTCGCGGCATACGGCATCATTTGCAGCAAATGATGGGAGACTCCGATGCCTGCCGTTTGCAAACGCAATTGCAGCCCTTCGATCCCCCCGAATAAATACGCGCCGATTAAAGCGCGTTGAGGGGTCCAGGCGGCAAAGATCACCAGTGCGATTGCAATCCATCCTCGTCCGGCAGTCATCTGATCGATCCAGATCCGTGTATACGCCAGCGACAGAAAGCTGCCGCCCAATCCGGCGAGCATTCCGCCGAGAAACACGCACAGATATTGAATACGATCAACCGAAATTCCCAAAGTATCTGCTGTTGCCGGATTCTCTCCAACCGCGATAATTTCCAGTCCGATACGCGTTTTGAAGAGGAACCACCACAACAACAGCACCAGAAACACGGCAAGATACACGAGGATATTGTATCGGAACAAGACCGGTCCTAGAAACGGAATATCGCTGAAAAAGGGAAAGTGCAATGGTTCGAACCCATACCCTGTTTTCCCCACCATCGCTTCTCCGATAAAACTTGTCAAGCCTATTCCGAGTAAAACAATTGTGATTCCGCTAATCACCTGATCACTTTTTAAGGTAATGCATAAAAAGCCGTGTAACACACTGACAAGGCCGGCGCATATCATTGCGACAAGGACGCCGATCCAGGGACTGTGAGAATAATAGGAACCCATGAATCCGGTGAGCGCCCCTACGATCATCATGCCTTCAACGCCAAGATTCAACACGCCGGCGCGCTGGGTCAGAATCTCCCCCAACGTCGCAAACAGCAACGGGGTACCGGCACGAATCGCACCGACGAGAACGGAAATAATAAACGCAGATGTCAGAATTTCAGACACAATAGTTAATCGTCTGTAAAACGCCACACCTCAATCCTTCGATGAGATAGACGTTTCGAGTGTTATGACGTTTCTCGAACTAACCGAATGCGGTATTTTTGTAAAGTATCGGCAGCAATGATAAACAAGACGACCATCGCTTGAATCACAGAAACGAGCGCAACCGGAACCCCTAAATCAAGCTGCATATTCGAACCGCCAACTAAAAATGCCGAAAAGAGCAGTGAAGACACAATCACTCCCAGCGGATGTCCTTTGCCAAGCAAGGCTACCGGAATCGCTGTAAATCCATATCCCACGGCAATATCCTGCCTCAGTTGATGATGAATGGCGGCAACCTCTCCCACGCCGGATAGCGCTGCGATTCCCCCAGCTACCGTCATCACCAGCACGACGATTTTTGTCGTGCAAATGCCGCCATATTCAGCAACATTCGGGTTGGCTCCAACCACTCGAATTTCATACCCGATACGAGTTTTTTTAATCACGATGTATAGCAGAACAGCGACTACCACAGCCAGAATAATCCCAACATGAAGGCGTGTACCTTTAATTATGCGTGGAAGCCAAGCGTGACGTACAAATTTCGGGGAAAGCGGGAAATTCGAATAGCCTTCTCGATCGCGCATGGGACCATAGACCAGGAAGGAGACCCAGTTGAGCGCAATATAATTCAACATGAGACTGACAATAATTTCACTGATTTTGAAACGTGCATTCAGTATGCCCGGAATCCATCCCCAAAATGCTCCGGCAATGAAGCCGGCGATCATCATCAGCGGCAAGAGTATCCAGCCTGGGAGCCATGGCAGATATAACGCTGCTACACTTGCGCCAAAAGCCCCCATCATATATTGTCCTTCGGCCCCGATATTCCAGCGGTTCGCTGTCAGTGGCAAGGTAACTGCTAATCCACAGAGCATCAACGGAAACGCCTTGACCAGGGTTTCTGAAATGCCGTAAATGTCGCCGAATGCTCCGATAAAAATCGAGCGGTACGCCGCAAACGGATTGATTCTCATCCATAACAACGGGATCGCTCCGACCACCATGGCCAGCAGAATCGTCACAACGGGCGTTAAGGCTTTAAACGACTTCGAAGTCAGTTCTCGTGGTTCAAGAAGAATAGGCATATATCATATTTCTACGTTTTTGCAGTTTCTGGTTTGATCTGTTTGAATCCACCGGCCATCATGAGGCCGAGTTCTCGTCGGTTCGTCATTTTCGCGTCCAGAATCTGGACAATTTCCCCTTCATAAATCACAGCGATTCGATCGCTTAAATGTAAGGTCTCATCGAGATTTTCCGACACGAGTAGAATCGCTTTTCCTTGCCGTTTTTGTTCGAGCAGGACCGTTTGCACATACTCGATTGCCCCTACATCAAGACCTCGGGTTGGCTGGCTCGCAATAAGAAGTTTTGGGTTACGAGAAATTTCACGGGCTAAAATAATTTTCTGAATATTCCCGCCCGATAGTCGTCCGACCGGGATAGAAACTGAAGGCGTTCGGACATCATATTCCTTCACCAGCTTCTCAGCAGCATCGTTCACTGCTTGATCATTCAGGAACCAGCCTCGGTTGAATTGTGGCGCTCCCTGGCTTTTGAGCAGTGTATTTTCTGCAATCGGCAATCCGGTCGCCAATCCGACAGTCATTCGATCTTCAGGAATATAGCCGAAGCCCTGTTCGACGATTTTTTTGGGAGTCGCATGAGTAATGTCCTGGCTATCAAATCGGATCGTTCCTGTTTCAACAGGACGCAGACCATTCATCGCCTCGATTAATTCTCGCTGTCCATTCCCGGACACCCCGGCAATCCCCAGGATTTCACCTTCGCGAACACTAAAGGATACATCTTTGACGGCTTGTAACCCTTTATCGTTCAAGACGCTGAGATGTTCCACATTCAACAACTCTCTGCCTGGCTTCATATCAACCTGCTCGAGATGGAACAGCACTTCGCGGCCCACCATCATTTTGGCAAGTTTCTTTTTGGTCGTCTGATCCGAACGAATGGTCGAGACAAATTTCCCATTCCTCAAGACAGTTATCCGGTGGCAGGCATTGAGAATTTCATTCAACTTGTGGGTGATAAAAATGATTGTATATCCTTTTTGCACCATCGAGTTCAACATCTCGAACAAGCTGTCGACTTCCTGCGGCGTCAGCACGGCGGTCGGTTCATCCAGAATGAGAAGTTTTGCGTTGCGATACAGGGCTTTGATAATCTCGACCCGCTGTTGTTCGCCGACTGAGAGCTCCCAAATTTTGGCATGGGGATGAATTTTGAGTCCGAATTGTTCTGCAAGTGTCATGACGGACTGTTCGGCAGCTTTCATATTCAGCCCAAAGAGTTCGCTACATTTTCGGCGCACAGAGGTTATAAACGTCTGATTTCTCCTCTGATGAGGGAATTTCGGAGTCGAGCCGAGGGCAATATTTTCCAGAACAGTCAGACGGGGAATCAGTTTGAAGTGCTGATGGACCATGCCTATTCCCAGGTTCAGGGCGTGTTTTGGAGAGTCGAGATGGACCGGATTGCCTTCAAAGAAGATGTCACCGCTATCCTGGCGATATAGTCCATACAGGATATTCATCAGCGTGGTTTTCCCGGCTCCGTTTTCGCCGAGTAAGCCATGAATTTCTCCGGTTTGTGCTTCGAAATCGACATGATCGTTCGCAAGCATTCCCGGGAAGCGTTTGACAATCTGCTTCATTTCTACCAGTACTGACATAGAAGCACTCCCTGTCCGCTATACACTGCAAAAGACAAAATTGTCACAAAAAATACAATAAATCAACCAAATACGAAGATTACAGCATTATCGTATCCTCGAATTAAGTCAACAAAATTTCTTGTCAAGTTATGCAATTCGTCGCGGGACAAAGACCTGAATATACGTTTCTAATGCCATATCGTCGGTCATACAGGCGAGATAATCGCAGACGACTTGTGGGAGATCCTCATGACATTGCAACTCGAAGAGTGTCAAATCCATCTGGTCGGGATGATCGAGGAAATATTCATACAATTCCGTGATGATGCGTTTGGATTTATCGGTTTCCCTGTTTACCATCGGTGTCAGGTAAAAGTTATCAAACAAAAATTTTCGCAGGGTTTCGGTCGGTTCCAGCATATCAGGGCTCATGGCGATCCGCTCGTGATCGAGGCGGATTGTCTCATCAATCACATCATGTATCATGCGTCCTATCCGCTCCCCCAGAGAATATCCTAATGCGTCAAGTAGTGGTTTCGGAATGTCATCTTGTTTGAGAATTCCGACTTGAATGCCGTCATCGATGTCATGGTTAATATATGCCAGGCTATCAGAAATGCGAACAATCTGTCCTTCCAGAGTTTCCGGCATGATATTCGGATCGTCGGCAAAAATTTTCGTATAACTTTTGCTGTGTTTTAAAATGCCGTCTTTTACCTCATGGGTCAGGTTCAGCCCTTCTCCCTCCCGTTCGAGCTTTTCTACGATTCGCAAACTCTGCCTGGAATGATAAAATCCTTTCGGATGGATTGAATTCAACGCGTATTCCCCGGTATGCCCAAATGGTGAGTGCCCGAGATCGTGTCCCATGGCAATCGCTTCAACCAGATCTTCGTTTAAACGGAGCCCTCTGGCAATTGTCCGAGCGATTTGGGAGACTTCGAGGGTATGAGTAAGGCGAGTGCGATAATGGTCGCCGCGAGGAGAAATTAAGACCTGTGTTTTACGGCGGAGTCGTGAAAAAGCTCTCGAATAGGTGATTCGATCGCGATCTCGCTGAAATTCCGTTCTGAGATCACAGGAGTTCAGAGGCTTTTCACGGCCCTGTGTCTCGGAGCTGAATGTGGCTCTGGGCGAGAGGGTTTTCTGTTCGATCCGTTCAAGAGTGTTTCGTATTGACATAGTCGTTTGACAATTGAGGACTGACAATTTTTTCACCCCTCAATGAGTTCCTGAAGTTGTGATTAAAACCTTCTTTAAGGTATGGGCAGCGAAAAAACAAGAAAAATCCTGGAAAAAGAATGAAAATAAGAGAAAAATAACCATCTGAGTATGATTGTAATACAAAATAGACCTCACCCAATGAGCTGTGACCCATCACGATATCTGGAAAAATTGTCGTGATGACTTTTTTCATTGACAATGATAGCTGGAACACCCTATATCTGCCCGTATGAATCAAGTTGGAATTATTGCCAAAACCCATACACCGGGAATTCGAGAAATTTTGAAAGACCTCCGAGAATGGCTGTGTGCAAGGCAAATAGATGTTTTTTTCGATCAAGGTACCGGAGAATTGGTCGAACATCCTTCCGAAGTGCATTCCAAAGCTCACCTCCCTTCATTAGTGGAGTTGCTCGTGGTCCTCGGTGGAGATGGCACTCTTTTGAGCGCTTCCAGGCTGGTTGGAGAACATGATGTTCCGATTCTCGGGGTGAATCTCGGCAGTCTGGGCTTTTTGACGGAAATTACGCTGGATGAGATGTTTCTCGCCCTGGATCAAGTGTTGCACAATGAATTCTCGACCATGCAACGCCTCCTTCTTACCGCTTCAGTTTCCCGGGATGAAGAACAACTTACCGAATATTCTGCGCTCAATGACGTGGTGATTAACAAGAGTGCTTTAGCCAGAATTGTCGATCTTCAAACTTGTATTAACGGACAATACGTGACGACTTATAAGGCTGATGGCTTGATTGTGGCAACACCAACAGGCTCGACGGCTTACAACCTTGCCGCGGGTGGGCCAATTATTCATCCGGATATGCATGCCCTCATTATGACGCCTATTTGCCCCCATACGCTCACAAACCGGCCGATTGTCATTCCGGATGCTTCAGAGATCAGCATTGTGTTAGAATCGAAAAATGAAGATGTGTTCCTGACCTTAGATGGGCAAGTCGGCCTGGCGCTCAGACACCGTGATGTGGTCCGGATTCGAAAAGCGCAGCATATGATTCGTTTAGTGCGTCCGGCAGAACGAAATTATTTTGAAGTGCTACGCACAAAACTCAAATGGGGAGCGCGCTGAAGAACGGTTAGGCGATTGGATAGAGTATTTTCTGGAAATCGCCTTAGTCGAAATAGCAGAAAATATCAGGAAAACGTTCTTCCATCAATTTCGTGATGAAACGTTCTATGTCGGAAGCCGAAGCGTACGAGAGGGCTTGTTGAGCGATGTCACGGGCTTCAGCAAGGGATACCGAACGAATGATTTTTTTTATCTTCAAAAGAGCATCGGCATTGATACTATATTGATCCAGCCCCATCCCGAGCAACAGGAGGGCATATTTCGGATCGCTGGCCATTTCTCCGCACATTCCAACCGGAATACCATTGGAATGTCCGGCTTCGATCGTTCGGGCGATCAAGCGCAGAATTGCAGGATGTAACGGCTCATAAAGGTAAGCGACATTTTTATTCACCCGATCGATCGCAATAGAGTATTGAATCAAATCGTTTGTGCCAATACTAAAAAAATCAGCCTCTTTTGCCAGAATATCACTTGTCATGGCGGCCGAAGGAATTTCGATCATTACACCAACTTCAATGTCTTCATTAAAAGGTATCCCTTCCTGACGAAGCTCGGCCTTCACCTCTTCCAAGACGGCATTTGCACTGCGTAGCTCGTCGATTCCGGAGATCATTGGATACATGATTTTCAGTTGGCCGAATATACTGGCCTGGAGAATGGCTCGTAATTGAGTTTTAAACAGGTCGATGTGTTCCAGACACAGACGAATTGCCCGCAAACCAAGCACCGGGTTGAGTTCATCATAGACGTCCAACTGGGAGATAAATTTATCGCCGCCGAGATCGAGCGTCCGGATTGTCGAAGGGTGTGGAGCGACTTGCTCTGCTAAGGTCTTATACGCCCGAAGATGTTCGGCTTCCGATGGGAGGTAATAACGGTTCATGTACAAAAATTCTGTCCGGAACAAACCGATCCCCTCTCCTCCTCGCTCAATGACTGTTTTTAATTCACTCACAAATTCGATATTGGCCAAAAGGGCCACTTTTTTCTCGTCAGTGGTCACGGCAGGCAGATCTTTTACTTTGAGCAGTTCACGCTCATAGTAATTAAACCTGCGTTGTTTTTTGAGGTAGGAGATGAATACATTCTGGGGCGGAGAAACCTGAACCGTTCCGCTGATTCCGTCGAGAATGAGGGATTCGCCTGTTCTAACCGCATTATACACCCCAGTCACACCGACGACTGCCGGAATCTCCAAAGAATGGGCCATAATCGCAGTATGAGAGGTCTTGCTCCCAATTTCAGTGACAAAGCCGATGACCCGTTCTTTACGCATTTGAGCGGTATCAGCCGGAGAGAGATCGTGGGCGACAACTATGACATCTTCTCGTAAATCTGCGAGGTTTGTGTGGCTATAGCCGAAGAGATTATTAAAGATGCGATTGCCAATATGAGTGAGATCGTCCTTACGCTCCTTGAGGTAGGAATCATTCATATTGCTGAACTGTTCGCGTAGTTTATCGAGGACCCGTTTTAATGACCACTCAGCAGAAAGGCGGTGGCGTCTGATATACTCGACTGTTTCATTCACGAGCATATGATCTTCCATAATCATCAGATGGGCATTGATGATTTGAGCATGATCGGTGTCAGCCATCGATTCGATGCGCTGACGAATTGTCTGAAGCTGCTCTTTCGATGTCTGGAGGGCTTCCAAAAAGCGGTCTACCTCTTCTTCCACCTCCGCATCACGCACCCAGGTCGGTTTGATGTCGTAGGTGACTTTCTCCAGGCGAAAGACTTTGCCGATCACGATTCCGGATGAAACCCCAATTCCTCGAAATTCCAAAAAAATTCTCCCGCTTCGTAAGGCAGAAGGCTGTAAGCAGGAGGCAGTAGATTATCCCTTATTCCCTTGCCTGCTGCTTACTGTCGACTGCGTTATTTAGGTTCTCCAAATTTATTCTCGATGAGGGCAATCAGAGCATCGAGCAACTCTCTTTCATCGTCTCCATCAGTCTTCAAAACAATCTCGGAACCAATCGGGGCAGCGAGCATCATCAGACTGAGTATACTTTTGCCGTTGACCTCTTCACCATCTTTTGACACAGTCACTTCCGCACGAAATTTATTTGCTGTTTGCACAAATTGTGCTGCCGCCCGTGCGTGCAGTCCTAATTCATTACTAATGGTCGCGACTCGAATTTCAGCCATGACAACCTCTCAGGAGCGTGTGTGCTCTTTCTGTTTGCCACGTTGTTTCAAAAACTCACTGGCAATATGAATGTTTCCTTTTCCTCGTTCTTTTAGCTGTTGGACAGTCTCATGAAATGGCATATCATCGGATATATTTGACAAGTGAATGAGCATGGCAAGATTCACCCCTGTAATGACTTCAACGGCTGCTTCGTCTAAAAATGATAAACTGATATTAGAAGGCGTCCCCCCGAACATATCCGTCAAAATCACGACACCAGCTTCAGTATTGACTTTTTTGATGGCTTGTCGAATTTTTTCACATGATGATTCGACATCAGTAGTCATGTCAATTGAAACTGCTGTGATATGCGTCATTTCCCCAACGATCATCTCTGCAGAATGAATCATTTCTTCGCCTAACTGTCCATGTGATACAATGACAGCACCCACCATAATGATGATTGACGATTGACGGCTGATGATTGGTAATTGAGCTGTCTGTACAAGACATCCCACATCAACAATAAACAATCGTCAATCGTCAAGCTTGCTAATATTTTGCATCTTCTTCAGAGATGATTTGATAGATATCCTGTTGGGAATTCGCTGTTAGCAATTTTTGGCGGAAGTCCGTATTCTTCAACATGCGAGAGATTCTCGCAAGTGCTTTCAGATGGACGCCTGCAGAATTCTCAGGAGCTACAAGCAGAAAAAACAGATACGCCGGTTTGCCATCAAGGGAATCGAATTCAATTCCTGATTTGGAAAGGCCAAAGCCAGAAATGATTCGATCAAGTCCTGTCGCCTTTCCATGTGGAATCGCGATCCCATCCCCAATTCCGGTGCTGCCTAACTGCTCGCGCTCTAAGAGGATCTCCAGAATTTCCTGCTTATCAATCGTCGGGTGCGTCGTGCTGACAGCATCAACTAAGGCATTTAATACCTCTGTCTTATCACTTGCCTGTAGATCGGCGACGATTGATGATTCATCAAGAATGTCGGTTAGTTTCATGGTTTTCGTACGCTTTTGTTCTATTGCTGTATTGATAGGCCAATTCTCATTCTGCGATCGACCCACATGATGTGAACAATTCAACAATGTCACAATTCAAGATTCAAGTGTATGTCATCGGTTTAAAATTCAGGTTCAATTAACCCATAGTTGCCATCACTCCGTCGATACATCACATTCATCTGCTCGGTTTCAGAGTTTAAAAAGGCCAGAAAATCGTTTTCTGATAATCCCATCTGCATGGATGCTTCGTCAATTGACATTGGTTTTATTGCCATTTTCTGAGAACGAATCACGCGAGGCTTTTGAGAGGGGAGGGCAGCGACCTCATCGACAAATGCTTCAGATTCGATCTGAGCAACCTCTTTACTTCCGACTCGGCCTTTTCGATCGGTCCCTTTGTCTTTATGGCGTTTTACCTGCCGTTCGATCTTATCGATAACGGTATCGACAGCTAAATACATATCATGTTTTTCTTCAAGACCACGAATTGGTTTTCCGTGAGCCTGATGCAACGTAATTTCAGCCAGACGGCGATGTTTTTCGACAGACAACACGACATGAACATCAGTAATCCCTTCGAGATACCGCCCTAATTTATTGACTTTGTTCTCGATGTGTTCTGTCAATGGCTCGGTGATTTCAAAATGTCTTCCAGTCACTGTAATTTGCATACTCTTCCTCCTCACGTTGCAAGGGATGGAATCAGGCATTCGCGAAAGACCACGCTGCAACGGTCATCATGTCATGATTCATCCCTATGTACTCATTTTCTTTCGTTTGCGTTGAATCGATGATGGAATGTTTAAGTCTTCACGATATTTCGCGATGGTTCGGCGAGCAATGGCTATTCCGGCTTCTTTCATATTCTTCTCAATAGCTTTATCACTGAGAGGACGTGTGCTGTCCTCCTCATCAATCATCTGCTTAATGCGTTCTTTAATAGCAATCGACGACACATCATCGCCTGTCGAACTTTCCAGACCACTATGGAAAAAAAATTTCAATTCGAACACCCCTTGTGGAGTATGAATATACTTATTGGTGGTCACCCGGCTGATGGTTGATTCATGCATAGCAATATCGTCGGCCACATCGCGCAAGACAAGGGGTTTCAAATGAGAAACTCCATATTCAAGGAATTCGTGTTGAAACTTGACGAGGCTTTTCCCAACTTTATAGATTGTGCGTTTCCGCTGCTCAACACTCCGAATGAACCACATGGCCGAACGAAGTTTTTGATCGACGTATTGCCGCGTTGAATTCGGTACATCAGCCTCTGTGCCGGACATGATTTTTTTATAGGCCGGATTAATTCGCAAATTGGGTAAATCATCTTCATTTAACACCACTTCATACTCCCCGTCAACGCGATATACATAGATATCGGGAATGATATACTCCGGTCGCTCACTGACAAAATCAGCTCCGGGTTTTGGTGACATGTTGAAAATAATTTGCTGAGCAAGCTCGACATCCTCAACAGACATATCAAATTGCGCAGCGATGTCATCGTAACGATGGAGCTGTAACTCATAAAGCATGTGATTGATGAGTGGCTCGATCGATGTGTCAGTCAAGTCGAGATTGCGAGCTTGAATCGTCAGACATTCTTTCAGATCTCTTGCGCCGACTCCAAAGGGCATAAACGTATGAATGTGCTGTAACGTCTGCTCGACCTCTTGTGGTTCGACTGGTATTTCATGACGATAAAACTCCTGTCGCAGGGTCGAAAAAATATTGGCAATGGTGAACACATCGTGTTCTGTCACGTTCAAGATTTTCAAGAAGAGCTTCTGATAACGAAGTGGGCTGTCTGTGCTGAACTTCTCTCCGATCAATCCAAGTCCCACCGTATATAATTGAATCAGAAAATATTTACGCGATCGCAGATGTTCGATATGGGCATAGGATTGCCTGAGCAGTTCGAGATATGCATGGATATCTTTCTCATGTTTTGCCGCTTTGTCGGCATCAGATTTATAGGCAATGTATGCGACCTCGCCAGCCGTCAATTTTGACAGAAGGTACTCCAATAAATACAGCCCTTCAGGTAACATGTCAAGTTTCTCGAGCTTGGTAATGTAATTATCTTTCAAAAGCACGTTAGAATGGTGCTCGATAAGTTGAGGCAGCGTTCGGCACATTTCGGTGATATGATGAATGCCCTGCGAAATATCCGCTTCGGGGATACCGATCAGTTCTTCAAAGTTTTTTACAGGAACCTCACGAATGAATTTTGCAATAATCTCAATATCTTCTAACGTTAAAGATTGCAGTTTTGCGATAATTTCAGTATATTGTCCGCTATTGAGATCATCGTAGTATTCTTGGAGCAAGACGTTGGCAAGAACCCTTTGTGCGCCTGATAAGGAGAGATGTGATGACACATAATTCCGTTCCAGTTCACTATTGATTTTCTTGCTCAATGCCTCAACTACAACGTTTCGATACGCTTGAAGCTGTTCAATACTCGTCTTGGGGTCATAAATACTGAGTGATGAAAATTCTTCATTATTCTCCTCGATTTTCAAATAGCCGTCATCGTGGATCTGGCCAATAAGGAATTCTCCGATCTTCCTGCTCCGTTCGGGAACCTGGGACATCTGTAATTGCCATGAGACGTATTCAGAGAGTGATTGAGGTTTTGTCAGTAAATTGTCAAAAGCCTGGTTGCCATCGTCAGGCTCGTATTCACCCTGGTAACCGAGGCTGGAGGGGTTATCATCAAAATATTCTTCCCAGTTGACCGATGATTCTTGTGGTGTGCTTTGCGCGTCTGCTTGCAATGCTGCAGTTTCTTCGTCGCCGGATTGTTTCTCTGGATTTTTCGCAAAGTCATCTTGACGGTCGAGAGAAAGTTCTGAGCTCTCCTCGATTTCCTCGAGAATCGGATTTTCCAACATTTCTTGCTTGACGGTTTCGACAAGCTCCAAACGAGACATTTGCAACAATTTGATTGCTTGTTGCAACATCGGCGTCATGACAAGGCGTTGCGAGAGATTGAGATTTATTCGTGCATCAATATTCATGAGATCCTTCTTTGTTACAACATAAACCCTTCGCCCAGGTAGAGTTCTTTAGCTTTTTCGTTAAACGCCAGCTCAATCGGTGTACCGGAAAATCGAATTTCTCCATCAGTCATAATATACGCGCGATCCGTACTTTTCAATGTTTCGCGTACGTTGTGGTCAGTGATGAGAATTCCGATATTTTTTTCTGCAAGCCGTTCGATAATGCGTTGGATATCAGCAATAGCCTTTGGATCGATGCCGGCAAACGGTTCGTCGAGTAAAATAAACGAAGGGTTACACACAAGTGCTCGTGTAATTTCCAGGCGTCTCCGTTCTCCACCGGATAGCGTGTAAGCTTTACTATGCTTGAGGTGCGTAATGTCTAGATCGTCCAATAAGCTTTTTAAACGTTCTTTTCGCTTATACGCTGGAATGTCAAGTGTTTCGAGGATGGCCATAATATTTTCTTGAACCGTCAACTTTCGAAAAGCCGAAGGTTCCTGAGGGAGATAGCTCACCCCTTTCCGTGCCCTCATATACATCGGATAATGTGTGATATTTTCATCATCCAGAAAGATACTTCCTTGTTCTGGATTGACCAACCCGATCACCATATAAAAGGATGTGGTTTTCCCGGCTCCGTTCGGTCCGAGCAAACCAACCACTTCGCCCTGGTCCAGATAGAAACTGACATCGTTCACAACAGTTCGGCCTTTATAGGATTTACGTAAGTTCTCAACCACCACTCGCGCCATCGGTGTTACGCTCCTTCCTTCTTTGGATAGACGGTGACTGATGGAAAATTGCTTCGGTCGATTTCTTTCTCAGATTCTGGGGCCACCGTCGTTTCGGGTTGTGGGGTTGGTGTGCCCTCGTCCCCGCTAAAAAATGAATCGCTATCTTCAGTGCCGAATTCCGTCCGAATGCGCTGTGATCCTGATGGTTTGGTATCTTCAGCAGGCGTTTCCGAGGATGAGGCGGCTCCTCCTGTCGCGCCGAGTTGATTGGTTTTCAGGTCAATTTCTATCACAGGTGCTTCGAGTACGAGATTCTGTTCCTTATCATCAACTTTTGCTTTGTTCTCCTCATCACCTTCAACTCGCGCAAATTGTTTTTGATTGAGAAAAAGCCCTGTCGCTCCTGTTACCACGGTCGTTTTATTGGTAATCTTGACATTCCCTTCGACTTCAATCCGATCGACATCGTTTCCTGCAGTCTCGTTCTGCGTAATATACACCACCATGTCATCGGCATTCAAGGTGGTTTCATGATCGGTTGCCTCAACATCCCCGGAGAACGTGGCCTGCTGAGCTGTATTATCGAGGCGCAGCGTATCTGAGGTAATCACGATCGGGGTAGCATCTTCTTCGGTGGTATCTTTTGGGGGGGGCTCTTGCGCCGTGACCTGATCCTGAGAGGCTTCAGCCTGAGGTTTTTCGCTGTCCCTGCTGTCAAAAGGCGTTGCAAACTCTCCTGTAGAATAAATCGTCATCGAAGCTCTTTCAGAGGCGTCTTCAGTATGGCCTTCGAGCACTTGCTCGTTGAGATAGACAGATATGCGGTGAGCGGTGATCGTATTATTATCCTGCCACACTTTGGCATTATTGATCAATTCGAGCTTCTGTTCGGCGTTATACAGAATACCCTCATCTCCGGTTGCGGTAACCGTTGAATCGACGATTCGGACATTTCCGGTCGCGACAGCTTTGTGAAGCTGCCGTCCTGCCTCATCCAGATAAATGACCAGCGTATCCGAGAACATCGTCGTTTCTCCCTGGACGACCTTGACATTCCCTGTATACGTGGCAATTTTTTTCTCGCTGTCTATCTGGAGATTGTCACCGGTGATGACCACCGACCCACCAGATTTTCTCTCAGCTAAAGGATTCTGCTGTCCCTCTGAAACTTGCGCGAACAGAGAACCCCATCCGATCATAAAACAGATGATACCTACCGTGAAATGCCCAAACCTGGCAGTCGATATTTTCATAATGTTGTAAGCAGTCAGGAAAAAGCTTATGAACGAAACGTCCGCTCTTTTCTGGCTCCCTGTTATTCCCGTCATATTTATTCAATGTCGTCTGTGGTAAACGACGTTGATACATTTCGTAAAATTTTGGCCTCTGTCAAACTTAAATTCGACTCCAATCCATCGCCACTCGTGATTACACCGTCTCGTTCAATAATAACGTGCTGATCGGAGACAACCTTATTGTTTGTCGCATCAAAGACAAGTTTGCTGGTCTTGAGAGTAATATTTTCCACAAATGACGTGGCCCGAACATTGCCAGATGCAATGATACTCCCGGTCATATTCTCTTTCGTGCCCCGATCACTGACTAGTCGCATACTTTTTTTCCCCTGCTCGTCATAGAAGGCTAGATTGACGTCTTCTCCAAGGATTTCATCGCGATCATTTGTGTTGTACACCTTCGCCTCTTTGGCCTGCAGGGTCCACAATATCCGATCGCCGTCCATTTCTGTCAGTGTAATATCCGAGGCGACCAGATCGGCGTCATCGCCCAGGTGTTCCAGCGAGACTTTCGTTGCTTTGCCCTTTTCCCCAACGGCGTTGAAGTGCCAGATGTAATACGCCATCACAACGATCATCAGGCCAATCATCACCAACAAGGCTTGTTTTATTTTGGCGATATGTGTTATGTCGAGCATCGGGTAACCCCTGCCTGTCGGATTGTTTATCTCGATAACTGTGCGAACAGCGGTGACAAAGCCGAATAGGTATCTTCGAGAGTTTGGGGAATTACTCGGGTATTCGACGCTGTCGTCATATAATTCGTGTCCCCATTCCACCTCGGCACGATATGAACATGAAGATGCTCTTCGACTCCGGCTCCAGCGGCTTTCCCGACATTGACTCCAATATTGAATCCATCAGGATGAACAGCATTTGATAACACTCGTTCACAGAGTTGTGTTACTTCGAAAACCTCGGTAATTTGTTCTCGCTGCAATTCGGAAAGACTCCCGACATGAGCGTACGGCGCAATGAGAATATGGCCATTGTTATACGGATAGATATTGAGTAACGCAAAAGCATGTTCTCTGCGATGCAGGACAAAATTACGTTCATCATCCGTCACTTGCCGTAATTTTTGACAAAAAAAGCATCCTTGTTCCTTTTCACTCAAAATGTATGCCATCCTCCAGGGCGCCCAAAGTCTCTGTATAGTTTTTCTCATAATGTATTCATGTCGGCATAACTTATGCATGTACTAGTAACTTTATTTGGACTCGGAGTTTTGTCAAGTGTTTTATATGGACTTTAACGCGAGGATCTTGAAGAAAAATATTTCTCAAAAAGGAACAGGAACAACAAGGCTTCCACTATGTTAGATTCAGCATAACTTAGAGAGAATAGAACGATGGTGGAGCTTGTTGTTTTTATTGACGTTGGGACAAGGCTTGAAAAGAGAGTCAATGAATGTCGGGGGAGAATCTTGACCAGATTTGAGGATAAATCTTTCTTGTAAGGGATGGCAATGTTCTCCGCCATCCCGCCAATTCATTGGTGGGATAGTATCGTCGATTTCTCCTGGATGAAGTTAAGGTAAGTTACTGATACTCATTCCAGCTTTGAATCTGAAGATCGTGGATTGAGGTTTTTGACAGGGCTTTGGCAAAGGGTTGTTGCGCCAGTTGCAGATTGGTGAGCAGCGGCACATTGGAATCAACCGCTTTACGGCGAATCAGATAGTCGTTTCCCAATTCTTCCTTTTCGCCGCTTTTCGGAATCTTGATCACTCGACCGATTTTCCCGTCCGCAATGTACGTCACCGTATTGGGTATCGAAGTCAAAGGCCAAGCGATCGAATTTTGGGACCGCTGCCCCATCATCACTTTGGTCGCGGCATCGACAACGTTCATCTTCAAGACTTTCGACGCAAAGAGAAAGCTTCGAGACGCGCGAAGATTGCATTCGATGACCTTAACATCTCTCACAGAGATCACAAAGCGCACAAAGAGAGTGTGAAAAATGGCTTTTCGCTGCCTTGTTAGTCTTTCCCTGTGTGCTCTGTGGCTCCGTGAGAGAGAAGAGCAACAATTGCTTAAAACGAGTCGAGAATCTCATTCAACACAGCACTTGGCCGCATGACGTTCGACGTTTTTTCTGAAGAAGGCATATAGTAACCGCCGAGGTCAACCGGCTGGCCCTGAGCCGCCAAAAAGTTCTCATTGATTTTGGCCTCATGTTGGGAGAGTTTCTCCGCTAATCGAGCAAAGCGCGCCTTCATGCCGGCGTCATCATCCTGGCTGGCTAACGCCCTGGACCAGTACAGGGTCAGATAAAACGTGCTGCCCCGGTTATCACGCTCATTCACTTTACGGCCTGGCAATTTGCCGTTTTCAAGGTATTGGGCAATCGCCTGGTCTAAGGTACTGGCCAGAATTGCCGCCTTTTTATTTCCGGTCTGCTCGGCAATCATTTCAAACGATGGGACGAGGGCGCAATATTCACCTAAGGAATCCCATCTGAGATGTCCCTCTTTGATAAGCTGCTGCACGTGTTTTGGCGCAGATCCGCCAGCGCCTGTCTCGAACAGCCCGCCACCTTGCAACAGGGGAACAATCGATAACATTCGGGCGCTTGTGCCCAATTCAAGGATTGGGAACAGGTCGGTCAGGTAGTCTCTGAGGACATTGCCAGTGGCAGAAATCGTGTCCTCGCCGCGGCGGACCCTCTTAAGGGTGAATTTCATCGCTTCTTGCGGCGGCATGGTGTACACATCCAACCCGTCTGTATCGTGTTCCGGCAAGTATTGTTCAACCTTTTTCATAATCTCCCTGTCATGGGCACGATGCTCATCCAACCAGAAGACAACAGGGGTGCTAGTGGCTCTCGACCGTTTCACGGCTAACTTGACCCAGTCGTGAATAGCCACATCTTTCGTCTGGCACATGCGGAAGATGTCGCCGGTTTCTACGCTCTGCTTGAGTAACGTTGTCCCGCCTTCATCGACGACACGGATGGTTCCCGGAGCCTCAGCTTCGAATGTCTTATCGTGGGAACCGTATTCTTCGGCTTTTTTCGCCATCAATCCGACGTTTGATACATTGCCCATTGTGGCCGGATCGAATTGCCCTTTTTCCCTGACGTCTTCCACGATTTGCTTATACATGGTCGCGTAGCAGCGGTCGGGAATCATCGCAATGCAGTCCTGAAGCTGATCGTCATTGTTCCACATCTTGCCGCCATCGCGGATGATGTTGGGCATGGACGCATCGATAATGATATTATTGGGCAGATGAAGATTGGTGATGCCATGCCGTGAGTCGACCATAGCCAGGGCCGGTTGAGTCTTATACACCGCCTGAATATCCGCTTCGATTTCGGCCTTTTTGTCCGCTGGAAGCTTGTCGAGCTTGTCCAAAATATCAGCCAGACCGTTATTGACATTGGCTCCAATTTCCTTCAGCGAGGCAGCGTGCTTATCAAGGGCATCCTTGTAGTAGACGGACACGCAATGACCGAACATGATCGGATCGGAGACTTTCATCATCGTAGCCTTGAGGTGAAGCGAAAGCAGGACGTCATCCTGTTTGGCTTCCTCGATCTGTTCGGCGTAGAATTCGCGCAGGGCGGCCACATCCAGGTGGGTTGTGTCAATGACTTCGTCCTTCAGCAATGCAACGTGCTCTTTGAGGACGTTGACATTGCCTGCCTGATCAACGAATTCGATCGTCACATCGCACGATTTGTCCATCGTGATGGCCGTTTCATGCTCATAAAAATCTTTCCCTTTCATGTGCGCGACGCGGGCTTTGGAGCCTGATTCCGGCCAGGGTTTCATCATGCGATGGGGATGCGTTTGGGCAAACGCTTTGACCGCAGTGGAGGGCCGCCGGTCGGAATTTCCTTCGCGAAGGACTGGATTGACAGCAGAGCCAAGGACGACAGAAAACCGTTTCTGTAAGGCTTTCTCTTCATCTGTTTTGGGTTCTTCAGGATATTCCGGAATGTCATACCCCTTTTCTCGCAGTTCCTTGATTGCGGCTTGAAGCTGTGGAATAGAGGCGCTGATGTTGGGCAGCTTAATAATATTCGCATCAGGTTCTTGCGTCATTTCACCCAATATGGTCAGATAGTCGGGAATTCTTTGCTCTTCCGTGAGCTTTTCGGGAAAATTCGCAATGATCCGTCCGGCCAGTGAGATATCAGCCAACTCGATCTCAATAGCAGTGCCTTTGGTGAAAGCTTTCAGGACAGGAAGAAACGCCTTTGCTGCCAAAGCAGGCGCTTCATCCGTGTGAGTCCACGTAATTTTTGCCATTGCTTAACCTCGTTTTTTGGTTGTTGCTCTCAAACAGAGCATGGTAGGATTCGTGTTGAATAATCTTGGTTGTGTATTACCGTAAGTTCAGCGTTTCAAAAGTCAACAACAAAATCGGTGAAATTAAGAATTCATCTGTCGTGGAAATGTAGAGGCGTATATTTCAAGAGGTGATGAGGAACCGCAAAACACCTGAAATACACGAAAAAATTTAAGAAGTTTTGCTCCAGTCTGTTAGACAAAAATATTAAACTCTCTGTCAGTTTTACAATACGATCGAAGGTCGCTCATTCCATAAAATTCTTGACAAAGTTCGAAGTTCCCATTGTTCTTTCAACGACGTATTTTTTAGGAATTCTAACCATCCAACACATTTCATAATTCCAAGGAGTTGTCCATAGGCGGATCGCTCACCTGACACGATACGACAAGACTGAGCAATTCTTACTTATCCTCAATTCCTGTCGTTTAAATAGGAGAATGCCATGAAATCTATATTCACACGACTTATCCTGGTTTTACTTGTTTCGCTGCTCATCGTTCCATCTGTCGCCCTGGCAGAAACTCGCCTGGTACTGAAAAGCGCCCGCCAGGCCTCAACGTATTACGCGTTTGCAGTCGGACAGGCGAATGCAATTCAAGCCGGAGCGCCGGAAGTTGAAGTCACTGTCGAAGATAGTCCTGGCTCGATGGTGAATGTCAAAGAGAGTAAAAATCGACAGAATTTCCTCTTTACCTCACCGCCAAACCTTATTGCAACAGCGATTAAAGGGGCGGGAAAATTCGAAGAAGGCGGGTATGAAAAGATTCGTGCGCTCTGGCCGATTCCGGGGCTTGTGATGCACTGGGTCGTAAGAGAAGATAGCGGCGTAGAAACTCTTCGAGATTTGGCTGGCAAAAAGTTTATTCCGGGTGGCGCTGGAAGTGCCGGTGCCCGATTCACCGAAACTGTTCTCGATGCTGTTGGGATCAAAGAGCTAGTCGAACTCCAAACGGTGGATTTAAATGAAGGGGTACAGGCGGTCAAAAATCGTCGGGCCGTTGGTTTTGCGACTTCAAGTTCCGCTCCGGCTTCGATGGTGTCCGAAATTGCCGCAACAACGCCTGTCCGAATTTTGAGCCTCGATGATGAGAGTTATCAGAAAATAGCGTCAACTTTTGCGCGGTATACGATTCCAGCCGGCGTGTATAAAGGGGTTGATTACGACGTGCAGACGATCAGCCTGCTGGTCGGAACCTACACAACGGCTGACGTACCGGAAGACGTCGTCTACAAAATCACCAAAGCGTTCTGGGAAAACCGTGAGGTATGGGAAAAATCCCATCCTGCCATGAAATTTATCAAAATGGAAGGTGTGGCTGAACTGAGAGCCAAAATCCATCCGGGTGCATTGAAATACTACACCGAAGCTGGCCTCGAAATCCCTGAAGACGCGAAATAAAATCTTGTTCGTCATGAGTGATCAGCAAAGTGTATATGCCCTGAAAGGGCATCTCATCTGGAACCGGGGTGAATCCTTGGGAAGAAGAGGGTGAGCGGGAATATCGATCTGCGTTCATAGGGTTCCACCCCATTTTTGGATGAGATGCTCCTTCGGAGTAAAAAAATTCTCATAAGATGAGACTTTTCTGCTTTTCACAATTCCGTCATGTTTTCAAAAACCATCAATAGAATCGTCTACATTGTTTCCTTTCTGTTTGTGATATATCAGGTCACATTACCTGTCTATGCCTTTATGCCGAGTCTGAAAGAGCGTTCCTTCCATTTAACCCTGGCACTCATTCTTATCTTTCTCGGAGGCCATTCTCAGAAATCGTCTCTCTCTCCATTTCGTTGGGCGCTGAATCTTCTATTAACCTGTATTGGGGCAGGTTGCGCGCTCTATATTTTTTTCAATTACACCGCTATTATCGAACAATATGGCATCGCTTCTGGGCCGTTTCAGGTCGTTTCAGGAATTTTTCTCGTGTTGATTATCCTTGAGGCCGCTCGCAGGATGGTGCGTCCGGCCCTCCCGATTATTGCCACGCTGTTTCTGATGTATGCCGTGTTCGGCCATCTTATTCCGGGACAATTCGGCCATCCGCAATATTCATTAACGACACTCAGCAGCATGTTGTATCTTACGACGGGCGGAATGTGGGGACAACTGTTAGGAGTCAGCGCTAATATTATCGCAATTTTTGTGTGCCTGGGGGCATTTATCGTTCATACCGGCGGCGGAGTCGGATTCATGAAAATTGCGGTGCGGCTTGCCGGGAAATATACCGGAGGGCCAGCGAAAGTTGCCACCGTATCCAGCGCACTTTTTGGATCGGTCTCAGGAAGCGCTAGCGCCAATGTGGCTTCGACAGGGGCGTTCACGATCCCGATGATGAAACGCCTGGGATACTCTCCTGCGCTGGCTGGCGCAGTTGAGGCGGTCGCCAGCACGGGCGGGCAGATTATGCCGCCGATCATGGGGGCTGGGGCCTTTATCATGGCAGAACTCACACAAACACCCTATCTGACGATTGCTGTCCACGCCATTATTCCGGGCGTACTCTATTTTTTGACCGTTGGCATGGGCATTCATTTTTACGCGCTCAAAAAAGGCTATCATGGCATGGCCGCCGCAGATATTCCCTCTTGGCGTGAGACCTTGCAAGTCAGCGGGTTTTTTTTGGTGCCTTTTCTGATGCTGACCTTTTGGCTGTTCAGGGGCTATACTCCGCAATATTCAGCGTTTTGGGCAATGATGAGTACCCTTGTGCTGGCGTGTTTTTCGGAAAATTGGCGTTTGGACAATCCCCAGCAGATCTTTCAAAAACTCGAAAAGGCTGTGTTAACCGGAGCGCGTCAGGCGGCGTTGATTGCGAGTATTTGCGCCAGTGCTCAAATTATCGTGGCGATTATCGGGTTCACCGGCCTCGGCGTCAAGGTGAGTTCCTACATCCTGGCATTGAGTCAAAATAGTCTCTTTCTGGTATTGGTGTTGACCGGTTTAACCAGCATATTGCTCGGTATGGAAGTGCCGACCACAGCCGCATATACCGTGGCGATCGTTGTCGGAGGCCCGGTGTTAGTCGATCTTGGTCTGCCACTGCTTGCTGCCCATCTTTTTGTCTTTTATCTGGCGATCCTGTCCGCCATCACGCCGCCGGTCTGCGGAGCCATTTTTATCGCCGCTGGCATGGCGGAAGCCGATTGGGTGGAAACGGCGAAGTTCGGCCTCAAATTAAGTTTTGCGGCCTTCCTGCTGCCTTTTTTATTCGCTTACGACCCGAATTTAATACTGATAGGATCCACAGGTACGATTTTTTTGAGCATTGTCCGGTCAGCAGGGGCGTTATTGGTGCTGTCGGCTGGTTTCATGGGATATTGGAGAACCGAATGCTCGGCCTGGCAGCGGAGTTTACTCTTTATCGCAGGAGCGTTGTTATGTATTCCAAACCTTTGGAGCGCTCTGACAGGAACATTGGTTGCGGTGATGATTTGGTATTTCTCAGCCGCAAATAAGACTTTCAGGGAGGAATCCCTTTGAGGAGTGCAGATGAGTACAGCATTTCGGAAAAGACGTACACATGATCTCTCATAGAGCACAGGGAGTGTCGCAGAGCGTTTCTCCGTGTGTGTTGTGATCTTTGTGAGATGTATTTTTTTCTGAAACATTGTACTGGCTTGCATTCCTAATGTCTCTCTCTCAAAAGGCTTGCCCATTTTCTCGCCATGCGCAGCATTGATTCTTCCTGGGTGAACTCTTCCAGCTTTTTGATTTCAATCCAGGCCAGATCGTGGGATTCATCGCTGACCTGATATTCCTCCAAATCAACTGTTTGAAGTACAAAACGAGAATCGTAGTGAGAATGAGCAGGTACATTTTTTCGAGCCGGGATGAGGTGAATGTCGAGATCGAAAATTCCTTCTGATAACGTTTTGAAATTGGCAATACCGGTTTCTTCCTGCGCTTCCTGAAGCGCGACCTCCAGCACATTCGGATTTCCATCGGCATGACCGCCGGGTTGCAGCCATTTATTCAATTTTTTATGGTGCGTTAGTAACGTATGCGTTCCGGCCCGATTGACCACCCAGGCCGACCCGGTCACGTGACCGATTTCAAGCGAACGTTCGAAACAGTGTGGATTGGTTGTGACAAAATTGGTATAGCGCTCAACACACGATGTTTCTTCAGGATATTCTTGCTGATAGGATTCCAGCAGTTTAAGTAAGAGATCTCTGAACAATAGATTTTTTTACCACAAAGTACACAAAGAAAATCTTTTCAGCAGCCTCTTTGTGAACTTTGTGCCTTTGTGGTTTCCTCCTAAAAACGACGCTATGTCATTGAGATTCTATATCTTTAAATGCGATCGAAAATCCATCCTGTTCTTGAATGACGCAGGCGGCGGAAATCGGTCGCTCCAGATCGGCAAATGCACCTTTACCTAAAATATAGTCGCAGGCTTCGTCGGCGTCGTCGACATGAAAATTATTGTCTTTAAAAGTTTCTGACGGATAATTATGCTCGTAAGTGGCTACATAATACGCTTCACCGGCTTCTAACTCGAAGGTTTTAACAAAGATACCGTCAAGCCGGATAATGCCTAATGTTCCTGTTTGGCCTGCGCTGTCGATAACGGCTGTGATGCGCGGTGTGTTATAGGAATCGTGCTCATAATCCATACCGTGTAGGACTGTGATCATCGCATCGCGCACACTCATGCCACCAGTGAGTTTTTCGGCAATCGGGTCAGTATGTGTTCCATTTGCGACAATCGCATAATGCCCGGTCAGGCGCAGACAATTATAGGAAATATAAGGATTTTTGTAAATATCCTGTTCAAACCCCTCTTTGGGCACAATGGCAATGGCTTCACCAATTTTTTTCGACTGGCGATTCGGAAATGAACGAGATGAGACGCGATACATTGCTGTGATTTTATTGTCCTGACTTTTTCCAACTGCAACAATTCTTCCTACATACATGAATATCTCCTCCTTCATTATTTTAAAACCACGGAAGACACAGAAGACACAGAAGACGACAAAAGCTTTGATCGTGTTCTGTGGCAGGACGGCATGGTGCAATTATTTCGAGAATTCGTAGTACAACAGATTTAAACGATCTGTATATTCTGTGTGTTTTGTGGTGATAAAAAACTCTCTTTCAACATTATTCGATCGTGACAGTTGTTGAATTCAACATCGGCCCCTTGCCGATTTTTTGCGTGTCGCTGTCAGTCAGGCAGTTATGAGGCATCCCGTTCCTATCTTCACATTGCCGCGTCGACCATAATACGCCTTCCGGCCTGAGGCTGCATTTTGAATGGTTTTCAGCCGTGTTGCATATTTCTGTACAGCACGTTTCACTATAATATATAAGAGTGATTTTAGCCAGAACTCCTGTCAAGTCTTAATCGAAAAAATCCTCTCAATGTCTGGGAGACGTTTTTAGCAAAAATTCCTTTGACAAATTCTCCCGATACGCCTTTTCTAAGAACAACAAGGATTGAATTTTAGAAATAATTGTCGGACGTTCGCCTGCTGGCCCTGTCGCTGAACGGAAATGACAACACCACAAGATCAAAACACGACATACGTATGAAAACAATCGGGTTGCTTGGAGGAATGAGTTGGGAATCGACGGAAACCTATTACCGTTTGATTAATGAGGGCGTCAAAGAACGGCTGGGGGGATTTCATTCGGCCAAAATCTGCCTGTACAGTGTCGATTTTGAGGATGTCGAACGCTTACAGCATGCTGGCGATTGGGACGGAACAGCCAGGATTTTAGTCCATGCGTCCAAACGAATCGAAGCCGGAGGCGCGGATTTTCTGCTGATCTGCACCAACACAATGCATAAAGTCGCGCCGCAAATTGAAGCCGAGATCGGGATTCCTATTCTGCACATTGCAGACGCTGCCGCAGAGCAGATTAAAGCGCAGGATTTTACGACTGTTGGCTTGCTCGGTACGAATTTTACGATGGAGCAAGAGTTTTATAAAGGACGACTGCTCGATAAACACAATATTGAAGTGGTTATCCCGGAATCAGACGATCGGCTGATTGTTCACGATGTCATTTATCAGGAACTTTGCCAGGGGAAGATTCTTTCGGATTCACGGAATGAGTTTTTGCGTATCATTGACCAGCTTGCCGTGCGAGGAGCTCAGGCCGTTATTTTAGGCTGCACCGAAATTCCGCTTCTGATTCAGCAGGAGCATACGTCTGTTCCCTTATTCAATACAACGGAGATCCACGCCCGACAGGCTGTGGAGAAGGCACTTGCCGGAAAGTGAGTTGTCGAATCTGTTGCGAGCGCTCCAAAAGTTCAAAGTGCTGAAGCGCTCACTACGAACGTGTCACTCTGAGAAGGAAGACCATCAAGTATGGAATGGCAAAAGAATGGGATGATCATTGTCTGAAAATGCCAAAAGTGATAATCCCTGGGGGATAATATCGATTCGTGATTTTTTGACTTGACGGTGACGACAGAACAGTGTATATTTTCATTGAAGAGGAGAGACGGGGAGCGAGAGAGCACTTCATTAAAATGTGAGGGAAAAAATATGAAAGGTTTCAAATATGTCGGCAGACAAGCCGGCCTTGTCATTATTATGGTGGTTGTGAGTCTTCTTTTGACGGCATGTGCCACAGTGCCGATCACGGGTAGAAATCAGTTAAGTTTGATTCCTGATTCTGAAATGCTGGCGATGAGTTTGCAACAGTATGACCAGTTCCTGTCGGAAAATCGACTCAGCCGTGACTCGTATCAGGTCGATCTCGTGAGACGGGTGGGGGATAATATCGCCGAGGCCGTCGAACAGTTTTTTTACGACAACAATATGGCCCGGGAAGTTGAGAACTTTCAATGGGAATTCAATCTGGTTGAAAGTGACGATGTGAATGCCTGGTGTATGCCGGGCGGAAAAGTGGTCGTGTATAGCGGCATTTTACCGGTAGCACAGGATGAAACCGGACTGGCGGTTGTGATGGGACACGAAATCGCTCATGCGGTCGCCGGACATGGCGGAGAGCGTATGAGTCAGGCCCTGTTGGTCGAGCTTGGCGGGACGGCGCTGTCAGTTGCCATGCGTAACAAACCGTCGCAGACCCGCCGATTGTGGCTGTCTGCGTTTGGTATCGGCTCGCAAGTTGGAATCATGCTGCCTTTCAGTCGAACTCATGAAGCTGAGGCCGACCACCTGGGACTGATTTTTATGGCCATGGCCGGCTACGATCCGAGGGATGCCGTCGATTTTTGGACCAGGATGTCACAGGAGAGCGGAGGAAACCCTCCTGAATTTTTGAGCACTCATCCCTCAGACGCCAACCGTATTCGGAATATCGAGAGGTTTATGCCGGAGGCGTTACAATACTATCGGCCTTATTAGGGATTTGGGATAGGAATCTTTCGTAGTGCCAGACGTCTCGTTTGCGAATTTGCAAGCGAGACGCTTGCGCTACATTCCCACTCCTGCTTACCATCTAAGAACTGCACATTATGTCCCCATAATGGAATTTCTTACGGCAATGTCAAGGGAAGCGGTGTCTGTTAAATGGCAAACCTGAGAGAGAATATGCTCTGTACCCTTTACGTAATCGTTTTCTGCAAAGCTTCGATCAGCAGGGAAAAGCTGACCGTGTTCGTCTTTGGCCCTGAAATCGAAAGCCGCGCGAACCGCCTCAGCAATCAGACCGCAAGGGCAATGATGTTTTTTAGCTAACAGCATGGCTCCGACCAGACGATCATTTTTATCCAACTTTCGAGGCAGATCTCGCCCGACCCGGAAGATCGTATCACCCAGTGCTTTATTTTTGAACCTGAACAACAAATCATCGATATGGTCGATGAGATCCGGCATCGTTAAGTCATTGGGATATTCTGTATTTAAGGCGGCAGCCGATTGCATCATGCAGGCTCGAACTTTCTGATAACGTTCTGAAATGGCAAGCGGTTCATAAATATACTCAAAGGCCGGATTGTACTGATAGCCGAAATAGGCAGTCGCAGCATGGCCCAGATTATGGATGAAGAGTTTACGATCCACGTAAGCTTTCATATTATCCTTCGGAGCCATACCAGGAATATCGGGGATCGGGTTCTTAAAAGCATGTTTGTCGAGAATGAGCTGGTTGTATTCTTCAGCAAAAACCCAGAGCGGATCTTCCTGAACATCTTCCTCTTTCATGATCGGTACCATCTTACCGATACTCGTTTCGACTAATCCGACGAGTGCATCAATGGCATAGTTTTCCGGTAACAGTGCCTTCAATTCCTGGCGAACGTAGTCAGCGACATTTCTGAAATTTTCGGCCAGAATGATATCGAGCGGCTGCTCTCCGTATTCTTCACGGCGGCGCTTCAAACCCTGAGTCAGAGTTGGAATAATGTACGGCAACGCGCCTTTACCGACTGCTGTCGCGACAATCGACGCTTCGGAAATTTCCCGGCTCACTTGTTCAATATCCTGCCCATGCACGCCTCGTATATTCTTCACCCAGATCGTTTCATCCGGCTGTTCGTTGTGCTTGATGATGACCCGGTATTGATGTTCTGCATTCAGAGCATCCAGAAGCGTATCATTAATGTCAATAAAGACAACTTCATAGCCTGCGCGCGAGAATAATTGTCCGATAAAGGAGCGTCCGATATTCCCGGCTCCGAATAAAACAAGCTTTTTCTGACCCATACGAATACCTCATCCCTGATTTTAGCAGCAAAAAGATTTTCCCTGCCCGTGTTATGAAAATTTTAACACATTTCCAACAGGAACTATTTACATGTCAAGTTTTCATTATGAGGAAGAGGTTTTCTTTCTGAGATCCGTTGTCTTTCTTTCGTGCCGGCAAAATTACCCTTGACAGTACCAGACCGAATCGTCGAAGTTGTCACCAGAAAAATGGGTAATGTCTTACAAGCCTTATAAAATGAACTGGAAACGCACGATCGCATTCAATGGCAAATACGACGATCTTGCATCCGCTGATTAGGTGGAGATACGAGACGATGACCTGGTATATGGCTCTTTTGACAATCGGCGCAGGATTTTTAACTGGTTTTATTAACACGCTGGCGGGCAGCGGATCAGCAGTGTCATTGGCAATGCTTAATATCCTCGGACTCCCGCTCGATGTGGCGAACGGTACCAATCGTATTGCTATTTTATTGCAAAATATGATGGCTGTCTACGGTTTTCATACACAAAAAAAGCTCGATTGGAAACGCGGTGTCTGGCTGATGGTTCCAGCAGTATTGGGGTCGATTATCGGTGCTTCCATTGCGGGTATTCTTCATAAGGATCAGTTGCGTCTTGCAATCGGCATCGCGATGATTGTGGTGTTCATTATGCTGTTTATCCGGCCTAAACGCTGGCTGGAAGGCAGCCAATTACACGATCGCCGGCCAGGACTGTTGCAATTGTTCGTATTTTTTTGTATTGGTATTTATGGCGGATTTATTCAGATCGGTGTGGGGGTCTTTCTCTTGGTAGCATTGGTGCTGAACGCCGGCTATGATTTGATAAAAGGGAATGCGGTGAAAGTCTTGATTATCTTTGCGTTTACCATTCCAGCGTTGGCGATTTTTGTGTACAACGGGCAGGTTCAATGGGGTACCGGCTTCATTTTAGCGATCGGCAATATTCTGGGGACGTGGGTGGCGACGAAAGAAGCCGCGAAACGCGGCGCAGGATTTGTGCGCTGGCTGCTGATTGTCGTGGTGACATTCTCAGCGATGCGGTATCTTGGGGTCTTCAGTCTCTTTTAACTAATGGTCATCGATATCACTCAGAATCCAACATGATCCTCTCTTTCAGAGGATCATGTTGGATTCTGAGTGATATTGTAACAGGTTAACCCTGCTTATGCTTTGAAGTGAGGCAATTTAAACGTCTGGGTTAATCACTTTCGCTGAACCTTCGATTTCCAGTTCATCTTTAATTAACGAAATGGTTGTCTGGTAGACCGCTTCCTGTCCTTGTTTCTCTGAGGTTTCGGCTCCCTTTTCGTAAGCCTGCCGGATCGCGGTACCGATATTGAGTTTTGCCACGCCGTTTTTGAAGGCATCCAGCAGATAGGCTTTTTGAATGCCGGAACCGCCATGCAACACCATCGGTCGGTCGATCACCTTGCGGATTTCCTGAATGCGTTCGATATTGAGCCGGGCATCGACCTTTTTCTCATGTCGTTTGGTTTCCGAAAGCGCTCCATGCACGCTTCCGACAGCCACGGACAGCCAATCAACTCCACTTTCTTCGACATATCGTTTGGCCTCTGCCGGTTCAGTGAAGCCCATGCCAGAGGTGAACAGCTCTTCATAAGACGGCATCGGTCCGTCTTCATGGCCCAGGACTGCACCTAATTCTGCTTCAACGGCAACGCCCCTGGCATGGGCGATTTCTACTACACTTTTGGCCGCAGCAATGTTACCCTCGAGTGAAAGCCGGGATGCATCGACCATGACGGATCCGTATCCCAGTTCAACGGCTTCTTTGATAATACTGAGATAATCAACGTGCTGTTGATCTTCATCAATGACCGGCACATGATCGAGGTGAAGGCCGGTAAATCGTTCATCTTTCACTTCCTGATACTGTTCGTAAACTGCCCGAAGACTTTTGGCTCTGAACTTTTCCCAGTCAGGACGTGCTACGGCGATCTGGCCGAAGCATTGTGTCTCCTGCAACGCCCGAACAACGGCTTCCATCATTGGAAGGTAGGGAATATTAAACGATGGAATCACAGTTCCGGCTTTATAGGCGTTCAACATTTGAGTTTTTGCGTCACATGGCATAATTTTTTCTCCTTTGTATACATAATGATCGCTGTCTGATTAGCGAGGACAGAAGCCCATTCTACTGATTTTCAAGTCGTGCGTGCGTCATTGTTAAAGTAAGTGTTTCAACGACGGGTATAACTGGCAATACTGCTGATACTTCTCTTGATAGATTGTATGATGCTTCATATTCGGTTCGAAGCGTTTATCCTCTTTGACAAAGCAGGCCGCAGCTTCCTGCGCACTGTGTAGCTCTCCGGTCGCCATTCCCGCTAAAATCGCTGCTCCTAACGTACCGGATTCAACAACTTTCGGGCGGACAAATGGCACGCCAAAAATATCCGCTTTGATTTGGAGCCACTGATCGGATTTGGCACCGCCTCCTGTCGCGATAAACTCTGACGTATCTACCCCAAGGGTTTGTAATGTCAAGATACTTTCCAGAAAATAGAGAGTTTCACACTCCATCAGGGATTTCAGAATGTCGCCCCGGTTCGTTCCGGTGGTCAAGCCCAGAATGACGCCGGAGGCGTCCATGATAAAATGCGGTGTGCCGGTAGGTTCGAAATAGGGCAGCGTCAGTAATGAGGTCGGCTCGTCCGGCATTTCTGCCGACAGCGCATGATATATATCTGCTCCGGGTGGCAGAAGCTTTTCATCGGCCGCTGCAAAGGTATTTCGAAACCATTTGACGAGCGTTCCGGCTTGATTATAGATGAACGACACGTAGAGGCCCGGCAAAACGTGATGTTCGACATTCAGACCGGTTTGAAGCATCATCGATGCGTCGGGAATATGATCGTAGGCCGGAGCAATACATTCGACCGTGCCAATCCCACACACGGCCTTGTTGGCTTCATAAATTCCAGCTCCTAAGGAATTGCAGCACTGATCGTGCCCCCCAACAACGATGGGAATATCAAGAGGAAGTCCTAGGTCTTCCGCGTTCTTTCGTCCAATCGTTCCGGCAATCGTCCCACTGGCAGAGGGAATCGGCAGAAGCTCTTTATCCACATCCATTAATGAAAGGATTGTTTCAGACCATTGTTCCTCTCGAATGTCAAACAAGAGTGTTCGATTCGCATGAGAATAGCTTGTCAGGGGCTCGCAGCCGAGCATAAAGGCGACAAAATCTCCCCATAACAGAAATTTATACGTTTTTTCATACAATTCCGGCTGATGGGCCTGAATCCATTTTAACTTCGGCAGCGAATACTGATGCCCCAGGATATTCGGATTGATCTCATAAAAACGTTCCTGCCCCAGTTCATCTTTAAGCCGATCGGCATATTCTTTGCCACGCGTATCCATGAAAAGAATACTGTTGCCCAAAATTTCTCGCTTTTCAGACACGGGCGTCATAGCTTCGCCCATCGTACTCATTGAAATAGCTGAAATTGGATCGCTCATTGTGTTGGCAGCAATTTCGGCGAGCACCTCTTGAATGGATTTCCAGACCTGTCTGCTGTCCAATTCAGCCCATCCCGGCTGCGGATGGAGTGTCGGATACTCTCGAAAACTTGTCGCAATGACATGTCCATCCAGAGAATATGCTGCCCCTTTACAGACAGATGTGCCGATATCTAATCCTAAAAAACTCATAGTGGTGTCCTTTCAGAAGCCGGCAAGGATGCCGGGTCCAGTGTTCTAAACCGTTACGACCTCGTAACCCAGATATTTTTCAAAGGCTTCTTGTATTGGTTCAAGCACATAGTCAGGTGACACACTGACATGATGTCGAAATCCCAGATAGCCGATCGTTTGCAGCGTATCCTGAAGATGATTGAACTCCGCCACTCCCGCACATCCGAAAAATTCTGTAGGAATCATATCTCTGGTAAAACGGGCCTGCCCGAGGTAGAATTTCATCTTACCATCTTCCGTTATCAAACTTCCGTATGTGAAGGGCATCGCAGCGATCCGTCCGACGTTACAGCCGTAGGCATTCCCTTCCCCAACGGCATTAGCCAGAATCGCATGATCGATCACTCGGCCTTTGGCTGCCATGAGGCTTTGCGGAACCGGTCCACAATGGAATAAAATACATTTATTGTCATCGTCTCCATAGTTATTGTTCCAATCGAGTAAGGTGGCAGGACGACCAGAGGCTTTTGAAAGTGCATACATCGTCACAGCATTTCCCGTATCGAGTTCACAGGCGGCAGCGATGCCGCGATCGTTCATTTCACTTAATAAGACACACGGGGAAACGCCTAATTGTTCCTGCATTTCGATCCAACAGCGAACGGACACACAATCCAGGTCGTTTTCGTCAATCATCTGGTCGATGCCGACTCCCATTTTGGCTAAGGTTGAGAATGCCTTTTCCGGTACGTCATCCCAATTTGTGTAATCCTGTAAGCGTTGAATTTTCGCCTGGACGTTTGTAGCTTGTAAGTCGAGTTTGTCCATTCTGGCGAACAAGTCGGAGAGGTCGAAAGTTTCCACGGTGATTCCATGTTTCTGCAAAGCAAGCTCATCGATTCGAACGGTTTTAAAGGCTGTGGTTCTCGCTCCGATTGCTCCGACGACAAGATCTGTCATGCCTGTGGTCACCCGGCATAGTGTGTCGAAATATTCGATGTTTTTGGCAAATTGGGGACTGGATGGGGCGACAACATGAGGTTGCAGCGCTGTGAACTTCAAACCGTATTGGCAAAAGACATCCATAACGGAGAATTTGCCGCAAAACGCATCTCGCCGAACCTCTGGGGCCATTTTAGCCATATCGTCCGGGTAAGCTTGAATCAAAATTGGGACTCCAGCGTCTTTCAACGCGGCAATCGCTCCGGTTTCATCACCGAAATTTGGCAGGCATAAAATCACTCCATCATATTTTCCGCGATGGGCTTCGAGAAATTTGCGATATTTTTCGCCTTCGGCAGGGGTTTCGACTGCGCCATAGCGCGTGGCATCAGCCTCCATCATGATCGTATCATGCCCCATAGCTTTGAGGATTCTGGGGAGTTCCTCACGAGCTGACGATTGTAAAGATGCCGGGAAAAATCCGCGATTTCCGAAGAATAAGGCGAACGTTGATTTATGTTGATTCATGATAACCTCCTGTGAAGTCAATAAGATTGACACTTGATAATAGACTATTGCTAACGAATGTTAGCATACTGGATGAGCGCCACGTTCATGACAAATCCCTTGCTGACGGGAAGATATAATTCTTCTATGCCTGGTGTCTCTCAGTTTCACGCATGTCTTGACTCTCACTTTCCCCCACACGTGATGTCAAGTTGTTTATGTCTCATTTCTGGCCTTTTTTAAATTTTCTATTCATAACATGCATTGAGTGATGATGAATAAGGTCTTTGGGTTTTCAGTCGGATTCCCGCTTTCGTCGGAATGATAATGAGATCACCCGGAAAAGCGGCAGAATAGTTGGCTTCAACAGGCGGAATTCCCGCCTCTAACGACTCAATGTTGATGAGAAAGTCTCACGAAAAGGGGCAAAGGTCACCCGGATTGAGTTGAACCCGTTACATCCTCTGTCACCCCTAATCCAGAAGGGGTTTTAAGTACTTCTCAAACTGTTTGGAACCCGGGTTATGTTGGACAAAATTCAGGAAGCTATTGACAGAAATTCCAGCCTGTTCGATTATATGTAGTGTCTTACTGCTCTTTTCTGTATGCTGAGCATGTATCAGACATTATGACAAAGCAGGAAAAAACGACACTCCCATAGAATCCTGGGAGAGATATTGTTTTTGGGAGAGAAGAGTGAATGATGCTAATAGGTTCCCATGTCTCAATTTCCGGAGGCCTGTATAAGGCGATTGCACTCGGCGGGAAAATCGGATGCACTGCGATCCAGATTTTTACCAAAAATGCCAATCGTTGGAAGGCAAAGCCGCTTCAGGATCATGACATTATTCGGTTCCAGGAGGCTTGGAAAGACTCAGAAATCAAAACAGTGATTACCCACGATTCTTACCTGATTAATCTTGGAACGCCAAAGGATGAACTCTGGCATAAGTCGCAAGATGCATTTAAAACGGAACTCGAACGCTGCGAGCAGTTAGGAATACCATATCTCGTGATGCACCCGGGAGCCCATGTCGGATCAGGAGAAAGAACCGGCTTACAACGGGTTGCCGAAGCCTTCGACAGTATCCATCGGGAAACCGAAGAATTCGCCGTGAAAACGTTAATTGAAACGACAGCAGGCCAGGGAACGAGTTTGGGATACCGTTTCGAGCAAATTGCCCGTATACTCGAACTCGTCCAAAAGCCGGAGCGATTGGGAGTCTGTCTCGATACCTGCCATATATTTGCTGCCGGCTATGAGTTGCGAACCGAAGCAGGCTATCAGAAAACGATGGCGGATTTCGATCGTATTCTCGGTCTGGACCAACTTCAAGCCATCCATCTGAACGATTCTATGAAGGCATTAGGGAGCCGTGTCGATCGGCATCAGGAAATCGGCAAGGGAGAAATTGGTCTCGACGGCTTTCGCTGGATTATGAACGACTTCCGGCTGCAAGGAATTCCAATGATTCTGGAAACTCCAAAGGGGGACGATCCGATCGTGTCGGATCGGAAAAATTTACGAATTGTACGTTCGCTTATTCGGAAGCGATCTGAAATGTAAATCTTTCAAACTCAAATATCACAAAATCCTCTCCTGACTTATTGGCTCCATAAGAAGCTTCTGTCGCTTGGTGTGAGCGAAACGTGAGGCTCTTAAGCAGTTCGCCCGGTATGGAAACACTGAGTGTTTGTATCTGCTGGCTTTGGGCAAATGAAAAGGTGTGAAGAAGAGTATCGTTGACCAGCACACTCATTGACTGCGCCTGATGTGGAATGAACTCGACATTGAGCGTATGCGATTCGCCTGCTTTTAAAGGCAGCATCGCGCGTGGTGATCCAGGAGATGCGGAAGAACCGCTTCGAGCGCAATGCCGTCTCGTTCCGGCGTATGCTGCGCATGAGTGATCGTCATCGCTTTGACGAGAAACTCTACGGCACGTTCGACGGCCACTGATAGTTGTTCGCCTTGCAGAAGGAGCCCGGTGATGACACTTGTAAAAGCATCTCCGGTTCCGGGAAATTGCGATGGGATTGCCTCAGCCGTAACATCCAGAAATTCCCCGTTTTCTCGTTGATACGCCATCGAGGTAATATGAGTCGGCTTTTCAAGGTTGGGAACGCTTGTCAAGATGACGATCTTCGGACCTTTATCTGCTAAACGCTTCATCCAATCTTTAGCAGTCGTTTCATCAAGATCATCGCGATACGGTTCATTGAGTAACAGAGCGGCTTCGGTAATATTGGGGGTAATGACATCAGCCAGTCTGATATAGTGCTGCATCGCCTGCACTAAGGCTTCATCCGTGATCCCGTAGACCTTACCATAATCTCCCAACACCGGATCGATGACCACGAGTTGTGTATCCTGCGAAACATCCCGAATAAACGCAGAAATGATTTCCACCTGGCTGGCTGATCCTAAGAATCCGCTGTAAACCCCATCGAAATGCCGCCCCAGGAACCGCCAATGAGCGATGATCGGTTCCATCTCATTTGTGAGATCGACAAAATGACAGCCAGGAAATCTGCCATGGGTAGAAAGCACCGCCGTCGGAAGCGGACAGACCTGAATGCCCATCGCAGACAAAATCGGAATCACGACGGTTAATGCTGCTCGTCCGACGCAGGAAAGGTCGTGAATGGCGACAAGTTTGGGAATTGATGGTGATAACTTCATAAATTCATTGCAGTTGAATAGTTTTTGCCACCGAGGGTGAACCGGGTGCCGAAAACCATTGAATGCCCTCGCTGACCATGTCGAGCTCAATCAAAAACTCCCCAACTTCATAAGGCGTCGGAATATCGAGCGTTATCCATGTTTCCTGCCCGGGAGCCAGATCGTAAGTCAGCAGTCCGCGCGCGCCTAATGATAACCCACGTTGCTGTATTAATCTTTCACCGGTCGCCGTATTCTGCCATTCGATTATACCGAGCCGCACTTCTCCAATCGGATGCTTCCGATCTGAAATGCGGGACTTCCACAAGGTATTGCCCGAATTTTTGACCAATACTCGTACCGGCAGAATTGTACCAGCTTTCCACACATCAGGTATGTCAATACGAAGAAATTCAGCCTGAAGTTTTTCTGGTCGGCGGCTATCGATAATCTCCGGTAACAAGGTGATATGTCGGTTGACGCTATCAGCGTTGAAACGAGAATCTTTGGGATGAATATGTAGCTGATATTCCCCTGGGGAGGAAGGTGTTGTAAGTCGAAAAGGCACACTTTTCGATTCTCCGATTTGAAAAAAAACAGGGAGGGTAATTGTCACAAATTCGGAGAAGACCGTCGCAGTATTTTGTATCCATTCGACATGAAACAGTGCCCTTTCCTCGGGTAATGGAGAATATGGGAATTGAACGAGAGAGTTGACATCGATTCCTATCGTATAATCTTCAGAGGCCTGGAGAGAACGTGGTATCTGATAATCGGCGTCAAAGATTGGAGCCATTGGCGAAAGACTCTCCGGAATAGGCCGCGGATCGAGCGTGATGAGAAGATCGGTCCCGAACTGTTTCATCAGATTCGCTCCTTCCGGAAGTTTCTCGATGATGTCCTCTCCGACATCTTGAGTGTGCCAGAGCACAGAGTTGATCCCCAATTGCTGGAGCAAGTCGACGGTTCTTTGGGATGGAAAATGCCGCATTTCATTAAGAACGCCGGAAATTCCATTGGGAAGAAAGGCGCTCCTGCCGTTGATGATACGCTTCCAGTGAAAGGTGGAATAATACATGGCTTCGAAATTGTCTTTCGGGGAGGAGACAGGGAGCTCGATCAGTCGAACATCGTCCGGCTGTTTTGCCAGCCACTGATAGGCAGCAGGAATCAGATCGAAATTTCCTGGATAGTGGCTGAGAGATCGCGGAAGCGACCAATACTCCAGCAAAATCATTCCACTGATAACAAGGAACGTCAGAAACGAACGTATTCTCGCCTTCCGGACTTTAAAAAGCCAGTCGATTCGGGAAAAACCGATTCCGGCAAGAACGGCCATAGCAAATGCAACAAGCAGCCCGAACCGCGCCGGAACGCGCATCGATTTAAAACCGGGTAAAAATTGGTAGAGCCAGGAATAGGGCAGCGGAATCATTCGGCCAGCGATTGTCAAAAACGGGCCGAGCGACAGGATGAATGCCGCCAAAAGCACTCCCATATACGCGATCGTGAACACCTCGATGGAAGGATTCTTCAGTGTGCTCCGTCTGACGATGATCGCAGAGAGCGCCAGCATAACCGGGATGATGCCGGGGAACAGGATTTGTTCTCGGAAATATGTGGATGATGACTGCCAGGCTCTGGTCACTTTCCCGTACAACAGATTATTCTCGGGAGCAACGCCATAATGACGCAAACGGGCGGACAGGTCGATCGTTTCCGTGACAGAACGTTCGAACCCCATTTCCCGATTAGCTTTGAGATAAGGACGCGCAAAAAGGAGCAGCACAAAACCCGTCAGTAATGCTCCAATCAGAAAGAGTGTGAAATCTCTTCGGACAACATTCCGCCAAAGCATTGCGCGAGCGTTCCAGCGTAACAGAAGCAGGAGGCTGGCATACACTCCGATGGCGATGACGGAGAAAAAAAGGTAATTAAAGGAAGTCAACGCCTGCAAAAGAAAACAGAGATACCAAAGGGCAATTGTCGTTGATATTTTACAAGTACTTCTGGATTCGGAAAAAAAATAGCGTGTCACAAACAGGAAGCAGAAAGGCAGCCAATAAATACTCAGTAAGTTTAAATGGTCAAGATGAGTAAAGCGGTAGGGCAGGAATCCGAAAATAAATCCGGCAATCCAGGCTGCGCCTGAATGGCTGGTCAGCTCCCTGACCAGCAAAAACATCCCATACGCCGACAGGACAAAGGAGAGCAAAAATAAGAGATTATACGTTAAAATCGGATTATGGCTCAGTGCATAGATTGGTAAACCGAGCAATCCCAATCCGAACATATGATCGTGATACGCAAAGGTGTTCTGGTAGGGATAAAAAATGTTGGCATCAAAATATGAAGAAAGTGATGTACTGAGTTTATGAATGTTCCAGCGGAGCACCCAGATTTGCAGCAAAGGGTCACCGGGTTCCGTCGCAAAAAAACCATCAGACAAATGAAGGGGAAGGGGGAAAAGCAATACACACACAAGGAGAATATAGACAAGCACGACAGCAATGTGAGAAGCGGCAGCTTTCATACGATCTCTGTGACACTACACCGATCGACTCTTCTTCTCAAGCACGTTCGAACAAAAGGCCAGGTATTGTTCGGCAGCTTGCTCAACGGTATGGTGGTGTTCGACGTAGGTTCGCGCATTGTCTCCCAGGTTTTTTCGACACTCCGTATCCTGGTACAATTTTTGAAAAGCCTGGAGCAAGCATTCTTCTTCGGAATCATCGAGTGGAATTTTGATACAACTCGTTTTCGGAAAATCGAGATTCTCACCAAGGTCGGAAATCAACAAAGGTTTGGCAAAAGCCATGATTTTTAAAATATTGGCTGATGTCGCCCGAACAGTAGGATGGCGCAGATTGACACACACATCGGACAGGGCAATATAGTCAAAAAATTGATCGTATGGCGTAAATCCAGTGATCAGCACGTTATCTTCGATGCCGAGCTCGCGGATGAGTTTGCGCATGTCGAATGTCGGCAGTTCCTCCGGTCCAATCAGATGGCCGACCAACACACACAGCGCTTCAGGCGTATGCCTGGCAAATTCTGCAAAGGATCGCAAAAGCTCGGGAATCCTTTTCCCGGGGCTGACATAGCCGTACGCCCCTACGACAAAACAATCCTGTGGAATGTGATAGCGTTCCCGAAGTTCATGTTTGTCATAGCCGTTCAAATCCGGTGGAATCACCCCCATCGGAATCATTTTGATCGTAAACGATGCATCGTAACGAAGAATTTTGTGTGTGACATAATTGCTATGGGCAATAGTTCCAAGACTTGGTTCAACAACTCGTTGAAAAAGCGGGAACTGATAGAACACATAATCCTGAAGAATTCTTCTCCGAAAATAAGAAGCCACAATACGTCCCTGGTGTCCGTAATAGCGTTCCATGCTTTCCTGATACTCATCAAATCGGCGCGCTTTCCCGAAAATATCGACATAAAAATGCTGCAGGGCATAATCATGGAGCGTCACGATTCCCGGATACTGCTGAATAAAATCATCCATGTAATGATGATACTTCGGATTATTTCCCATCTGATAGAGGCAGAGATCGTATGGCGCAGCCTGATGGCGTTCGGCAAATTGCGTATAGGGAAAAACAGAGAAACGTTCGATGATGGCCGGGTTGGTCGGCGTGACATCTTCATCCGTAAACAGGTCGATATCAGCACCCTGTGCCAGCAAAGGCAGCAACTCTTCGCTATAATCCGAAATGCCGGAACGCTGTGGACTCAAAGGGGAAAAAAATGCCAGTTTCATAGAGAGCGTCTCCTCGTTCAGACAACAGGACTCTTTCGCGCCACGATCGCGTAGTCGAGATGACCATAGAGGAAATCGTTCAATTGCCGTACATCCTGATTTACCACATCGATCAGTGAACGTAACGGTTCTTCCACATCATGCTGGCAGGTCAGTTCTTTGAGAGCGTCTTTCCCCGAAAAGTGATTTTTCGGAACAACTTCGGCTTGTTCGAAGCCGGCGAGTTGGATAAGGTAGAGCAGCGCGTCCGGATGTAAAGGCTTGTTGTGGGACAGATCTTTATAAAAATACTGCGACAAGGCGTAGACAGAGCAGGGGTTCGGCGTTTCGACAATAAGATAGGCGTGGGCCTGGAGCTTCTGAAAACAGAGCGTTAAAAGTTGTTGTAAGACCGGAGGCGGAAAATGCTCTGCGATATGCGCCATAACAATACCATCGAGCGACCCGTTATCGAGGGATCGGAGGTGGGCTAACGCATCAGCTTCCTGAACGTTTAAGCCTTTCTGCTGGCAATAGTGGATTTCGGAATGATTCTGATCGATGCCATAACCGGAAATATTGTGTTCGGCCAACAATTCCAGGAACTCTCCGCGGGCACATCCAATATCGAGCACGCGGGAGCAACCCTCGAAGTACCGAACGTATTCCTCCAGACGTTTTTTGATCGCTTCTTCTGTACCACGATGGCGGTTTTCAAAGACAAAATAGGTGTAATCATCCTGCCGTTCCGGGGCAGGTAAATCTGCGACATCAAGCGGATCTTCTTGTTGCAGCGATTTGATGGCGGTCAAGACCTTTCCCAATTTTTTATTAAAGGCAATTTGTTCGAGTTCTAGGGCTTCTTTACGCCGGTCAAAGGCCCAAATCATTAACTCAAACGTATCGATACGCGGTTCAATTTGTTCGAGGCGATTATCGAGATGGTTTTGCAAGGTGTCGAGTGAACTCTGCTGAGTGTCAAGCGAGCGTTGCTGAGTGTCAAGCGAGCGTTGCTG
>PDWJ01000441.1_pt1 | contig 62432 bp, 51 predicted proteins | sample 1430881 | NCBI WGS metagenome assembly PDWJ01 (sample SAMN01162460, study PRJNA174530) | Oral metagenome, whole genome shotgun sequencing project. | biome: Marine environment; feature: Marine mammal; material: Swab sample of the gingival sulcus; isolation source: swab sample of gingival sulcus... | reverse complement strand
TTTGGAAATGACATAATATATGTTTTTAATTTGGTCCAAAAGTAATAAAAAAAAACTAATTGGCAAATTGGACTATTTTATAAATATAAATGGTATAATTTGTGTAGGGGCGACCCTGTGTGGTCGCCCTATCGTCCAATTGCCACAAATTGTTTTTTTTGTAGAGACGTTGCATGCAACGTCTCTACGGGCAAACACGTGGGTTTGCCCGTACGGGATTGCATTTTATTGTTTCTACGGGGGCGGTGGTATCTTACAATTTAGATTCTACAATTTCGAGAATTTCTTTTTCCAATTGAATGGCTTTTTCTTGTATTTCTGCTCCTTTTTGAAGAATATCGGCAACAAAGTCCTTATCTTCAAGGTCTGCTACATTGATTTTCACGTTCAAGTAAGCACCCATAACGCCCGAACGAGCCGCTAAAGCACCAACGCCCGCATCGGTAACAGAATTGGGGTTTCCTGTTTCTGCCATGGCTTTGATTACTTCCATTGCATTGTAGCACAGCTCCATTGTTTTGAAAGGAACTTCAACGGCAAATTTCGTAGCTGCCTGAATGGCTGCTTTTCGTTCTGCTTTTTCGGCATCTGTCTTTTTCGGCAAGCCGAATGCGTCCATTATTTTGTTGAAAGCAAGCGTATCTTCATCTACTTTTTTGAGCAATTCGTCGTGGTAATATTTTCCTTTGTCTGCCCAATCCGAGAACTCTTCCCAACGTTCGTCCCAGCCGCGTTTGTGCGACGAGAGGTTTGCCACCATTGTTGCTAAGGCTGCGCCCAAAGCACCCATTGCCGCAGAAATAGAACCTCCGCCCGGTGCCGGCGATTCCGATGCAGTTTCGTGCGTGAAGCCTGTCAGCGTTTTATCTACGAGTTTTTCTTTTGATTTGTCTTCAAGGATGTACTCAATGATTTTTTTGTCCGGATCAAAAGGATACAACTCATCTAATCCCAAAGATTTGACGGCAATTTTAATGATTTCCCTATCCGGAATACCTGTCGAACGGTTTTGAAGTTTCAAATAATGTTTTCCTGCATCAAGCATGGCTTTTAGCGGCACAACGCCTACAAGCTCAGAACCGGTAACGCGAATTCCTCTTTCTCCTGCTTTTTTCACGGTTTCGTCAAATGCAACATGAATAGGAGTAACCGAAATATCCGTCAAATTTATAGACACTTGCGCAATGCCAAATTCATCAATAAACCAACCTATGGCTCTTACTTTTTTCAGCGAGCCGGGAACCCTTACGGAAACTCCGTTTTCATCTTTGACGATTTTTCCTGTCAAGGAATTGCCTTCGCGCTTCACTCTTCCGGCTTCGCGAATATCGTAAGCTATGGCGTTGGCGCGTCTTGTTGAGCTTGTGTTCAAATTCACGTTGTAAGCAACCAAGAAGTTTCTTGCGCCAATTGCAATTGCGCCTGATTTTGCATTAAATTCGGCAGGTCCGAAATCGGGTTTCCACTCCGGTTTGCTTAGTTTGTCTTTCAAACCTTCGTACTCTCCCGAACGGCAAAACGCCAAGCTTTCTCTCTCTTTTGTTGAGGCTGCAAATTCATAGCAATATACAGGAATGCGAAGCTCTTCGCCAACACGGCGGGCGAGTTTTTTGGCATATTCAACCGTTTCTTCCATGCTGATGTTGGCAACCGGAACAAGCGGGCAAACATCTGTTGCGCCAAATCGCGGGTGTGCGCCTTTGTGTTTGCTCATGTCGATAAGCTCTGCCGCTTTTTTTATGGCACGAAATGCTGCTTCGACAACTTCGTCGGGAGTTCCCACAAGCGTAACAACGGTGCGGTTTGTGGCTTTTCCCGGATCGACATCAATCAAACGAACACCTTCAACGGTTTCTATCTGATCGGTTATTTGTTTGATTATTCCTGCGTCGTTTCCCTCGCTAAAATTAGGGACACATTCGATGAGTTTTTTCATTTTAATTGTTTTAATGGTATGATAAATTCAATAATATATTGTTTTTTTAATACTGCAAAGCTGCCTTGTTACGACAAAACTTCGCCATTCAATACAATAGTATCAATCAGGTTGCTGCCATAGGCATACGGCATGAAGTGATACGTCGGTATTTCTTTGGTAATGTAAAAATTTGCTTTTTTCCCTTTGGCAATGCTGCCGTGTGTCTCGCTGATGCCCATTGCATAGGCTGAGTTTATTGTGGTAGCATTGATTGCTTCTTCGGGCAGCATTTTGTAATTTATACAAGCCAACGACATTACAAATTTCATATTCCCCGAAGGCGACGAGCCGGGATTAAAGTCGGAAGCCAAGGCTATGGGCAAGCCGGCATTCATCATGTCGCGGACAGGCGAATAGCGCATATTCAAGAAAAATGCGGCTCCGGGCAGTATTGTCGGCATTGTTCCTGAATTTTTGAGTGCTTTTATTTCTGCTTCGCCAACAAATTCCAGATGATCTACCGACAAGGCATTGTGTGCTACGCCCACCTGAATGCCGCCTGAATAGTCAAGCTCATTGGCGTGGATTTTTGGACGCATGCCGTATTGCATTCCTGCGGTCAGGATGCGTGCTGTTTCTTCGACCGTGAAAAAGCCTTTGTCGCAGAAAACATCAATATAATCGGCGAGCTTTTCCGAGGCAACTTGCGGAATCATTTCCTTGATGACCAAATCGACATATTTGCCTTGATTGTCGCGATACTTCAATGGAATGGAATGTGCGCCGAGAAATGTCGATTTGATCTCAATCGGGGTTGTTTCTTTCAAGCGTTTTATCACGCGAAGCATTTTAAGTTCGCTTTCGGTGTCGAGTCCGTAGCCGCTTTTTATTTCAACAGCGCCGGTGCCAAGCTCGATTATTTCTTTTACTCTTTCCAATGATTGATTGTACAGCTCTTCTTCGCTCGTATTTTTCAATCGTTGCGATGAATTTATGATTCCGCCGCCGCGTTTTGCTATTTCTTCGTATGATAAACCTTTGATTTTATCGGTATATTCAATTTCTCGACTTCCTGCGTAAACAATGTGAGTGTGTGAATCGCAAAACGACGGAAAAACCATTTTCCCGCTTGCATCTATCTCGATAATACAATCTTCTTCTTCATAAACAGACAGAGCTAAATCCGTCATTTTGCCGAAATCCAAAATTATGTCGTCTTTTGCTACAAGAAAAGCGTCTTGAATGCTTGATAGTTTTGCCATATCTGCACCACAAACCATCGTTGTCGGATTGTCTTCTACCTGAACAAGTTCTTTTATGTTTTTTATGATAAGCATAGTCGTTTTGTTATTGATTTAATATAATGATTTTTTTCGTTTCTGTAAAAAACAGATTTAGAATTAATTATGCGAAGTTAGTAAAATATTGTTATCTCTCGATTATACTATTGTATGTTATTAAACTTCATATTGTCATTGTATGGCATTTTTTTTGGTTTGAAATAAAAAACAAGATATACAACTATGAAATTCATCTTCACTTTGCTTCTTTTTACTTCTTTTTTCGCTTTATTGGGGCAACAGACAAAAGAGCTTGACGAATCGTTGACCGGCGACGAAGTTGTAGAAAAATATATTCAGGCATTGGGAGGCAAAAGTGCAATAAAAAATATAAAATATTGCAAAATAAAACTTGATATTTTTCTTGATGATGTTTACATGCAGGGTTTTCTTTACCAAAAAGAACCTGATAATTATTTAATGTATGTTGTTTTAGGCGATGACACAATTCAAACCCATATTTTTAATGGAAAAAAGGGAAAATACAAAGACATTGAGGGCGAAACCGAATTTTATGCCGAAGAATTGGACGAATTTCGTTACAATGCAACAAATTTTATCGAGTTGTATTTTCATAAGCTCGGATTTGTTGCAGAGATGCAAGGGATTGAGAAACTTGGGGAATACGACGTTTACAAAGTAGAAATTACCAAACAAGACGAAAGAAAGCAGATAATATATTACGAGGGAAATTCCGGATTAAAAGTAAAAACCATTGAAAAAAAAGAAACGCGCGAAGGAAGGGTCGATTATTCGGTTGTTTATCGGAAATATAAAATAATCAAAGGCGTGAAATTTCCGTTTGAGAAGGTTGTTCGCTATGGCAAGCACAAAATAATCATGAATGTTGTAGCCATTGACGTAAAAAACAAATTTAACGACAATATTTTTAAGATAAAATAGCCTAAAAATCAACACATCACTCATCAAACATAAATTGCGCTTTTGGGGCAATTGCTAAAAGCAGAAAAGGAAAAAAGCAGACCTATGAGTGTGGCAGACTTGAACGCTCAAATTAGAACTTACACACTTTTAGGGATAGTGTCACATTCTCTACAACTCTTCAATGATCAGATTGTCAAAAGCAACGGTTTGGCGACCGCAAACCCTGACTCCTACTTCAGTAATCGTCAGACCGCACAGATTCCAGCTATCAACAAACTCATTGTCCACATAGAATCTGAATTTCTCGCCTCGAACCTCAACCGCAAGTTCGTGAAATTTTTCGTCTTCGTGTTTGGCTGAGGTTTGTTTGTAATTTTGAATTTTATCGTACTCGCCCTCAAGATAAGTTACAAAGCGTGCTTTCCCGTTGGCTTGTGCTTCCAATCCGATAAAATTATTGTCATCTTGATGCAAGACAATCTCAAAACCCGCATGTTCGCCTGCCACCCATTTTGTTTGCACAGAAACACGATAATTCTGGGGCAACTCAAAAGGACGGCACGACCAAAAGCAAAGATCTTTCGTGTTGTTTTGCAGAAAATACATTTTGTCTTTATAATAGCATCTTTTTACTAACTTTTCGTCAAACGTCCAACCGGCTTCTGTGTTGGCAAAGCTTTCGTTTAGTATCTCTTCCTGCATTTTGCCTCTTTGCATTCGGGTAAGCACAAGGCTTTCAAATCCAATTTTTTGCTTCCCGCAAACCATCATTCCTACTTGTTTCATGCGGTAGTTGCGCAAATTGCCCTCTTGAAATAGTTTGCCATTGACATAATATCTATAAAAGTTGCCTTTCACTTCAAGTTTTTGAGTAATATCTTTTTTCCCTGATTCAAAAACATTGGATTCCCACGCATATTGATTCGTCCATTTCCCATTTGACTTGTAATTTACAAGTGCCGAACCGTCGCCCCGAACTTCAAAATAAAAATAGTTTTCAACCGATTCGAGCAAAACCATTCCGTAAGCATCATAGTTTCCGTCCTCCCATTTCGAGTGTAGTTCAAGGCAATATTCTTGCGGAAAATCAATATCTATATAATCCCATGCACACATGCCGTCTTTGTCGTTTTCTATAAAATATTTTCCGTCTTTCATCTCTCTTTTGTATTCAAACTTTTCATATTCGTCCCACCCGCCTTCTCTTGTGTCAAAAGTCTCAACAATTTTCATCTTCTCTTCTTTATTGAAAAAAACGTTGGCAATAATTAGCAGAACGACAGCAACAACCCCGATTATTTTTTGCCGAATTTTTTGTTTCCTTTTGTTTTCAGCTTTTATCTCAGCGTTTATTTTTCTTTCAATCTCATCAACCTCTTTTCGCGATAAAATTGTCATTTCTGTCAAAGCTTCTTTAGTTGCTTCTTTTATATTTTCGTCGTCCTTATGGCTGCGAAGCTCTTTGTCGCGTTCCAGAACACGCTTTTTTAATTCTTCCAGTATCTTTTTTTCTGTATTTTTATTCATGTCTCTAAAATCAATAGTTTGTTGTTTCTATCATAAATGACTAACAATGAGTAATTTGCGTTGTTATTTCGCACAAACACCATAACTACCTGATTGTTAATGCGTTAAAATCTCAATTCTCAATTCTCAATTCTCAACAAAGTGTTGTAAAATCAGTGGAGTTTAAATTTTTGTTATCATTTCAAGGCTTTATTTTCCATTCAAATTTACGATATTTTGTGAATTTTAAGAACAAAACAGGCAATTTTTCGTTTTTTTAAGTAATTTTCAGTTTTCTCAACAAGACTGCTCCCTTGTTTTCCTGTGTTTTGAGAAAAATTTCTTTTCGGAATCAAGATAAACTTCCGAACAAGCAGCCGGTGCTATTTTCGCACTGCAAGTGAGCCGTCCTATTCAGAAAGTTGGACGAATTGCTTCAAAAAAATCGGAAAGGCAAAAAAAAGAATTTGAACATTATTCGTCATTTTTTTTTGTGTATTAAAATATTATCTTTACCATCGTAAAGAAAAAAATTGTGTATTCTTGCAAACATCAATCAAGCGAGAGAAGAATAAAAACGTGTGCAATATGCCATAAAAAAAATTAAGGACTTGGATATGTCAAAAAAAGAAGGAAAAATATTAGCTGTTGATGACAATGCAGATGTGTTGTTTGCATTAAAATTGCTTTTAAAACCACATGTAGAACTGATAAAAACCACAGAAAATCCGAATACGATACCCGAATTGATACAGGAAAACTCCTACGATGTTATTCTGTTGGACATGAATTTCACAAAAGACGCAATCAGCGGGAAAGAGGGTTTTTATTGGCTCAATAAAATTTTGGCAATCGATCCGGCTGCTGTTGTCATTTTTATTACGGCATACGGCGATGTTGAACATGCAGTAAAAGCGATTAAAGTTGGCGCTACGGATTTTGTGAATAAACCATGGCAAAACGAAAAACTATTGGCAACAATTTCGTCGGGCATACGCCTGAGAAAATCAAAACTTGAGGTTGACAATCTGAAAGACAAGCAAAAAGGATACAATGCGGTTTTGAACAGCCCTTTTGACGACTTTATCGGCACGTCGGCAGAAATGCAGAAGGTTTTTGAAAGCATAAAAAAAGTAGCATCGACAGACGCAAGTGTGCTTATACTCGGAGAAAACGGAACAGGGAAAGAGCTTGTTGCAAGAGCCTTGCATCGAAATTCGAGGCGAAAAGACGAAGCCTTTATAAGTGTAGATCTGGGAGCAATCACCGAAACCCTGTTTGAGAGTGAACTGTTTGGTCATGTAAAAGGAGCTTTTACGGATGCAAAAATGGACAGACCCGGACGGTTTGAAATCGCATCAGGCGGAACGCTGTTTTTAGACGAAATAGGCAATCTGCCCTTGCCTTTGCAAGCAAAACTGCTTACCGTGCTTGAACGCAGAGAAGTAATCCGCTTAGGATCAAACAAAGCTCGCCCGATTGACATACGCCTGATTTGTGCAACCAATATGCCTGTCGGCGAAATGATTGCAGGCGACAAATTCCGCGAAGATTTGCTTTATCGTATAAATACTGTGGAAATACAAATTCCGCCGCTTCGCGAAAGAGGCGACGATATTACGCTATTGACGCATCATTTCCTTAAAAATTATGCACGGAAATATAAAAAAAAGATCAAAGATTTGAGTGCCGCAACCATAAAAAAACTAAAACAGTACACTTGGCCCGGCAATGTCAGAGAACTGCAACATGCTATCGAAAGAGCCGTGATAATGACAGATAATAAAATTCTTCAGCCGACAGATTTTCATTTAAAATCCTCATCAGCAGCAAAATCAGAAGGAATTGAATTAGAGTCGTACAACCTTGAAGAGGTAGAACAAAATATTATTAAAAAAGTTTTGAAAAAACACAGAGGAAACATCAGTTACGCAGCAAAAGAACTTGGACTGACGCGCACCTCGCTGTACAGAAGAATGGAAAAATATGGTTTATAAAAATTTCAGATTAAATGTAATTGTAAGAGTAATATTGCTAAGCCTTGTTATTTTTGTTTTTTTCCTCTTATACTCAAGCAATTCGTATTATATAACACCAATTTTAGCCGGAGGAATTGTTCTTTTTCTGATTTATAACCTCATCTCGTATGTTGAAAAAACAAATAAAGAACTCACAAGTTTTCTTCAATCCATTCGTTTTGCAGATTTTACGCGCTCATTCCACATCGAAGGGCTGGGAGCTTCGTTTGATGAACTTCAAAAGGCTTTTGACGATGTGATTGCCGATTTCCAAAAAATACGTGCCGAAAAAGAAGAACATTATTACTACTTGCAAAACATTATTCATCATATCGGAATCGGGATTTTGGCATACCAAAAAGACGGAACCGTAGAGATGATTAATAATGCGGCAAAAAAATTGTTCCAAATTTATAACCTGAAAAATATAAAATCGCTTGCCGAATGGAGCAAAGAAATGGAACAGGTGCTTGCAAAAATTCAAGCCGGAGAAAATGCCCTTGTGAAAGTTCAAGACAAAGACGACTTGCTGCAACTTTCGGTCTATGCAACCGAATTTAAACTGAACGAGAGGACAATAACCCTTGTTTCTATAAAAAATATTCAAACAGAACTCGAGGAAAAAGAAATGGAATCGTGGCAAAAGCTGATTCGTGTCCTGACGCATGAAATCATGAACTCCATTGCCCCGATTGCCTCATTGACTTCTACCTCAAACCTCTTGGTAAAAGAAGTGGCAGAGGCGGTAAATCGCTATACGCCCGACGATTTCGACAAAGAAATAATTGACGACATACAAGGTGCTTTGAAAACAATTCATAAAAGAAGCACCGGATTGATTCATTTTGTCAAAACATACAGAAACCTTACCAAAATACCTAAACCAAATTATTCTATCTTTCAAGTACTCAAAATGTTGGAAAATATAAAAAAACTGCTTCAAGAAGAGCTCAAAAAAAACAACATTCACTGTCTTGTTTCTGCAAAGCCGCCGGAGCTTGATATTACGGCAGACGAACAACTCATCGAACAAGTGATCATCAACATGGTGCAGAACTCGATCCATGCGCTTGAATATATTGAAAATCCGCGAATTGAGCTTCGAGCATTCCAAAATAAGCGTGGCAAAACAACGATTCAAATTATTGACAACGGACAAGGAATTATCGACGAAGTTTTAGATAAAGTATTTATCCCATTTTTCACAACCAAGCGATCGGGATCGGGAATCGGATTGAGTTTGTCTAAACAAATTTTGCGGCTTCACGGCGGTTCAATCTCTGTAAAATCAGAGCCTGAAATTGAAACCTGTTTTACCTTAACGTTCAACAATTGATTGCAAAAAAACAAAAAAAACGAAACAAGAAATTTATAAAATCATCTGTCCTTCTTTTCTGTTTCGAGTTGGTAGTAACGACAAAAATGCGTTTTCTTTGAAATGTGATTTATTTTTCAGCCAAAAGTTCGCGTCCCCAAGCCACGCCTTCTTCTAAGCTGCGAACGACTTTGTGTTTCCATTCCGGTGTTTTTATTACAAATATTCCTTGCAAAATAATTTTTTGTAAAATATTTCTCTGAACGTAACAGACTCCTTTTACTGCTGATTTTATTAAATCGGCATTTTCGTCCAACCATTTTCCAATTTTGATTCTACTTTTAGCATCAACAGCCCTTAATATAGAGAGTTCATATATGACAACAATATTTTTCCCAATATTTCTTTTATAAAAATCCGTAATTTGTTTTAAATAAATATCAACATTTTCATCATTCAAATTATCTTTTGTTGTGAAAATAGATACTATTGGATAATGTTGCATATTAAACTCTATTGCCAAATTCATAGTAATCAAAATTTAGACTTCAAAGATATAGAATATTTTTGAATTTCCACACAGATTTATGAAATTTGTTTTGTGATTCGGCATTTTGAGAAGAAGAAAAATCGGAAGTTGGGAGTTGGAAGCAAAAAACAAAACTTCCCACTTAAAATATAAACAGAAAAAAATTTGCAAAATCTTTGAGATTTGGCAAATTTATCGAATTAAACATAAACAAATGAAAGTAAGAGTTAAAAGTTAAGAATTGAGAGTTAAAATATATCGCTCATCACCCATCACTAATCACTTATCACTCATAAAACATAAACAGATGAAATTGAATGCAATGTTTTTCAAAAATGTCAAAACGATTTTCAGCGTCTTTTTTATTTTCCTGATTGCTGCAAATTCGGGATTTGCCCAAAAAGACACGCAAAACTTAACGCAAAATGATTTGCAGCCGTCCGATTTCCTTTTTATTGAACTTGCCGATTACGGCATTGCCGAAATTGTTAAAACGGCAAATTTCATCAAAGAGTTTTCCGTCGGGGGAATTATTTTTCAAAAAAACAAGGAAAACAAGGAAAAAGAGCTGCTGAATTATTTCAGCACAATCTCGAAAACTCCTTTAATTTTTGCATGTTCGGGAAAGGAAATTATAAACGAAAAGGCTTGCCGCGAAAATATTTACACCTCGTTCTGCGGGCTGGAAGCTATTGCTGACCAAGAAACCATAAAACTTTTCGCCCGACATGTCGCGGAAAAACTTCAACAAAAACAACTAAACGCAATATACCGGCAAGAGACGAAAAGCAAAACAGACTTTCCTAATTTTTCCTTGTTTGTAGCGGAATGCAATAAATACAATATCCTGAATTTATACGATTTAGAAAATTATACGCATCAAGAAAAAAATGCAAATCGGATTTACATAAGAAAAATTCAAACAAAAGACATAAGACTTTCTGCCGATTTTTACAGAAAACAGATTGAAATATTGACAAATTCGGCAAAGCTGAAAATACTCAGACGTGGAAATGTTTTGTTGAAAAAAATAAGAAACAATATTGTGTCAAAATCAGGAAAAACGAACACAAACTACATAAGAAACTGCATTTTGCAAGAATCGGTTTGTGTGTTGAAAAACAAAGCAAATATTTTGCCTTTGCTTCGTCCTGATACTTTAAAAATAGCTGCTTTAAACATTGGCGAGCAAGGGAAAAGTGTGATTTTTACGGAATATCTGAACAAATATTTTCCGGTAAAAAATTTCAATATCTCATGCTTTAGCACGAAAAAAGAGATTTCCGGAGTGCTGAAAAACGTGAAAGGTTTTAATTTGATCATTGTCGGGGCGTTCGGCATGAAGCGGATTTGTGCTGATAAGGCTTTGCCGAAAAATTACGCAAATGTTCTGAATCATCTCAACAACGAAATACGGATTTCGGGGAAAAATAAAGAATTGATTTTCTGTTCATTCGCTTCAAAACCTTTGCTTTTTGATGAGTGTATAAAATATTGTTCTGCATATATTTACGCGCCAACGAATAATGCACTGATGCAAAAAATTGTTCCTCAAGTTATTTTTGGCGGAATTTCAGCTAAGGGAAAACTTCCAGCGAGCCTTTCGCAAATTTGTTCCGACAAAAAAACGATAACGACAAAAGGCAATTTACGTTTCCGCTATGCTTGTGCGGAAGATGAAAACATCGACAGCGAAAAGTTAAATAAAAGAATAGATAATTTGATTGCAAATGCTATCTCGAAACAGGCATTTCCGGGTTGTCAGGTTTTTATTGTGAAAAATGGCAATGTAATTTTTGACAAAGCCTACGGATTTCACACCTATGCCAAACGCAACGCTGTTGAGAAAACGGATTTATACGATTTGGCTTCGCTCACAAAAATCTTGGCTCCTTTGCCGGCTTTGATGCGACTTTTTGAACAAAAAAAATACAAACTCGACGACAAATTTAGCGCAACATGGAACGACTGGGAAAAGCGTCTGTTTCGCCCGTCGGACAAGGCGGCGCTTACTTGGCGCGAAATAATGGCGCATCAGGCAGGACTAAAATCATGGATTCCGTTTTGGAAAGAATCTATTGAAAATAAAGATTTTAACCCTAAACTCTATGCTGTTTCTGCCTCAGAAGATTTTCCGTATTGGGTAAATGAAAATTTGTATTTGCATAAAAAATTCAGGAAAAAAATCTACAAAGCCATACGCAAAAGTGAGCTGAGAGACAAGAAAAAATACCATTATTCAGGACTTTCATTTTTTATTTATCCTGAAATTATCGAAAAATGCACGAAAACAAAATACGAAAAATACCTATACAATAAATTTTACAAGCCTCTTGGAATAACGAGATTGACCTACAATCCTGCGGAAAATTACCCGACGAATTGTGTTCCTCCTACCGAAAACGATATTTTTTTCAGGAAAAGATTGATTCATAATTTCGTACACGACGAAGGCGCGGCAATCATGGGCGGAATTTCGGGCAATGCCGGTTTGTTCGGCAATGCGGAAGATGTTGCGAAATTGATGCAAATGTATATGAATTTTGGGAAATACGGAGGCAAAACGTATTTTCAAAAGAATACAATTCAGGAGTTTACAAAATGCCAGTTTTCGGAAAACAAAAACCACAGAGGGTTGATTTTCGACAAACCGTATTTAGATAACCACAAACGAAAACTTTCAAGGCTTTTGGCTGCTCCGCAAGCAAGCCCCGAAAGTTTCGGACACAGCGGATTTACGGGAACGTTTGCATGGGCTGACCCGAAAAATAACTTGCTCCTTGTGTTTCTGTGCAATAGAATTTATCCGACAAGAGAAAATAAAAACATTTATCGGCTGAATTTGAGAACAAAATTGCACAAAGCAATTTACGACTTGTGCGAAAATAAATAATGAACTATTGATAACAAAACTGAGGTATAAATTGCAAATTTCTGTAAAATGTATTAACATTACAAGAATTGTATAACACGAAAAATATAAAGCTATGAACACATCAATAAATACATATCAGCAACAGAATATCAAGGATCTTATTTGGCAATCTGTTGCCCGATTAGATAGATACCAACAAATAAAATTGTTGGAATTTATAAATTCAATGATTATAGATGTAAAGCAAGAAACAAATGCTTTGCTAAAATATGCAGGCTGTATTCCCGAAAATGAATTAGAATTAATAAAAACGGCAATAACTGATTGCGAAAAAATAGACCACAATGAATGCTAATTGGACACTATCCCCAAAACAAGTCGTGCCTCACGAGCTTATTTTGGGGTTCACGGCTTTTTTGTTCCGCGAATGCTTACACGCGAGACGCTGCAACTGCCGCACCTATGATGCCGGCATTGTTCAGCAGCTGTGCCTCAGTTATTTTTGCCTTGCAGCTTAGGTATTTAAAAAACTTATCTTTCTTTTTGCTTGCGCCTCCGCCGATGATAATCAAATCAGGCCACAGCAATTTTTCAATAGTAAGCAAATATTCATCAAATATCACAGCCCAGTTTTTCCATTTCAGCTTGAGCTTTTTCCTGACAGCATCAGAAGCCTGACGTTCAGCCTCTTTTCCGTTCATTTCAATGTGTCCAAGCTCGGTATTTGGCACAAGGGTTTTATTTGCAAACAAAGCCGTTCCTATTCCTGTCCCGATGGTAACAAGCAAAACAACACCCTCAGCATTTTTTCCTGCGCCGTATTCCATTTCGGCATATCCGGCAGCGTCGGCATCGTTGATAACTTTTACAGGACAAGAAGTTGCCACAGAAAACAAGGTGTTTACGTTTGTTCCTATCCATTTTTTATCAACATTCGAGGCTGTTTTTGCAACTCCGCCTTGAATAACCGCCGGAAATCCGCAACCAATAGGTCCTTTCCAGTTGAAATGTTTGACAATTTTTCGCACAACTTCGGCTACATTCTCAGGTGTGGACAATTCCGGCGTAGGGATTCGATGTCTTTCTGCTATTAATTTCCCTTTTTTTGTATCAACAATTGCTCCTTTTATTCCCGAACCGCCAATATCAATTCCTAAAACTTCCATATTCTATCGTTTTTTTTTATTTATTATCTCAAAGATAGTAATATTTTAAAAACTTACACCTAATTTTGTTAATTTATTTCAAATAACTCTTAAAATATATATTGACACAAAGAGGCAAATTATTATCTTTGTTCACTTTGATTGTTCACCACAAAGACAAATAAGCAAACTTATGGTTTTAAATTATATATGGGTATTTTTCTTTCTTTGTGCCTTTGTCGTTGGATGTGTTAAATTGTTTTTCTTTGGAGATGCCGATGTTTTCCCCAAGATGGTAAAAAGCACATTCGACATGGCAGAAACAAGCGTTTCAATTTCAATATATCTTATTGGAGTCATGGCACTTTGGCTCGGAATAATGAAAATTGGCGAAAAAGGAGGTGCGGTTCGTATTTTATCGCGGCTTGTTGCTCCGTTTTTTAACCGTATTTTCCCCGATTTGCCTAAAAACCATCCTGCATTTGGCTCGATGTTGATGAATTTTTCGGCAAATATGTTGGGCTTGGACAATGCTGCAACACCTCTGGGACTGAAAGCAATGGACGAATTGCAAGAGTGCAACAAAGACAAAAATTCGGCATCGAACGCGCAAATCATGTTTTTGGTTTTGAATACTTCCGGACTAACGATTATTCCCGTCAGCATCATGGCGCTTCGTGCCGCTGAAGGAGCAACAAACCCGTCGGATATTTTTATTCCGATTTTGCTTGCTACTTTTTTCTCTTCCATCGCAGGTTTGATAAGTGTTTCTATCTTTCAGAAAATAAACCTTTTTGACAGCGTAATATTGGCGTATCTTGGAGGAATTGCGCTTGCAATCGGCGGAATGATTTGGTATTTTTCGCAACTTGATAGAGAAGCTGTTGCGCAAATATCAAACATTTCCGGAAATTTGATTTTATTTGCCGTGATAATTGCTTTTATTCTTCTCGGATTGCGAGCAAAGATAAACCTGTACGAAACCTTTGTCGATGGAGCTAAAGAGGGTTTTTCGGTGGCAGTAAAAATCATTCCGTATTTGGTGGCAATGCTTGTTGCTATTGGTGTTTTCAGGGCATCGGGGGCGCTTGATTTTATCATTGTCGGAATTGAAAAAATACTGTCGCTGACAGGGATAAACACCGATTTTGTCGGCGCATTGCCTACGGCATTAATGAAGCCTCTCAGTGGAAGCGGCTCCAGAGGAATGATGGTCGAAGCCATGCACCATTATGGCGTAGAATCGTTTCAGGCAAAATTGGCAGCCACCTTCCAAGGCTCAACCGAAACCACATTTTATATCATCGCGGTTTATTTCGGCTCTGTCGGGATAAAAAAAACCCGCCATGCTGTTACTTGTGGTCTAATTGCCGATTTGGCAGGCGTAATTGCAGGAATTTTTATTGCTTACTTATTTTTTCATTAACCACACATTCGCACCCAAAAACATGAACTAAAAGTGCTTAAATTTTATAAGCTTATGTTTGTAAAAAAATCAAAAAAAACATCAACGTTCTATCTTTCCTTAGTCGTTTTGTGCTGTTTCTTTTCGTCATGCTTGTTTGCGCCCGACACAAAAGAAATTCCGATAGAGCTTGTTGAGCTGAAAACCGAAGTGATAAAAAGTAGCAAACAACAACCGGATTCTTTAAAACTTGAAACCATTGACAATCCTTTGGTGTTGAAAACAGAAAATTGCGCGCTCGAAGAACGACTGATCAAAGCCGGACTTACAGATGTTCACACATACGATTCGACCATTATGGTTGATTTGAAATACGCCACAACCGACAATTTTCTTGGCATTAACCTTTACAAATGCCTGAACAAGGCTTATCTGCAAGACGAAGTAGCCAAAAAATTGGCACTTGCACACAAAAGATTCAAAAAGAAATATCCGAAGTATAGATTCAAAATTTGGGACGCAGCACGCCCAAGAAGTGTGCAACAGATTTTTTGGGATTTGATAAACAAACCCGAACGCTTGAAACACCTGTACGTGGCACGCCCGTGGGAAGGATCGGCACATAACTACGGCATTGCGGTTGATTTAACCATCGTAAACCGGCATGGTAAAGAACTGGATATGGGAACTCATTTTGACTATTTTGGTTATCTTGCGTATCCGATAAAAGAAAAAGAAATGCTCGCTGCCGGACAACTTAGCACCAAAGCCGTGAAAAATCGCGAATTGCTCAGAAAGTACATGTGCGATGCCGGATTCATAATCACAAACACCGAATGGTGGCATTTTAGTGCCATGTCGCGCTCGAAAGCAAAAAAAATCTATAAAATCATAGAATAGTTTATTTGTACCATTCAAGAAGTTTCGGGTTTGTTTCCTTGTTTTTGATGTATTCGATTTTTTCCACAATGTAGTCTAAATTTTTCTTTGCCTCAGCGTTTTCGTCCGAAGACTTGCCCTTGTCATTAATGTTTTTTTGATAATGGTCTGCAATTTTCTTCAAAGCCAATAGCGCGCCTCCGCGAAGCCACCAAACGTTCTCATTCATACATTTATCTTCCAAAAAACGGCTTGTTCTGAGGATTAGATCCGCATCGAAGCGAAGTGCATAATCCGAATAGGCTTCGAGTATTTCCCATTTCAATTCGTTTTTCAATGCGGGATAATTCTTCTCAAAAAAATCTGCCTTGTCCTTGCCTCCGTATGTTTTGAATATGCCAAGCGTCAAAGGGAAAAACAATGTGTCATTTTGGAACAATTCGGCAAACTCTAACTGTTCGTTCTCAGGCAATTGGCTTACAGCAACGGCAACAGCATTTTTTACAAGAAAAGAACTGTCGTTGGCAGCTGTTTGCTGCACGATGGAACTCAGGTTTCGAGCTTTTGCCGATATTAGCTTTTGAATTGCCGCAGCTCTGACCTTTGAGTCCGAATCTTTTTGCGACATTTTTTCCATTTGCCGCACGAACAAACTGTCAAATTTCGGGTATTTAAAATCGTAGTGTTCAATCACAAATTTCCGTATTGTCGGGTTTTTATCGCCCAAAGCGCTGAGCAATATTTTTTTCGATTCCTTGTCGTCTATTTGTTCGACTAAGGCTTCCAAAGCCTCCATTCTGTCTGCATAAAGAGGCGTATGTTTGTACTGAAGTCTGCTCCACGAAAGCGGCTTATGTTCTGCTTTTTCGTACAGAAGTTTCTTATCCGCATCAAAATTGATGAAAAGAATTTTATCCGAAAAGTCGAATCGAAAAGTATCTATTTTGTTCGACAGCCGGACTTTTTGGCGTTTCGTTCCGGAAGGGAGATAAAAATCAATATTCACGGGAAGTTGAAACAAAGGATGTTTTGTTAAATCTTGTTTTTGTTCAACTGTAATTTTCACCGTCTTTTTCGATTTTCCCATCTCGAAACGAACATCTAAAATCGGGTGTCCCGAGCTTAAAAACCATTGATTAAAAAACCAATTCAAATCTTCGCCTGTAAGTTCTTCAAAAGCAATCCTCAGATCGTGAATTTCAACAGTTTTATATTGATTTTTATGCAAATATAAACGAATTGCCTCGAAAAATGCTTGGTCGCCGACATAGTTTCTCAGCATGTGCAAAACCCAAGCACCTTTGTTGTATGAATGCGCGTCAAACATATCGTCTCGATGTTGGTAGTGAAAGCGAATCAGTTTTTTGGGTGTTTTTCTTGCTTCAAACAAATATATTTTTTTCGTATTATCGAAATACGCATCAGCGTCGTCCATGCCATAGGCATGCTCTTTCCACAAATATTCGGCATAAGTTGCAAAAGCCTCGTTTAAGGTAAGGTTCGACCACGATTCGGTGGTTACCAGATTTCCAAACCACTGATGTGCCAATTCGTGTGCCACGATTGTTTCGTAATTTTTATCGACAAATTCCGCTTTGTTCATTAAAACAAAATCGCCGAAAACCGCGGCGCTTGTGTTTTCCATTGCGCCGGTTACAAATTCTCTCACAACAACTTGCGAATATTTATTCCAAGGATAATCGTAAGCGAACAATGCGGAAAAAAACTCCATCATCTGCGGGGTTTTCCCGAAAATATCTTTTGCTATTGATTTATATTCAGGTTCTATGTAATAATTTATCGGAATATTGCGCCAATAGTCTTTTACGATTTCAAAATCGCCGACGGCAATCATAAAAAGGTAAGGAGCGTGCGGTTTGTTCATCACCCAATGGTCGGTTCGGGTGGTGTCCGAGTTGAGCAAAGTATTGACCAATTTCCCGTTCGAGAGGGTTTTGTATTTGTTATCAACCGTCAAGAAGATTTCTTGTGTTGAGCGTTGGTTGGGCGAATCGATTGTCGGAAACCAAAACGAGTTACTTTCGGTTTCGCCCTGTGTCCAGATTTGGCGATAATTGTCAGCACCCTCAAGAGCATTCGTTACGAAAAACAAACCGTGATCATCGGCAAGAAAACCCTTGTTTGTTTTCTGATTTTCATAGGGTTTGGCTGTATATTTTATTTCAAGCTCAATTTTTTCATTTTTTGTGTACTTTTTGTCGAATTTTATGCTAAGAATCTTATTATCATAATGATATTTTACGGGTTTTGTTGTTTTCTCTGCGATTAGATTTACTTGATGTAAATCAAAAATTTTAGCATCTAAACATAAAGAATCGGCAGGATAGAAATGTGGGCGAAGTGTCAGATAGGCTTGTCCGAGTACTTGTTTTTTATCCCAATCGAAGCGCAATTTCAGTTTCGTGTGGATAAGATCGTGGGTTTTTGTTCTGCTTGCCCGATAAAAGTCTATTTTTGTTTTTGTTTTTTCCTCATTTCTTGTTTTGTCTTCGGGAGGATTTGTTTTTTTCTGTTTTATCGCGGCGGTGTTTGTTGTTTTACAAGATGATAAATAAATGAAAAAAACTGCAATCAGAAGTAAGGCATAAGTGTTTTTGTTGTTCATAAATCAGCACTGCTAAAAGGTTATTTTAGAAATAAAATACAAAGATAGTTTGAATCTTCACAAAGAAAAATTATTATTTCATTTGTTTATATTTTATGAGTGATAAGTGATTAGTGATGGGTGATTTGCTTATGCCAAAGTTTGTTGCACAGAAGACAAAATTTTTGTCTTAACTTTTGAGGAAAAAATTGCTCCAAAATTGAAAACACGATAATAAAATGAGTAATTTTGTAACAACACCTTTTTGAAAGTTGGGAATTGAGAGTTGAGAATTAAAAATACAAAACACAGAACACAGAACACAAAAAACACTAATAATCAAATGATTACATATAAAATAACGAACTATTATGGTAAGAAATTAATTTAATATGAAAATACCACATCCGATACCATATCAGGGAAGCAAAAGAAATATTGCTCACGAAATTATGCGATTTTTTCCCAAACAAATAGATCGGCTGATAGAACCATTTGCCGGTTCAGCAGCAATATCAATTGCATCGGCGTTTTATTATAAAGCAGATAAGTTTATAATAAATGATATTAATAAACCACTAATTGAGTTATGGAAAATGATGGTTAATTTTCCTGAAAAGGCTGTAAAAAATTATTACGATATTTGGACAAAACAACTTGGGAATGAAGAAAAATATTATTATCAGATAAGGGAGAAATTTAATAAAACCCAAGAACCTAAATATTTATTATTTTTACTTGCAAAGTGTGTAAAAGCTGCTGTTAGATACAACTCTGAAGGAAATTTCAATCAAAGTCCGGACAAAAGGAGGAAAGGACGAAGACCGGAAAATATGCGTTACGATATATTGCATGTTTCTAACTTATTAAAGGGAAAAACTGAATTTTATTCGATGGATTATGAAAAAATATTGGAATTGGCAAGCCCTAAAGATTTACTTTATCTGGATCCTCCATATCAGGGAACTGCAAAAAGTGGCGGATTTCGATATTTAGAAAATTTGAGCAGAGAGGATTTTATTATATCTCTACATGAATTGAATGAACGAAACATACCATTTCTTTTGAGCTACGACGGAAGAACAGGAGGCAAAACTTATGGGGAAGAACTTCCGAAGCGACTAAACCTCACAAAAATAGAGATTGATGCAGGGCGGTCGTCAACTGCTACATTGCACAGCAGAAACCAAAGAACATTTGAAGCATTGTATCTTTCAAAAAATATTGCACAACATCTTGATTTTGAAAATAAAAAACAATCTTTAACGAAACAACCGACGCTATTTGATAATTTATGAAGCATCAAAAGCGGGAGTTGAAAGTCGAAGACACACAACAGAATGATTATACGGATGGAAGTTAAGCGAAAACCTTTGGCGTAAGCAAATCACCCATCACTAATCACTTATCACTCATAGAATATAAACAGATGAAAAAAAAATACCCAAAAGAATTTTTAAAACTTACAAAATCAATAAGCAATAAACGGGCAAAAATTGTAATTGACCATATTTTAGAGCATGGTTTTATTTCAACAGAAGATTTAGAAAAAACCTATGGTTATAGTCACCCACCAAGAGCAGCGAGAGATGTTAGAGAAGCCGGGATTCCTCTTGAAACATTTGAAACCAAATCATCGGAAGGAAAATCAATTGCAGCTTATCGTTTTGGCGATTTATCTAAAATGCAGAATAATCGTTCAGGAGGAAGGCTGGTATTTTCAAAAGAGTTTAAAAAAAAATTGTATCAAACAAACAATGGACATTGCTACATATGTAACGGAAAATTTGAAGAGCGTTATCTCCAGATAGATCATCGAGTGCCTTATGAAATTAGTGGTGATGGAGAATATTTTCAACAAAATATAAATGATTATATGCTTCTTTGTGCATCATGCAATAGAGCAAAATCATGGTCATGTGAACATTGTAAAAATTGGACTGATGAAAAAGATGTTAAGAGTTGTTTAAAATGTTATTGGGGAAAACCCGAAGATTATGAGCATATCGCTTTAGAAAAAATCAGACGACTTGAATTAACTTGGCAAGGAGAAGAAGTTTATTTTTTTGAAAAAATAAAAAAAGAAGCTGAAAACAGAGGAACTGCTTTGTCGAAATATGTAAAATCTTTATTGAAAAAATATTTAAAACAATAGTTCTCCATTTTTATAACTAATTGATAATTAAAAACATAAGCTATTTTACGTAAAATTTAAGAATTATGAAAGTTGCAGTTGTTGGTGCGACAGGCTTAGTAGGCAGCACCATAATGAATGTTTTAGAAGAAAAAAAATTTCCTGTAAGCGAATTTTTACCGGTTGCATCGGAAAAATCTGTCGGGAAGAAAGTGCGGTTTGCAAACAAGGAATACGCCGTAATTTCGCTCGAGGAGGCGATAGCGAAAAAACCGCATATCGCAATTTTCTCTGCCGGCAGCGCCCTTTCGCTCGAATGGGCTCCGAAATTTGCCCAAACAGGAACCTTTGTTATCGACAACTCTTCGGCTTGGCGAATGCACGAGGATATAAAACTCATTGTGCCGGAGATAAACGGAATTTATCTGACTGAAAACGACAAAATAATAGCAAACCCGAATTGTTCAAGCACGCAAATGCTTGTTGCTCTTGCACAACTACACTATCGCTATAAAATAAAACGAATTGTTGTAGCAACCTATCAGGCGGTTACGGGAACGGGAATCAAGGCTGTACGACAGATGGAAAGCGAAAGAAACGGAACAGAGGCAGAAATGGCGTATCCGTATCAGATTGACAAAAACTGTCTGCCCCATTGCGATATTTTTCTTGACAACGGCTACACGAAGGAAGAGATGAAACTGGTGAACGAAACACGAAAAATATTCAATGACCCAAACATACAAATCACTGCCACTGCCGTAAGAGTTCCTGTCGTGGGCGGACATTCCGAAGCTGTAAATGTTGAATTTGAACATGAATTTAACATTGAAGACATTCCTCACATATTGGCGGCAGCTCCCGGAGTTGAGCTGAAAGACGACATCAAAAACAACATTTATCCGATGCCCAAAGATGCACAAGGATCAGACGCGGTATTTGTAGGACGAATACGACGCGATTTCTCAGCCCCAAAGTGCTTGAATATGTGGATTGTTGCCGACAATTTGAGAAAAGGCGCTGCAAGCAATGCTGTTCAGATTGCAGAATATGTGCTTCGTTTTATAAAATACGAAAATATATCGAATTAAAAATCAGCCTTTTGCTGACTTTCCCGAAAAAGATTTTTGCCTGTACAGACAGGGCAAAACCTGTCTGTGGTTTTAATTTTTATACCTCACTTCCACATTTATGGACAGGTATAGGAACGAAATTAAAAAATTTATGTATATTTGGGCACTTAATAAAAAATAGATTTAGCTATTAAAAAATTTCATAGACCTAAAATTTTGGACATGAATCAGCAAGACGGCAATCTTTTAGCAAAAAAGTTATCAATACGAAGATATAATTTTACTCTTCGGCATATAAAATTACCCCCCCCTGTAAATAGTTGATTATCAATATTGTACAAAATAACAATCTGTCAATTTCTTGCAAAAAAGATATTTAATATTGCTTTTATGTTTTATTTCGTTTTTTACTTTTGGACAAGTTGAAAACGAAACAGGCATTCCTTACGTTGTAAATTATCTGCCAAAAGATTACAACGGACACATTCAGAACTGGCAAATTGAACAAGACCGGCGCGGCGTAATGTATTTTGCCAATGGCGACGGAGTGTTGCAGTTTGACGGGACAAAATGGCGACTTCATAACATTGAACAAAATTCCTATATCAGTTCGATAAAAATGGCTGAAAACGGCAGGCTTTATGTCGGCGAAACCGGAAAATTCGGCTATCTCGAACCAAATATCCAAAGCAATTACCAATACAAATCGCTGACCGATAAATTAACAAGCGAAAACAAATCTTTTGCCGATATCGTGCAAATATTGAATATCGACACCACTTTCTTTTTCCAAAGTATGGACAAACTTTTTGTGTACGACCAAGATACGATAATCACATTTGAGCCGAAAGGACACTATCAGAGTTGTTTTTTGTTTAATAATTCGTTCTACGTTCAAGACGACAGTCAGGGATTGTTCCGATTTTATAAAAATAAACTCGTTTTGACAAGTCAAGACAAGCTATTCATTGGCGAAAAGGCTATTTTCACAAAGTGTCTATTCCGCGAAAGTATGCTTGTAATTGACAATAAAACAGGTGCGTTTGTTTACAATCCGGAAAAAAAAGAGAAAAAACGCTTCAAGATACCGAACGTAAACGCTATTTATAACACGAAAATCAGTCACGCCTTGTTTCTTGACGAAAATCTCTTGGCTTTAGGAACGCACACACAAGGTTGTATTTTGGTTGATCTGAAAAGACAAAGCACGCAAGTCATAAACTCAAAAAATGCCATAGAAGACGATGTTGTTTACTCAATGTACAAGGACAAACAAAACGGCTTGTGGCTCGCACAGAACAATGGAATTTCTTACATAGAAATAAATTCGCCAATCTCATCTTGGAGCAAAAAACAAGGGCTGCAAGGAACAGTAAACGATATTGAACGCGTTGAAAATACGCTTTACATTGCCGGTTCGCAAGGAGTTGCTTATTTGCCGTCGGGAAAAAACAACAAACAGCAGAATTTTGTAAGAATCAAAAACCTGCACGAAACTGCCCGAAAAATCCTTAATGCAAGTTACAAAAAGCAACACACTTTGTTTGTCGGTGCTGCCGACGGGCTTTATGAAATAAAAAACTTTAAAGCAAAAAAAATCCTAAACACAACGATTATCTATTCGCTGTTTCAATCAAAGATAAAACCCGAAATCATTTATATCGGATTCGGCGACGGATTAGGCGTTTTGAAATCTGACGGCAAACAATGGAATTATCAGGGAAAAATCTCGGGAATAAACCAAAATTTGAGAACTTTTTATGAAGAAAAAAACGGCAATTTATGGATCGGAACTTTCCGAAACGGAGTCGTAAAAGTTGTGCCGAGCGAAAACAGTACAAAACCAAAGAAAATAGCCTTGTACCGGAAAGACAAAGGTTTGTTTTCCTTGAAAAACAATCAAGTGTATCCTTACGACAATTTTTTTGTGGTTTGCAATTCGAGCGGCATTTTCAGACACGACTTGCAAAAAGACAGTTTTATACCCGACGACCGATTTGGTGAACGATTTATGAAAAAACACTGTGTGTTTGAATTTTGTCAGATTTCAGACGAAATGGTTTGGCTCTCCGGATTAAACAACAAAAAATCAAAAACCCTGCTTGGAAAAAAAACAGGAAATTCGCCTTACGCATGGCAAGATGTTCCATTTATAAAACTGCCCGAAATGTTTATTACTTCTTCGTTTTTAGACAAAAACAAGATGCTTTGGTTCGGAGGAAGCGAAGGGCTGTTTCGCTGCGACCTGAACAAAAAACAAAAACATGAAGCAATATTTCCCACCCTTATCAGTCAGGTAAATTTGCAAAATGATTCGGTTTTGTTTCGCGGAATATTTTTGGCAAAACAAGGGGAAAAACAAATAAGCTCGCCGGAACAAGGCTTTGAAAACTTGCAGGTGTTGGACTACGACAACAATTCGATAACATTTTTTTATACCATACCGGCATATTTAAAACCCTCTTCCAACAAATATTCGTACATGCTTGAAGGCTATGACGAAAAATGGTCGAGCTGGTCGAATGCGTCGAAAAAACAATATACCAACCTCAAAGAAGGAAATTATACATTCAAAGTGAGAGGAAAGGATATATACAATGTCGAAAGAAAAATGGCAACATACAGCTTTGTAATTTTGCCGCCTTGCTACAGAACATGGTACGCCTTCTTTTTGTATGCTGTAATTTTTGCTCTTTTGGTTGCTCTCATCATAAAAATAATCTTATACAAAGAAAAACAAAAAAACAAAAAACTCAAAGCCCTTGTAAAAGAACGAACAAAAGAAATTCTGCAGCAAAACGAAGAGATTAAGTCGCAGAATGAAGAAATTCAGTTGCAAACCGAAAATCTTCAGGAGCAAAAAGAGCTATTAGAAGTCTCGAACGACCAATTGGGATTTGCAAACAGTCAGTTGGAAAAACTCTCTGCCATTGCCAGAGAAACAGACAACTCTGTTGCCATTCTTAATCCTGACGGCACTTTCGAGTGGCTGAACAAAAGCTGCAAAAGAATACACGGCTTATCGAAAAAACAGATTAAAAAGAATGAAAAACTGAATATTTTCAAGATAAGCATAAACAACAATATAGAAGAACACTTCAAAACGTGCTTGCAAGAAAAGAAAAGTGTTTTTTACGAATCTACTATTGTGCGAAACGATAAAAAAATATGGCTGCAAACCACCTTAACTCCTTTGCTTGACGAAAAGGGAAATGTGAAAAATTTAATTGCAATAGATACTGATATTTCGCAATTAAAAGAAACGGAGATAAAAATAGAAATTCAAAACAAAGAACTTATAAACCTGAACGCTACAAAAGACAAATTTTTCTCGATCATTGCACACGATTTGAAAAATCCGTTCAATATACTAAGGGGCTTTGCCGAACTGCTTGTCTTGTTTGGCAGGAAAATGAGTCCGGAAAAAATCGACAAATACCACAAAGCGATTTACGACACGGCACAAAACGGATACGATTTGTTGCAAAACCTCTTGGAATGGTCAAGGGCGCAAACCGGCAGAATAAAGCCCTCGCCGGAAGAGTTTTATATAGACGAAATAGTTTTTGCAAACTTTGAGTTGCTGAAAGAAACTGCCGAGCAGAAAAAAATTACACTAAAAAACAAGGCAGATAGCGAACTCATGGTTTTTGCAGACATAAACATGATAAACACGGTTTTGCGCAACTTGCTTTCAAACGCCATAAAATTTACCCACGAAAATGGCGAAGTTTTGGTTTATACGAGCGTCAGCAAAAAAACGGCAAGCATACATGTGAAAGACACAGGCGTAGGCATTGCAGCGGAAGACATATCCAAACTGTTCAGAATAGACATTCACCATTCGACCGAAGGCACTGCCAACGAAAAAGGAACCGGTCTGGGGCTTATTTTGTGTAAAAGCTTTGTTGAAGAAAACAATGGAAAAATCACGGTCAGCAGCCAAATCAACAAGGGAACAAATTTCGTTTTCACCCTTCCTTTGTATGTTGCGAACAGCTAAAGTCCGTAATATTTTTTCAGCAAGATTTTTCCTCCGCTGAAGCCGAGTTTTTTACATTTTTCCCAGTCGGCTTTTGCTTTTTTGTGTTTTTTTTTCTTGAAAAATACAATTCCTCTGTTGTAATAGACTTTCGGATTTTTAGGTTCTAATTTCATGCTTTTATCAAAATCGCGTAAAGCATGGTCTAAGTAGTTCATTTTCGAGTAAATAATACCTCGATGCAAGTAGGCTTCGGCATAATCTGCTTTGTATAAAACTGCAAGATTGAAATCTTTGATTGCAGCTTTGTAGTCTTTCATCAGTGCTTTGGCAAAACCACGCTCGTAATACGCCGGAGCATATTGCGATGCAATGTTTATACATGCCGAATAATCTCTTATGGCATTTTTGTAGTTTCCCAAACGCGTTTTGCACAAGCCTCGATAATAAAATGCAAGATAAAAAGAGGGCGTAAGCAACACGCAGGTGTCTAAGTCGATTATGGCATCGCGGTATTTGTCTAAATAAAACTTTGCATATCCTCGTTGGTAATATGCTTTGCTGTAATTTTTTTTCAAGTCAATGGCTTTGTTCAAATCAAAAATGGCATCGATATATTGCGTTATTTGGTTTTTTGTTAATCCTTTATTGTAGTATGCTTTGTAATACAACGAATCTATTTCAATGGTTTTGTCGTAATCAGCCAAAGCGCCATCAAAATCATTTAACTTATATTTGGCATTTCCTCGATTGTTAAAAGCCGTTGCAAAATCGGGTTTCAAGCGAATGGCATGCGTGTATTCCTTTATCGCATCGCGGTAGTTTCCTTGCAGATAATGCGCATAGGCAGCCTCGTAGTGCGCAAGATGACTCGAATCGGCAACACTCCGTGCAGCAGCACCTGAAGAAATAATGACAAAAATAACACAAATAATTGTGCAAATAATAGGAACGTTTTTCATTTGTTTAAGTTTTATGAGCGATAAGTGATAAGTGATAAGTGATGAGTGATGAGTGATAAGCGATATATTTTAACTCTCAACTCTTAACTTTTAATTCTTCATTTTAGCGAAGCCTTGTTCAGCAGTCTTCGATACGTTTCTTACGGGATTTTTATTCCCAGAATCAAAACGTCATCAACCTGATCATGTCCTTCGACCCATTCGTTAAATTGCTTATCAAGGAAATCATGTTGTGCGTTTAGTTCGAGTTTATGGATTTTTTCAAAACAGTTTTCAAGTCTTTTCAGCCTGAATTTTTGTCTCGGTTTTCCGCCAAGCTGGTCGGAATAGCCATCAGAAAACAAGTAAATCACACTTCCCGATTGTATGGTAAAATCGTATTGGGTAAATTTTGCATTTGCATCGCTTGTCAGTCCGCCGATTGATTTTCTGTCGCCTTTATACGCGCTATTGTGTCCCTTGCCGTAAACGTACATTGGTCTGTATGCTCCGGCAAACGACAGTTTTTTGTATTTTAAATCTAAAGAACACAAGGCAATATCAATACCGTCAGACATTTCGTATTTTTTCGATGTTTTCTCGAAGGTTTTGCATAAGTTACGATTCAACTGCTCCAGAATCTCTTTGGGTTTTCTTGTGTTTTGTTGGATTATTATCTCGTTCAGGTAATTGTGTCCGATGATTGACAAAAGAGCGCCGGGAACTCCGTGTCCGGTACAGTCGCCGACGGCGAAGGTAACGCTGTTTTCTTGTCTGTAAAACCAGTAAAAATCGCCGCTTAAAACATCTTTGGGTTTAAACAGCACGAAAGATTGCGGAAAGGTCAATCGGATATCTTCCAAATCGGGCAATAAGGCTTTTTGAATATTCAGCGCATAGTCGATACTGTCGGTTAAGTCTTTATTTCTGCGTTGCAGAAGTTCTTTCTGTCTTCTCAGCTCTTGGGTTCGTTGTTCAACAATATCTTCGAGCGTGTTTTTGTAGTTTTCAAGTTCTCGATCAACATCAATTTTAGAAAATGCCATTGTTAAGGCAATTTCCAGATAATTATCTTCGTAGGGTTTTAGCAGATATGCCAATGGTTTTGTTTCTTTGGCGCGTTCAATTTTTTTATCATCGGCATGTCCTGTAATGTAAATCACCGGAATGTATTGTTCTTTATGAATTTGGGTTATTGTCTGAATTCCGTCCAGATTTCCGGCAAGTTTAATGTCTGCCAAAATAAGTTCCGGAGGATTGATCCTGACTTCTTCAATAACTTTTTCGCCATTGGTAAATACGCCACTTACCTCATAACCAAACTCTTCTAATTTCATTTGCAACTCAAGTGCAATTACAGATGAATCCTCTAATATTAAAATCTGTCTTTTTTGTTTTTGCTTCACTATCAAATGTTTGTTTCTATTCTTGTTTTTTTAAAAGAAACAATAAAAGTAGTTCCTTTGTCTGATTTTATGTCAATTGTTCCGCCCATTTCGTTGGCAAGTCCGTAGATGAGTTTCATGCCCAATGATTTTTTCTTTTTTTCCTCAAAGTCTTCGGGCAAACCAATTCCGTTGTCTTCCACTATCAATTGGTAATTCTTCGGATACAATTCGTAAAGGCTAATCCGCAGCAAACCGCTGTCCCGTCCTTCAAATGCGTATTTTAGCGCATTCATAATTAATTCATTAAGAAGAAGCCCCAAAGTGATTGCCGGATCAATTTCCAGCATTATAGGAGAAATATTCAAGCGCAAATTTATGTCTTTTTCATTGTTATAAGCATTTATCAGTCCGTCGCACAGGTCTGCAAGGTATTCTTTAAGCTCAATTTGACCAAAATTTTTACTTTCATAGAGTTTCTCGTGAATAATTGCCATTGATTTTATCCGATTGACGCTGACATGAAAACTCTCAAGCGCGTTTTCCGAGTTGAGGGTTCTTGCCTGAAGTTTAAGCATACTCGAAACCATTTGCATATTGTTTTTCACCCTGTGATGAACTTCCGAGAGCAAACGCTCTTTTTCTTTCAGTGCCGATTTCAGTTTCTCTTCCGTTTTTTTCAGGCAAGTAATATCGTGTCCAATGGATTGAATTTGAATCATATTTCCATTTTCATCAAAAAGTGCTTTATTTGTCCATTGTGTCCATTTCTGTTTGCCGAATGAGTCAAAGGTTTTATAATCATAATGTTGCGTTGGGTTTTGCGGGTTTAGTTCTCGAAGTTTGTTCCAAACAAATTTCCGAGTACGTTCCGAGCATTTCAGAATCCAGTTTCTGCCGACCAAATCGTTATATTCTGCATTGAAATACGAGCAATACGCTTTATTGACAAACGTGAGCGTTCCGTCGGGGAAAAAGCGCGAAATAATCTCGTTTTGTCCTTCGACAATAGTCCGATAATTTTCCTCGCTTTTTTGCAGTTTTTCCGTCGTGCGAATCCGCACGATAGATTCCCCGATTTGCACACACAATGCCTCTAAAAAATGCCGAAATTCTTCCGATACTTCAGAATAGTTCCGAATAAGAAGGAGCATGCCCAACAGAAACTTGCCCTCCCACATTACCGGCAAAACCACAATGGATTTCACCTCTTCGCAAAATGCCGCTTTTACCTTATCCGACAAAAACTTAGGAAATTCGCTCGAAGATATATAAGTTGGCTTTTTCAAAAGCAGATATTTTGTTATTTCGCGGCTGAAATCTCTTTCTTTCTTCTTTTGAACAAAGGCAAACAGCGACTTTTCAAATTCAAGCGAAAATTCTTTCGTCTTTTTCAGGCTATACAAGCCTATTGCTCCGACCTCTTCGACACGATAAACGTATCTTAATAAAAATTTAAGCGTGAGTTTTCTATTTCCGGTTTTGCTCAGATAAAACGAGATGTCTCTTTCGAGTTTGATCAGCTCTTCCGATTTTTTTTGTTTCGTAATGTCAATAATCATTATTTCTGCTCCGGAAAAGCGATTGTACACATTAAAAACCGGAGAAATGATAATCGAAATATAGATTTTTCTGTTTCCCTTTCCATGTATAATGTGTTCGCGGATAAGCAATCTTTCTTGAGCAAGAAATTCTTTATAAATAGCAGATAATCCGTTGTTTATATAAAACTCACAATTGAGCCAATTGATATTTTTGGTGTGTGGCGAAATATCCAGAATCTTAAATATCTCGGTATTTGTGTAAAGAAGTTCGCCCTGAATTGAGGTGGTACAAATTCCAATATGAGTTTTTTCCGAAAGTTGCCTGAAATGCTTCACGCTGTTTTTAAGCGCCACGTTGATTGCTTCGGTTTCGTCCGGATTTTGTGATTTTTCCGCAGCTGCCAAACTGCCGGTTTCCAAAAAACGCGGATTGTCCTGTGCAACTTTCCTAAGCAACAAAGCTTGGAGTATTTTTTGTTCTATTTCTTTCCTGATGAAAGGCTTTATTAGATAGTCGTTTCCTCCGGCACTGTATGCAGCGTTTTTTTGTTCTGCCGAATAGGTGTCGGAATAAAAAAAAATCGGCAGGTTTTTCAGCGCTGATGTTTTCTTGATTTTCCGGCAAAGGCGCAATCCGTTTTCGCCAACTTTACAAGAAATGAGAAACAAGTCGAAAAAATAGGTTTTTATTTTCTGTGCAGCTTCATCTTTGCAAAATGTAAGCGTGATATTGTATTTCTTGTCGGAAAAAAGCCTTTGAATATTGCATTTACCTTTTTCATCGTGATGCAATATCAGAATTTTTTCCGTATTTGAATGATTTTTATTGTACATTGTGAATGAATCAGGTATAAACAGTTAGTTTCCAATTCCATAAAACAACGGAAGAAAATCAATGTCGGTCATAAAAGTAGTGAATTAACTCCAGTCTTAAAAAAAATTTTGCAGAAATCCGGTATTTACTTTGTCATATGGTTATTGAAAAAGGAAGCGCAAGCATAACCAACAAACATTTCGTTAAAATTAAGAATTAAAAGTTTAAAATTATATTGCTGACAATCAGTAATTTAACTGCAAGATGGCAGAGGTGTTAAAACATTCATAATCAATAAATTACAAACTTCCGACAAAATATTATTTAGCTAATAAAAAAGACCGTGCTTGTTATTAAAAACTCTATTTTTTGTTAATTTTGCAGTTATGAAAATGACGAAAAAAACAGCAAAACCCTTTGTAAAATGGGCCGGTGGCAAGTCTCAACTAATAAAGGATATTGAAAGCAAAATATCTTACAGTACACACACTTATATAGAACCATTTGTGGGTGGAGGAGCATTGTTGTTTTATTTGTTGAACAATTATTCAAATTTGAGAAAGATTGTTATAAATGACATAAATACAGACCTGATTGATACCTATAAAACCATTAAAAATAATATTGAGGAATTAATTTTTTTATTGCAAAAATGGCAATTTGAATACCATAATTTATTAGAAGATACAGAGGCAAAGAAAGAATATTATTATGCCAAAAGAACCCTTTTTAATAAACGAATTTCTGACAAGACGACACAATCTGCATTATTTATATTTTTGAACAAAACTTGTTTTAACGGTCTGTATAGAGTGAATCGGAAAAATGAATTTAATGTGCCGATTGGAAGTTATAAAAAGCCTTTGATTTGTGATACAGAAAATTTAAAGGCTGTCCATCTATCATTGCAAAAAGTGGATATTTTGAATGGCGATTTTGAACAAACTTTATCTTATGCCGAAAAAGAAACGCTATTTTATTTTGACCCTCCATACAAACCGCTGAGCGAAACTTCTAATTTTAACTCTTACGCTAAAGCTGAATTTAATGACAATGAGCAAATTCGTTTAGCTGACTTTTGCAAAAAAATTAATAAGTTGGGTTATAATTGGATTTTGAGTAATTCTGATGTGAAAGGTAAAATTCCGAACGATAATTTTTTTGATGATTTATTCAAAGATTTTCAAATAAATAGAGTTTTAGCAAAACGAAGCATAAATGCAAATCCTAATAAAAGGGGACAATTAACAGAATTACTAATCACAAATTAATATTCCATATGATAAAAGGAGGTACAGGAGGTAGAAATACAAAAACAGGGTTAATTTTTGAAGACAGCCAACAATTCCGGTGCCAGAATTTTATATAAAAAAGAAGAAGTTGCACGTTGTTTTAAAAAGCACGAATTTTATAGTTTTCTCATTTTTTCGACATCCATGCTCACCAAAGAAAGGTTCTCGGTTTTGTTTCAAAGGTTTATTGGCTGACTGAAAAATACGAAACAAACTATTGCATTGAAATTAGAAGCCGACAAAAGGATAATTTTAATTTTTATATTACTTTTGTCGAAATTTAAAGAATTACAATCGCAGCAAAACCGAAGCTCACTACATTATTATATTAAAAAATAGAAAAATGCAACAGGCAAAAGAAATTTTCAAAAACAAATGGTTTTTATTTACAAGTGTAACAGTTATATATCTTTTATGGATTTTATGGATTGGCAACTTTTGGTTGCTCATAGGAATTCCCGTTATTTTTGATATTTACATCTCGAAAAAAGTACATTGGGAATTTTGGAAAAAACGCAATCTGAAAAAGAAAAGCAAATTAATGGAATGGATCGATGCCTTGATTTTTGCAGTTATTGCAGCAACACTCATCAGGCTATTTTTCATCGAAGCATATACTATCCCGACCTCGTCAATGGAAAAATCGCTTTTGGTTGGCGATTATCTGTTCGTAAGCAAAGTAAGCTATGGACCGCGAATGCCGAACACGCCACTGTCTTTTCCTTTTGCACATCATACACTTCCTCTGACAAGCAACACAAAATCCTATTTGGAATGGATAAAATGGGACTACAAACGACTTGTCGGGTTTGGCGAAGTTGAAAGAAACGACGTTGTTGTTTTTAATTATCCCGAAGGCGATACCTTATCAACGCTCTACCAAAGCAACCAAAGTTATTATGCTTTAACAAGACAATTCGGGCGCAAACGAGTTTGGGAAGACAAAAGATCGTTCGGCGATATTATTACACGACCTGTTGATAAACGAGAAAATTATGTGAAAAGATGTGTCGCAATTCACGGCGACACGCTTCAAATAAAACACGGACAGGCATTTATCAATGGAAAACCGCAAGAAAAAGTTGGTGATTTTCAATACAAATACGATATTGTAACCCAAGACCGCGCGTTGAACTCGTATTTTTTCTCAAATCTGGGCATTAGCCGCGAAGATTACGAACAAGCCATGATTGCTAATTTTACGTACAGGCTGCCTTTGACCCAAGAAAATGTAGAAAAGCTGAAAGCAAATCAGATAATAAAGTCTATTACAAGGGTTGAAATTCCCGAGGGAGTGCGCATGCCGTATATTTTTCCTCACAATCCGAATTACAAATGGAACGAAGATAATTTCGGACCGCTTTACATTCCCGCAAAAGGCGCGACAATTGCTTTGACACCTGAAAATCTGCCCTTGTATCGCCGCGCAATCGAAGTGTACGAAAAGCACAAAGTGGAACAGAAAAACGGCAAAATTTTCATAGATGGCAAAGAGACAAATAAATACACTTTTGCAATGGATTATTATTTTATGATGGGCGATAGCCGACACAATTCGGCAGATTCGAGATTCTGGGGCTTTGTGCCGGAAGACCATGTTGTAGGAAAAGCTGTGTTCATTTGGTTCTCAACCGATAAAGACAAGTCGTTCTTGAAAAAAATCCGCTGGAACCGAATCTTTAACCTGATTAAATAAAAAGTACTTTATATCAATGTTTCAATGGATAAAAATAAGCAAAATGGCATAAAATTGCATTTACTAATGGAACTTAGCAGGTTCTAAATACAGAAAAAATGTATTTTCTCATCAGAATATTTTTAGGCGTATTCAGAAAATACGCCTATATAGTTTTCAGTTATTTATCAATCCTGTTTTTCCAAATATTTGGATTTCGACTGAAATGAAAAATTGAAAAAACACTTATCAAATCTTCTTTAACAACAAAAAATACAGCAAAAGGAAATCGATTTACACTTGCTTTCCGTGCTTCTTTTTCAATTTTTGGAAACTGATATGGATTATTTTCGATTCTCAAAATTACAGCTTTAACCTCCAATAAAAATTCATTATCTAATCCTTGTTGTTGTTCATTGTAATATTCTATTGAATTTTTCAAATCTTTTTCAGCAAATTTGTTTAAGAATAATTTATATTTTTTCATTTTGATAGAAATTTTTGCTCAATCTCGTCCCAAGTTTTTCCCTCGCTCATATTATTGATGGTATAATTGTAGCGTTTGTCAAACTCTTTTTTCTGTTCTTCTGTCATAAAATGCAAATTATCATCATCCTCGTATATTTGCACAAAATCATAATCCAAAGCCAACATTTTCAGCATATTTATTATATTTATTGCTTTTGGATTTGTTTCAGTTATTTTTATCGTATAAGTCATAGTTTTAATCTTTTATTATGGTCAAACGCACGAAATTTACAAAATTAAAAACTATCAATTTCATAGCTTTGACCTAAGTTCTTTTTGTTGTTTCTACAAAGATAACATTTTTTTTAAACTTTTAAGATATTATAGTTTGTTGTTTTTTTACTGCAAACAACTGATAATAAATATCTTATGCGATTATCTCGCAAGCAAGCCATAACCTTTTGATTATCTATACATTAGACTTTTGACTCTTAAATTTAACGAAGTGTTGATAGCAACACTTCGTTAAAAACTTGCAGTTTGCTGATTATGAATATTCTAAGACTCAGAATACTCTAAAACAAAGTTACTGATTATAAGGATATTTTTACTCAACCCATTTTGCAACATCGTCCGGTGGCGGATTTTTAAGTCCCATTTTATGTTTTTTGTTGATACCGCATATTTCCTGATGGAGTTTTGTGTGTTTCAAACCTTTCAGGTCTGCCACTTTCAGATAACCGAGTTTTTGTATCACATGTACCCATTCTTGCGGGATTCCGTGTTCTACAAACTTTTCGCTTGCGTCCGGTTCAATTTTCTTTTCCGCTCTCATTTGCGGGAAGAAAATCACATCTTGAATAGAATTAGAGTTGGTCATGATCATTACAAGGCGATCTATTCCGATTCCAAGTCCTGCTGTTGGCGGCATTCCGTAATCAATTGCACGCAAGAAATCTTCGTCGAGCATCATGGCTTCTTCGTCGCCGCGTTTGGCAAGCAGGAGTTGTTCCTCAAAACGGTTTCTTTGGTCTATCGGGTCGTTCAGTTCGCTGTAAGCGTTGCAAATTTCTTTTCCGTTACAAATTGCCTCAAATCTTTCGACCAAACCTTTTTCCGAGCGGTGTTTTTTGGCAAGTGGCGACATTTCTATCGGATAATCCATTATAAATGTAGGCTGTATGAGTTTGCTCTCGCAATACGTTCCGAAAATTTCGTCGATGAGTTTTCCGCGTCCCATTGTTTCGTCGATTTCAATGCCCAATTTTTGGGCAGTTTCCGCCATTTGTTCCTCATTCATTTCAGAAACATCAATTCCCGTGAAGTGTTCAATTGCTCCATACATGCTAAAACGTTTCCAAGGACGCTTAAAGTCAATTGTGTTTTCGCCCACCTGAATTTTTGTATCTCCGTTGATGTCGATGGCAATTTTTTCAACCATTTCTTCAACAGTATTCATCATCCATTCGTAATCTTTGTAAGCAACGTACAGCTCCATTTGCGTAAATTCCGGATTATGAAACCTGTCCATTCCCTCGTTGCGAAAGTCTTTCGAGAACTCATATACTCCGTCGAAACCTCCCACAATCAGGCGTTTCAGGTAGAGTTCGTTTGCAATTCTTAGGTACAATGTTTGGTCGAGGGTGTTGTGGTGGGTTTTAAAAGGTCGTGCGGCAGCACCTCCGTAAATAGGTTGCAAAATCGGTGTTTCGACCTCAAGGTAGCCTTTCGCATTCATAAATTCTCGCATTGAGTTTACCAGCTTGCTTCGTTTGACAAAGGTTTCTTTAATTTGCGGATTGACAACCAAATCAAGGTAGCGTTGTCTGTATCTTTGTTCCGGATCGCTAAAAGCATCAAATGTTTTGCCGTCTTTTTCTCTGACAATCGGCAAAGGTTTCAACGATTTGCTCAACAGATTGAATTCTTTAACCAAAATAGAAATTTCGCCCATTTGGGTTCTGAAAACAGAGCCTTTCACGCCGATAATGTCGCCAATATCAAGCAATTTTTTGAAAACATTGTTGTACAAGGTCTTATCTTCGCCGGAACAAATTTCGTCGCGATTGAAATACAGTTGAATTTTGCCTTTTTCATCTTGCAATTCGGCAAAAGAGGCTTTGCCCATTATTCGCCGAATCATCAATCTGCCTGCAATACAGACATCTTGGAAATTTTTTTGCTCATCATCGAAATGGCGAAGAATCTCTTTGCTATTTGTATTGACCGGATATTCTGCTGCCGGATAAGGTTCTATGCCCAATTCAAGAAGTTGCTGTAATGCTTTGCGCCGTATGATTTCCTGTTCGTTTAATTCTAAATTATTCATTATTATTGTTTTATTTTCAAATATTACTGCTTTGACAAAACTTGGCTGTTTTTTTCGTTTGCCGAAATTTTCGTAATCCAAAGAAGCAAATTTACCTTAAAGTTAATAAAAAGCACGCAAAGATAAATATTCTCTACATTTCTTTGCGAATAATTCGAGAAATTAATTATTTAACACATTGGTTTCTGTAAAATAAATATAAATTCGCCGATTGTAATCGCATACATTTTTATATTTGAAACTAAATAAATGGCTACAACAACAAACAATACTTATAAAAGAAAGCCGTCTTGGTTAAAGATACAACTACCTAAAGGAGAAACATTTACTATTGTAAATGAAACCATAAAAAAACATAAACTTCATACGATTTGCACGAGCGGCAACTGTCCGAATCAGGGGGAATGTTGGGCAGCGGGAACGGCTACGTTTATGATTTTGGGCGATATTTGCACGCGTTCCTGTAAGTTTTGCGCAACCAAAAGCGGAAAGCCTTTGCCTGTGAATACAACTGAACCGGAGGAAGTTGCGCAATCGGTCAAAAGCTTGAAGTTGAGACACTGCGTGCTGACTTCTGTCGATAGAGACGATTTGGACGATTTCGGTGCGGAAATGTGGGCAAAGACAATTCGAGCCATTAAAAAAGAAAATCCGCAAACAACAATCGAAGGCTTGATTCCTGATTTTAACGGAAATAAAGACTTGATTGCAAAAGTAATTGCCTCAACCCCCGAACTGCTTTCTCACAACTTGGAAACCGTAGAAAGGCTCACCCCGCAGGTGCGCAGTCGGGCAAAATACAAACTAAGCCTCGAAGTAATAAAACAAATTTCGGCATCAGGAATCCGTTCAAAATCAGGAATAATGCTCGGTTTGGGCGAAAGCGAACAAGAAATACTTCAAACAATGGACGATTTGTTGGACGTGGGCTGCGAAGTGTTTACTTTAGGACAATATTTACAACCAAGCAAGCAACATTTGTCTGTAAAAGAATATGTAAAACCCGAAAAATTTGAAGAATACCGAGAAATTGGTCTGAAAAAAGGATTTCGCTTTGTCGAAAGCGGACCTTTGGTGCGTTCTTCTTATCATGCGTCAAAACATGTCAAGTAGAGAAAAAAAACATAAAAACAAAACAAAATATGCTGATAAAAACAAGGTATAAAAATCTGGGACTTATTGATTATAAAGAAGCGTGGGATTTTCAAGAAAATATTTTCAAGCAAATTTTTGAAAAAAAACAAAACCCGAACAGCACAATCAAGGCTGAAAATTATTTCATCGTTTGCCAACATCCTCATGTTTACACTTTGGGGAAAAGTGGCGACAAAGCCAATTTGTTAATCACAGAAGATTTTCTGAAAAAAATTGATGCTCAGTTTTATAAAATAAATCGCGGCGGCGACATCACGTATCACGGACCGGGACAAATTGTAGGCTATCCGATTTTAGACTTGGAGGAATTTAATCTCGGAATCAAAAAATATATCTATACGCTTGAGCAAGTTATTATTGACACTTTGGCTGCTTTTGAGATAAAAACCCGAAGAAAAGAAAAAGCAACCGGCGTTTGGCTTGGCGAAGCTGATACTCCGAACGAAAAAAAAATATGTGCAATAGGCGTGAGAGCCAGCAGATATATAAGCATGCACGGCTTTGCCTTGAATGTAAATACCGACTTGAGCTATTTTAACTACATAAATCCGTGTGGCTTTACGGACAAACAAGCGACTTCGATGCAAGAAATTTTAGGGAGAAAAATTGAAGAACAAGAGGTTGTTGCAAAAATCTGTGAAAACTTCGAGAAAATTTACAAAACAGCATTGCTCAACACTTCTTCGTTAAATGAAGAATGAAGAGCCAAGAGTCAAAATAACTGAATTTTAAGCGTTTTCTTGCAAACACGCATCAAAATTGTGTGCTTACTTATAATCTTTATAAATAAAAACCCTTGATTATGCAGTAAGACGATATTATTTTCATACTTTTGCATATTGCAGAAAACAAATAGAAAAAATTGACTGCTGTAATTTAACTATAATTTAGAGAAGATCATAAGATTCCAATGGAATATATATGGAATATATTAGAACAAGGAAATGAAGAAGATACCAATCGTATTGTTGATATTCTGAACATTGACCGCACATTAGCCGGCTTGCTGGCACAACGAGGGATTACAAATTTTGATGATGCAAAAACATTTTTTCGTCCGGAACTCATACAATTGCACAATCCGTTTCTGATGAAAGACATGGACAAAGCCGTCGAACGACTAGAAAAAGCAATTCTCAATAAAGAAAAAATTCTTATTTACGGAGACTATGATGTTGATGGTACAACCTCAGTAGCTTTAATATACAGTTTCCTCCGGAAATTTAAAGTAAATGCAGGATATTATATTCCTGACAGATATATCGAAGGCTATGGCATTTCTCTTGAAGGAATTAATTATGCCGAGAAAAATAATTTTTCCTTAGTTATTGCCCTTGATTGCGGAATTAAAGCCGTAAAGAAAATAGAAATCGCCAAAGGGAAAAACATTGATTTCATTATTTGCGATCATCATACTCCCGGCGAAAAAATCCCTGATGCCTACGCAGTATTAGACCCCAAACGCGAGGATTGCCCTTATCCTTACAAAGAATTGTCGGGCTGTGGTGTCGGCTTTAAGCTCATTCAGGCGTTTACCATGCATAGCAATCCTTTGGATTTTAGCACTGCCACGAAAAGGGAAATAAACAAAGTGCTGCATCAAGAGTTGGCAAAATACCTTGATTATGTTACGGTAAGTATTGCTTCTGACATTGTGCCAATCACAGGGGAAAATCGGATTCTGACTTATTTCGGGCTGAAGCAATTGAACAAAAATCCATGTACAGGACTTCAGGCAATCATGAAAATATCGGGCGTAGAAGAAAAACAAATTACGGTTTCAGATTTAGTATTTAAAGTCGGTCCCAGAATCAATGCTGCCGGAAGAATTCAAAAAGGCTTTATGGCGGTTAAACTGCTGATTTGTCAAGACGAAGAAGAAGCAATGAGGCTGGGAGAAGAGATAAACAACTATAATGCAATACGCAAAGACCTTGACCAAAGCATCACGGAAGAAGCGCTGCAACTTATTGAAACAAACGCTGCGATAAAAAACAAACGAACCACTGTTTTGTTTAATCGCGACTGGCACAAAGGCGTTATCGGGATTGTTGCTTCGAGGCTTACGGAAACCTATTATCGCCCAACGGTGATTCTTACCGAATCGCGCGGCATGGCAACCGGTTCGGCACGTTCGGTTATTGGCTTTGACCTGTACAGCGCCATTAGCAACTGCTCCGACCTGCTCGAAGCATTCGGCGGACACAAATACGCAGCAGGATTGACAATGAAGATTGAAAATGTAGAAAATTTTACCGAAAAATTTGAAAAAATTGTAACAAAAAATATCCAACCGGAACAACTTTATCCGCAGATTGATATTGACGCACAAATCCACTTCAGAGATATTACGCCTAAATTTTACAGAATCTTGAAGCAATTTGCTCCGTTTGGTCCCGAAAATATGAAACCCATATTCCTCTCAACAAACGTACACGATTCCGGAGGAAGCCGAATTGTGGGCGCAAGCAACGAACACCTCAGACTTGAACTTACGCAAGGAAACATCTCAATAAACGGCATTGGTTTTGGTTTGGCAAAATATCTCAGTCTGGTAAAAAGCGGAAAAGCTTTTAAAATATGCTATACGATTGAAGAAAACGATTTTCGCGGCGTTGTGTCGCTGCAATTGGTAGTTAAGGATATTAAGCCACAGGATTAACCCGAACGATAGCATAAAACGTTTGATGACAATTTGAATTACTAAAAAAAGAAACGACAGACAACTTTTTTAAAAAATGTTTTTAATATTTGCAACTTTAAAGAATTAGAAATTAAAGCAAGCCTATTATGAATCCGCGAAAGAAAAAAAATGAACACAAGGAAAAACATATAAGCAAAAAAAAACAAGAAAAGATAAAAAGAGAAGAAGCCCGAAAAAAACAACAGCAATTAAAAGCACAACGTTTGATGCTCATTCCCTTAATAAAAACATTTGTGCTATGGATTGCCCTTTTGGGAGTTGTTCATTTATTTGTTGAATTTTTCGCCCCTTTGTTGATTAAATTTACTGCTTATTCGGTTCTTTTGATCGGAAAAATCACGTTCATTCCCGTTGATTTCAGACCTGTGAAATTTATTGACGTATTTGGCTATCCGATGCAAATTGTGGTAGAATGTACTGCCTACAATTACTATTTATTTTCGATTGCCTTAGCTGTTTTTGCAAAGTGGACAATAAAAGATAAAATCAAAAACGGACTTTTGTTTATTGGCGTTGTTTTTTTGATGAATAACTTCCGCTTTTTGCTGCTTGGCTTCATCGGTCAGTATTATCCCGAAATTTTTGACACCTTGCACGATTATTTTTGGAACATCATTTTTGCCCTTATCACATTAGGATTGTGGCTGATTGTCAATGAAAAATCGCAAAACAGATATATTGAACAGTTGCCGGAAAGCAAACGAAAATATTATCAGATTAATGAATAATCTCAAAATTATCGTATAAAAACACAATAAAACTTAAACAGAAAATGAAATTAAACATTGCAATTATACTTATTGTCGCAACCGTATTTTTTGGTTTATGGTTTCTCGGATTAGAAATAATTTACGCACATATGCTTGTATTTGGATTGAATGCTGTATTTGTTTTTTCATCCGGCATACACGCAAAACTCGATACTTCAACAGGAAAAGCATTCATACAACTGTTTTACGACAATGCGGGTTGGCAAGAACCCGTCGAAACCATTTGTTTACCCTTGATTTTGTTGCTCACTTGGCTCGTATTTTTATATTTTCACCTTCCTGCCAGAAAAGCAAGCATGACTTTACTGAAAAATTTAGGCATTTTCTATGCACTTCAGGTGCTTTATCTGACCTTGCTTTACGGAATGCTTTCTTCCGAAAGTGTGCAGTTTATATTCAATTTATTGAAAAACAGTTTTGGCATCTTGGTTCTTTTCATGATAATATGGGACGTTATTCGTTTTCGCATTTCATTAAGGAATAAACCTGTTTTAAAAAAATGACATATAAACAATCAACACTTCATTTATATAAAACGCGACAATAAAAAAACTATTTTTTATATAAAATGCAATTGCAGGCGAAATACACACATTTTTCAGATGTGAAAAAAAAATTAAAACAAAAAGCGAGAAAAATAGAAAAAAATTAGAATTTTTTAGAAAATCTTTTACCTTTGCTTTTTTTTAAATAATATCTTATAATGAAAAAAGGAACAGTAAAATTTTTTAATGAATCAAAAGGATTTGGGTTCATTATCGAAGAAGACTCAACGCAAGAGTATTTCGTACACGTATCAGGTTTAGTTGATGAAATCAAAGAAGGCGACCTTGTAGAGTTTGAATTAAAAGAAGGTAGAAAGGGATTAAATGCTGTAAATGTTAAAGTTGTTTAATTTTTGTTTTTCATTTTTTTTTAATTATTTGTAAAAAAGAGCCTGTCTGTAATCGACAGGCTTTTTTTGGAAGCAGAAAGGTTTCGATTATAAATTAAAGGCAGCTTTCACTTTATCAACATAGTCTAATTTTTCCCAAGTAAAGAACTCAACCTCTTTTTTCGTGATTTTTGGTTCTTTGTTTCCGTTGAAATTTTCATAAAACTCTACTTCTTTTGTGTATGGCGTTCTTCCCATATGTCCGTAAGTTGCCGTTGGTAAGAAGATCGGATTTTTCAGTCCCAAACGTTTTACGATTGCTCCGGGGCGCATATCAAAAATGTCGTTAATTTTTTGCGCTATTTCTGCGTCGGTAATTTGTTTCCCGTTTTTGTCTTTGCAGGCTGTTTTGTAGGTGTTTACGTAAAATCCTACGGGCTTTGCCACGCCGATGGCATAGGCTACTTGCACCAAAATTTCGTCAGCTACTCCGGCGGCGACCAAGTTTTTTGCAATATGACGTGTTGCATAAGCAGCAGAGCGATCTACTTTCGAGGAATCTTTCCCAGAAAAAGCTCCTCCGCCATGCGCGCCTTTGCCTCCGTATGTATCAACAATAATCTTCCTGCCTGTCAATCCGGTATCGCCATGCGGACCTCCAATTACAAATTTTCCTGTCGGATTGACAAATAGTTTATAGTCTTCTTTAAAAAATTCGCGGGTGCGTTTCGGCAGTGTTTTCACCACGCGAGGGATCAAAATATCCTGTACATCTTTTTTGATGACTGCGAGCATTTCCTCGTCGGCTTTCATTTGTGCTTCTTGCGAATCGTCTGTCGGCTTCACAAAGTCGTCGTGCTGGGTTGAAATGACAATCGCATCAATGCGAATAGGCTGATTGTCGTCGCCGTATTCAACCGTAATTTGCGATTTCGAGTCAGGACGAAGATACAACATCTCTTTTCCTTCTCGGCGGATTTCGGCAAGTTCTTGCAGAAATATATGCGCCAACTCAATCGGCAAAGGCATGTAGTTGTCTGTTTCGCGACAAGCATAGCCAAACATCATTCCTTGATCGCCGGCTCCTTGTTCTTCAACAGATTGGCGAACAACACCGCGACGAATATCGGCTGATTGTTCGTGGATTGTCGAAATTACACCGCACGAACCTCCGTCAAATTTATAATCTGCTTTTGTGTATCCTATCTTGTTGATGACATCGCGTGCTGTTTGTTGCACATCAATGTATGCTTTGGTTCTGACTTCGCCGCTGAGAACAGCCAAACCTGTTGTTACTAAAGTTTCGCAAGCAACTTTTGATTCCGGATCTATTTTAAGAAATTCATCAAGAAGTGCGTCTGAAATCTGGTCGGATACTTTGTCCGGATGTCCTTCCGATACCGACTCTGAGGTAAATAAATATGCCATTTTTTGTATTTTTTTATGAAATTAAACATCTTTTGGCGAGCAAAGCTAAATAATATTTTAGGCAATCCAAAAAAGAGGATTCATTCTTGTGTGTATGAATGCAAAATAATTTTTCCGAAAAAATTACTCTACACGGCATTTTTTGCAAATTTCTTTCGTGTGCGGTTTTTCGCCCTCGACCCTGTCAGGGTTTCAAACCCTGACAGGGTCGAGGGCGAAAATTTGCCTCTAACTTACTTTAACCGCAAATGTCAACACAATCATAAAAAATATCATGTATAGAGTACAAAAAAATTTACTTTAAGCACCGAGCGCAGGTCTTTTGGGTTTATATATCAATTGTTTTTGTCGTTTAAGGTAAGTTCTCTGAATATTTGTTCGAGTGTTTTTTCTTGTTTTTGTAAGGATAAAAGAATAAGTTTTTGTTCGACTGCAAAATTAAACATTGTTTCCCTGATGTCGGTTTCGCTATCGCTTTCTATCAACCATTTATTATCACTAACTTCCAAGACTTTGCTTACGCCGTTTATTTTTTCGAGCCATTTTTGTTCAATCTTTTTGTTAAATTCGGCAATAATAATTTGTTTGTCTTTTATTTTTTCTCGAATAGCTTTGGCTTGTTTGTTCATTACAATTTTTCCATGATTCAGGATAATTACCTTGTCGCAAATGGCTTCGACCTCCTGCATGATGTGCGTAGAGAGCATAACAGTTTTTTCTTTTCCCACTTTGGAAATCAGGTTTCTAATTTCAACAATTTGGTTTGGGTCAAGTCCTGATGTCGGTTCATCAAGGATCAGCACTTTCGGGTCGTGCAGCAATGCCTGAGCAAGCCCTACACGTTGGCGATATCCTTTCGAGAGTGCGCCTATTTTTTTATGTTGTTCAAGCTCCAGCCCTGTTTGTGCAATCATCTCTTTGATTCGTTCATTTGTTTTTTTTCTTATTTTATAAATTCTTGCATTAAATAAAAGGTATTCTTTCACATACATGTCAAGATAAAGAGGATTGTGTTCGGGCAGATAGCCTATATTTTTTCGTATTTCAAGGGAGTTTGTCAGTGTGTTGAGTCCATTTACGAGAACTTCGCCGCTTGTTTGAGGAATAAAACCGGTTATTATCTTCATCATTGTTGATTTTCCTGCTCCATTCGGTCCGATAAAGCCAACAATATCGCCCTTTGATATTTCAAAACTCAGCTTATCAAGTGCTTTTTGCTGTCCGTATATTTTCGTAACATTTTTTGCAATTATCGACATTGTGTGTTTTTTTGCTTTTTACGTTTTACTCCTACTGAAACGATACTTTCCTTGTTTTTATTTGATTTTCACGACAAATTATAAGGCTTTATAAAATTAAGACCAAAGAAATTTTAATTTCAAAGAAGACAAAATCATTATTTTATAAATTTATGGCCTAAAATACGGCACTTTGCACATGAATGTAGAATTTTTTTAATAATTTTGTTCATTGATACTAAAAATGCAAAATCATTATTAATGAAAATAATAATCTTCGTTATGCGGAAAATAAAAACAGCACTTCTCATTGCCATATTTTTCTTCTCATTATCTTTTTCTTCGTGTACGACTGTGCTTCAGGTTTTGGAAGAGGCAAGCAAAACAGAACAACAAAACAATAATAACAACAATAGAAATACTAAAAAGAAAGATTCAAAAACAAGGGACAATTCACGCACGAAAACAAAGAAAAAAGATTCAAAAACGAGAGATAGGCACAAATAACAAGGAATCCCGCCATTTTCTATGGAAAATATTGCAACACAATGCGAAAACAGCTTGAAACATACTTTCGCAAACGTAATGTGTGTATTCTATTCGAGACTTGTCGTGCGGATACTGTTATTTGTCAGCAATGCAAAAACATGTTTTATTTGTTCAGCGGAATGCGTTTCATTGACCAAATCATGACAAAAATGCCTAAAAACAAGGAAAAGTTTGCCAAAGAAAACACTATCTGAAAGCCAAAAAGCTCAAAAAACCAAATCCCTACGAGCGGAGAAAATAAGGCTCTGATTCCTACCAAACTTAAATGTATGGATTGGTAATTTGCGGCTTCTTCGGGCGCGCAAAAATAGGCAGAACCAATGCTAAACTGAAGTGCCATCATTGCCGTGAAAATCCCAAAAGACAAAAATGAAAGTATCAATACGTAATAAATTTTTAATCCTGTAAATTCAAAATAAAAAGGCACATATTCGGCAAGAGCAAGGAACAAAATATAGAAAATCATGGACAGATAGGTGAAAATGGCAAATTTGCGAGGATCTATTTTGCCGATAAGTTTCCCGAAAAACGGCAGAGTGATAATCGCCAAAGTGTTGTACGTGTTTTTGTAAAAGGCGATGCTCGAAAAATTCAAGTCAAGAACTTTTACCATGTATATGTCAATGATTGCTTTTGATATCATAAAAGCAAAACCATATAACATAAATCCGATTTCAAAATCGCGGTATGCTTTGTTTTTTTTGACAATTTTTATCAGGTATAATAAGGATTCTTTTACCAAAAGAAAATAGTTTCTTGTGTGCAGGCTTTGATTCTCCGGATTAAAATCGATTTTTGATAATAAATATATGGAAAAAATAGCCATTATCCCGATGAACGGAAAAACGTAGGTGTACGCCGCATTGTCGTAGTCAAGAAGCAAGCCGAAGAAAAAAGTGGACAGCAAAACCACTGTTTTTTTTACAGATGTGGCATAACTGTAAAATTTGCCGAAATTCTCGTGTTTGTAGTTTACTTTTAGCAGCAAATTTATTATGGGTAAAACAATGGGATTGGCGAGATTAAAAATCAGGAATATCAACAAATAAATCACATGATAAATCCTGTTGTCTGCCATTTGGGCGATGTTGTCGGGAAAGAAAAAAAGCAGAAACAGCGGAGCGCGAGTAATCAGTGCCGTAACAAACAGCAGTTTGCGTTTTCGCCTGACGCGACTGAGCAGCTCGTTGAGGAATATTGAAAAAATCAGAATGACAACGCTCGTTTGGAACAAAATAGCCAAAAGTGCATTCGTGCCATTCAGACTTTTGATGAAGATAATTTCGTTCAACAAGAGAAAACCTGCTATAATTCCCTCAAAAACAGAATATGCCAAATGTAATCGAAAAGCGTCTTTTTCGCGAGGAGTGGTGTTCAGATTTTTAAATATCATGCAGTTGTTGTTTTGTGCTGATTTTATTTCCCGAAGAGAAATTTATGCGAGAAGAATAAAAAATCGTTCAATCATAAGAATCAAGGCAATACCTAATCCTGCACCGGAAATTACCAGATTCCATTCTCTGCGGATTACATGTACAAAATTTAACAACAGCAAAGAAATGGATAAAATACCGGCGACGATGGCAATCTGACCGATTTCAAGCCCAAGATTAAACGCCAATAAAGGTTTCAACAAACTCGACTCTGCACCTAACAAGCTCCGAAGGTAATTTGAAAAGCCCAAACCGTGAATGAGACCAAAAAATAAGGCGGTAGCGTATTTCAGCATGTGCAATCCGGCGGAAAAATCAGGATTGCGGATAATGATATTGGCTATGGCGGTCAAAAAAATGGTCAAAGGAATCAGAAATTCGATTAAATCGCTCGAAATGATCAAGATTTTCAGCGTGGCAAGTGCCAATGTCAGCGAATGCCCAACTGTAAAAGCAGTTACCAACACCAACACAGATTTCCACTCTTTCAGCGTATATACGGCGCAAAGTGTAACAATGAATAAAATGTGATCGTAACCGGCAAAATCCGCAATATGAGAAAAACCCAACTTGAAGTATAAATAAAATGATGACATTGCTAATTTATTTTAAAATTATTCTAATTTTGTTTGATTAATATTTTTGCAAAAATGCGAAATTTTTATCCGTAACAACACTTTTTTACCTAAAATTTCGTATAACAAATGAAAGTCCCTGATAAAATTTAGTTTCTTTGTCGTTTTCACGGAATGGCAACTGCATTTTACAAGGGCGGAAGAACTAAAAACGCGAAAAAATTATACAATTGCCTTATGCTGTTATTCTTAAACCAAATATTGTTTTTTACGCTCATTCTTTTTTCCGGCAATCAACACCCGCTTCATGTTTCTGTTACAAATATTGATTACAAACATGAGGAAAGAAAAATGCAATTTGCTTTCAAGCTGTTTTCCGACGATTTTGATTTAATCTTAACCCAAAAATACGGCATTGCATTTAATTTGCAATACGGACAGGAACTCCCTGATGCTGATTTATATATCACGAAATATATAAAAGAACATTTTAAAGTTACGATCGACAATGATGAACGAACATCGGAGTTGTCGTTGGTGAAAAAAGACAAAAACGAAGAAGCCGTTTGGGTTTATTACCAAATAAATTGCAAAAAAGAGCCACTGCGCATGAAAATAAAAAACACCTTGATGACTGATTTATTTGCAGATCAAAAAAATTTGGTTTTTTTCGTTTGCAATAAGAAAGAATATGCCGAGATGTTGAACAACACAAAAACACAACACGCATTTATCATTGAATGAGCGAAAAACATAAACAGATAAAACACCTATGAAAAGTTTTTAGACACATAACAGAATGATTATTTGGTATTAACAAGTAGAGACGTAATATATTATGTCTCTACAATACACCCAAAACAATTAATTTTCAAAAAAATTGTTAAATCTTTGAGATTTGGCAAATTGTTGAATTAAATATAAACATATGAAAAGATTACTGCTAATAATTTCTTATTTCTTGTTGTCGTTTTCTCTTTTTGCCACACACAATCGGGCAGGAGAAATAATCTACAGGCAAATCTCGGAATATACATACGAAATAACCTTGTACACCTATACTTATACGAAACCCGGCGTTGTTGCAGACAGACCCGAACTTACCATTCATTGGGGCGATAATACAAGCGATGTCGTTCCGAGAAGTGAAGAGCTTTATTTGCCTTATTACTACAAAAGGAATAAATACGTTTGGAAACATACCTTTCCCGGTCCGGGAGTGTACGAAATACTTGCCCAAGACCCGAACAGAAACGACGGAGTGAAAAACATCACCAATTCTGTCAGAGTTATGTTTGCCATAAAAACGACATTGAAAATCAGCAGCTCTGTTGGGTTTAACAATACGCCTAAGCTGCTGAATCCGCCCTACGACAAGGCATTTGTCAATACGCCTTTTGTGCACAATCCGGCAGCATATGATCCTGACGGCGACAGCATTTCGTACAAACTCGTTACCTGTTTGGGCGAAAACGGAGAACCGCTCGTTGATGTATATTCCTTGCCGCAATACAGCAAGGAGTTGTATGTAGATTCTATCACCGGCGATTTGGTTTGGGACGCTCCGGTTGAAGTCGGGATTTACAACATTGCCATTGCCATTGAAGAATGGCGTGATGGAGTGAAAATCGGGCAGATTGTTCGGGATATGCAAATTGAAGTGTTTGAGACTGATAACAATCCGCCCATAATCAATCCTTTGCCCGATTATTGCGTGCTTGCCGGCACAAGCATTGATTTTGATGTGGTAGCGTGGGATCCCGACACTACGTTCAACAAAAAAACAATCATATCAGACCAAGAGCCTTACGATACCGTAATTCACATTGATACGCTTTTGGACGGACTGAAACTTACCGGAACGGGCGGTCCGCTTATAATCGATGAAGATTCGGCACATTTTCCTCAACCTGTCGTTGGACGCGGAACGGTAAGATCGCACTTTTCGTGGAAAACGACATGCGCTCATGTGCGCAAAACGCCTTACCACATGATGTTCAAAGTAGAAGACGGCTATTTGACAGGTAAGGATGAGGAACTTCATATGTTTGATTATGAAAATGTTTACATAAGAGTGATTGCCCCACCGCCTGAAAACCTGAACTTAGAACCCACGAGCAGTTCCATTACGCTGAATTGGGATATTGAAACATGTCCGAATGCCATAGGATACAAGATTTACAGAAAAATAAACCGTTCGGGCTTTGTGCCTGACAGCTGCGAAACCGGCGTGCCGGGATATACGGGCTATGAGCTGATTGCCGAAGTGGAAGGAATAGAAAATACTACTTTTACAGACAACAACAACGAAGAAGGATTGTGGCAAGGTGTGGAATATTGCTACATGATTACAGCCTTTTTTGCAGACGGAGCAGAAAGTTATGCTTCAAACGAAATTTGCACCGTGCTTGAACGAGGAATTCCTGTCATTACCAACGTAAGTGTAAACCACACCGATACTGAAAACGGCTCGATATATCTTGCATGGGCAAAGCCAAGCGAATTAGACACGATAATTGCACCGGGACCTTACAAATACCTGATTTATCGCTCCGAAGGATTTTGGGGCGAAAATTTCGAGCTGATCGACTCGCTCGAAGGTCTTGACAATACCGTTTTGATCGACACGATGATAAACACGAAAGATGTGCCGTATTCCTACAAAGTTGAACTCTGGAATGTTGAACCCTCGGAACGCTTTTTGATAGGCGCACCGCAAATTGCATCTTCAATTTATCTTCACTCAATTGCCGGAGTAAGCAAGGAAATTACGCTGAATTTCAACAGCAATACTCCTTGGACAGACACATGCTACGTCATATACAGACTGAACGAAACCACCAATACTTACGACTCAATCGGCAGCTCGAAAGATAGAACATTTACCGACACAGAACTCGAAAATTCAAAAGAATATTGTTATAAAATCCATAGCATTGGTTATTATTCAATTGACGGAGTGGTAGATCCGATAATAAATTTCTCTCAAGAGGATTGCAATATTGTCAGCGATACTATTCCGCCTTGTATTCCTCCTTTGCAGGTGAGAAACAATTGTGATATAATGGCAAATGAATTGTCGTGGGAAATGCCGAACAAAGCGTGTGCCAACGATCTGATAAAATATCGGATTTTTTACGCAAACCACATTGATGCGCCGTTTAAAGAAATCGGAGTCATTAGCAATCCGCAGCAAACATCGTTCACGCATTATCCTGATCCTGTTGTCGATTCTACCTTGGCAGGCTGTTATGCCATTTCTGCGATTGATTCGTTCTTGAACGAAACGCCCGTTGTAAACAGGGTGTGTGTCGATGCGTGTATGTATTACAAATTGCCCAATGTTTTTACACCAAACGGAAAAAATCCGTACTTTACACCGATTATTGCAAACGAACAACAAAAAAAATATATCCAATTTGTCGATAAAGTTGATGTGAAAATATACAATCGCTGGGGACAATTGCTCTACCAATCGGACGATCCGTTTATAAACTGGGACGGAAAAGACGAAAATACGGGAAAACAAGTTCCTGACGGAGTTTACTATTATGTGTGTGAAATATACGAACGAAGAATATCCGGAATAGACTCTCGACAATTGGTCGGGTTTGTTCAGGTATTTACAAACAACGAAAATACAAAGCCATAGGAAAAAGGGAGAATATATCGCTCATCACTCATCACTCATAAAAAACAGAACACATGAAACACAAAACAATATATATCGTAATTTATCTTATCTTTAATGTTGCGTTTTTATCGGGACAGGAATTGGATAAAAATCTGTTTGATGCCATTGTGAAATTTGAAAAGCAAGACTACAAACAAGCCGCAATTTTGTTTTCGCAGCTTATTGAAACAAATAAAAACAATGCCATTTTGTATAAGTATCGCGGTGCTTGTTTTTACGACTTAGACAAAACCAATGATGCAATTCGCGATTTTCTGCTTGCCGAGAAGCAAAAAAAAGGTTTTGCAAGCCTCGAACTTGCTGCCGCATTTGCCAAACAAGGAAACGCAAGCGAAGCGGTGCGATTCATGAAACGACATTTAGAATCGAAATATAAAGTTTCCGAATCGCGAATAAACCAAAATGAAGCATTCGCAAATATCGAAAAAACGAAAAAATGGAAAAAACTTTGGGAAAAAAAGTGGTATTCTAAAAACGAGGACAAAATCGAAGAGGTCGAATACCTGCTGAAAAATAAAAACAAAGCAAACATACAACAAGCCGAACAGCTTCTGGACGAAATCTTAAACACTCGGAAAAAAAACCATAAAGCATTTGCAATGCGCGGAAAATTGAGCGCCGAACAGGGAAATTACAAAAATGCCCTTGCTGATTTTGATGCTGCCATTGATATTACGAAACGAAATGCCGAATATTTTTTTGAAAGAGCCGAAGTTTTTGCACATTTGAAAAAAAATAAAAAGGCAGCACAAGATCTTGACAAAGCCATTGAGCTAAATCCGTACAACACGAAATACTATAAAAAACGAGCAATTGTTTTGAGCCGACTGGACAAATACGATGATGCGCTCAAGGATATACAACTGTATATAAACTATTTTCCGGACAATAGCGAAGGACGTTTTGTTTGCGGAATGATTTTTTATAATACGCAAAACTATCTTGATGCCTTGAAGCAATTCAACACGCTGCTTGAAAAAGACAAAACAAAAGCAAAATATTTTGTGGCGCGGGCAAATGTTTTTATGAAGGCAAAACGCTATGAAAAGGCAGAAAACGATTACGGCATGGCACTTGACCTTGACCCCAACGACGGAGAAACCTTTTACCTGCGCGGCATTGCCAGATTCAAAAACGGAAAGAAGAAAAAAGCATGTTTCGACTGGAAGCAGGCTTTCGAGAACGGAAATGCCAAAGCAACAAAACAACTGCAAAAACATTGCAATTTTTAATCGTAAATACTAAAAGCCAAGAACTAAAAGTTAAAGGCTAAAAAATATAGAAAATATGAAAAAATCAAAGATACTCGTTGTTGATGATAATTTCGATAACGTTTTCCTTATAAAAAGCTCATTGATGTTGAATGATTTAGAAACCGAAGAGGCTTACAGCGGAAAAGAAGCCATTGAAAAAGTATTGGCAGACCCTCCGGATTTGATTCTGCTGGATATTATGATGCCTGAAATGGACGGATACGAAGTTTGCAAAATTTTAAAAGACAATGAGCAAACCCGGCATATCCCAATCATGTTCATTACAGCAAAACGCGAATATGACGACATTGTCAAAGGATTCAAGCTCGGAGCAGTTGATTATGTCAGCAAGCCCTTCAATGAGCAGGAACTTTTTGTCAGAATCAACAATCATCTGGAGCTTAAAAAATCAAAAGAACAGATTGAAGAACAAAACAAAGAACTGAACCGCAAAAACTTACAACTCACTGAGCTGAATCAGACGAAAGACAAGTTTTTTTCCATCGTTGCCCACGACCTGAAAAATCCGTTTAATACGATATTAGGATTTGCAAAACTGCTTGTTTTTAAGATGCAAAAATACAAACCGGAACAAATTCATGAATTTTCCAAATTGATTTACGATGCTTCGGAAAAAGGATATAAATTGCTCGAAAATCTGTTGGAATGGTCACGCTCGCAAACGGGTAGAATCCAATACGTTCCTGAAATCATAAATCTCGCAGCCTTGGCAGACAATACCATTGATTTGTTCAAGGGAGGTGCAGCAACCAAAAGCATCTCACTGAGTTCCGATGTTGCAGCAGATGATTTTGCTTACGGCGATGAATATATGATTAAGACAATTTTACGAAACCTTGTGTCGAATGCGCTTAAATTCACAGAAAATGAAGGAAGTGTAAGCATATCAACCCAAGAGGCAGGCGAAGATTTTATCGAAGTGCTTGTGATGGATACAGGAATTGGTATCCAAAAAGAAAAGCGGGAGCAGTTGTTTAATATTGGCACGCATTTTTCCACAAAAGGAACGGCAAATGAGTCGGGAACAGGATTGGGGCTTATTTTATGCAAAGAATTTGTAGAAAAAAATGGCGGAACCATTCGCATAGAAAGCGAACTGAAAAAAGGAAGTACGTTTATTTTCTCACTCCCGAAAAAGGAAATTCAACAATCTTAGGCAAGAAGAAAAAAGAGCTTTAGGCTTTAAATATTGCTGAAATATTTTTTGCAAGAATCGGAAAATGGACGAATTACTAAAATACAAAATAGGGATAAGCCTGATACCTAAGATTGGTTGTATAAACGCCAAAAAGATAATTGCCTACACCGGAGGCGTAGAAGCTGTTTTTAAGGAAAAAAAGCGCACTTTGATGAAAATTCCCGGCATCGGAGAGCAATTGGCAAACAACATAACCCAAGCGCAAACCCTCAAGCGTGCCGAAGAAGAGATTGAGTTTATGCAAAAAAATGGGATAAAAGCAAGTTTCTACCTTGACGCTGATTATCCCGAACGTCTGAAACACTGCAACGATGCGCCTGTGATGCTTTATACCAAAGGAAACGGAACGCTGAACAAACGAAAAGCAATAAGCATTGTCGGTACGCGCAAAGCAACGTCTTATGGAAAAGAAATATGTGAAAATATTGTCGAACAGCTTGCCGAAGCAAAACATGATGTTCTGATTGTCAGTGGATTTGCATATGGAATTGACATTACAGCACATAAAGCTGCCTTGAAGAATAAATTATCGACAGCAGCAATTTTTGCACATAGTTTAAACAAAACCTATCCGGCAGTTCATAAAAAATACCGCAAAGAAGTTGAAGAAAATGGAGTTTTGGCAAGCGAATTTATGAGCCAAACATCGCCCGAACCCAAGTATTTTCTTCAACGCAACAGGATAATTGCCGGCTTGACAGATGCAACAATTGTGGTAGAATCGGCAGAAAAAGGCGGCTCGCTTGTTACGGCAGACATTGCCAACTCTTACCACCGCGATGTTTTTGCCTTTCCGGGAAGAATAGGAGATAAATATTCAGCAGGCTGCAATAAATTGATCAAAATAAACAAAGCTGCTCTTTTAACCAATGTGGCAGATATTGAATATTTATTGGGCTGGGATCGGAGCGAAACAAAAATGCCTGTTCAGCAAAAACTGTTTGTGAATCTTAGCTCAGACGAAGAAAAAATCATAAACTTCATAAGCCGGCAAGAGAAAGCAAGCATTGATATGATAAGCCTACAAACCCAACTTCCGCCAAGCAAAGTGTCGTCCTTGTTGTTAAATCTGGAATTTGCAGGACTTATAAAATGTTTGCCCGGAAAAATTTTTGTTTTGAGGAATTAGCTCAAACCCTCGAAATGTAGAAACATGCCACCCCAAAATACTTCTAAAAAAGGTATAAATACAAAAAGCCCTGTAAATAACTATTTACAGGGCGTTGTACTGTCGGGGTGGCAGGATTCGAACCTGCGACCCCCTGGTCCCAAACCAGGTGCGCTAACCGGACTGCGCTACACCCCGTTTTCACTTGGCGGAGAGAGGGGGATTCGAACCCCCGGTACGGTTACCCGCACGGCAGTTTAGCAAACTGCTGGTTTCAGCCACTCACCCACCTCTCCGTGTGAAAAGCGCAACAAATGTAAATCAAATATTTTAATGTGCAAACAAATTTTAAAAAAAAATGAGAAAATATTATTTTTTCCCTAAATTCTTGATGGGAAATAAATACTTTTGTTATCAGCATATTATGTATTTGGCTTATTTTAACTGCAAACATACGAGAATGTAAAATTTTTGCCTGTACAGACACACATTGCTCTGCGTGTCTCTACTTTTTTTTAATTTTGATGATTGATAAATGATGATAGTTACGAGTTTACATATATCGCTAATCATTTATCACTCATCACTCATCACTCATCACTTATAAAATACAAACAGATGAGAAAGGGAAAACTCTATGGTGTGGGCGTAGGTCCGGGCGATCCCGATTTATTAACGCTGAAAGCGGTTAAGGTGCTTGAAAAAGCAGACCTTATTTTTGTGCCCAAATCGACGGAACAACAAAGTACGGTATTGAAGATTGTTGCAGAATATCTTCCACAAGATATTGAAATAGAAAGTCTTGATTTTTCGATGTCGCCTGCGACAGCAACGCGCATTCAATCGCGCAAGCGAAATGCAAAGCGCATAAACGAGGCTTTAAACGCAGGAAAATGCTTGGTTTTTCTTACGCTTGGCGACCCAATGCTGTACAGCACGTATAGTTATATTTTGGAATATATCGATCGGCAACATGTGGAAACCATACCGGGCATTTATTCGTTTGCTGCAATAAGCAGTCTTTTGTCGTTTCCGCTTTGCAAGGGCAAGGAAAATTTGGTGGTCGTTTCCTCTTTCGATACAAAGGCACAAGAGCTGATATTAAAAACAGAAACTTCCGTGCTGATGAAAATATCATTATACCATAAAGAACTTTATACTTTTTTGAAAAACAATGAGGATTACGATTTTGTTATGGTTACGGAGGTCGGAAAAGAGAAGCAAAAAATATCGTATTCGATTGAAGATTTAAAGGAAAAAATACCTTATTTCTCTACGGCAATCATAAAGAAACAAATAGGGTGAAAAATGCAAAATGATAGTTTTTTTATATTTTTTGTATGGAGTGTAATAATTTATCAATTCCGCCGTTTTGACTTGGTTAATTAGGTATTGATGTTGAAAATTTAGCACAAAGCGATTTTTAAATTTTTCCATTTATTAAATTGATTGAATATGCAAAATTATCAAACGAACAATATAAAAATAGCATTCATAACGCTATTTTTATTGCTATTTACAGCAACTTTTGCTCAAGAGAAATATACTGTTTCGGGTTACATAAAAGAGGCGAATAGTCAAGAGTTATTAATCGGAGCGAGTGTTTATGTACACGACTTGGAAGTGGGAACAGTAGCAAATACTTATGGTTTTTATTCGCTGAGTTTGCCCAAAGGAATTTACAAGATAAGCTACTCGTTTGTGGGATACAAGTCGGAGAGCATAAATATTACGCTTGACGAAGATAAAACACAAAACGTGAATTTATTGTTGGGCGAAGAGTTGGAAGAGATTGTTGTGGCGGCAGACAAAATAGGGCGCGAGAGCAACAAAGTACGCACAAGTGTAATAAACCTCCCGATGAAACAAGTAAAAGACATACCTATGCTGCTGGGGGAGAAAGATATGCTGAAAGTAATTCAGCTAATGCCGGGCGTACAGAAGGGAACAGAAGGACAAAGCGGCATGTATGTCAGAGGAGGAGGTCCTGACCAAAACCTGCTGATACTCGATGATGCGCCGGTATATAATGCCCAACACCTGTTTGGCTTTTTTTCGGTGTTTAACGGCGATGCTTTGCGCAATGTAGAGCTGATAAAAGGCGGTTTCCCTGCCAAATACGGAGGGCGGCTGTCGTCTGTGATAAATATGAATATGAAAGACGGCAACAAAGAACACTACACCGGAGAATACGGCGTGGGCTTAATATCAAGCAGAGGAGTTATAGAAGGACCAATTCTAAAAGACAAAGCATCGTTTTTGGTCTCGGCAAGAAGAACCTATTTTGATGTCTTGAGCAAGCCGTTTATGAAAGCGTTTAGCGACGACGACGAAACTTTCGGCTATTATTTTTACGACTTGAATGCAAAACTAAATTATGATGTAAACAACAAAAACAAATTGTATTTAAGCGGCTATTTCGGACGCGATAAAGCTTACTCTAAAAACGACGATTTCAACTCAAACTTAATATGGGGAAACCAGACGGCAACGCTGCGTTGGAATCATCAATTTAACAACAAGCTATTTGCAAACACTTCCTTGATTTTCAGTCGATACCGTTTTGAAACAGGCTACGAAGAGGAATACCAATCGGAATGGTATGAACTAAACTACAAATCGGGCATAGATGATTGGGGCGGAAAAATAGACTTTAACTTCTACCCCAACCCGCAACATACCATTCAGTTTGGAGCGGCATCAACCTATCATATATTTATGCCGCGCGCCATAGTTGTAAAATCCAATACTCCGGAAAACGATAATACAAACAATAAACAAACAATAAGTTCCGTAGAAAACGGTTTTTATATTGAAGATTACTACAAACCATTCAATCGTTTGCAGATAATGGCAGGTTTACGTTATAGTCTTTATGCCATTTCGGATAAACATTACAGTATGCTTGAACCGCGTTTCTCGTCCTCGTTCAAAACATCATCAACAAGTGCCATTAAAGCCTCTTATGCTCTTACAAGCCAATATATTCACTTGTTGTCAAATACCGGTATAGGTTTGCCCACCGACCTGTGGGTACCCTCGACAAAAGAGGTAAAACCGCAAACAGCATGGCAAATGGCAGGCGGTTATGCCAAAGATTTTATTGATAGGAATATTTCTGTTACCGTAGAAGCGTATTATAAAGAAATGTTGGACATTGTGGGCTTTAAAGAAGGAGCTAATTTTTTGTCGGGAGACAATTTTGGAGAAACCGAAAACGCTGATGATATAAATTGGGAACAAATGATAGCACGCGGAAATGCCAAAAGCTATGGCATGGAAATTCTCATACAGCGCAAAGCAGGAAAATTGTCGGGGTGGATAGGCTACACGCTATCGTGGACTAAGCACAAATTCCCGGAACTAAACTTCGGCAAAGAGTTCTGGAGCAAGTACGACCGCCGACACGATATTTCGATTGTGGCAAACTACTCGCTCAACAAAAACACTCAAATTGGAGCTACATGGGTATTTGCTTCGGGAAATGCTTTTACTCTGGGAACGGCAAAATATGACGGGAAAATACACAATCCTTTTGATAATACGAACAGCAAAATTTATAAAACATTGGATTATCACCACGGACGAAATACTTTCAGAATGCTCCCTTATCACAGATTAGATTTGGGAGTAAAGTTTTCAAAACAGAAAAAAAATGGAATACGAACATGGAACATAAGCGTGTATAATGCTTACAGCAGACAAAATCCTTTTTTCTATTACGTAGATGATTCTTCAACAAATGATGTCGTAATAAGACAACAGAGCTTATTCCTGATAATACCGAGCGTAAGTTATAGTTTTAAATTTAATTAATTTTATGAAGCCAAAGACAGAAGTAAAAAGTAAAATATCACTCATCATTCATCACTTATCACTCATCACTTATAAAATGTAAAGCCATGAAACTAAAAAATATTATTTACACTCTACTTATAGCAATAAGTTTGCTCTCGTGCGAAGACAAAATTGTAGAGTTTGACATGCCCGACGACAGTACAAAATTGGCAGTTTTCGGTTTTTTATCGCCCGGCGATACTATTACGAGTATTTATGTAGGAACACTAAGCCCTATTGTTGGCAAATATTTACCCCAAAAAATAATAGATAAAGCATTGGTTAAAATCACTCACAAACAGAAAGAATACGTCTTGAATTTCGACGAATCTTGTAAGGCGTATAACATAAAAAGCAACCAATTAGAAATTAAAGCAGGAGAAACATACAGCCTGCAAGTATCTTTGGACGGGTATCAAACCGTTAATTCAACAATAACCGTTATTGAAGGAGAAAATAAGAGCTTAGAGTTTGATAAATTCATAAAACGAACACGAAACTATGAAGAGCAACTTGTGCTTGCCGTTAAATGGAAAGACAACCCCGACAGGAAAAACTATTATGCCCTTGCTATGGACGTTTCTTCTGCAAATATCTACGATTCCGATGCCTTTGAACAAAATCCGAAAATGATAATGTATGACGATGAAAACTGGAACGGAAAAGAAAAATACTCTAAAGATTTATATCTACAAGGCTATCGAGACGAAGCCGAAATTCAAATAGCATTGATAAACGCAGATGAACATTATTATATGTACCATAAAAAAGCATTGGAACAAGACAAGTATGCCGAAAATCCCTTTGCAGAACCCATAATAAATTACTCCAATATCGAAAATGGAGTAGGCGTATTTTGTTCGTACACCAAACAGATCATAAGGCTGAAATGGAAAAACGATGAGTAGTTTGCGTGTGCGTTGTAACTGTCTGATTATTATTTTTATTAAATTTTTAATTCTTAATTCTTAATTTTAACGAAGTGTTGAACACTATGGCAAGCGTAAAATTTATAGGAGCAGGACCCGGCGATCCGGAACTCATTACCGTAAAAGCTCAGAAAGCGATTTTAGAGGCTGATGTAATCATCTACGCAGGCTCGTTGGTGCCGCCGCAAGTGATTGAAAACAGAAAAAGCAACGCCCTTGTCATGAACAGTGCAAGCATGAATTTAGACGAAATTGTTGAAGCAATGAAAACGGCACATGCGAAAAATCAGAAAGTAGCACGTGTTCACACAGGCGACCCTTCTATTTATGGTTCAATAAGGGAACAAATGGAAGAGTTGGACAAATTGGGCATAACTTACGAAGTGATTCCCGGCGTAAGCTCTTTTTTGGGTGCTGCTGCCGTTATTCGGAAAGAATTTACCGTGCCGGGAATCTCACAAACAGTCATTTGCACCCGCATGGAAGGCAGAACTCCCGTTCCGGAATTGGAACAAATAGAAAAATTAGCGTCGCACAAAACATCAATGGCTATTTTCCTTTCGGTAGGAATGATAGAAGTGTTGGCAGAAAGACTCTCGAAACATTACAGACCCGACACGCCAATGGCTGTCGTTCAACGAGCCACATGGGCTGACCAAAAAATAGTAAAAGCAACTTTAGACACGATTGTCGAGAAAGTAAAAGCCGAAAATATTACAAAAACCGCCATGATACTAATTGGCGATTTCTTGGGAGATGCTTACGAAAATTCGCTATTGTATGCCAAACATTTTTCGCACGAATTTAGAAAAGGAACAAACTGATGACAGGCATTATATCCATAAGTAAACAAGGCAACATTCTGGCTGCCCAATTGTCCGAATTGTTGGACAGCAGCCTTTGTTATGCTTTGGAAAAATACAACAAAGGCAATTGTTTGCCCATTGAAGGACGCTTAAAAACCTTTTGCGGCAGTTTGTTTGAAAAACACGATGCGCTCATTTTCATCATGGCAACAGGCATTGTTGTCAGAAGCATTGCCCCTTGGATACGACACAAAACCAAAGATCCCGCTGTTTTGGTAATAGACGATAAAGGAACACACGTCATCAGTCTTTTGTCCGGACATCTTGGAGGCGCAAATGCCCTGACGCTTAAAGTTGCCGAGCTTATTTCGGCAAAACCTGTAATAACCACCTCGTCTGACGTAAACAAGCGCACCTCTGTTGATATGCTGGCACAAAAATACGGATTGCTCATTGATTCTATGAGCGATGCCAAAGACATTACGGCAATTATTGTAAATGGCGGCACTGTGGCACTTGACGACGACTGCCAAATAATTAACGAACCAATTCGGCAAGAAGCAGGAACGACTATCGGGAAAATAATTGTTTCAAATAAAGCGCATATTGCAGAACAACTGCCTTTTGTTAAACTCATTCCTAAGAATATCATTTTAGGTTTGGGGTGTAGAAAAGGAATTTTGCCAAGTAAATTTATGGATTTTATCAATGATACGCTAAAAGTTCACAATATCGACAAGAGGAGCATTCGGCTGATTGCCAGCATTGATGTCAAGAAAGAAGAACGAGCAATATTGGAAGCAGGAAAAACATTGAATGTGCCGTGTCAATTTTACAGTGCCGAGAGTTTGCAAGAGGTCGATGATTTGTTTGAAGGCTCTGCCTTTGTGAAGCAAACCGTTGGCGTGGCTTCGGTAAGCACCTGCTCGGCTTATACGGCAGCGAAAAAATCGGGGATATTTCTGGCGAAAAAAATCAAAAAAGAAGGCATGACCATCTCAATTGTTCAAACGAGCTTAAAGACTTAAAAAAATATGAAATCGAAGATATATGTTGTCGGAACAGGTCCGGGCAATGTAGCACACATTACCCCAAAAGCAATGGACGCTTTGCGCGATAGCGATATTATCGTGGGCTATAAAACCTATATTAAGCTGATAAAAGAGCATTTTGCAGATAAGAAATTTGTTTCTTCTGCCATGAAAAAGGAAGTAAACCGTTGCGAAGAGGTGTTAAAACTTGCCGAAACGGGCAAAACCGTCAGTCTGATCAGCAGTGGCGACTCCGGAATTTACGGCATGGCAGGCATCATGCTTGAGGTTGTTGATGCGCACAAGTCGGAGCTTGAAGTAGAAATCGTGCCGGGAATTACGGCATCAATAGCAGGCGCTTCGCTCTTGGGTGCGCCCTTGATGAACGATTTTGTTGTCATTAGTTTAAGCGATTTACTTTCGCCTTGGGAGCTGATAGAAAAACGTATTCATGCCGCAGGAGCCGGCGATTTTGTAATCTGTATTTATAATCCGCGAAGCAAAACCCGCATTAAGCAGTTAGACAATGCCGTAGAAATTTTATTGCAATACCAATCACCCGAAACGCCCGTTGGAATCGTCAAACATGCGATGCGAAAAGAGCAGGAAGTCATTATTACCGATTTGCAGAAGCTGCGCAAGCATGATATCAACATGTTTACCACCTTGATTGTGGGCAATTCAAAGACAAAAGTTATCAATAATAAATTAGTTACAGTTAGAGGATATAAGATATGATTTGGATAATCGGAGGCACAAGCGAAGCACTTAAAATACGAGACGAATTGTTGGGCTTAGGCAAAAAAATGGTATTGAGTACAACAACATCTTACGGGAGCAAGTTGTCCGAACATCAGGGCGTTATTTTGGTTCAGAAAATGCTTCAAGCGACAGATATGCTTGCTTTGATTGATGAATATTCTATCGACCTGTTGATAGATGCAAGCCACCCTTTTGCACTGCAAGTATCTAAAAATGCCATTGCCGCTTGCCGGCAAAAAAAGATTCCTTACCTGCGTTTCGAGAGGAAAAATATTCGCTACGACAATGCGCGTTATTATCCGTCTTACGAAAGTTTGATAGCTGCGCTTCGACAAACTCAAGGCAATATTTTCTTAACCATAGGTTCTAAAAACGTCAATCTATTTTCGGTGCTTGATATAGAAAGGCTCACGGCTCGTGTTTTGCCGGACGAAAACAGTATTGCTTTGTGCAGAAAAGCCGGCTTGCTGCCGCATCAAATCATTGCGATGAAAGGACGAATGAAGCAAGAAACAAACAAAGCTCTTTTTGTTGAATACGAAACGAAACATCTGATAAGCAAAGATTCGGGCGAAAGCGGCGGAATGAATGAAAAAGTGAAAGCTGCCGACGAATTGGGAATTTTAGTACATATTATCGAGCGTCCTGCTTTAGATTATGATGAAAAATACAGCGACATACAAAGTCTAAGGGAACGACTATTGCGCTCGCGAAAAAACGATTGATTCAAGGTTGATAGTAAGACAGGAAGACCGTAGAGGAGAAAAATATTTCGTCTCCCCAAAAAAATCAATTTCCCTACATTGCTTCTTTAAAAGGAAATTGCGGGCAGAGAGATTGAGCTTTTTTAATTTTTGTGAGAATCAAAAATTATGATGTATCTTTGTCTTTTAAGGAGTAACACCCAAAAGAGATTTACGATGAAAATAATCAATCCCATCTACGACAGTGCGTTTAAATATTTAATGGAAAACGAACAAATAGCGAAAATAGTCTTGTCGATAATCTTA